>Ga0208040_1000003_pt1 | contig 307213 bp, 244 predicted proteins | sample AD_UKC083_MetaG_FD_184431 | JGI IMG/M metagenome (GOLD analysis project Ga0208040, IMG submission 184431) | Active sludge microbial communities of municipal wastewater-treating anaerobic digesters from USA - AD_UKC083_MetaG (SPAdes) (version 2) | ecosystem: Engineered > Bioreactor > Anaerobic...
ATGGGACAGCCTCGAACGCGGTTCCCGTGGGACTGGTTCCGAGCGACGGCATCGACGATTCGTCGTGGGATACTGGCCGGGGTGTTGCCGTTTCCAACGAGGGGATGGATATCGGACCGGAATGAGGGGGCTGCGACGATCGAATGGGGGGGGAAAGGGGGGGTGCGGGCTCGTGGGCGGAGGAAGACGCGATGGGAATCGGTTCAGGTAAAGAAGAATGAGACGGCTGTGACGATCGAAGGGGGGGGGAAGCGGGGGATGCGAGGTCGATGCTCGAAGAAGCGGAACGTTTGAAGGGGGGAGCCACTGGCGGAGGTAGCGGACCGAAGGCGGCGACAGCCTCAGAATTGGATTCGTGGGTGAAAGAGGGCTCCGGTCCTCGGGCCATACCCTCCGCAACCCCATCAGCCATGGCGTGCGATGACAGGGATTCCATCTCGCGAACGTATTGGGTTCGGTTGACGAGCACCTCGCCGGCGAGAGAGGCAACCCACGCGGCAACGACTCGGGGCGAGGCTGGGCCTGCTTGGATGGATTCCTCGAGTTCAGAAGCGAATTGCTCGGCGGTTTGCGGCCGCTGCTCCGGACTTCGACTTAGCGCCCGTTGCATCACATGGTCGAGCGTCGATGGGATATCCGAGCGGATGGCGGTCAACGAAGGAATCGGCGCGGACAAGACATTGGCCAACGTTTCGCCGGGATGATCGGCGCGAAACAGGCTCCGCGACGCAAGAAGCTCCCAAAGCACAACCGCGGAAGAGAAAATATCCACTCGTCGATCGATTTTCGAACGCCCTCCCGACAATTGCTCGGGCGCCATATACGGCAACTTCCCCTTCATCTGGCCATCGCGGGTTATCTGTAATCGGCTTTCCGCCTTTGCGATTCCAAAGTCCATGATGCGAGAAATACCGTCTTCTCCAACCATGATGTTTTGCGGGGATACGTCACGATGAACGATACCCAAGGGCGTTCCCCCTTCCCCCAACGCCTCATGGGCCGCGTGAAGACCGGCGAGAACCTGGCCCATGATGCTCACGGCCACCGGTACGGGAACCATCTCCTGACGTGACTTTGCGGCTCTTCGCAGACGCTGCAAGGACTCACCGCGGATGTATTCCATGACGAGAAAGACCTCGCCCTGCTCAGCGATGACATCGAGGGTAGCAACGACGTTCGGATGTTCGATGCGTGAGGTTAGCCGCGCCTCATCGAGGAACATGGCCACGAAGACGGGATCCCGGGCAATCTCTTGGCGCATGCGTTTGATGGCGACGGTCCGGCTGAAGCCTCCGAGGCTGCTCATTCGCCCGAAATGTACGGTTGCCATGCCTCCAGCCGCAATCTCCCCGTACAGCGCATAGCGCCCTAGGGAGAGGATCGGCCGAGGCGGCGATGCCTCGTACATCGGGCTCATTATTGATACGGTACAATGGAGAAATCAAAACGTCCAGCTTGGGTGCAAACCCATTCCCCCGCAAATAACGCTGAGATGCTGATGCTTTCAGCCTTGGGGTTTTGGATTTCTCAACCGCGCCAACTTTTCTCCAATGGCGATTTCCAACCCTTGATTCGAGGGCTCATAAAACCTCCGACCCTCCAACTCATCGGGAAGATAACGTTCCCCCGACGCTACGTGCCCGGCTTCTTCATGCGGGTTGCGGTATCCCTGGCCGTAGCCGACCGACTTCATCAATACCGTGACGGCATTGCGAAGCTTGTGGGGCACCGCAAGGCTGCCGAATTCGTCAATGGCATCTTTTGCCTGGGAAAAAGCCGTCCCCACGGCATTGGATTTGGGGGCGCAAGCAAGATAGAGCACCGCATGCGCGATCGGATATATCCCCTCGGGCATTCCCATTCGGCGAAAGGATTGATCCGCCGCCACCGCCACTTGCAAGGCCCGGGGATCGGCGTTTCCTATGTCTTCACTCGCAAAAATCAACAGCCTGCGCAAAATAAATAATGGATCATCGCCCGCTTCGAGCATGCGCATCGCCCAATAAATCGACGCATCCGGATCCGACCCCCGCATGGACTTGATGAGAGCACTGACCACGTTGTAATGCTCTTCCCCGCTTTTATCATACAATAACGGTCGATGCTCACTGGACCGAGTCACCACCTGCACCGTCAATGACTCGTCGGGTTGCAATTGCTGCAAAATCATCTCGAGCGTATTGAGGGCGCGACGACCATCGCCATCGGATAGCCTGGCAATGGCGGCCAACGCCAGCGGATCGTAATCGATGGCGGACCGGCCCCAACCGCGATGTTCATCGTGCATGGCTCGTTCGAGCAGCAGTATCAGCGACGCCTCATCGAGTCCTTCGAGCCGAAACACCTTACAGCGCGAGAGTAAGGCCGCATTGACGGAGAACGAAGGGTTCTCGGTAGTAGCTCCGATCAGCGTTACGATTCCCTCCTCGACGAAAGGCAAAAAGGCATCTTGTTGGCTTTTGTTGAATCGGTGGATTTCATCGATGAACAAAATCGTGCGACGCCCGTGAAAGAGCTTGGCTTCTTTCGCTTCCTGCAATCGTTCTCGCAATTCCCCCACGGTTCCCAACACGGCGGAATAGGGAACGAAATGGGCTTGGGTTCTCGTGGCGATCACCCTTGCGATCGTGGTTTTTCCCGTTCCTGGGGGGCCCCACAACAGCATCGAAGGAATTTTATCGGTGGCGATAGCGCGCTCGAGAGGCTTTCCCGAACCGAGCAAGTGCGATTGTCCGACGACTTCCTCGAGATCGCGGGGGCGAAGACGGTCCGCCAACGGTCGAGACTGCTGGTCCGACTGCTTTGCAGCCGCTTCGAAAAGCGATGCCTCGGGACCTCGCGGAGTTTTCCGACCTGCCATGCTTCCCTCACCGATGGCCCTCGAATTGTCCGGGTTCGATGAGGACCACCTCTTCGCCACGAAAGGTTCGCAGCACCGTTTTGTGCGATTCCATCGATACCACGGACGCTGGGCCTAGCGGTACCTTGCCTTTGCCGCCGGGCGTATCCACCATCAATCGCGGTATCGCCAACCCAGACACCTTTCCTTGTAATCTGCTGTAAATTTCGAGACTTCTCGCTACCGAGGTCCGAAAATGCGACGTTCCTTCCATCACATCCGCGTGCAACAAATAATAGGGGCGCACCCGTTGTCGCACCAACCCGCGAAAAAGCGTCGCAAGCACCTGGTCGTCATCATTGATGCCACGAAGAAGCACCGTCTGATTCATGACCGGAAACCCTCCATCCACGAGCTGCGCCAAAGCATGACACGACAATGCCGTAAGCTCTCGTGGATGGTTGAAGTGCGTCATGATCCATAGCGGCTGATGAGCCCGGAGCATCGTCACCAACTCGTCATCCACACGCATGGGCAGGACATTCGGCACGCGCGTGCCCACCCGAATGACATCGATGCTCGAAATACGCCGTATTCTCCAAAGCAACGCATCCAGTCGGCGCGTGGAAACCACCAGGGGATCCCCTCCGCTGATCAACACCTCACGTACTTGCGGATGAGCTTCCAACCATCGAAAAGCGGGCTCCAATTCTGACAAAGACCAATATCCATCCTCCGTTCCGACCAATCGTGCCCGTGTGCAATATCGGCAATGCACCGCGCATGTGGACGTTACCAACAACAACGCGCGATCCGGGTAGCGATGCACCAACCTGGGCGCCACCTCGTGTTCTCGCTCACCCAATGGGTCGGATAAGTCTCCGCGAACCCGTTGCGACTCTTCTGCTCGGGGTATGAATTGCCGTCGGATCGGACATTGGGGATCATCCGTGTCGATGAGAGACAGCACATAAGGTGGAATCAGAACCGGCATTCCACCGTGCTCTGCCCAGTGCAATCCGCGCCGCTCTTGCTCGGTCAAACGAACGGTCTGCTCGACATCCGAGAGCGTTCGAGCCGCTTTACGAAGTTGTCCGCGCCAATCCAAGGCCATCAATGGGCATGCCCGTGATCGTCATCGTCGTTTTGATCATCGGAAGGTGGCGGCGCCGCGCTCGGGGTTGTAGGCATCTTGACGTCGGCGAGAGCCGCTTCGTCAATCGTTACGGGGTACTTCTTTCGGAGTTCTTCCTCGAGCTGCTGCTCACGAACGGCGATCTCCTGCTGCGCCAAGGTGATACGAATGGTTCGTTCCGCTTCCGCAAAGGAGCGTGTATGGGCTTTGGTGAGCCCAACGAGTCGCACCAGGTGAAAGGAACCACTCGCATCGGGCACGACCCGATCGACCATTTGCCCGACTTCGGCGACTTCGAACACGGCGGCGCGTAAGGAGTCATCTACCCGGGGATTGGCACCTCGACGATCCCCCGTGGGACCAACGAGCCCGAGATCGCCTGCCGTTTCGACCGGCCCACGATATTCTTTCCCTTTGTATTCGTCGGAATGGTCCAACACCAGTTGGCCCCATTTTTCTTGATCGGTCATCGCCTTGGCTTTGACCAATAATTCCTCGGCCTTTTTCTTGTCTTTGACCACCAGATGACTTACGCGACGCCGTTCCGGTTCAGCGTATTGGTCCCTGTGAGCCTCATAATAGGCCTTGACCTCGTCTTCCCCGAACTCCCCGGGAGCACGAGCGCTCTTCCGCGCGTCACGCAGAAGAGCGTCACGCAACACCTGCCGAAGCGCCTCTTGCGTTCGTGGGTCTTTGTCCAATCCCCGTCGTTCTGCCTCTTTGGCGAGCAATTCCACGGTGATCATTTCATCGAGCAATTCACGACGGCGTTCCGGTGTTTTGAAGCGCAATCGGTCGAATTGATCCATTTGCTCGAGGGTGGCGGCGTATTCTCCGAGGGTTATCGAATGATCGCCAACCTGGGCTAGGACCATGGCAGCTTGTTTGGGGGATAAGCCGGCGGGAGGCGGCGCGGTATCCTCCGAGGGGCGTCGCAATGCATCATCTCGGCATCCCGTGGAAATAATCGCAAACCATCCGAGAAGGGGCGCAGCCCACCTAAGTCTGTGGATTGAACGAGACACAAGCATGTTGCACGCACCTAGCACGCGCGGCTGGTAAAAGGCAATGCAGGCGAAACGGACGGCTCGTGGAGCCATGAGAACCGACGTTGTGCCATGGGTGGCCGGAGCGTGTCTGATTGCACTCGAGCACGCCTCGCTTTAGGTTGCGCCTCCAGGTGAATGGTCGGAAGGACACAAGCTCCTTCGGTCTTTTTCGCCGAAAGACACGTCATGTGGCATACCATCCCTGCTCTCGGAACTGGCCTTCTCACGGCTTCGCTCGTGGCCTCCGGATTCACGTTTTTCCTGGCTGCCCTCGCCAGTTCCCGTCCACGATTGCTCGCAGCCGCGCGTCGGGCCGCTTATGGCACCGCGGCCTGGACCACCGCCGCCGTGGCTATCCTCGCTTATGGGTTCGTAACCCATGACTTTCGCCTCAGCTACGTCTCCCGATACTCCGATCGGTCCATGTCCGTGGGGTATCTCATCAGCGCGCTATGGGGCGGACAAGATGGCTCGCTTTTGTGGTGGATGTTCTTGTTGGCAGCCTACTCCGCGGTCTGCGTGGCTTGGCTTCGAAATCGATACCTCGCCCTTCAGCCCTATGTCATCGCCGCGCTCATGGGAACCGTGGCCTTCTTCGGCCTCGTAACCCTTGTCGCCGCGGACCCATTCACCCTCAATCTCGCTGGACCTCCCGTCGATGGGCAAGGGCTCAATCCCTTACTCCAAAACATCAATATGGTCATCCACCCGCCCGCGCTTTACCTGGGCTTCGTGGGATGCACCATTCCCTATGCCTTTGCCATGGCTGCCCTCGTATCCGGACGCCTGGACAACGAATGGCTCATCGCTATCCGAAAATGGATGCTTGTAGCTTGGCTATTTTTGACGCTAGGCAACGTTCTTGGGATGATATGGGCTTATGTCGAGCTTGGTTGGGGAGGATATTGGGGATGGGATCCCGTTGAAAATGCATCGCTTTTCCCATGGATCACTGCCACGGCCTATATCCATTCCGCGATGGTGCAAGAAAGAAGACCGATGTTCAAATTGTGGAACATCAGTCTCGTTTCCATCACGTTCTTTCTAACCATTTTCGGTACATTTCTAACGAGATCCGGTGTCATTGCCAGCGTTCATGCCTTCGCGGAGTCGGATCTCGGAATCTACTTCTTGTACTTCCTGGGCCTTCTCATCTCGACAACCATCGGTCTCATCGTGTGGCGGTGGTCTCCCTTGCGATCCAATACCTCTATTGAATCCGTAGTTTCGCGTGAAGCAGTGTTTTTTTCCCTGAACTGGGTTCTTATCGGTACCACGACCTTTGTTCTCGTCGCCACGACCCTGCCCGTTCTCTCCAACGCTCTGGTCGGAAGAACAATTACCGTCGGCCCCGAGTTTTATAATCGCTGGATGACGCCCATTGGGCTCGTGATCCTGGCGATCATGGGTGCTACCCCCTTGTTTGGTTGGCGAAAAACCAATGCCCACGCGGTTCGACGAGGATTTATTTTTCCAGCGACGATCGCGGTCCTTGGGTTGTTGCTGCACCTTGTTTTCGGACCTTCGTTGGGACTGCCTCCCTTCGTTTCCGTGACCACCGAGGGCGATCTCGAGCCTTTGCCTGGTGTGCTGCAATATTTGGGAAAAATCGTGCCGGTAGTGACGGTCACCCTCGCCACGTTCAACGTTGCCGTGATTGTCCAAGAGTTTTGGCGAGGTGCGAAGGCTCAGCGTTCCGTAAGGAAAACCCATCTATTGTCCGCGCTTTTCCATGCGGTGAGCCGGGCGCGACGACGGTATGGTGGTTATATCGCCCACCTTGGGCTTGTCTTGGTCTTCGTCGGTTTTCTCGGCCAGACGTGGAATGCCTCCGGACAAGCTTCTCTTGTTCCGGGCGAGACGTTTTCGATCGAAAATTATGTATTGCGTTACGAACGCTCTCGGGTGGAGCGCGATAGGGCAAAAGATATGTATATCGCGGACTTATCCGTGACCGACCGTACGGGTGCCTACCGTGGGACGGTATCCCCTGCCAAATACGTGTATCGATCCCATAGAGACCAGCCAACGAGTGAAGTCGATGTGCTTCCAAGTGTACGCGATGATTTATATGTCGTGCTGGGAAGTCTTTCCCTTGAGTCCCATCGGGCGGCGATACAGGTCTACGTCAATCCACTCGTGTCTTTCATCTGGATTGGCGTGATCATCGTGGTGCTGGGTACGGGGATATGTCTTTGGCCACACGCTTCGATGAGTCGGCAAAGAAAGACCCAACGCCCGGACGATGGAAACGGGGAAAGGAAAGCGGCCCTCGATGTCGAACGAAAGGACGCTCATGCAAGCTAGTGGCTCGTCGACATCGGGATGGCCGAAGCTATGGCTCGTGATGATTGGGATCGTTCCTGCTTTGGGTGCCGTAATGGTCTATGGTTTGCCCACGGGAATCATCGTTGTCGGTGCCATTTTTTTGCTGCTTGGCATTTGGAACTTGTGGGTGAGCCTGCAAATCGTGGCTGGGGACCGATCCGTGACCCTACGAGAAGATTCGATGGCTTTTTCCGACGAGAAACGATTTCTGCTTCGAACCCTCGAAGACCTTGAATATGAAAGAACGACGGGAAAGATCGATGACGACGACTACGAGGAATTGCGAGAACAGATTCGGAATCGTGCCCAGCGAGTGCTAAGCGAAGACGAGACCGAGCTTCGGAACCGCGCCGAACAACTCGTGGAAGACTATCTTCGAACCCATGAGAAGGTCTCCACCGCTGGTTCGAAATCCGCATCCAGCACAACCACGAAAACACGCCAATGCCCTTCATGCACCACGGAAAATGACTTGGATGCGTCCTTTTGTAAGCGGTGTGGCAAGAAACTCCCTTCCGCGCTCAGCAACAAGGCACGGGAATCATGAGACGACCTTGGCTCACGCTAGCCGTCCTATTTTTGTCCACGCACGCAATGGGTCAAAGCCCATTGCCCGCGGATGATGCGCTTCCACCGGGGCATCCACCCATCGATGGGATGATGGCCCCTTCGGTCGATCCAACCCGCTCCCCATCGGATGACGCTACGCTTCCTTCCGGAACCGTCGTGGTGCAAGCGAATGGCCCCGCGGATGTCGTTGCGGGACTTCAAACCTTTTTGATTCAGTGGCATCAAGACGCAAAAGGTGCGGAAAAGCAGGTGAGAGCAACCGCTTCCCTCGACACGTCGGGATCGACGACATTCACTGGTTTATCCACGGAATCTTCCTACGGTGTCGTCATCGAGCATGAAGGAGTGTCCTATGCTTCGCCGGCCTTTCGTGTGGGGCCGAGGGGAGGAAAACGGGTTCCCATCCGTGTGTATCCCATCACCACGAACATCGACGAAGCACTCGTTGGCGTGCGTGTCGTGATGTACTTGGAGCCGCGGGACCAACATATTCACGCGGAGCAATTGCTTCAATTCGTCAATTTGAGCCAGTGGACTTGGCGTACGCCAACCGTTCCGATTCGGCTGCCACCCGAAGCGGTGGCGGTCATCGACGATACGCAATCAGGTCCTGTCCACATCGAAGTCGTTCCGGAACATGGTGTGGTGATGCAGGGGGTCGTACCTCCGGGAACCACCGACGTTGTTTTTCGGGCACGGATTCCTTATCCGAACAAGGATCGATTGGACCTCAGCCTCGGATTGCCGCCACGTGTCGGAGCTGTTCGTATCATGGCCGGATTGGGACCAGGGCTCGGCTTGCAGGTTGCCGGCTTTCCTCAACCATCCACCTCGCTCGATGAAAAAGGTCGTCGCCTTCTATCCACCGAGCTTGCCGTACCAGCCGGAGCCGATCAAATCGAACGGGTATCCGTAAGCATCACGGGTTTTCCCGGCAGAAATCTCATTTCCACGATAGGCATTGGATTGACGTTGGCCTTGATCGTAGCAGGCCTGGTCATCACCACCGCGGACCGTCGTCGCTCCAAAAACAACCGATTGTCGGATCGTGAATCATTGCTCGAGCAATTTCTCCTCCTCGAGACGGACCTAAAAAAAGGAAAGCTTCGGAGGTCACAATACGAGACAAATCGCCAACGATTACTCGAATTACTTAAGGAAAGGTTACGAGACGAGCGGAATTCATCGGATGTGGCTGTTGTGGAGAGCGTTGGGGATAAGCCGTGATCTTCTGGTGGATCTTCGTGGGAGTTATCCACTTTTACGCAATGCGTCATGAGGATTTCCACAATTCTCCCCATGGAAATCCTTGGAGCATCCACAGCCGTCAATGTTATAACTCATTGAATTTTATATATATTTAGAACTATCCCCATCATTCACACCCCCTATCGACACCATCTCAGTTTAATGAGAAGGAGACCAGAAGAGAGAATCGCTTCTTGGGCAAGCCAAGAAGACCAGCACAACGCCCATGAATATCACCGTTCCGAAAAAAGACCTGCTTCGTCTCGTGGCTCGATGCCAAGGCGTGGTGGACAAGAAGAGTACGATGCCTGTTCTTGCCAACGTGCTCATCAGTGTCGATTCGCCGAAGGCCATACGCATAGCGGCGACGGATTTGTATTTATCGATCAGCGGGCATACGGAGGCTGAGGTAGACCAAGGGGGTAGCGCGGCAGTACCGGCGCGAGATTTGTTCGAGCGGATCAAAGCGATGCCTGACGGTCCGATCTCGATAAGCGTGGGTGCCGGAGGAACCGAGGTTCAATCGAAAACATCGGCGCGGCGATATCGGCTTCATGGTTTGTCGGGGGATTCATTTCCTTCGTTACCTGAACCGGCGCCTGATGCGCCAACGCTTGAACTGGAAGTGGATGTGCTATCGCGTTTGATTGGGCAAACGCAGTTTTCCATTTCGACGGATGAAACGCGCGCTCATTTGAACAGCGCGCTATTCGAGTGGGAGGGGGATAGGATTCGCATGGTGACTACGGATGGTCATCGACTGACGAAGGTGGAAGCAACGGTACCGGGTCGTCATGCGACGGCGACGATGTTGATTCCGTACAAGGCCATCACGGAATTGCGGAAGCTGACGGATGAGTTCAAGGGGTTGGATGCGAAGAGCGAGTCGCCCACGATGGTGACCATTACGCAATTTGGTCCAAACGCGTTTTTCAGCATTGGGGATACTCGTTTTTCCGTCAAGCTCGTGGATGCGCAGTTTCCTGCCTACCAGCAGGTCATCCCCAAGTCATCGGAGCGAGTGGTTCGCGCGCCACGGGCGATATTGATGGATGCTCTCCGGGCCGTATCGTTGGCGGCGAGTGACCGTACGGGTGGGGTTCAGCTTTCGATTGAGTCGGGTACGATGCGCATTTTGAGTGAGAGCCCGGAAAGCGGTGATGGTTCCGATGAGCTACCCGTCGAGTATACGGGCACGGCGATGAAAATTGGGTTCAACGCCAAGTACTTGCTCGATGTTCTTGCGGTTCTCGACGACGAAGAAGTCGATTTGTTGTTATCTGGAGAGCTTGATCCGGCCATTATCAAACCAACGGGAGAATCCGACGGTCGAAGTTTCGTGGGTGTTGTGATGCCGATGCGGATTTGATGGCGGCGAGACAGCAAGCATCAGCGAAGCTCGAGGCGCTCGAAGTTCGAAACATTCGGAACATCGAAGCTCTCGGGTTGGACCCATCGCCTGGCACCAATGTGATTTGTGGTGCCAATGGGCAAGGGAAAACGAGCCTTCTCGAAGCGATTTATCTGGTGGCTACGACGCGGAGTTTTCGGACCCATCGGCTTCGAGAGACGATTCGCCATGGTACGGATGGGGGTAGTGCGAAAGCTCGATTTGAAGACATGCTTGGGGATCGGGAGCAAGTGGTTGGTTTGACGCCAACCCAGCGTTCCGTGCGTGTGGACGGGCAACGGCCGGCGAGTTTGGCGCAATACGCCGTGAAAACTCCCGTGGTTGTGTTTCATCCGGGCGAGCTTGCATTGACAATGGGTCCAGCGTCGGGTCGTCGAACGTTATTGAATCGTATCGCGCTTTTTTTCGATCCGACTACCCATGCTGTCCAACATGCTTATGGCGAGGCGATGCGCGCGCGGCAGCGATTGTTGCAAGTGCAAGGTCCGCAAGCGCAGGGTTTGGAAGCGTATGAGCGGTTGATGGTGGAGCATGGGATGCGCATCACACGCTTTCGACAGGATGTGGCTGAAAAACTCGCCAATGTGGCCCGAGGTGTATTGGACCAAGCAACGTTCGGTTCATTACGGCTCGATGCGCGGTATGTCCCGGGTGGTTCTCTCGATGAGCAAGAGGAATGCAAGCGTCTGGTGGCATCTCGTAGCCAAGATTGTAGAAGGTCATCCTCGACCCACGGACCTCACCGTGATGAGTTTCTTCTTGAAATCAATGGGGCGTCCACTCGAACGGACGCCTCGCAAGGGCAACATCGTCTATTGACGTTGTGTTTGAAAATAGCGGAAATGGTATGTGTTGGGCAAGCTCGGGGGGTCAATCCGATATTGTTGCTCGACGATGTATCGAGTGAGTTGGACGCGGAGCGGACGGAAGCGTTTTTTGATTTGTTGGGTCATCGGAACGAGCAGGTGTTCTTGACGACGACCCGTGCGGAGATGCTGTCGGTATTCGAGAGAAAAATGGGAGAAACGAACGTTTTTTGGATGAAGGGGGGACAGATTGGGGGGAAGCCATGGTGACCGTGAAACGATTCATGGGAATCGGGGGCAGCGCTTGCTCAGGTGCCATCGATGCGCTAAGAAAGCTCACTTTCTAGGCGAACCGGGCCGTACGTTCATCCCATGGCCCATGACCCTTTGGCCCTGCGGCCAAAGGCCCGCCGTCCCGTAGAAACAAGACGCCCATGAACGAAATCGCCAACGACACATCCGCGACTTCCGCGGTCGCGCCGACCACGTATGATTCCGACAAAATCACGGTCCTCGAAGGATTGGAGGCAGTTCGTAAACGACCAGGTATGTACATCGGTGATGTGCATGATGGTTCGGGACTGCATCACTTGGTATGGGAAGCGGTGGACAATGCGGTAGACGAGCATCTCGCCGGAGCATGCACGCATATTGATGTCACGGTTCACTTCGATGGTTCGGTGACGGTGGAGGATAACGGACGGGGAATTCCGGTTGGTATGCATGAAAAAGGGGTTAGCGCGGCCGAAGTGGTCATGACGGTACTGCACGCTGGCGGTAAGTTCGATCATTCGAGCTATGGTGTATCCGCTGGACTACATGGGGTTGGCGTTTCGGCGGTCAACGCGGTTTCCGAATGGTTGAAAATGGAAATCCGACGGGAAGGCAAGGTCTGGTTTCAAGAGTATCGAAAAGGAATCCCGGTCGATCGGCTCCTTCCCATTGGGGAAACGACACACAGCGGAACCAAAATATCCTTCAAGCCGGATACGGAGATCTTTACCAACACGGAATACAGCTTCGATGTGTTGGCAAAGCGTCTGCGTGAGATGTCTTTTCTCAACGCGGGGTTGGTCATCACACTCACGGATGAACGAGAAGGGGATCGTCGAAAGGTATATGAATACAAGGGTGGAATCAGGGAATTCGTGGACCTGCTCAATCGCAACAAGGAGCCCATTCACGAGGAGGTCATTTATATCGAGGCCTCCGCGCAACACGAAAATAACCTACCCATCCAGGTGGCCATCGCGATTCAGTGGAACGCGAGCTATCAAGAACAGGTTTTTCCTTACACGAACAACGTACACAACAAGGATGGGGGGACCCATCTGACGGGATTGCGCGCAGGATTGACGAGAACGCTCAACCAATACGCTTTGCAGCTCAACCTCGTGAAAGAGAAAAATGCCTTATCCGGAGAGGATTGCCGTGAAGGATTGACGGCGGTCATCAGCGTCAAACATCCCGATCCTTCTTTTGATTCGCAGACGAAGTCCAAGCTTGTGTCGAGCGAGGTCAAAGGGCTTCTGGAAGGCATCATCGTCGATAAGCTGGGACAGGTTTTCGAGGAGAATCCGGCGACGGCGCGTCGCATCATCGAGAAAGCAGTGGTAGCGGCAAAAGCTCGCGATGCCGCGCGAAAAGCGCGTGAAAACGTGCGAAAAGGCTCGCAAGACCTCACCTCTCTGTCGGGAAAGCTTGCGGATTGTCAGTCCAAGGACCCAACCAAGTGCGAGCTATACATTGTCGAGGGAGAGAGCGCGGGAGGAAGCGCCAAACAAGGAAGGGATCGTCACTTCCAAGCGATTTTGCCCCTTCGAGGCAAGATTCTCAATGTCGAGCGTGCCCGTACCGATCGCATGCTTGCCTCCGAGATGATCGGCATTCTCATCACCGCGCTTGGGTGTGGTATCGACGATGCGGGTGGTTTGGATATCTCGAAGCTTCGCTACCATCGCATCATTTTGATGACGGACGCGGATGTGGACGGGTCGCATATCCGAACGTTGTTGCTCACCTTCTTTTATCGGAAGATGCCGGAGATCATCGAAAAGGGATACTTGTACATCGCCCAACCCCCGCTGTTTCGTGTTCGCAAAGGCAAAAAAGACCTTTATCTCAAGGATGAAAAGGCGCTCGAAAGCTTTTTGGTGGATAACGCCATTGAAGGTCTGACGATCGAGAGCAGTCGAGGCAACCGTGTGGCTGGTGCTCCGCTTCGACATCTCGCCAATCGTCTTCGACGATGGGGACACGTGCTACAAAAGATCAATCGTCGTTGCGATGCGCGATTTGTAGCCGCAGTGCTGCAGACATCGCGACTGACGCGAGATGATTTGCGTCAGCGACCGAAGATTGAACAGGCGGCGGAGGCGGCTCGTGCGCGGCTCGAGAAGACCAATCCGGACCTTTTCCCGTTGGAGGTCGAAGTCCAGTGGGAATATGAACATGGTGCGGCGTGCATCGTATTTTCACCGAGACCTGGTTCTGGAGTGGCTCGTTGTTCGGTGGGTTGGCAACTCACCGAGAGCGCCGAATACCAGGAGTTGTGGTCCATTCATGAGGACTTGCTGTCCATTGGACCTGCACCGTATGTGGCGTTTGGCAAAGACGACAAGACTGACCTCATCGATGCGGAGGCTCTCATTGCGTTGTTGGACAACCGAGGTTTGAAGGGCATCACGTTGGGGCGGTACAAGGGTTTGGGGGAGATGAACGCCCATGAGTTGTGGGAGACGACGATGAATCCCGATGCCAGAACGCTCTTGCAGGTTCGGGTCGATGATGCGGTCAACGCGGATGAGATCTTCAACATTCTGATGGGGGATCAAGTTGAGCCGCGCAGGAAGTTCATTGAAGAAAACGCGCTCAACGTACGCAATCTGGACATTTGAATAAGCGGAAGTGCCCATTTGACTGCAGGACTCATGCCGGGTCTTGATCCCGGCATTTCTCGACTTATCTTCTGAAAACATCGGGTGCTTCAACCAACCCGGTTTGATTTCCCGACCAGACGATTCATTTTCACGCAACCCTTCGCGGACAAAGACAGCGAGGATGGGTGGCGTCAAGGAGCCGGTATGCGTATCGATCGGATGACTACCAAGAGCCAGGAAGCCGTACGACAGGCCGTGGATGCAGCAACACGTCGTGGCAATCCGGAGGTTACGCCGGAACATCTGTTGGTAGCGATATTGAATCAGGAAAGCGGTGTGGGTGGTCCGCTGATTCAAAAAGCGGGCGGCGACCCTGCCAAAATCGCTAAAGACCTTATGGAACACGTGGAATCGCTTCCTCGCGTCACCGGGGGCGCCGATCCACAGCTTTCTCGACGTGGCCTACACGTACTTCAAAAAGCAGAGGATCAAGCGAAGGCGCTTCGAGACGATTACATTTCGGTGGAGCATATTTTGTTGGCGGCCGTGCAGCATGACGATCGAATTCGGTCGGTGTTTCGCGGGCATGGTTTGGGGTTCGACAAATTGCTGGAGGCGTTGGCTAGCGTACGTGGTTCGCAACGAATTACGGATCGAGATCCGGAAGACAAGTTCCAGGCCCTTGATAAGTACACGAGGGATCTTACGGCGGACGCCTATCAGAACAAGCTGGATCCGGTGATTGGTCGTGACGAGGAGATACGGCGAGTCATGCAGGTATTATCCAGGCGAACGAAGAACAATCCGGTGTTGATCGGAGAGCCTGGCGTTGGAAAAACAGCGATTGCGGAGGGGATTGCGCAACGCATCGCCCGCGGGGACGTGCCGGAATCCCTTCGAAACAAGCGACTATGTTCTTTGGATCTGGGTGCTCTCGTGGCGGGGGCGAAGTATCGAGGTGAGTTCGAAGATCGTCTCAAAGCCGTACTCAAGGAGATTGAAGCGGAGCAGGGAAAAGTCGTTCTGTTCATTGATGAGCTTCATACCTTGGTGGGCGCGGGTGCAGCCGAAGGCGCAATGGATGCCGCGAACTTATTGAAGCCAATGCTAGCGCGAGGGCAGCTTCGCTGCATTGGAGCCACCACCCTGGATGAATACCGAAAACGCATCGAAAAAGACGCTGCCTTGGAGCGTCGGTTTCAACCGATTGTGGTGACTCAGCCGGGAGTCAACGACACGATAGGAATTCTTCGGGGTTTGAAAGAGCGATATGAGGTGCATCACGGCATTCGCATCCAGGACGCGGCGTTGGTTGCCGCGGCCACCCTGTCGCACCGGTATATATCGGATCGGTTTTTGCCGGATAAAGCCATCGATCTGGTCGATGAAGCGGCTTCGAAGTTGAAGATGGAAATTGATTCGATGCCAGGCCCGATCGATCAGGTCGAAAGAAAGCTCATGCAGCTTCAGATCGAGCAGCAAGCTTTGAAAAAAGAGCGTGATTCCGCCTCGAAAGCGCGTTTGGAGGAAGTGCAGCAGGCGGTCTCGGACCTCATGGATGAGCGGGACGCGATGCGTGCGCAATGGCTTCGGGAAAAGGAACTCATTGGTCAGATTCAAGATCTGCAAGCGAAGCTGGAAACCACGCGAGTCGAGATGGAACGCGTGCAACGCACGGGGGATTTGGGAAGAGCGGCTGAGATTCAATACGGCCACATTCCCGAGATCGAGCGTCAACTAAACTCCTTACGTCAGGAGCTTGCGCGTGTTCAGGAAAAGGTGAGTTACCTCAAAGAGGAGGTCACGGACCAGGACATCGCGGCCGTTGTCTCCAAGTGGACAGGGATTCCTTTGGAGAAAATGTTGGAAAGCGAAATGCACAAGCTCTTGCGTATGGAAGAAGGGTTACGCGCCAGGGTGGTTGGACAGGAGGCCGCATTGCACGCGGTAGCCAATGCTGTACGTCGGTCCCGCGCGGGGCTCAGCGACGAAGGTCGTCCGGTCGGGTCGTTTTTATTTCTTGGGCCCACGGGAGTTGGAAAAACAGAACTGGGGCGTGCTTTGGCGGCTCTGTTGTTCGATGACGAACGAGCGATGATTCGAATCGATATGAGCGAGTACATGGAAAAGCATTCCGTATCTCGTCTCATTGGCGCACCTCCGGGATACGTTGGGTATGACGAGGGAGGTCAGCTCACGGAACCAGTGCGTAGGCGTCCGTATAGCGTGATTCTTTTCGACGAGATCGAGAAGGCTCATCCGGATGTGTGGAACACATTGTTGCAGGTGCTCGACGATGGGAGATTGACCGATGGTCAGGGTAGAACGGTTGATTTCAAAAACACCGTGCTGATTCTCACATCGAATCTCGGAACGGAAGCAGCAATGGCCGTAGAGGAACGCGCGGATTTGGATGACGATGCTCGTCGCAGGCAAGTGCGAGACGTTGTGTTGGAGGTCGTTCGTCGCTCGTTTCGTCCTGAGTTTCTGAATCGTATCGACGAGGTGGTGGTGTTTCAGCGTCTTGGACGAAAGGAGATTTCGGCCATCGTGGACATTCAGCTCGGTCGTTTGCGGGATCGTTTGGCGAAGCGAGATCTGAAGCTCGAGGTTTCCGATGGGGCGAAAGAGCGCATGGGTGATCTTGGCTGGGACCCGCAATATGGGGCGCGTCCGCTCAAGCGTGCCATTCAAAAAAACTTGGAGGACCCCATATCGCTCCGTTTGCTCGCAGGTGATTACGTGTCGGGAGATACGGTCGTGGTAGATGCGTCGGGAGGGGAATTGGTGCTTGATCGGACGCCGGGCAAGCCATGACAGTTGAGAAATGTGGGTTTGGAATGATCGGCGGAGGTAGGGAAAAGGCGTTATGACGAAGGTCGCAGGTGGGAGACGACGATTCGTTTTTTGCCGAAAGCAGGAAAGGAAACGAATGCGATAGCGGGAGTTTGTCCGGCATCGACGGAAAGGATGGTACCGGTTCCATAGCGTTGATGCATGACGGTTCTGCCGGGTGCCAGACTCGATTCGTTGTCATCGAGTTCGACATAACGCTCACCGGGCGCTGTGGGCATCGTTGGTGTTGTGGAGACAGAAGGAGTGCGAACGTGAGCGAGAGCCGGTGAGCACTCCGAGACAACGGCATCAGAAGGAAGGTCGAGAAGAAACGTACTTGGTTGGTTGAAGCGATAGGAACCGAAAATCATACGGGATGCGGTGTGTGTGATGGTCAGGTGGCGCCGGGCACGCGTAAACGCCACGTAGGCAAGTCGTCGTTCTTCTTCCGGATCGCTGGCGGAAGTTGCGGAATGGTAAGGAAAAAGGCCTTCTTCGAAGCCCGTGACGATCACGTTGTCGAACTCGAGTCCTTTGGAGCCGTGAACGGTCATCATGGATATGCGGGGAGCGTCTTGCATCTGATCGATGTCGGAGATGAGCGAAACGCGTTCGAGGTAACCGGATAGCGATGGTGTGGTTCCCGTTTGCAGAGTCTCGTCTTCGTATTCGGACAGCGAGCCAAGAAGCTCTTGCAGGTTTTCGATACGGGCGAGAGATTCGGGGGTGTCGTCGGCGAGCAAGGAGCTTTCGTAGCCGGTGACGTGAAGGACTTGTTCGGCCAAAGCGCGAGGTCCAAGGTGAGCTACATCATCGCGGAGTTTTTTCAACAGCTCACCAAAAGCTGCCACGCGTTTGCAGGCGGCCCGATTGAGTCCCGCGGCGTGCAGATCGGACGTCAGCACATCGTAGACGGATCGATCGGTGGTCGTAGCCTGCAGCACGAGGCGGTTGACGGTGGTAGCGCCGATCTGTCGAGCGGGAACGTTGATGATGCGCAGCAGGTCGACGTCGCTGGTTGGATTGACCAAAACGCGTAGGTACGCGAGGACATCTTTGACTTCCGCGCGATCGAAAAAGCGCATACCGCCGATGATTTGATAGGGGATAGCGTGGGAGCGAAGAGCTTCCTCGATCACGCGGGACTGTGCGTGAATACGATAGAACACCGCGATTTCGTTGGGTGGGGTGCCTTTCGCCATGGCATTTTGGATGGCGTTCACAACCCAGGACCCCTCGTCTTTTTCGTCGCGGGTAGCCACGACCTTGACGGGTGTTCCGGGGGGATTGGTCGTGAACAGTTCTTTGGGTTCACGTTCGCGGCTTGGTTTGATGACGGCGAGAGCCGTGCGCACGACATTTCCGGAAGAGCGATAATTCTGTTCGAGTTTGACGATTCGTGATTTTGCGAAATCGTTTTTGAAGCCTCGTATGATTCGAATATCCGCACCGCGCCATCGGTAAATACTTTGGTCGTCGTCTCCCACGACACAGACGCTGTGGTGGTCGGTGGCCAAGGCTCTAACTAAGCGATATTGAACAGGATTTACATCTTGGAACTCATCGACGAGCAGGTGGTCGAATCGACTTCGGAGTTCTTCGCCGACGATCGAAGAGCGGTCTTCGGCGGCGTTCATGACGTGGATGATGAGGTCATCGAAGTCGACGGCGTTGGCGGCGAGTAGTTTTCGTTGGTATTCGGCAAAAGCGTTGGCGATCGTTTGGTCGGCGGGGGAGGCGACGGGGATATCGTTGAGACTGGTTCCTTGCTGTTTGTAGGAATGCAACATGGATAGGAGGAGTTTGGGAGGAAAGCGGCGATCGTCGAGATTCAGGTCGTTGACGACGCGGGTCATCACGGCGCGTTGATCGGAGTCGTCGTAGATGACGAAGTCTTTCCGAAGCCCGGCGGTATCGTGGTAGCGGCGGAGCAAGCGTGCGCAGGTAGCGTGGAACGTGCCGAGCCACAGGTCCGAGGCGAGATCGGAACCGACCAGCCGTTCGATGCGAGAGCGCATTTCTTTGGCGGCTTTGTTGGTGAAGGTGACGGCGTAGATGCGGTAAGGGGCGACGCGATGGGCGAGCAAGTATGCGATACGGTAGGTAATGACTCGTGTTTTTCCGCTTCCGGCTCCGGCAAGGACGAGCAAGGGTCCGGACGTATGGGTCACGGCTTCGAGTTGGGGTGGGTTGAGGACCGTGGGAAGTGGGGTGGCTTCAGCAAAGGGGGAGGCGGAGCTAGACGAAACCATGGGGCTCGCGGTAGCACGTTCGGGGATCGACGTCAGGGATTGTTGTGAGCAAGGATAAGCCGGTTCAAGAACAGTGGAATTACAGCCGTTACGAGCGGTTATTGTCGAAGCTGGGGGTGAGACGAACGGTGAGGGGGTGGTGTGTTCGAGCGGCGGAAAATGCGAATTTGCCTTCGCGCGCGGGTTGCTGTGACGAATGTGGGGCGAAGGCGAAATACAGTCGAAGGGCGGCGGTGTCCTTGCGCATGGTTGGGCGACCCGTTCCGGAGCTACGAGTATCGCTGTGTCAAGAGTGCTTCGTGCGAACCTGGCATCGCACGTTATGGTCAGTGGCATCGGGGTTTTTCGCGTTGGCAGGTGGGATTGGAGGCGCTTGGGTTGTATTTGCGTTATGGCCGCATTCTGCTTGGGTTGCGATGGTGGTGGGGTCGATCGTGGGTTCCTGCCTGGGAATGCTGATGAGCTGGTGGATTCCAGGGCGTGTGGGAAATCAAGGTGGATGGAGTGGCGTGCCAGCTCGGATCGTGGAGTCTGTCGAGCAAGGGTGTACCATTCAGATAGCGTCACGGATTTTGGCGGATCGGCTGATGGGGACAGGCATCCCGGTGGTGCGCTGCGAGGTCGTGGAGCAGGATATGATGCCGGGAATCTGTGGAGGGATTGGTGCGTTGGTCATGGTCACGACGCTATTGTGGGCATGGTGGCATCCGGTGGTTCGAGTCGTGAATGTGGGGGAGCAACCCGTGGTGGTGATCGTCGATGGCAGGACTTTGGCCGTGGTGCCAGGAGTGCCGACGGAGGTATCGGGGGCGGGTGAGAAGGTGAGGATCGCTCGAGGATGGAGGCAGCTTCGTGCGATGAAACTCGATGGTGAGGTCGTAGAGGAAGCTCGGGTTTTCGTGGGGCATGGCAAAGAGCAGATATATATGCCGAATTCCAACGGTCGTTGTTTTCGTGTGGAGCAGCGGGCGTATGGGCGAGCGAAGCGACCACGGCCGGAGGTGATCGAGTTACCTTCGGAGAAGCATTTCCATACCTTGGAAGTACCGATTGACGCATGGTTCGAGCCGAATCCTTGGTCCGGAGGAAACCGTTGGCTTTCGGGGGGAGTACGGCGTGTGGTGCGACAGCAACGTTGTCGTCCGAATCCGCCATGACACTGGGGTTTGTCGTTGATCGACAGGATGGGAGTGTCTCAACGAGCCATGACCATCGCAGGGGGGACAGGGGGTGGATGCCGAGGATCTTGCGAATAGGCAGGATGAACCGATATCGTAGGGACAATGTCTCTTCGCCTAAGCGAGCCGTCCGTATCGCGACGTACCCGAAGTTTCATCAGGCGATGGAACAAGTGGGAAGCGCGAAGAGTCGTGGAGTCTCTTGTGGTGGGGCCTGGGGGTCCGGTTCTTCTGGCGCATACCGACGGCACGGAGCTTGCGTGGGTTCGGGGGAAGGGAACCTGGACGGATTTGGTGTTGCGGGGGTCGAAGCTGCTTGGGTCTCCGGCGGTGGCTCAGCTTGTGGGAGATGTCGAATCATTATCGCGCGACGTGGTGGATACCATTGAGTGGATGGTGAGTGTGGTAGCCGAGTTCGACCAGGAGATGGAGGATCTGAGCAATCATGCTTTGGAGCGATATCGTGAGTTGACATTGCTTTATGATTTTTCTGAACGATCCAGCACGGCCTCTGCGATCGAGGAGGTATTGGATTTGACGTTGCGCAAAGCGGTAGCGCTTGTGCATGCCTCGGGGGCCTCTGTGGTTCGTTTGCAGGGCGATGGTGCATCGACGTTGGCGTCGGTGGGAACGGTACCGGATATTCCCTTGGCGTCGATTGAGAAGGTGGTCGCGTTGGGAAGGCCATTGGTGGGGATGTTGCCGGAGACGTTGCGGGAGGTTGAGGATAGGAATTGGTCGTCGACGTTGGCGTGTTTTCCGCTTCGCACCGCGGGCAAAACCATGGGAGTGATGACGGTATTGGCGGGAGCGGGACGGGAATTGCGACCGGAGGATCAGCGGTTGCTGTCTGCGCTGGCATCTCTATCGGCGACACGTATCGAGCAAGCGGATTTGGCGGAAGCGAATGTACGAAAAAGAGAGTTGGCGGCGATAGGTCATGTCACGAGTGCGATCGTCCATGATTTCAAAAATCCGCTGACGGCGATACGTGGGTTTGCGGAAATGATCCAGATGGATCATGTGCAGCCTTCGGAGCATGCGGCATTGGCGGAGCAGGTGATTGTCAATGCGGATCGGCTTTGGGCGATGGTGGAGGAGGTTTTACATTTCGTGCGGGGAAACCGTAACGCATTGGAATTAGTGCCGATTTCGGCTCGGGAGTTGACCGAGAGGCTCAATCGCGTTTTGCGCCATGGTCATCCGGCGAGTATTGAGCTTGTGGTGGATTTGGAGGCGTTGGGGACGGTGGTGCTCGATGTTCAGAAATTCGAGCGGGTCATTGTCAATCTTGTTCGCAACGCGAGTGAAGCCATTATTGGCAGGGGTGTTATCGAGGTGCGGGGTAGTGCAGTCGATGGATCGTCGGAGTATTATCAAATATGGGTTCGCGACGATGGGCCTGGGATATCGCAGAAGATTCGCGATACTCTTTTCGATCCATTTGTGACGGCGAACAAATCGGGGGGAACGGGGTTGGGTTTGGCGATCGTAAAAAAGATCGTCGAGGAGCATGGGGGTGCCGTAACCGTGGATTCGGAAGCCGGTCGTGGTGCGTGTTTTCGGATTGTGTTGCCGCGACTACAAGACCATTCAAGGGGGGAGTCATGAGCAAATCGATCCTTATCGTGGACGAAGAGCGCCACATACGAACGCTACTCGAGCACACACTCAGCTTATTCGAAGAGGAGGATGTGACGATTAGGCTTGCGGCAAGTGGGCAAGAGGCTTTGGAGGAATGTCGCCGATCTCCACCCGATCTCGTGTTTGTCGATGCTCGACTTTCGGATGTTCATGGGAAGCGGTTTTTCGATTCTCTACGCTTGGATCCTGGTGCGCGGCATACCCAGATCATCCTCATGGTCGACAAGGGGTGGGAGGTCGATGTACACCATGAAGCTGGCGGATCGATTACTCACGTCATCGTCAAACCTTTCGACCCGGAAGCGTTGCGTTTGCTTACTGGCAGGTTACTCGGCATCGATGTCGAGCCTTGATCACCCATCATGAAGGAATGTACTTCGCGCACCGCGGCTGCGGTCATCATTGGCAACGAACTGCTCAATGGGAAAATCGAAGAGCGGAACGTTGTGGTCCTTGCGCGTGTTCTCCGCACGTTAGGGATAGCATTGCGTCGAATTGTCGTGGTGCCTGACGAAGTGCCAACGATTGTGCAAGAAATTCGATCGCTTTCGGCGGCATTCGATCTTGTGTTTACCAGTGGGGGTGTGGGACCGACCCACGATGACGTGACCGTGGAGGCTGTTGCCCAAGCGTTTGATACCTGTGTTCAGGTTCATGAGCCGACGGCGGAGATGATTCGACGTCATTTCGGGGATCGGTTGACACCCGGGCATTTGCTGATGGCGAGGGTGCCGCAGGGTTGCACGCTCGTGACCGATGAAATGGTCCAGTGGCCGACGATTGTGATGCGCAATGTGTGGGTATTACCGGGGGTACCGGAAATATTTCACAAGCGTCTCGGGATGATGAAAAGGCATTTGGCTGGGGCGGAACCTTTCGTATGTCGTGTGGTTCATACGCGGCTGGATGAAGGAAACCTTGTGCCGTTGCTCAACCAGATTGTCGAGCAGTATCCTGACGTGGATGTTGGTTCCTATCCGCAATGGAATCATCCAACGATCATGACCAAGCTCACGTTTGACGGTCTCGACGAGCAGGCTGTGGAAAGAGCTTGCGAAGCTTTTGTTCGTTTGCTGCCGGAAGGCGAACCGGTGCTTGTCGAACGAGACTGCGTTGCTCTCAGCCACGATGTCGGGTAAGCGAAGCAACGCCATGTCCGATCCGCGTGTTTTGGTGATCATTCCCACGTACAACGAGCGGGATAATCTTCCTATCCTCATCGATGCGGTATTTTCCGTGATGGACAAGGTCCACGTGCTTGTCATTGACGACGCTTCGCCCGATGGGACCGGGCAGGTTGCCGATGCGATGGCAAGGCGTGACCCGCGTGTCTGTGTGTTGCATCGTGCAGCGAAACTTGGTCTTGGTACGGCCTACGTCGAAGGATTCAAACTGGCTCTCGAGCGGGGGTTCGAAGTCGTGGTGGAAATGGACGCGGATATGTCTCACGACCCTCGCTATTTGCCCGCGCTCATCGGTGCCGTGCGCGACGGAGCGGATGTGGCGGTGGGGTCTCGCAATATTCCCGGAGGTGGTGTGCAAGGATGGGGTCTTGGACGACAGCTTCTATCGAAGGGGGGGTCGCTGTATTCTCGCGTCATCCTTGGGGTCGATACACGGGATTTAACCACCGGATTCAAGGCGTTTTCTCGTCGGGCCCTCGAAACCATCGGTGTCGATGAGATCCGATCCAACGGTTATTCATTTCAAATCGAGACGACCTATCGTGCCTTGTGTTGGGGATTGCATGTCGTCGAGGTGCCAATCATTTTCGTGGATCGACGTGTCGGGCAATCGAAGATGAGTCGTCGAGTGTTCGTGGAAGCGGTTGGCATGGTTTGGAAGCTTCGCGTGGAAGCGTTGCTCAACAAGCTGTAGTCGTGCGGGTTTCGCGTTGGTTTGCGGCGCAGTTGGAGACGGGTTCGTTTCGTGGGTACCCGGGGGCTCATGTATTGTCGAAAGCCTATGAAGCGGTGGCTTCGACGCGACTTGCGCGGCCTGTGACGTTGCCGGCTCGAGTGCGGGTGGTTGGGGTGGGAAGCGCGGTGCTGGGGGGAGCGGGAAAAACCTTGGTGGCCATTGCCTATGCGCGGCGGCTCGCTCAGGCGGGCATGCGCGTATCGTTCGTGGGACACGGCTACGGTGCGCATCCAAGAGAAGCGAGATGTTGTGAAGGGGATGAAACGGTGCTGGAGATTGGGGATGATGCGTTGTTGGCGATGCGCGCGCTTCGTCCGTATGAAGTGGGGGTATGGGTGGGAAAAGACCGGAACGAGGTTCTGGCAAAAGCAGCCTCAGGGGTTGATGTGATTGTGGTGGATGGGCTTCTTCAGACGAGGCCGTGCGAATTATTTCGTTCGGTGCTGGTGGTCGATGGGCAGGTTCCTTTTGGGTCGGGGGCATGTCCGCCTTTGGGAGATCTTCGCGGGTCGGTACGATCGTTGATCGGGCATTGTGACGAGGTGGTCGTGGTTCGGGACGTATTATCGAAGCAGGTTGGGTTACCGACGATGGGGGAGGGGGTACAGAGGCGCCAGATACGAACGGCGTGGATTGATTGGACGGGATTGCGTATGCGGGGGCAGTGGTATTCGATGGGGTGGTTGGAGGGGCGAAGGGTTGGGTTAGCGACGCTCATGGCGCATCCGGAGCGGGTATTGGCTTCGTTGAGGCGTCGGGGGGTTGAGCCCGTGTGTGTATGGCAGGGGCCGGATCATGGGAGTGTCGGAAAGCCCGATCTGGCGGAACTGCTTGATTTATCAAGGTATTATAGAATTGAGGGCTGGATAGTAACCACGAAATGCGTTACGCATTTCGAAAAAGGGGACGTGGGTGCGCCGTGCTTTTGTGTCGAGGTCGCTTCCCATCTCGATCCGGACCCACTGCCGGTGGTAGATTCCGGGCCATGGGTACCTCAAAGATTGTAGTGGCTGTATGTTCGGCATTTCTGGTCATCGCGCCTTGTACGTTGTCGGCCTGTGGTGGTCCGAAGACTTCATCACCGAAGATGGCGGCGGTTCAACCTGGCAACATGCCATCGGGTGCGGTGTGGGATGGTGTTTATTTCAACGCGGTGTGGGGGAACCTTCACATTGTGTCGGATGGCAATTCGTTTGAAGGTCGGTGGCTGCGGACCGACGAGTCGGCGTGGGGTGAGATGAAGGGAACGCTTTCGGGAGACGTGGCTCGATTCGAATGGAAAGAGCATAAGATTGGGATGGTGGGACCGTCGGCGACAAGTACGGGGAAAGGATATTTTAGGTATACGCGTCCTGAAGGGGACAACATGGATGATCGTATTCTTGGCGAGTGGGGTTTTGGGGATGCGGAGGTGGGTGGGGGCGAGTGGGATTCGGTCAAGCAACGCAACAAGCAGCCGGACTTGAAGTCTGTGGGCGGTGATGTGGATCCGACGGTAGGGGACTGGAGGTAGGTATGGCGATGGAAGCAGTGCATGGCCTTCAGTTCGAGGAAGCGCCGATTTTCGAGCGGGGTTCGGTGGGGCGTTGTGGAGCGTCGCTGAGTGTACTGGATGTTCCGGAAGTAGATCTTGGGGGAGAGTACGGTGAGTTGGTTCGCAAGGTGCCTGCCGGGTTGCCGGAGGTGAGCGAGCCCGAGGTATTTCGTCATTTCGTTCGCTTGTCTCAGCACAATTTTTCCGTAGATACGCAGTTTTATCCTTTGGGTTCTTGTACGATGAAGCACAACCCGAAGGTGAATGAGTGGGCTGCGCGGTTAGTGGGATTTTCGGGTCTTCATCCGGCGACACCGGCGGATTTTGCGCAGGGAGCATTGTCGCTGATTTGGCATCTCGAGCGTGCGCTGGCTGAGATTTGTGGGATGGACGATGTATCGTTGCAGCCGGCGGCGGGTGCGCAAGGTGAGGTGACGGGACTGATGATGATACGTGCCTATCACCAAGCGAAGGGAAGGGCACCGAGGACGGTATTGGTTCCTGATACCGCGCATGGGACGAACCCGGCCTCGTGTGCGCTCAATGGGCTTCAGGTCAAGCCATTTCCTAGCGGTGATGACGGCATCATCGATCCGGCGAAATTGTCTGGCGTGGTGGATCAGGTGGGCGACGATCTGGCGGCGGTCATGATCACGAATCCCAACACGTTGGGCCTATTCGAGTCCGCCTTGCCGACCATCGATAACATGGTTCATGAGCGAGGCGGGATGCTTTACGGGGACGGCGCGAATCTCAATGCGTTGATGGGTCGTGCGCGGCCGGGCGATCTTGGCTTCGATGTCGTCCAACTCAATCTACATAAAACGTTTAGTACGCCCCATGGTGGTGGGGGGCCAGGCGCAGGACCGATTGCGTTCAAAGCGTCGCTCATTCCGTTTCAACCGCGTCCGGTCGTGTGTCGCAAAGACGATCGCTTCCGTCTGGAAGTCGACCGACCGCATAGCATTGGGCGTGTTCGATCCTATTTTGGCAACTTTGGCGTGATGGTTCGGGCGTACACGTATATTCGTGAGCTTGGCGCCGAGGGGCTCAAGCAGGCCACGGACATGGCAGTGCTCAATGCGAATTATCTTGCGGCTTTGTTGAAGGATACATTTCCGCTTGCGCAAGAGAAAACCAGCATGCACGAGGCGGTGTTTTCGGATCGGGTATTGGAAGCGGAAACAGGGATCAAGACGCTCGATATTGCGAAGCGTCTGATCGACTACGGGTTCCATCCGCCGACCGTATACTTCCCTTTGGTCGTGAAGGGAGCGATGATGATCGAGCCCACGGAAACGGAGTCGAAGGAGACGATTGAAGCGTTCGTGAGTGCGATGAAATCGATTGAGCGGGAAGCAAGAGAGTCTCCGGAATTGGTGCGAGAGGCGCCGCATCTGACCAGGTTGGATCGTCTTGATGAAGCGCGTGCGGCGCGAAAACCGCGGCTTCGTTGGTCACAAGAGCCCTGAGGGAGTTTATCCAATCCGCTTCGTGAACACCACGCGGGCCCGACCAGGACCGGCGTAGTCGGGCACTGTCTCCCAAACCCATCCAAGTGCTTCATGAAATTGGACGGAACGCTCATCGCCAGGAGCGGTCACGGCTTTCATGAGCGTACAGCCGGCGCTTCGACAGGAGTCTTCGAACGACTCGTACAGTTTTCGTCCAACATGCCGTCGACGATAGTCGGGATGAATTCCAACCATGTGGATGTAGCCGATGGGGGGGGGTTCAGCAGTAAGAAAGCCGAGCAAAAACCCGATCATTTTCCCATCCACTTCCATGATTCGAGCAATTTTTCCCAGCTCGTAAAAGAATACGGGATGGGCGAGCGATGCGGTTGGACCACCCCACCACCAATCGATGACACGGACGATTTCATCGTAGTCCGCTTTGTTCATGGGTCTGGAGAGCATCGAGACGCATGGTATCAGAATTCGGTTCCGATGTTGTTCTGCCGTGGTTCATGCTAACGCAATCTTGTGATGCCGAAGCCAGTAGGAAGTCCTTCGGGACCTATCGTTGCACCGTCGATTCTATCTGCTGATTTTGGCCGCTTGCACGACCAAGTGCAGGCTGCCGAGCAAGCCGGAGCGGGATGGATTCACGTGGACGTGATGGACGGGCACTTTGTGCCGAACATTACGATTGGGCCGCTTGTCGTTCGTGCGGTTCGGCGAGCCACCCAACTACCCGTGGACGTGCATTTGATGGTGTCGGAGCCCGATTCGTTGGTGGAAGCGTTTGTGGATGCGGGAGCGGACGTGGTGACGGTTCATAGTGAGGCTTGTGTGCATTTGCAGCGGACGTTGCGCAGAATTCGGGATCTTGGGGCATCGGTGGGGGTGGCGCTCAATCCGCATACGCCGGAAACGGTGCTTTCGTACGTAGGACGGGATATCGATTTGGTGTTGGTGATGACGGTCAATCCTGGTTTCGGAGGACAAGCGTTTCTTCCGTCGGTGGTGCCGAAAATCCGGGCGCTTCGTTCGTGGGTGGACGAGGCGGGGTTGCCGATCGTCATCGAGGTGGATGGTGGCATCGGGCCGGGCACGGCGGCGCTAGTGGCTAGGGCGGGCGCTCGGGTACTGGTGGCGGGTTCTGCGGTTTTTGGGCAACCGGACCTTCGCAAAGCCATAGAGGCGATAGAAAGGGAGGCGAGGGTGGAGGCCGAGGTGACGTCTTGAGAATTGTGATTGGGCTTGGGGTGGTGATGGCTCTGGCTTTGGGATCGTGCGCGCCAGCTTCTCCGTCGAAGCCTGCGGGTTCGGGTGGGCAGGAGGCTCGTACGGGTGTGGCTGCATCGGGCGTGGAGCAGGTGGATGCTGCGACGCAGGGGATGATCGATCGCATGTTGGAGCGGGTGAGTGGGATGCGGGGGCTTTCGAGGGTGGGGGTGGTGCGGGGTCGAGTGATCGATCGGGCGACGATGATCCGGCAGGTTCAGGAGCAAGTTCGGGGACAAGTGCCGCCGGGTGCGATTCGGGGAGAGCAGTTGTTTTTGAGTTCGTTTGGTTTCATACCGGAGGATTTTGATTATGAGGGGCAGGTGTATCGGCTCATCGAGAGTCAGCTTGCGGGGTATTATGACCCGGAACGAAAAGCCCTATTTATCATGGAGGACTTGGGCGGCTCGGAGGTGGAGGTGACGCTAGCGCATGAGCTGGTGCATGCGTTGCAGGATCAGCATTATGATTTGGGTTCACGGCTCAAGTATCAACAAAACGCGAATGATAAGCAGGCGGCGATTCATTGTTTGGCGGAGGGGGATGCCACGAGCTTGATGTTGGATTTTACGCTCGAACCCGGGGGTGGACAGGCTTTTGAAGTTCCCGATGAGCAGTTGCGATTGGGCTTGGTCGCGGGAATGGGGATGTCATCAGACGTTGCTGGATTCCCACGGGTGATTCGGGAATCGTTGTTGGCACCGTACGTGGACGGCGTATTATTCGTTCATGGGCTTCGTCGAAGGGGGGGATGGGAATTGGTGGATGAGGCGTGGAAGCAGCCGCCGTCGACCACGGAGCAGGTGCTTCATTTGGAGAAGTATATGGCGAGGGAGCCGGCAGAGCAGGTAGAGGGGGTGCCGGCGCCGTCCGCGCAGGGCTGGCAGGTAGTGCATCAGGAGGTGTATGGGGAACAGGGGTTGAGGATAGCGTTCGAGGATTGGTTACCACGCAGAGCCGCGGCGCGGGCGGCGGAAGGGTGGGCTGGGGACAAGGCGATCGTTTGGGAGAACCGGGACTTGGGAGTCATAGCGGCGGCGTGGCGAATTCGTTTTGACGTGGGGGAGCTGGAGCCTTCGCAAGAAGCGAAGGAGGCTTTCACGCTGGTGGCTTCGGCAAAGGGGGGGGGTGGGGTCCCTTCGGTGTGTTGGGTGACCCAGACGGGGCGGGCGGTGTTGGCGTTGTGGCAAGGCAGGGAGGTGGTGTTGCTTTCTGGGCCGGGGGAAAAAGGTGATCCGTCGAAGGGGGGAGGTTGTGATGAACTAGGAGTGTGGGGGCAGCGGGTGTCGAATCGCGCTGGAAATTGAAAGTGGTATAATAATTGCTGATTACGGGGAACGTAGTATCGGTTTTTGAAATATCGATAGGTTAGACGTGTCGCGTTCCCCTAAAAATCTCATCCCTAGCGATTGTGTGGATACGGAGTTGTCCTCATGGCTAGGGCTATTGAATGCAACGACATTGGGGGGGCGATCGACGGTGGTTCGGGCGGAAGTGCGGTCGACGGGGGTGGTCGGGTTTTCGCCGGAAGTACTTCGGTTGGTGGTGCAGGTGTATCCTCGACGAGCGCTGCGGGAGGGCAGGTTGCGGTCGTGGGCGCGTCCGATGGCATCGGCGCAGCGGGCGGTATCGGTGGAATCGTTGCAACAGGGGGTTTCGGTGTTGTTAGCCGGATTTGAGCGTGGTTATTGTGACGCCCATGATCCGGTTGTCGTGGTGGCATGGGTAGAGGTGGGGGATCCGGATTTGGAGTTGGGGGGCGCGGAGTCGAAGCCTTCGGCGGGGGCCTGGTTGGGAACGAGGCAATTGGGGAGGGGGCAGTCGCGGGTGCTCATTCGCCTGAAGGCGTCGTCCAAGGCGGCTTGAAGCGTTGGGTCAGCGGGTGGAGGGGGAGGAGAGGACGGGTTTCGAACGGGCGGCGAGGGCGGTGGGTCGAAGAGAGCGGATTAAGGTCTCGAGTTCCTGGCGTTCGGTAGGGGAAAGGGGATCGTCGCCAAAGCGGGCGCGCAAGTACGAAACGGTGACCGCATGGATGGCGGGTGCGCAAGGGTGGTGGTCGGACAGCAATTGTTGGGCGTGTTTCAGGGGTGGGGTGGACGGGCTGCGGGGGATGCCAAGCAGCAACATTTCGTGTTGAAGTTTCTCATAAAGTTGGGTCGCTAGTCGGGCGTGAGGAGGGCTGGATGGTTGGTGGGGATGGTTGCGAAGCGCGAGGCGTTGGTTGCGTCGTTTCCAAACGGCGTAGGTGATGGCTAACATGCCGATAATCAACGTAAATCCTATGATTCGGGGGGATGGGAGCGAATGGTTCGAGGTAAGTTGTACCACGACTGAGCCCATGGACTGACGGGTGTGCAGCAGGTGGGAACGAAGGCCGCTAAACAGCCATACTTGTTGGTGAAGGTCGTAGCGGACGATGCGTTGGTTCCAGGTTTTGCCCATGGCCTCGAGGATATCGCGCAAGGTCGCGAGCAAGCCGGTGGTAGGCATGAGGGATTGGGCGGCCGAGGGGGGGGTGGGATCGAAGCGAGTCCAGCCTTGATCGTCGATATAGGCTTCGACCCAGCTATGGGCATCGCCTTGGCGAATGGAGTAGTAGTTACCAAAACGGTTGTAGGTACCGCCGACGAAGCCGGTGACGTTGCGTGTTGGAACATCGACACAGCGAAGGAGGATGGCCATGGCGGTAGAGAAGTATTCGCAATGGCCGCGTCGGGATTCGAATAGGAAGTGGTCGAGGGGATCGGCGGCGGCACCGGAAGGAGAATTCAGATCGTATAAGTAGTCGTTTTTCAAATGTGTTTCGATGGATCGGGCTTTTTCGAGGGCAGTGGTGGCTTGTTGCGTCCATTGGTGGGCGAGCGCGGAAAGACGTGGGGAGGAGGTGGGGCAAACGAGATAGGGGCTATTGGCGTGGGCAGGGGGCGTGGAAGGGAAGTGTTCGGTGGGTTCGGTCAAGTAGACTTCGTAGGAGATGCCTCGATTGTCCGGAGATAGATAGCGTAACTCGTCTTCGGAGCCGCGCAGGACCTCGATATGGGTGCCGAACAAGGGTTCGCCGCGAGGGCGAACGCGGAGGGCGGCGGTGTTTTGGGGCAAAAACAGGACCGGTGGGTCGATGGGTTCGAGATCGAGTTTGAGGGAAGCGTCGAGAGCTGGGGAGGGATAACGAACGATGGGGATGGTGTTTCCGATGCGTTCTGCGGGGACACGGCTGAGTCGGGAGCGGGACCAGGCGCTGCCGTCGTAGGTGTCCAAGGCGGTGCCGCGTAGATAGAGGGCGATTCGCTCGGGGGGTGGGGAGGGAAGGTTAGGGATTTCGGCGCGAAGGACGATCGTGGGGTCGGTACGGAGGGTACCGACTCCGCCGAGGTCGACGTGGTCGGAGAAACCGACGAGTCGTCCGGATTGGGGACGGTTGAGCAGGAGCAGGGAAAGGCCGACACGAGGGAAGGCGATGAATAAAGCGGCGGTAAAGAGGAAAATGGGGATGGATAATAAGCAGGTCAGGGCAAGGAAGGTTTTGCCGATGACGCGTCGGCTGCGCAGGATTCGGGGGACATCGACGGGCAATCCGGTTCGATCGCGGGCGCCTTGTCGGTAGTTACCTTCGACTTCGCGGCGAAGGTGGGATAGGACGAGGGCGCCGGGAGCGACGATGAGGAAAGCGATGAAACATAGGGCGTAGGCGAGACCGCTGCCGAGGACGGTGCCTGCGATGAGGTGAAGCCAGGCGAGGATGATGACTTGTTGGTCTTGGGCGGCGCCGCGTCGGGTGGCGAGGCGGATAATTTGCAGGACGATCGCGAATTCGACTGTGATTTCGAGCAGGGGGGCGCCCCAGAAAAGCCTGGCGACTTGCAATAAGAGTAGAAGTAACGGCCCGATCGTGGCGAAGCGTGTAAGCAGGGGGTGGGATTGAAGGGACTCGGGTAAGAGGACGGCGATGGCGAGTCCGAGCAGAAACAGGGTGGATTGAGGACGGCCAAGTTCGCCGGAGGTAACGAGGGCGAGGATGCCCAGGGTGGCGAGCAGGGTGGTCATGATGCGATGGATGAGGCCGAAGCGCATCACGATTCCTTTCTTCGGGTGGAGGGCGTTTCGGTAGACGCATCGTTAGATGAGGTAGCAGGCTCGTCGGTGGCGTCGAGGAGAGCTAAGAATCGCAGGATGGGGTCGGCGCCGATAGGGGGATTGGTTTTGGAAGACTTACCGGAGGTGGTTCGAAGGGTAACGCCGTCGCCGCGTCGGAGGAGCGCGACGGTCATGGAGGCGACTTCGCGGATTTGGCGTTCGAAATCGGTGTTCCACAGGTCGATGTTGGTGGAAGCGGGTCGCAAGTCGTCGAGGGAAAGGATGGCGTTGGGGTGTGCTTCGCGAGCGTGTTCTTTGAGGACGAATTGGTTGGGGAGGGTGCTTTTCTTCCAGTAGATATCTCGGGGATCGTCGCCATCGCGCATGGGTCGAAGGCCGAGGATTTCGTGCGCGTTGCCGCGTCCTTGTTGGAAGCAAAATCCTTGATGGATTCCGTTGGGGTTTGGTGCGAGGCGGATGGGGTCGACGTGGGGATAGATGATGAGTTCGCCTGGAAGTGGATATATTAACGATTTTTCAAATAATCCAAATGGAAATCGAGTAGCGACGCGAAATCCGGTATGATGATCTTTTCCGCGGCGGTGGGGTTTACGTCGGTAGGCGGCGATTTGCGAGGATTTCGGGCTGATTTTCAGGAAGAAGCAACGTTTATCGGTGGGTTGTCCGGCGCGCAGGTCTTCGACTTCGATGGCATAGGAGGGAAAATGGCGTTTTTTGTTGTGAACTTCGATTTCGACAAGGTGATGTCGTCCTGCTTGCGCGCGAGGGGGCAGTCGTCGTGCGACGGTGAGGTGTCGCAGGGAGATTTCGCTTAGGATGCCTGAGACGATGATGAGGGCGAGGAGCATACCGAGTACGAGGTATAGCAGGTTATTTCCGGTATTGATGGCGGCGATTCCGACGCCGAAGGTGATGAGAATGAAGTATTTACCTTCTCGGGTGACGCGCAAGCGGCGGGGGGTTCGCAGACGGGAGAGGAGTTTGGTAGGGAATCGAAAGCGGGTTCGGTGGGGATTGGAAGGGGGGGGCACGATGGGTTGGGGGGGAATCATAGGGGAATGGGTACGCGGTCGGTGATGTCGCGGATGGCGGCTTCGGTTTCTTCGCGGGTGGGGACGTAGCCTTCGACGTGGGAGGCGAGTCGTACGCGGTGGGCGAGCACGGGGATAGCGAGGTCGTGGATATCGTCAGCGATGCAATAAGAACGTCCGCGAAGCAGGGCGCGGGCGCGGGCGGTTCGGGCGAGGTGCATTCCGGCGCGGGTGGAGGCTCCTAAGGCGAGAAGGGGGGAGGAACGGGTAGCGGACAGCAAGGATTGTAAGTAATTGGCGAGGGATTCGTCGACCTTGATGTGCTGGACTTCGGATTGCAGTTGGGTGAAATGGGTATGGTCGACGACGGTGTTGACATGTTGTACGCGGTCGGTTTCGCCGTTGAGGAATAGCTGTGTTTCGGTATGGGCTGGGGGGTAACCGATTCGGATACGGAGCATGAATCGGTCGAGTTGTGATTCGGGCAAGGGAAAGGTGCCGGCGTAGTCGTGAGGATTTTGGGTAGCGAGGACGAAAAAGGGAGGTTCGAGTTGGATGGTTTGACCGTCGATGGTGACTTGTCGTTCGCTCATGGCTTCGAGCAAGGCGGATTGGGTTCGGGGGCTGGCGCGGTTGATTTCGTCGGCGAGCAAAACGTTGGTGAAGATGGGGCCGCGTCGTAGGGTGAAGTCGCCGGTGCGTTGGTCGAATACGGATACGCCGAGGACGTCGCTGGGGAGCAGGTCGCTGGTAAATTGGACGCGGTGGAGTTGTCCACCGACGGCGCGGGCGAGGGCGCGAGCTAGGGTGGTTTTACCGACACCGGGGACGTCTTCGATGAGGACATGGCCGTCGGCGAGCAGGGCGGTGAGGGCGAGGTCGATGACTTCTGGTTTTCCTTCGAGAGCTTTCTCGACGGCGGCTCGGAGTTCCGCTATGGTGTCGGCGGCGTTGGTTAAGCGGGAGTCCGAGGGTGTCATAGGTGGTGATAATAGCATGAGGTTTGGGATTGGTGGGTGTATGATAGCGATTTATTGTGCGTTTTGAAAGGGGGAGGCGTGAGAGAAATGGGAGAGTCGGTTTCGGCTGTGGTGTTGGAGCGGGTGGGGCAGGTTTATGGGGGAACGGCCGTGCTTCGGGGGTTGAGCGGTCGTATGCAAAAGGGGGTATTGCATCTTTTGGTGGGGCCGAATGGATCGGGCAAGTCGACGTTGCTGCGGATTGTGGCGGGGCTATTGAGTCCGTCGTTTGGGCAAGTCGAATATGAGGGCGTGGCGAGGAGTCGGATTAGGGAGGCGATTGGGTTGGTGTCGCACGAGTTGCTGACGTACGGGGAGTTGACAGTGGAGGAGAATTTGCGGCTTGGGTCGGGGCTATACGCAGCGGGGGAGCAAGACGTAGAGCAGGCGATGAATAGATTTGGTCTTGGGGCGGTCAGGGATCGTATGGTGTCGAAGCTATCACGGGGACAAAGGCAGAGGGTATCGCTCGCGCGGGCGTTGTTGCATAGACCGTCGCTCGTGCTGCTAGATGAGCCAACGACGGGATTGGACGAGCAAGGGGTCGCGGCGATCGTGCGAGTAGTGCGGCAGGAGGTGGCGTCTGAACGGGTGGTGATTGTGGTGACGCATGATCCATCGTATTTTGACATAAGGGAGCGTCAGATTTGGCGATTGGAGAAGGGGCGGTGGGCGTAGGGAGCGTGAGGATTGTTTCACGTGAAACATACCGGGGGATTGGGGCGTCGTTTTATGTAGAATAGGGCACACACTACGTTGCGTCGTTCGGATCTGGCGTGATTAATTGGTGTTCGCAGGACTCGAGATCGTCGTCAACCATGGATTCTGCTTGAAGGTCGGCGCTTTCGTCGTGCTCAGATGGCAAGTCGAGGGCAGATTCGACGCGATTAAGGAGCGTTTGGGCGGTTTGCTGCGCCATGGAAAGGATACGGTCCGCGCGAGCGCGCGCCTCGGCAGCCTCTTCGGCAAAAGACATGGCGACGAGTAAAAAAGTGTCAGGCGTCAAGGGCTTTCCAGCAGCGATGGCGTTAGCCCGCGCTTCGATCATGCCGACGATTCGGGCCAGGTGATGGTCCGAGGCGTTGGTGCGGACCCTTAGGTGCCGTCCGGCGAGGCGAATGGAGGTTAGCCTTTTCGGACGATCGCTCACGGCTCGCCTCCGGTGATGGCGCCGTATGCGAGCAAGAGCGGGAGCGCAAAAGCTTGGCCGTCGATGCGAAATCCAAGGATGAGGGCTCGATCGGGCTCGGCCCCGAATGCCGTACGCCCTTGCAAGATCAGACCAAAAGCCATTGCGTAGGAGCCGTGGTAGTTGAAGCTCCGGGAGCCCCAGAATAGGTCGGTGGAAAGACCGATAGACTCGCGGGAGTCAAAGGCGCGAACAAAGGGTCCAGCCGAAAGGACAATCGGAAGGGCATCGTGGATGGGTAGGAGCAGGGAAGCTCCGGTACCCACGGAAAAATCGTTCCAGGCGGTGGCAAGATCGGCGTAAGGCCCGATGCCAAAATCCCAAGGGCTGGTGCGTCCGAAAAGAATATCGCCGTGCAATGCGGTGTGGAAACGCGTAGCGGACGGGTTTTGCGTAAGGGCCGCGCCGAGCGTGACGGCCAGATTGGATTGCGGCTGTGCGTGGGCGTAAGAGGCGAAAGAGGCGAAAGAGCCAAAGAATAATGTGGCGATAATAAGCAGAGCCAGGAGCTTGCACGGTCGCATGGCACGCAGACTATCGGTTTCGCGAAGCGCTGTCACGCCCCCTTGCCCGTTTCACGTGAAACGTCGGTTTCGAAACGATTCCGGGTGTTGTTGGTCAAGGATTACAGAGGGAAGCAGGTGCTCCCTGGGCCTGGCAAAGTCGACAATCGACAGGTTCATCCTGGCCAATCATGCAAGGAACCGTACCCGTCGATTTCGACACATTCGCACAATTCGGAAGCGGAAGATCCGGGTCCACCGACTCTGGTGGAAAGTCGACGAGACACCCATAACAAATACTGATTGGAAACCGGTACTTTCCGCTGTCCAATTCCTTTCCACCGAGGGTATGCCCAAACACCTTGACGACCGCCACGACCAATCCTTCGACGGTACTTCTTTGACCTTCCGGGAATCCTGCCGCCAAGCCCTGTCCGGTTCCAGAATCGATCAGGGTAGCTGTCACCACCCCCCAGCCCGGTTCCGTCCCTGTGCTTGGATCGACGAAGCCGCTCACTGGGACGGTAAAAGAGTTGATCCCCTTTCCGTCGGTCGTTTCGAGCTCCACCTCTGCGCCCTCGGCGAGGAATCTGGCTGTTTCCGTACGTAGCTGATCCGCTGATCCTCGCTCCACCAATTGGTTGCCGAGCAATAACCCCGCTTGGTATTCCCTGGTAAACGCCAGATCCATCACGCCCGTCGATAAGGCTGATCCCCCTGGCTCGGCGGAAAACGAACAGTCCGCGCCCGAGGGTTTGAGAACCTGCCGGATGAAAATGCTCGATTCGTTTTCCGAGCACGAGGCGATCGAGGTGATGATACCTCCCATCATCACCGACAACACCCATCCACGCTTCCACGCGCCGTTCATTGTTGATCTCCGAACCCTCTTCATTGGTAAGCGCCTTGCCAGCACCAATTATCCTACCTCCCCCGAACCAATAGCGCCAACTTTGCAACCATGAATCCCCCACCATTTTCTTGGTGCTGCCCGAAGACCTGCTCCAAAGGTTCGTCGGTATCCCCGCAGCCCTCGCTGCCCCAGCCACCGAAAAGACCCTTCCCCAAAGCTCCTTCGAGCCAAGGGTGACCGAAGTCCCACGGCAGCAGGCTATCCATTAATGGAAAGGGAGTTTTTCATGGAAAGGGAGGCCACATGAGTGTCAGCCTCCCCGCTTGAGTTCCGTCAATACCAACTTTGCCACCGCCTTGAGCGTTTCGAAAACCCCCACGCCCGTGCGCGCCACCGCCTCGAAATCCGGTACCCCATCCGGATTGAGCATTTCCCGGAGTTCGTCGACGTCCGCTACCGCCGGCAAGTCACGCTTGTTGTACTGTACTACGTATGGGAGTTTTTCAAGCGCGTAGCCCTGCTCAGCCAAGTTGACTCGTAGATTGTCCACGCTTTCCATATTCGCTTCCATGCGCATAATTTGCGAATCAGCGACAAATACGACACCGTCCACCCCTTTGAGAATAAGCTTGCGACTGGCGTCGTAAAAAACCTGTCCCGGCACGGTGTACAAATGAAAACGCGTCTTGAACCCACGAATTTCGCCCAGCGACAAAGGTAAAAAGTCAAAGAACAACGTCCGCTCAGTCTCTGTGGCCAGCGAGATCATCTTCCCTTTCGCGTCGGGATTGGTCCGATCATAAATATACTGCAGGTTCGTCGTCTTTCCGCATAAGCCTGGACCGTAATAGACGATCTTGCAGTTGATCTCGCGCGCCATGTAGTTGATGAAGCTCATCGCGCGCCCTTAGTCGTTGAAAAGGTTATCGATATCCTCGTCTGTGATTTCGGCAAAAGGAGATTCACCGCCTGGCTCTTGGACTTTTCGTAACAACGCCTCGAAAATGCGGTTGAGTTCATCGCTCGCCTTCTTCACCCGCAACCGTACGAGCCCCAAGCTCGAACGCGCGTCGAAGATAACCACCAAAATCACGCGGTTACCTACGAGTTGGATATGGATATTGGCTTTTTCGCCTTCGTGAAACTGCGTCGCGAACTCGTTTTCCTTGAGCAGTTTCGCCATACCTCCGGTCGCCGCAATATTTCCAGCCGTCAACGAAGCCAGAGATGTCGTATCCAGATTCTCGACGTCACCACTAGCCGCAATGAGCTGACCGTTCTTGTCGACGATGAACACGACTTTAGCGTTCGCGTCCCTGACAAGACGGTCTACGACTGTCTGAATCTGGTTGAACTCCTCCTCGTACATCACCATCTGGGGATTGACCATCCATGCCTCCGCCAGCACACCAGCCGACTCGAACGCGATTAGACGAAACGACACGGTTCGACCAACGAACCGCTGACTCCCTGACAAGGGAAAACCCAATCAGGTCCTTCCTTGTATCCGATGCCCCTTGGCAACGGCAAGCCGCACAAGCCTTTTCCGGGGCCACTTTTTCAAAAAAACGAAAATTCTCAACGAACGCACATGGTTACAGATTTGTCAGGATTCCGATCCGTACATGGACTCGGCAATTCTAAAGGCCGCGGATTCCAATTCTTGATAAGCGCTTCGAATATCCTCAAAACTTCCACTCGATTTCAATAGTCCACGCAAGGTTTCCGCTTGACCTCTCACCTCGGCCACCACCTGCTCATCGAGCAGGTCCGCGTACCCGTCCAACGCTTGCTCGGTGGTGTACAACAACGTTTCCGCCTGATTACGCATTTCCGCCAGTTCCTTCCGCAACGAATCCGTTTCGCGGAACTTATCTCCCTCCTGCACTAGCCGATCGATTTCATCTTGCGACAGTCCACTGGTTGGCGTCACCTTGATCGCCTGCGATCGGTTGGTTCCAAGATCCCGCGCTTCCACATGCAAAATGCCGTTCGCGTCGACTCGAAACGTCACTTGAATTTTGGGTACACCCCGCGGAGCCGGTGGGATTCCGGTGAGTTCGAAGTGAGCCAAACTCCTATTGTCCGCCGCCATCTCCCTTTCGCCTTGCAGCACGTGTACGGGGACGAACGATTGGTTGTCCACGCTGGTGGTGAACACACCCGAGGCCTCGGTGGGAATGGTGCGATTTCTTTCGATCATCCGGAAAAATACGCCCCCTCCCGTCTCGACACCGATGGACAGTGGCGCGACATCCAACAACAAAACCTCGTCGACCTCTCCTGCCAACGCCGCTGCTTGAATCGCCGCCCCCACCGCCACCACCTCGTCGGGATTGACACTCCGACAAGGTTCTTTTCCAAAAAACTCTTTCACTGATTTTTGAACCGCTGGCATTCGCGTCATGCCCCCGACCAACACCACATTGTCGATGTCTCGAGCGCTCAACTTCGCATCCTGAAGCGCTGCACGACAGGCATCGAGCGTACGGTCGATCAGGTCAGAGGTCAGAATTTCCAAGTCCGAACGCTTCATCGTGCGCTGCAAATGCAACGGCCCCGTCGGCCCCGTGGCGATGAAAGGGATGTTGATTTCGGTCTCCAACGAACTGCTCAGTTCGTGTTTGGCCTTTTCCGCTGCCTCCTTCAATCTTTGTAACGCCATCCGATCCTTGCGAAGATCGACCTGGTTTTCCATCTCGAACTCTTCCGCCAGCGTGTCGATGATTCTCTGGTCGAAGTCCTCACCCCCCAAATGCGTATCGCCCCCGGTGGCTCGCACTCCGAAAACTCCCCCCTCGATCTGCAGCACAGAAATATCGAACGTCCCGCCCCCCAAGTCATAAACCGCAATGGTTTCGCGCTCCTTCAAGCTAAGCCCATACGCAAGCGCTGCCGCCGTCGGCTCATTGATGATTCGCTTGACCTCCAATCCCGCGATGCGCCCGGCATCCTTCGTGGCTTGCCTCTGCGCATCATCGAAATAAGCCGGCACCGTGACCACCACCTCCGTCAGCTTCTCGCCCAGATAGGTTTCGGCAACCTCCCGCATTTTATCGAGAACAATCGAGGAAATCTCCGGCGGCGAATACTCCCGATCCCTGCCTCGAATCCAAGCGTCGCCATTGCTCGCTTCGATCACCCGGTAAGGAGCCAACTCGATCTGACGACGCACCTCCCGGTCCGAGAATTTTCTTCCCATCAAGCGTTTGACCGCAAAGACGGTGTGCTCCGGGTTGGTAATTCCTTGCCGCTTGGCCACATGACCCACCAGTCGCTCCCCGCTGGTGGTGAAGGCAACGACCGATGGTGTCGTTCGAGCGCCTTCGCTGTTAGGAATAACCACTGGCTTCGCATCCGCGGCCCCGTCTTCCAAGACCGCCACGCACGAATTGGTCGTCCCAAGATCAATACCGATTATCTTCCCCATTGGCGTGCCAAGCATACTCCATCGGTTGGAGCCTGTCGCGGCCGATGTTGGATGAATGGTGACTAGCTCTCCGCGGTGGGGTCCTCGTCGTTTTGTTCAAACACCGCGGATTCGCCCGTCGACTCGCTCTTTTCGGAATCTTGTTCCGACTCTGCCTGCTCCGCTTGCTCCCCCGCTGCCTCCGTGTCCGACGCTGTCTCGTGTTCGCCCGAAGCACGCTCCTGCGCGGGAGCTTTCGAAACCACCACCATCGCCGCGCGAAGCAAACGGTCGCCCCAACGATACCCCCCAAGCACCTCCGCCATGACGGTCCCGGGAGATTGTTCTTTCGTTTCAAGCATTTGGATGGCTTCGTGGATGACAGGATCGAAAGGTTGGCCGACGGATTTCACGCGTTCGACACCAAACTTCCCGATAATATCCTCGAACTGACGAATGACCATCGCCACCCCCGTGGCCACCGCCTGCACGTCCGTCGCCTGCTTGGCATGCGTTTCAGCTCTTTCCAAATTGTCAAATACAGGAAGCAGGTCTCGCAGCACGTCCATTTTGGCACCCCGTGCCGCATCCTCGATGTCGCGTCGCGATCGTTTGCGAAAATTGTCGAAATCCGCAGCCAATCGAAGCATTTGCTCCCGCAACGCCTTGTTTTCATCCCGCGCCACCTGCAAGGGATCTTCGATCACTTCCTCTTCGATGGCGATGGCTTCCTCATCGGATTCCTCGACGGTTTCCGCTGTGGCTTCGTGTGGCCCAGCTTTTTCGCCCGACGCTTCGGATTCCGATGGCGATGGCTCGTTATCGCTCGGTGCGTCCGCTATCTCTTTTGACGGAATATTCGAGGGAATTCGGTCTTGGGATGCCGCCGTTTCCTCGGTTTGCACGGTCTCAGCTTCACCTTTTGAGGCGATATCTTGATTCGTCATGGCACTGCCGCTCCCCTATAGTCAGGATCGGTTCCCGAAGCAATTGCTCCTCCGTTTCCGTATCCCTTGCTTTCCCACCGGCCGCCATAGGTCTATGCGCTCGAGCACGAAGTCCCACGCTCAGCCCTCATTCTTCATACGGACGAGTGATGGGAGAGCCGTCGGGTTCCACGGCAAGAAGCTCTTCCACCTTCTTTTCCGCTCGCTGAAGCAACGCTTGGGAGTGTTTCGCTAGTTTCATCCCTTTTTCGAAGAGCGCCACGGATTCGTCGAGCGGAAGGTCCCCTCCCTCGAGTTTATCGACGATCTCGGCGAGTTGTTGGAGTGATTGTTCGAAAGTAGCGTTCTCGTCGGTAGGTTGCTTTTTGGGACTCATCGTTGCCCCTCCTGCGTTCGTGATGACGTGAACTGCCAAGGCACGCCGTCGACCCGTAGCCGCGTTTCCGCATAGGTTACGCCAGGGACAAGGGCCATTCCATCCTCCGCGGTAATGATGACCGACGCGCTCCCATGGGGCAGCATCACGCGCACTGCATGAGACGCCGTTTGCGTCGCTTGCGACTCGCCGAGCCGCAGCCAAAACCATTGTTGTTGTTGCGTGATTGGGCGAGCGAAGGGGTGTGGGCGCGCGAGCGAGCGAACGATCGGGTCGGGATCGAGGTGCGCGGCCTGGTTCAGCCACTTTTGTCCGAGGGTGCTTTGCCTCCTCTGAAGGGCGGTCACGATGGCACGACGTACCATGGGTTCGGTTTCCCATGTCAGGGCCTCGCCGAGCAGCGAAAGAGCAGAAGGTTGTGGACTATGGGCAAGGCCCAACGCGACTTGGGCCCGCATGTCCGGGTCGCTGGAGGCGAGGAGGCGTTCGATGCGTTTGCGCGACGATTCGCTATCTCTGACGCCGAGCAACCGGCCGAAAACGGGAGCTGAGATCCTTTCGCTTTCCGCCCACTCGAAAAGGGTGGCCGTGGAAAGCCCATCGATGGAGTCGATATCGTGCAAACAGCCGGCGAGCCCATCACGCATCGCCGGATCCCTCGTGCCCTTCAGTTTTTCGATACATGGTTCTCTTTTGTCAGCCGACAAAGTGGATGCGGCATTGCACGCGGCGACAACCGCAACGGGATCCTGCGCCGCCTCGATTCGTTGTACATCCCCAAGCAAAACAAGTCCAAACACCCCAATGAATCGATCGGCAGGCGCGTGGGACGACGCCAGCGATGTGAGCGCATCCCCGAGGCCCTCGGCAATGATTGCCATCTCCGTATAGCGAAGCACTCCCGCCCAAGCCGCCAGTCTTTTCGTTTTTGGGTCCGCCAACGCTCGACTCAACGCTTGCGAGGCTTCCGGCCCGCGACATTGCGCGAGGGCGAAAGCGGCATCGGTATTGCCATCGCGCAGCAACGATTCAAGTGTCCGGGCGGCAAGGGGGCCACCACAACGAGCGAGAGCAGCGATGACCCGGACGCGCTCCCTATCTTCCGCAATGGTGAGCAATCCCGCGAGGGTTGGTGAACACTGGGCCGTTGGAGCGATCTCCACGAGATCCAGCCCTTGTTGTCGCGTCGCGGGATCTGCCAGCAAAATCGCCATCGCTCGAGGCGCCCAGGGGTCTCTGCACAACACCAGCGTTTGGGTTGCACCGACTCTCAACGCGTGTGTCGAACCCTCTTGTCGAATCCAGTCTTTCGCCTTCCCGCAGCCGGACGCGTCCCCTAGACGGGCAAGAGCGATGGCTGCGGCAACCTGTACGTTGAGATCCGCGTTGTGGAGAAGCTTCCGAAGGGCCGGAATCGCTCGCAAATCCCCGAGATGTCCGATCAGGTCGATCACCTGCGTCGACTCGCGAAAACGCGCTTGGAGCAATGGTTCGAGGTTCGCTGGTGGATGCGCTCGCAAAGCTTGCACGGCCCTGGGCTGATCATTTTCCGCAAGGGCCATGACCAACTGTTCGATGGCTCGTGTATTGCCCGACGCAGCCAAGGCCATCGACGCCTGATCGGCGGCAAGGTTGATCAGGGGATTCGCAAGCTGATTGTTCGGCGGCGTCATCCATCCGGTGAGCAGTATCCGCACGGGATCTCTGGACACAAACGGAGCCAACGCGCGTACGCTTTCAAGGCGAATTTGCGGGGATGATGCCAACGCTGGGTCATCGGTCAATGCCTGAACAAGAATCTGCACCGAGGTGTAATCGTTTTGGCTGCCGATTCGCCGCACGGCACGGAGTCGATCTTCGAAACGCCCTGATCGAAGCCATCGACGGGCAACGTTCGGACCAAATCTCGTCGTCCACGACCGCGACGCCACGCTCTCTTGGGTATCGTCAGAAGCTTGGGCACGGGCGGTGGTCGGTGCTGCCGCCATGAGTAAGGCCGCCCCCACACACCATGCCGAAATAGGGTTGCGTTTCACGGCGCAGCCTCTTCTTGGTCGGATGCCGTTGTCTCCGCAGCACCATAAAGTACAAGAAATCCAACACCTTGCGCGATTGCCCCCGGTTGGGTTCGAACGGCTTCCCAACTCACGGTTTCGGCGACCCCATCACGAAACGTATACGATTGCAAGGCCAGCACGATCGCGAATGCGCGCGATAGCGAGTGGGTGGAATCAAGAGGACCGTCGATCGGGTTGGGTTTGGTACCGACGGCCAACACCCAGTCCGGATGGCGATTGAGAATAGTCGCGATCGCACGCACGGTGGGAACACTATCGGCGTGAATGGACGGAGCATGGGTTGGGCCTACGAATCGAATGGGAGTCCGAATGACCAGCGAGGGGCCCTCCCGCGTCGTTTGCTCGCGAGCTAGCCAAAGCCCTCCTTGATCCGGACATCCGTCATCGTCTTCGACACCATTCCAGGTCTCTGGCTCCTGGGGGCACTTGTCGTGTTCGTCGTCAAACGTATCCCCGTCCTGGTCCGGCACTGGGCAGCCATGCCATTTCGTGGCTGGCGAAGCTGGTCCGGGGATGAGGGGACACTGGTCCTCGGCATCAGGGATTCCATCCCCATCATTATCCAGATCCGGACACCCATCCTCATCCTGGAATCCGTCTTTGTCCTCGGGTTCGTCGGGGCATTGGTCCAGGTCGTCGGGGATTCCATCACTGTCGCGGTCAAGAACGGGACATCCATGTTTGCTGGGGTCTTGCGACGGCAAGCCCCACACATCGGGACAGGCATCGTTTTCATCGAGGATACCATCGCGATCGTTATCCGGATCGGGACATCCGTCATCGTCTTCGAAGTCGTCCAGGTCTTCCGGCTCGTTGGGGCACTGATCCATCGCATCCGGAACGCCATCGGCATCATTGTCATAGTCAGGGCATCCATCGTCGTCTTCGAAGCCGTCGAAATCTTCCGCCAATTCGGGGCATTGATCGATGTCATCGGGGATTCCATCGCCGTCCATGTCATGATTGCGTGGCGCGTAAGAGATGCCCACGAGGACACGAGTTAGAGGGACCCCCACCGCCCCGTCGAGGGGAGCCTCCACGCCACCGGCAAGCGTAAGGTCCGTTCCGATCCGATAACGAGCCGAGGCTCCAAGCAGTGCGGGGCTGAGCGCCACCGATGAAAACGGGTTAGCGGGACCGGCGGGCAGCGCTCCATGGGCCTCGAGGCTCCATGTCCAACGACCAGAATCATCGAGTCCGATGGCTTGAGGCAACACCTTGACCCCTATTCCCCAAGGGATTTCATTGCCGTACGTCACTCCAGCGAACGTGCGCTCCTGCGTGCGCAATTTGAAACCTGTCGTTGCTAGGACAGAAGCGGCGAGCAGATCGTATTCAGCCAGGAAACGTAGTTCGCTCGTGAGTGCTCCCTCGCCAACATAAGCGGTTCGGCTGCCCGTTGGCGCAGTGACACGGGCCAGTGCGGCGAACCCCCACCCCCCCATCGGCTCGATAGCCATCAGCGTCACCTTTCCGGTGAGCGCAATATCCCCCAATGCTTGGCTCGAAAGCGTGGATCCGTGCAGGACAGTGTTCGTGTACTCGTTCGAATCGCCCGTCTGAGCAAGGACCGCTGGTACGGCTAGACCGATGGCCGCATGGCGTGTCACTCCGATACTTCCCAAAAGGTCGAGGGATAGCTGCTGGGATATGAGATTGGCAACGACGTCATCGTTGCCATCCCGCAGCACGACAGGCCGAAAACTCCAAGACAACCATGAGCCCACATTCCACTGACTAGCTCCGGGACTGTTGGTCGTTTCCACGTACAGCGACCCATCCGGTGAGGTGGGAGGTTGAAAATGCCGTACATCGAGCGATGGTGTCTGCGCTTTCGCAAGGATTGGTAAAGAACCCAGGGTGAATAAGGCAGAACCTACGATCCAGTGGCGAAAAGAGCCCATGGGCCCAAAGGGTAATCCAGAACCTTGGCAAAACGCTGTGCAAAATGCGTGGACGAAGGGGAACCGTTCCGTGGGGTCGCTGTCCTTCGTTGACCTGACGTCCCGTTCGCTCTAGGGCGGAGAAACAGACCGGTACGCCAATCGCGAAGACCCACCGGTTCGAGAGGAACGCAAATGAGTCTCGCCGTCGTGAGCGGTGCCCCTGGATGGCTCGGCACATCATTGACCGAGGCGCTTGTGCAAGGCGCACGTTTTCGAAGCATTTCCACGGAACCGCGAAGGGTACGATGCATCGTGCAGCCCCAGGCCGATCCCGCGCCCCTGTTGGCCTTGGGCGACAAGGTCGAGATTGTCCGGGCAGACCTGCGCGATCGGCGTTCTCTCGTGGGATTGTGCAAAGACGCCGACACGGTCTTTCACTGTGCAGGAATCATTCACCCCCATCGAATCCAGGATCTGTACGATATCAACGTTCGCGGGACCCAGAATCTTTTGGATCAGGCCGTTGAGGCTGGCGTACGTCGATTTCTATTCGTTTCGTCCAACTCACCGGCGGGTTTGAACGCTACGCCATCGATTTTGATGGTGGAGCAAGATCCTCCGCGGCCTTACTTGAACTATGGATTGTCGAAACTGCAGTCCGAATGGTTGATCAACGATGCTCATCGTTCGGGAAAGATCGAGACGGTCATCCTTCGTCCGTGCTGGTTTTACGGTCCCAATCAGCCTGAACGGCAGTCCCGATTTTTTCAGATGATCAAAGGAGGTCATCCGATCATCGTCGGCAAGGGCGATAACCTGCGGAGCATGAGCTATATCGACAACATCGTGCAGGCGTTGCTGCTGGCGGAAAAAGAGCAGAAGGCGGGGGGAAAAACCTATTGGATCGCGGATCGTCGTCCCTATTCGTTCATTGAAATCATCCAAACCGTGGCTCGTGTTCTGGACGTTGCCGTTCGGCCCCGATACTTGCCCCGCGTGACCTCGGACATGGCTCGATTCGTGGACTCGTTGATGCAGATGTCCGGCTTGTATAACCAAGAGATTCACGTAGCCGGCGAGCTTGCGGCCACGATTGCGGTGTCGATTGAGGCCGCACAGCGGGATCTGGGTTACGACCCGGAAATAGAGTTGGAAGAAGGGATGATTCGTTCGATCGCCTGGTGTCGCGCCCACGGGCAGCCATTGTAAAGGAGGTTGCCGTTGCATCCGGATAACCACCGCTCCGAACCCGTTTTGGTTACTGGCGGGTCAGGCTATTTCGGCTGTTTGCTGGTGAGTCATCTTCGCCGCCATGGGCATCGGGTTCGCGTCTTCGATCGGGTGGATGTTGCCGATCGGCCCGCCGATGTGGAATTCATGCAAGGCGATATTCGAGACGAACATGCGGTGCGACGAGCTTGTCAAGGGATGGCGGTCGTTCACCACAATGTGGCGCAAGTACCCCTCGCAAAAGATCGTGATTTGTTCGAAACGGTGAATGTGGGGGGAACCCGGGTGCTGCTCGAGGCCTGTCGACGCGAAAACGTGCGCAAAGTGGTTCACGTGTCCTCGAGCGCCGTGTTTGGTGTACCCCGAACCAATCCCGTCGATGAAAAGCAACCACCGCATCCTCAAGAAGCTTATGGCAAGGCAAAACATCGCGCCGAACAAGTCGTGGAATCCTATGTCGACCGCGGCTTGGATGTAACCATCATCCGCCCAAGGACGATCCTTGGACATGGTCGCTTGGGTATTTTTCAAATACTATTTGAATTGGTGAGAAGGGGAAAACCTATCTACGTGTTGGGAAGAGGCAACAACCGATACCAATTCGTGCATGCGGATGACCTGGCCGATGCATGTATTCTGGCTGGGCAACGACAGGGCCCGGATTTGTTTCACATCGGCGCCGAACGATTCGGAACCATGCGTGCCCTGCTGACGGCGCTCGTGAATCACGCGGCCACCGGCACTCGTCTTCGATCGCTACCCATGCGTCTGACGACCGCGGCCATGAGTCTGACGAGCGCTTTGGGATTGTCTCCCCTCGGCCCTTATCATGCGCTGATGTACGGAAGAGAAATGTTTTTTGACGGAACGAAAGCCAAGGAGCGATTGGGATTTCATCCGCGTCATTCCAATGAAGATATGATCTGCGAATCCTATGATGATTATCTGCAGCATCGCGAACAGGTATTGTCTCGCGCGGGAGCTTCGCACCATCGTTCCGCGGTGCGAGCCGGAGTCCTTTCCTTGCTCTATTATCTGCCTTAAATGCTTGAGACGGGATGGTGTTGGAGTGCTATAGGGACGCGCCATGGGTGCACGCACCAGTGGAAGACAGGCTGCTTTGCAGATGCTATTTGGGCTCGATGCCGTGACGGACGCGGACATCGAAGCCGAAATCCGTAGTTTTTGGCGAGAATTCGAAGCGGATCCGGAAGGAAGAACCTATGCGGATTCCTTGGTGCGCGGCGTCATGAACTGCCGAGAACGTGTCGATGAACTCATCCGAACGTCCAGCACGAATTGGCGCCTGGAGCGAATGGCTCGAGTGGATCGGAACCTGTTGAGAATGGCTGCCTACGAGCTGCTGGAGCAGACATCCGTGCCGCGTGCCGTCATCCTCGATGAAGCGATCGAACTTGCCAAACTATTCGGTTCCGAGGATTCCGGCGCCTTCGTCAACGGAGTGCTCGACCGGATTGCCGAAGAAGTAGGCCGGGTCGACTTGGACCGGTAATGGCATGGATTTTCGATTCGTCAGTCCTGACCTGCGGCAGTTGGACTCGGTGGGCAGCGAGGTGCTCGCATGCTGCCTGTTCGAGGATGAACGCCCCGTGCGGGGATTGGCGGGTTTGCTGGATTGGCGGATGGCCGCACGATTGTCGCGATGGATGGCCTCGGAGGCGCTGACAGGCAAGTCGGGAGAAGTGGTCCTCATCTCCGGAAAGCCACGAATTCCTTTTGAAAAACTCCTGCTTTTCGGATTGGGACCCGTGAGCCGATTCGACGAAACCGTGTACCTCGAGATCATGCATCGCATGATCGACACGCTTACCGGTTTGCGTGTGCGAATGGCCGTGATCGAACGCCCCGGACGTCATCAAGATGCGCTCGACGCGCTTCGAGCCCTGGATTTGATCCTGGAGGTTTGCGAGGAACACGGCGGACAAGACCTATGGACGTTGGTGGAAGAGCTTCCAGATCAGAAAAGAATGACGCAACACCTGGCGGAAGAACGTCGCCGCAAGCGTTTGCGATGACTGTAGTCGTCCGAGATTTCCTGCTTGGCCTAACGGGCTTGGTCTAGGCGAATAGGTATGGGAAGATGGATTTCGGACCTCGCATGGTTGGACGAACGCATGGGAAGAGTGCTCGACATCGTGGCGCTGGTATTGCTTGTCATGGCCGTAGGCGTTTTGGTTTTTGGCATTTATGTCCTGGGTCACCGAGACGATCTCAGCGCGATATACTGTTTTGCTTGTGGAGCGGTGTTGCTTCGCTCCTCGGTTGATCTGCTTCGACCTAGGAGTGCGGGATGACAGCCGTTGATCGTGGGTATGCGCCGATGTTGGGCGTGCTGTTGGGCTTGCTTGCCGGCTGTACGGCGTCTGAATCCGCAGCCCATCGTGAGCGTGTTTCCACGTTGGATCGAGGTGTCGCGGCGCAGCTGGACGATCAGATCATCACGATGGACGAGGTTCGTGAGTTGTCGAAAGCCAGGAACCTTCCTGTTGCCCAAGCGCGAGCCCATCTCGTATTCGATGCTCTTTTGGCTACAGCCGCCCATGAACGAGGTCTCGATAGGACTCCCGCGCTTTTGGTACAACGTCGAGCGGTGCTGGCCCGAGCGTTGATCGATCAGATGAAACAAGAATCGAAAGCCCATGCGATCACCGACGAGGAAGTGGCCAAACATACGCAAATGCATTGGCTAGATCTGGATCGTCCCGTGGCGCGTCGATCGACCCACGCGGTGGTCATGCCCAAGGATCCGGATAACGAAGCCGATTGGAAAGCGGTGGATCGCGTGGCCGCGCGAATCGCCGATGCCGTGCGAGGGGAAAAAGACGCGGAAGCTTTCAAAAAGAAAGCGGAAGCGGTCGACAAAGAAGGGTTGGAGGTAGTGATTCAAGACCTGCCTCCTGTCACTGAGGACGGTCGTGTCGCGGACCTGACGCAACGCCTCGCCCCAGGACAACCCCCTGCCACCTTTGATTCCACTTTCGTAAAAATACTGTTTCGTCTCGATGCCGTGGGTGATCAAAGCACACCGTCGCGTTCTCCTTTCGGTTCCCATGTCATTTTATGGGTGGCCACGCAGGAGGCGTCGCAACTTCCTTGGGAGCGAAGGAAAGAGATGTTGACCGAGGAGATCCTTGCCACGCGAATGCGAGAGCAACTCGAAGCGCTGTTGTCATCGTTGCGAGCGCAGTCCCCCGTGAGTGTGGAGCGTAATGCGGAAACCGTGATGCTGTTGTTGCCTGATGATTTCGTAGGGACGGATCCGCGAGGACAATGAGATGCCGCTGCGACCTGGGGTGCCAGCGCGGGACCAGGACACGACGGGATTTACCCGGATTCTGCAGAACTTGGTGGAAGCTCTTCCGGGATTGGCTGGTGTGGCGTTGGTCGACGAACTCGGGGAGTGTGTCGACTATGCTGGGGTGTTGGAACCCTTCGAGATTCGATTGACTTCGGCACATTTACAAATCGAGCTTCGCCATGCGACGGAACGATTGAGCGGGGCTCTCGGGGGATTGCGCGAACTGGCTGTATATGCGCGAAAAAGAACGTTTTTTGCGGTTCACCTCGTGGATGGCTACGACTTGATCCTGGTGTTCACCGCGGGTAGCCCATGGCCCTTGTCGTCGAGAGCCATCGCGCAAGCGGAGTATGACATTCGCGTCGAAGGAGGTTGGGATCCTCCCGCGGATTTGGAACGTTGGATTCATTTGGTGGTGGATGCCCGCCCGCACGATCGTTGGCGGCCCCACCGGGTTCGACTCGCCGGCGAATGGCACGAGGTTGAGGTCATGGGAACCGTGGTGGGCCTCGCGGAAGGGGAGCGAGGTTTTCGCGTTCGGACTCGAACCGGCGCGGAGATGACGCTCGTTCGTGAGCGTTTCGGACATTGGTATGCCGATGTCCGCTACTGAACCCACCCTCGGATGACCGTAGGGAGCTGATCCAAAGGGTATCTGCCTGGCGTTGCGTAGTCCGTCGGTCAATCGACCCGTTGGACAAGCAGTCGCTCGATCAAATTCTTTGAGTATCCCGTGAGATCCCGAAAGACGACACCCATTCCCGTCTCATCGATTCGGACTACCTCTCCTGTGCCTTCAATGGTCTCGATATCATCCATGATGACCGTGAACCGCAAGTTGACTTTGGTGCCGATCGGCAAAGGTGTTTTGGATCGAATGAACACGCCTGAGCGCGAGATATTGGATACGTATTCTTGAATGAAAGCGTCGAACGATTCGAACTCCTTGTTGATGGTAATCCGTTCTGCGCGCCGCAAATCCTGATCCGTGGTCTGATCCGCCATATTTACTTTCCCTGTAGATCGAATTGCTCGATGTGATACTCGCGTCGTGGAACCAACTCGATACGACGCATGAGACGGTTTTCTGTTGCGGCCAAAGCCTCCCGTTCTTCGTTTTTGAGTATGTCGACAACGGCAGGATGGGCGTTGACGGTCACTTGATAGCCGGTGAGCGTGGGGTGCTCTCTTCGGATTTGTCGAAGGATTTCAAGGGCAATGGTGGTACGGGATTGCAACTGCCCGGTGCCATCGCAGTAGAAACATGGTTCGTGAAGCATCCGGCCCAGGCTTTCCCGGGTGCGTTTTCTCGTCATCTCGATGAGACCCAATTCCGATACGGGATTGAGGGTGGTTTGTGCTTTGTCTTTTTGAAGCAACTCAGCGAGACGTTTAAGCACGAACTCTCGATTGGCTGCACGATCCATGTCGATCACATCGAGCACGATAAGGCCTCCCAAGTTGCGAAATCGAAGCTGATACGCAATTTCCTCCACAGCTTCCAAATTGGTTTTCAGAATCGTTTCCTCGAGATCCTTCGAGCCCTTTCCGACAAAACGACCCGTGTTGACGTCGATCGCGGTGAGGGCTTCCGCCTGATCAATGACCAAGTAACCCCCCGAAGGCAAAGGTACCTTGCGACTCAACGCGCGCGTGATTTCATCCTCGATACCGTAAGCGTCGAAGATGGGCTCATTGCCTTCGTATAGCTGGATACAAGCGACGCGCTCGGGCATGAACGTCTCTACGAAACGTTTCAACTGTTCACATCGCTGTGGGTCATCGATGACGATCTGTTCGATGTCGTCGGTGAGCCGATCGCGTGCGGATCGCAGCACGATGTCGAGTTCCGTATACAGGCAGCACGGCGGTTTCGGATGCGTATCTCGTTTGCGAACGATTTCCCCCCACAACCGAACGAGGTATCCGATATCGGCCTTGAGCTGTTTTTTCAGCAACCCTTCCGCAACCGTGCGAACGATGAGCCCCCCTTTGGGCGGGCGCATGGTTTCGATGACGTCGCGAAGGCGCTGGCGTTCGACCGCCGAACCAATTCGTCGTGATATCCCGATATGATCGATGGTGGGCGTGTACACCACGAAACGACCAGGAAGAGAAATATGGCTGGTTATCCGAGCCCCTTTCGTACCGATGGGGTCTTTGGAAACCTGCACGATGACCTCTTGCCCCTCCCGAAGAACCTCTCGAATTGGCGTTTCCCGCGAAACCCGGGCGGGTTTGGAACGGCTTTTCTCCGGCGAACCCCCTACGGTCGTATCGACCCCCGCCTCGTCGTCCGACTCCGATTCGGACCCATCAGCCGTGGCGTACGAATCCCCACCCGCCAAATATTGCTCAAAGTCATCGGGACGAATCACGTCTTCCACATGAAGAAACGCGGCCTTGTCCTGGCCGATATCGACGAAAGCGGCCTGCATTCCCGGAAGCACACGGGTCACCTTTCCCAGGTAGACGTTGCCTACCATGGTTTTTCCACGCGTTCGCTCCGTCTGTAGCTCCGTGAGGATCCCCTCCTCGATCAGCGCTACACGCGTTTCGCTGTACTCGACATTGACCACAAGCAAGTTGTTCGGCATGCCAACCTTCAAGTCCTGACCGGACGATTAGACCTATCTTCTCTAGGGTCGAGAGGCAACGGCCTCCAACCTTTCGCCGGAGGAATCCGTCGGACCCTCTCCCCAAACCACGGTTGCATGTATGCTATCCAGCATGCCCGCCTCATTTCTGGTCATCGATATCGAAACCATCGTGGATCCTACGTTGCCGATGCCAGCCAAAGCGGAGGGGTCGTCCTTGCCTCCCGCGCCGTTTCACCAAATTGTCGCTATCGGAGCGTTGTGGATGAGCGACGAATACCGTCCCATCAAACTTGGCGTGGTGGGCCCTCGAAAAACAGAACCGGAAGTCCTCGAGGATTTCGTTCGATTCGTCGAAGAACGACGCCCCGATCTGGTGACCTACAATGGCAGGGGCTTCGACCTGCCCGTCATCGTCGCCCGGTGTTTGCGCCATGGAATTGCTTTTCGACACTACTTTCAACCTTCCGGAATGCGTTATCGGTACTCGGCGCAAGGGCACCTCGACCTGATGGATTACTTGACCGATCACGGAGCTTCGCGCCCCGTGCCCCTCGATACCCTCACCAAATTGATTGGATTGCCCGGAAAAGTAGGGGTGGACGGCAAAGACGTGGGACCGTTGATTCACGCGGGCATGCTCGAACAAGTACATGCCTATTGCCTGTGCGATGTCGTGCAAACTGCCGGGCTTTTTCTTCGGGTCCAATTGTTGCGAGGATTGCTGGATCGAGACCAGTATCGTGCCGCCATGGAAGTATTGCTTCAATGGATGCGTGACGATGAAAGGCTTCGCGCCGTGTACGACGGTGTGAATCAGGATCTGCTGTTGCTGCGCTAGGTTTTTGTCGAGAATCGATCGAAATCGCGACATGGCTTTTCGTCCGGTACGATCCCGTGGTACGCGCGGGATATGAGCCAATCGAGCCGTCCTGAGTTGGTCACGTTGGATGAAACCAACGAAAAAGCGTTGAAAGGGGATCCAAAGCGAATCGAAAAACAACACGAGGCGGGAAAACGCACCGCCCGAGAACGCATCGATCTGCTTCTCGATCCAGATTCATTCGTGGAATTGGATCGGTTCGTCACGCACCGCTGCACCGACTTTGGCATGCAGGACACCAAAATACTCGGCGATGGCGTGGTCACGGGGTGGGGGACCGTGGATGGCCGAAAAGTCTTCGTGTTCGCACAAGACTTCACCGTCTTCGGAGGGTCCCTGTCCGGCGCCTACGCCCAAAAAATCTGCAAAGTGATGGACCATGCGATGAAAGTCGGCGCCCCCATCATCGGCTTGAATGACTCAGGAGGTGCCCGAATCCAGGAAGGCGTCGAATCGCTCGGTGGATACGCGGATATATTTCTACGCAATACCTTGGCTTCCGGCGTCGTTCCCCAAATCAGCGCCATCCTCGGTCCTTGCGCGGGAGGCGCGGTCTACTCCCCAGCCATCACCGACTTCATCCTCATGGTCCAAAAAACAAGCTATATGTTCATCACCGGACCCGATGTCATCCGCGCCGTTACCCACGAAGAAGTAACCAAAGAAGCCCTCGGCGGCGCCGCCACACACGCCTCCAAAAGCGGCGTCTGCCATCTCACCGCTCCCGACGATGCCGCCTGTATCGCCTTGATGCGCGAACTATTGTCATACATCCCTTCCAACAACATGGAAGACCCGCCTCGCTTGCCTTGCTCCGATTCCGTCGAACGAGAAATCCCCGAACTCGATACGATGGTTCCCGTCGAGTCCCACAAACCCTACGACATCAAAGAAATCATCAAAGCGGTGGTCGACGATGGGCGCCTGCTCGAAATTCACGAGGATTACGCGAAAAATATCATCGTGGGATTCGCTCGGGTCGGCGGAAGAACCATCGGCGTGGTGGCCAATAACCCCATGTTCCTCGCGGGATGTCTCGATATCCACGCCTCCATCAAAGCCGCTCGCTTCGTCCGGTTTTGCGATTGTTTCAACATCCCCTTGGTCACCCTCGTGGACGTACCCGGCTTCCTGCCCGGAACCGATCAGGAATTCGGCGGCATCATCGTTCATGGCGCAAAGCTTCTGTTCGCCTTCGCGGAAGCTACCGTACCCAAAATCACGATCATCACCCGCAAAGCCTATGGCGGCGCTTACGACGTCATGGCCTCCAAACACATTCGGGCCGATTATAATATCGCCTTTCCTACCGCCGAAATCGCTGTGATGGGACCGGATGGTGCCGTCAACATCATCCATCGCAACTACCTCCACCAGGCCCAAGACCCCGAGCAAGAACGCGCCAGGCTCATTGCCGAATACAAAACCGCTTTCGCAAGCCCCTACAAAGCCGCCGAACTAGGCTTCATCGATGAAGTCATCTATCCCAGACTGTTGCGTCGACGAATCCACCATGCGCTGGAACTGTTCAAGGACAAAAGACAGTCCAATCCCTCTCGCAAGCATGGTAATATTCCTCTGTAATATCCAGTAGTTACCTCTTTGTCGGCTCGGGCTCCAGGCTGCCCCATACCGTGAGCGCCGCCACGGTATCGGGATCCAATGTGGCTGGCTCGCGGATAGCCGATGGCGTGAAAACGCGCTCGCTTGCTTGCCGATGATCGAACGTCAGTCGCCACATCCAAGAAGCAAAAAAAGACTCTCGAGCCGCCATGTCCTCCGTACACTCCAGACCCGGTTGTACCTCGCAGAACTTGGGAGCGCGTGGAGGTACACCCGTGAGAAGCCAGTTCCCCCACCGGGTCGAATACACCGCCCCTGTCATGGAAAATTGAGGAGCTTGGGCAAAGCGCCCCGGATGTGCCGCAATCTCGAATAAATCCCTTCCTTCCATGGCCTCCGGCGGTTCGAGCCCCAGACTCTGCAGCGTCGTTCGCGCAACATCCATCGCGGTCGTGGGCACGTGGACCGCACTTCCGCCGAAACGATGCCCCGGAAAACGCACAATCAGAGGGATTTCCAAGACATCCTCTCCCATCGGTTCGCCATCACCAAAGGGAACCCGCCCATCCCCTCCCATCGCAATGTCCGAGGTGACCATGAACAACGTCGAAGACCACACCCGATGTTGACGAAGCAGTTCGACGAGTTGTCCGAGTTGCGCATCTTCCGCTCGAAGCGCCAACCGCACGAAAGCATCGACGCGAACCCGGTCCTCCGCTGTCATGGGCGCCCGCCCATATCGTCGATTGCGCTCCTTCGCCAGCACTTGCCCCCCCCTTCGTCCTGTCAAAGGTCCCACGTATTCTTTCGGAGGTAGATCCTTGAAATCATCGTCCGAACCTACCCACGGCGGATGTCCCCCTCGTGCATGCACCACAAGAAAAATCTGACGATCTTTGTCCTTTTTCAAGAGGTTATCGAGCCAGGCCATGGCTTCTCGCAACGGTGTGGCTCGCGACGCCCCGGATACAGGGGAGAAATCGCGATAGTGACTCCATCCTTGATTGAATCCAAACGCTTCGAACGTTGATGGATTCGCCGTGAACATGGCGGTAGCCACCCGTCGATCGCGACCCATGGCGCTCAGCATGGATACGCGATCCGGCATCCGGGTTGCGCTATCGGTTACCTTATGCACAGCGGGTGAATACCCCGTGAGCAACGATGCCATGGACCCTGCCGCCACGGTGGAAGGCGCTCGATGTTGATGAAAAACAACCGATTCTTCCACCACCGACGATAACGCTGGCATGGTCTCCACCGTAGCGTATCCCGGCAAATGCGTCCGATTCGCACCAGTGAACACCACGAGAACGACAACCTTCGTGTCCGGACGATCGGCAATACGAGGGTCTCGGATACGAAGCATCGGCTCGCCAAACAATACCTTTCCCCCCGGCGCTGTCGATGCGGCTACCAAATCCAACGCTACGATTCTTCCCGCAAGTCCTTCCAAGGGGATATCGAGCCCTTCCGTCCTGTGTCCCTCTCCCCCAACCTTGGCCGCATGCAGAAGCACCGATGGCTTGCCCGGCTCCACGATTTCGATTCGCGCTTCTCCTTCTCCCGCTCCAGCGTAACCAAGCATCGCCTGCAAACGCATCGTATCGGTGGCCGCAATGGCACATCTCACTCGCCCCGGTGCTCGTAGCGCCAGCGCTCGATAAGGACGCTCCCCTACCATCGTATCCGTCGCCAAATCACGTAACGTCGGAGCGGCATACGTCGTCGGATCTTGATCGGGAAGCCCTATGCGAATCCAATCCATCTCCACGACAGGTTTGTCTTTCCTCGAACGATGGAATTGAAAAGACACCAGATGCTGCCCCGCGGACAGCGGTTCCGAGCTGGTCGCCGTCGATACCACCTGCGTCTCTTCCCGCGCAAATCGCAAAGTTCCAACAGCTTTTCCATCGATACGCACCGTGGCTGCCCGAGCATCCAGACCACGAATCCGCGTCTCCACAAACACCGGCTCGTCCTCGAGTTGCTCGAATCGCAACGACACAACACCACCCTTGATGCGGCCCCATGTTGCACCATCGCGTTGAACGTCTTGCACACTCGCCGGCTGATCGAAGGAATAATCGAACCGGCCATGGCTCAACGACGATCCCATGTCGATGACCGCTCCTCGATGGTATACGTCGCACCGCGCCACCGATGCCAAGAGGTCTTCCGACACAATCATGCCGGACGCTTCTGGCGCCGGTGGTGAGGACGACGAGGAGTGGGCAGGAGAGTCCGTGCTTTCCGACGACGATAAGGGCAGGCAGCATCCTGTCACCGCGAGCATCCACCAGCCCAATGCCATGCTCCTCAACGCTGCCACTCCGCCTCCACGATCCATCGCGTTCGCTTCGAAGCCGTTACTTGAACTTCTCTTCGAAGACGTTGTCCCCCCATTTCTACGATGATGGGATAGGTTCCCGCGGCCAATGGAAACGCAATGACCTCCCCACGCCCTTGTTTTTCGCCAACATACACGATCGCTTGCGGCTCATACGTAACGACTTCCAATAGCCCCTGCCCCGGCGAAAGCTGTGATGGATCGTCGATTTCGAGTTGCTCCAGAACCGTACCTGTCACAGCCGGATCAGGTGCTGCCGCGGCTGAATTCGTTGTTGCTGAATCGCTCTGTCCATCCGTCGCTTCCATCGATGGCGAATTCGCGTACAGCACACCCCCTATCACACCCCCCACGATTCCGACTCCCACGACGATAGGCACGAGGTGAGATCGCTTATGGTGTGGCGGAGTGTCCGATGAGGCTCCGTGCCGTTTTCCGGCCGAATCGGCGCGAGAGTCTTCCCCAACGTCGGAATCGTCATCGGACTCCGAATCGTCATCGGATTCCGACTCGTCATCGGACTCCGAATCGTCATCGGATTCCGACTCGTCATCGGACTCCGAATCATCATCGGATTCCGAATCCTTGTCATCCCACGATTGGGCTTCTTGTTCTCGAACTCCAGGAACGACCGCGTCGGGTGGCAAAGAAGGAATTGGTGAAAGGAAAGGTTGGCTCGCGCGAGGTTTGAGTTCACCAGCATCGAGCATCGGTGTTGGCTCAGTGGGCGCGGGCGCCTCATGGGGCGCTACACTCCCCGTGGTTCGAATCACAGCTTCGGCAAGAGATGAAGGGGCCACCGAATCGTTGGTAGGTGGGGGATGCGGAGGCTCGTTGATCTTGGGATCGACAGGTGCGGGTGCCGTGATCTGCTCTGACATTGTCGAGGCAGTCGGCGTAGCGACCGTGATCTCGGCCTCTTGCTGATGGGCCTGCTGCCGTAGGATAGACTCGAACTGATCGGTGCCGGATTCATCCACGATGGAGACGACAGCGCCTTGCATGGCCGCGTGGGCGAGGATTTGTTCGAGCGTAGAAGCCGAAGCGATCCCGTTTTCGATGACTTGTCGCGGGGATGCACCATCGACGATCGCCTGCAATGCTGCTCGAGCGGATTGGGGTGTTGCGGGCAAATCAAGTCGGTCCTCGCGAAGGGCAACCATCCGAACGCGAAGCAAGTTCGCCCCTTCCAGCAAAGCTTGCGCCGCGCGCGTTTCCCTCGCTACGCGTTCGACGATCGGGAGAAACGCAATGGATGATTTTGGTATGCCGTGGGGTTGTCTCGGCTTGATCTGGAATCTTCCAGAGAAAACACGAAGCAGGGCGACCAACGCTTCTTCCCCCTGGCTGGACTCGTTGTTCGCTGCCGTTCGTGTGACCTCGACCACATTGCCGTCCTGAAGATGAATCTCGAAAAGATAACTGGCATCACGAATGGTAATCGACGCATTAACAAGGGATTTTGCAGTCAATTTGATCAGAGTGCGCGCGCCAATTCCTTCGAGACGCCCTCTCACTTCCCCTACTTGTTTGAGACGCTGCTCGATCCGAACACGGGGCCGCAGGCATTCTTGAACGGTCCGAAGGATCGACGAAGAAGTTGCCTCTTTTCTCAAGTATCCATCTGCTTCGACCCCAAGGTCCCGTACACGTTGGAGCAGGTCCTCTTTCCATGACAAAACGACGACGGGTACATCTCGCAGCAGCGGGTCTCGTTTGAGTGCCCGACACAGTCCGAAACCATCCCGTTTAGGCATGAGAATGTCGGTGAACACCAGTTCGGGATCGAAGACGAATGCGGTATCGAGAGCCTGTTGGCCGTCCATGGCTTCTCGCACTTCGCTTCCATGAGCACGGAACAACCCACTGAGGAACCAAGTCACCCCCGGGTCGTCGTCCACCACGAGAACGCGACGATTCTCGAGGGCGAATCGGATTTCGGGATCGTTGTCTCGCGAACCTTGCCGTCGGGCCTGGCCATCAGACAACGCATCGAGCCAAGGCGCGAAAGGGACGGCCCCCAGGGGATTCGTTTGCGCGAAACGGATCGCTCCTTCGCTCCGGAGCGTGACAATCTCACGGATTCGCGCCACCGCACTCCATACGGCCGCTTGCACTTCCATTCCTTCGCCCAAGTCCACCGACGATCGTCGAGACTCAGGTCGAACCGTATGCAGCAATTCGGATTTGAGCTGTCGTGCAAGACGTTCGGCCAGTTCTTCCACGGTAAGCTGTCCAAAGGGATCGGTCGAATCATCCGTGGTCGACGTTTTTGCCGCCGACCGCACCGCGTGTTGAAGCTTGGCGGGTGACACTGGTTTGACCAAGGTTCGCATCACGCCATGGGCGAGAAACGGTGCGGTTTGATCAGGCAAAGAAAAGGCGCCCACGACGATGACGCGGGTCGAATCGACAAGCGGGTCGAGCGAAAGTGATTCGCTCAAAGCGACGGCGCCAAGCAGATCGGCATCGAGCACGAGCACATCTGGCGCGAGGGCTCGTGTCAACTCGAGCGCTTGGGACAGGTCATCCGTCTGTTCCACTTCCAACGAGCCCATGGATGAATCGCTGTCCATGCGAAGCGAGTCGGCAAGGGCAGGTCTCCCAATGACCAGTACGGCAAGCGGTTCTTCTTTGGATGCGGGGCCGGGAGCAAGCGGCAAAGAAGACGCGCGTGTGACACGCGTGGAATGCGAGGAAAGCGGTGGCTGGCTGTCGGTTCGAGCCCGCTCGGATTCATGATCGACAGGTTCCCACGTGGGCTCTTGCTGAGAACTTCCTGCTTCATTCCAGGCGAGTTCGGGAAGGTCCCGAAACAAATGGGTGAACTCCTCGACGTCCTCCGCGTCGATGCCTCCCGCGACCGCCGCCCGCTCTAAATGCTTTTGCGTGCGCTCCAAGCGTCGGGCTACCGCATCGAAGTGCAATACCCTCGAACGGCTTGCGAGCGCATGGACGTGACGCCGAAGCTCGTCCAACGAGGCGGTTGAACTGGGATTGTGAGAAAGGGCCTCCCATACCTCGCGCATTTCGGCCAGTCGCTTTCCTAGATTGGCGACGAAATCCGCGCGCACACCTCCAAGACGAACGCCTTTTTGGGGGTGGGAGCTATTGCCTGCGCTGTTGGGCATCCTTGGCCCCGTACCATATCGAGCCTTCCCTCCCAACTAGCCCGTCGGTCCTTCTCCGCAATCCCTTGGCCGGTCAATATTATTCATCAATAAAATCAATATGTTATAACTGAGACGGAACAAGATATCCTTCCATGAGGGATCCGCGGGGCAGTTCTGGCGTAATACAACGAGCTGGACAATGATTCGATTGCGCCAATTGCCGGTTGAGGCTTGGCCGTGTCGTGGAGGCTTAGACAATGACGAACCGCTTGTTGGCATCAGCCGGAATCCTGTTGGGAACCATGGGATGGATGGGGTGTGGAAGTACGGACAACCCGATCGACAAAACGCCAAAATACAAATATCCAGACGTGTCGTCGTTTTGCGAAGCCAAGGCGAAGTTGGAGTGTACCAACACGGTGTTGACGCGATGTCAGACCTCCGAGGACGCCTGCGTGATCAAACGTCGCGGGCTGTGCAGTCAAAGCGCTCCCACGGGGGCCAAGTATAGGCCGACCGAAGCGGAGAAGTGCCTCGCCGCCATCAAAGGCGCGTATGCCGACGATCAATACACGGCGCAAGAGAAGGCTCAGGAGGTCGATGCTTGTGCTTTGCTTTGGGGAGGATTCGGTGGTGAAGGGGCGTCGTGTGGTTCGAATCACGAATGCGATTTGGACAAAGGGTTGCGTTGTGTGAAGCGAACGGGAGCAGCGACCGGGCAGTGTTATGAACCGGAGGAAAAGCAATCGGGCCAGTCGTGTGAGGGACCGGATGCGGTATGCATGGACGGGGATTTTTGCACCGTCAGTGAGCCCAATGTATGTGCCAACAAGCGAGCAGTGGGCAGTACCTGTAGCGAATCGTTGCCTTGCAAAGACGATCTTCGGTGCGTAGGAGACGAAGCACCGACGTGCCAGCTCAAGCTCGATGTTGGTTCCCCTTGTGGGAGCGATGCCGAATGCGCGAGCGATATGTGTTCTCCCGTGGCATCGACGGATCAGTGTGTGAGCGTGATCATTCTCGCGCCCAACGAGCCGATCTGCGCGAATTTCCGGTAATTATCGCGATTGACGGGTTCGGATGACGGTGTGTTCCCGCTGGAGTACACTGCCCGCCCATGGCGCACCTTTCCCAAATATCGATCCTCTTTCCCCTTGTCTTTGCTCTTGGCGTTGCGGCTTGTGACGAAGAGAAAAAGGCCGTGGACGTGGTCAAGCCCGCCGCTTCCGTGTCAGCGGCACCTACGACGACCGTGGAAGCCCCCAAGCGTATGCCCGAGGTGACCCTGCATTCTTCCGCGGTCACGGTGGGAATCGACGAAATGGCTCTGACCACGCCTTCGTTCGATCAGGCGTTTTCGAGCATGCTCAAGAAGTTTCCGGTAAGCGAACCGGACGTATTGATTTTCAATGTCGATCGGAAGGTCAAGACACCGGTGGTTACGAAGGTGTTTTATGCGTTGGTCGATGCCGGTGCGAAAAGCATCGAGGTGAGGACCAAGCCTCGGGGATCATTCCCGGACCGTCTCGTGTTGTTATCCGAAAAGGTGGTTGGCGACGATCTGCCTGGCTGTACCTACGTGGGGATGGTGCTCGATAATCTAGGCGCCACGTTTTGGAAAAAACAGGGTGGGACTGCGAAGCGGTACACCAAAGGAATGGCGGGTCCCGATTTCAGCGCCATGCACGAGGTCATGAGCAAAGAAGCCAAATCATGTACCTCCAAAGTATTTCTTTTCTCGTCCTCTGCCGAAATCGATTGGGGTCATTGCTTCGATATCGCGGGCTCGGTGAAAGCTGCCGATCCGCCTTACGAACACATCGACAAACTCGTGTTGCTTCGGGAAGCTCCCGTTCCCGGCAAGCCCGTCAAACTCAACCCCTAATGGTTTCCCTCGGATAACTTCGTTTCCCCTATCATCTCGTCCAATTGGCCCGATGCGTCGAGCGCGTGTAGGTCGTCGGATCCTCCAATACTTCGACCATCGATAAAAATCTGAGGGACCGTTCGACGTCCTGTGACATCCCTTAACCACGCCCGGCGTTCGGGATCGTGGGTGACATCGATGCGTTCGTAGGGAACTTGTTTTTGGTCCAGCAAGCGCATGGCCCGATGACAGTGGCCGCAGTAGGTCGCGAAGTAGATTTCGATCTTGACGGGCATGGCCTAACCTTCCGAAAGGGACGATGGCGCCATGATGACATGCGTCCAGGTCGGGATGAAGGGCGGGGTGTGGTGCATCCGCTGGCCTTTCCGCGGACGAAGGTGATAGATTTTGCGCGAAAGAAAGGTGAACCGATGGGAGACAAGGCAACGACGTTCCAGCTCGAGGGGTATACGCCCGAAGCGCAAAGCCTCGTGGCGGCGGCGCAAGGGTTGGCGGATGAACGTGGGCATGCGCAGGTAGAGCCCTTGCACTTGTTGGCTCGCGCCTTGGATACCGTTCCGGGCATCGATGAGCTGTTTCGCAAGGTGGGCGCCGACCCTGCGGAACTGATGAACACCGTGGAAAACGCTCTCAAACGATTGCCGAAAGGAACAGGGGGTGTGGCCTACCTATCGGCGCGTCTCATCGATTTGTTGGGACGCGCCAAGCGCGATGCGGAACGGGAGAAGGCCGCCGCGGTCGACGTGGAGCACCTGCTGCACGCGCTTTCCCAGGAAATTCGCGGTGCCGCGGGCGACGTGCTCGCCTCTTTCCAACTCGGTCCCGGCGTATTTCGCCCGCATATTTCCATTCTCCAATCCGCACGCGAAGCCGCTGCTTCCCGCGGCTTGAAACAAAATGATTCGGTTCAGACCTCCCTTGAATCCTTCACCCGTGACCTCGTCGCCATCGCCAAACTACCCACGGCCGATCCGGTGATTGGCCTCGATGCTCAGGTGCGACGATTGCTGCAAGTCCTCGAGCGAAGAAGCAAAAACCATCCGCTCATCGTGGGAGAACCGGGAGTCGGAAAAACAGCATTAATTCGCGCACTTGCGTCTAGAATCGCCCATGGGGACGTTCCTCCGAACCTGGTGGGACTGCGGTTGCTCGAATTGGATACGGGTGCCTTGGTAGCAGGGGCTCGCCTTCGTGGTGAGTTGGAAGAACGCGTCAAATCTCTCGTTTCGACCTTGACCTCGGATCAACAACGCCACGAAGCCCTCCTCGTTGTGGAGAACTTCGACGCCATTCTCGGCCAGGGCGCCGTGGGCTCGGGGGTAGGCGAGCTTCTCAAACCCGTGCTCGCTCGCGGTCAGCTTCGCTTTCTTGGTACGACTACGCCAGAAGGCATCCGAAAGATTCAGGATCGCGACGCAGCCTTGTTGCGTCGCTTGACCTTCATCACCCTCGACCCTCCCACGGTCGAACAAGCCGTAGAGATTTTACGGGGAATCACCACACGCTACGAGCAACACCATCACGTACGGATTGGAGAATCCGCGATTGTCGCTGCCGTGAACCTTGCGAAGCGTTACTTGCAAGACCGTGAGTTGCCCGATAGCGCCATTGACCTTCTCGATGAGACGGCATCGCGCAAACGTGTCGAGACGGAGGGCATTCCTCCTGAATTGGATGATTTGATTCGACGTTTGGAGTCGGTTCGTGCGCAAGAGGCGGCGCTTGCCGACGATGAGGATGAGGCGAGCGTTGCGACTCGCGCACGTCTCGAGCGCGAGCGTGCGGAATTGGAACCGAAAGTGCGTGATGCCAAGGCGGCCGTCGAATCCAGGCGAGGGGCCTTCGCCTTCGTGCAGGCGTTACGAAAAGAATTGGAGCAAGCCAATACCAACCTCGAGCAAGCGCGTGGCCAAAGAGACGATAAACGGCTTGGCGAATTGAATCTCGTGACCATTCCCGATTTGAAGCGCCGATTGGCCGCGGCCGAAGAGGCTATGAAAGCCACCGGTGGTGAAGCATCCAACCGTGTCACCGATCAAGATGTGGCCATCACCCTCGGCGCTTGGACCGGCATTCCCGTGGCAAAAATGCTCGAAGCGGAAACCGAAAAACTCCTTCGGATGGAAGATCGTCTGAAGATGCGTGTCGTGGGGCAGGATGAAGCGTTGTTGGCCGTGAGTCGCGCCGTGCGACGAGGACGGGTTGGACTGCGCGATCCAAAACGCCCGATCGGTTCCTTTCTTTTTCTTGGACCCAGTGGCGTCGGAAAAACCGAACTCGCCAAGGCTTTGGCCGAATTTCTGTTCGATGACGAGCAAGCGCTGACCCGTCTCGACATGAGCGAGTTCATGGAACGTCACATGGCCCAACGTCTGCTTGGCGCTCCTCCGGGATATGTCGACAGTGAGCAAGGAGGTTTTCTCACCGAGGCCGTGCGACGTCGTCCTTATTCCGTGCTTCTTTTCGATGAAGTCGAAAAGGCTCATGGTGATGTGTTCAACCTATTGCTGCAGCTCCTCGACGATGGTCGGTTGACCGATGGACGGGGTCGCACCGCGGACTTTTCGAATACGGTCGTGATCATGACATCCAATATCGGTGCAAAGCGGATCTTGGAGGCAGGGCCGACATCGTTTGAAACCGAAGAGGGGCGAGAGGCCTTGCGCGATGTGCTGCTCGATGAGTTGCGCGGGTTTTTCCGTCCCGAATTTCTCAACCGCATCGATGATGTCGTGGTGTTTCGGCATCTGACGCGGGAGCATCTTCGAGGGATCGTAGACATACAGCTTCGACAACTCGATCGGTTGCTCGCCGATCGGGGGCTACGCGTGCAGTTGACCGAGGCGGCGAAAATGCGTCTGGTCGACTTGGGATACGATCCTGCCTTTGGCGCTCGTCCTGTGCGACGAGCGTTGTTGCGGGAAGTTCAGAATCCGCTGGCTGAACACTTGCTCTCTGGCACCTATGAAGCCGGGCATGTGGTGATGGTCGACGTGCGTGATGACGTATTTGTGTTTGAAGGATGAACCGTGCCCGTTGCGTCGATGGTGAGCGAGCAATTCGCTCGCGCTCCCTGGTGTTCTTTCCCATTGCGAGTATGAATATACGTACGGTCCATGCGGATTCTCCAACTCGGCCCGCGGTGCAATAACGCGTGCATATTCTGCGCGAATGCATTGGATCGTACCGCACCCGCGGTAGCGACCCGCGAGTGGATGGAGCGACTCGCGGCTCTTGTGCCCACCGAAGAACTTGGCGTGATGGGTGGAGAGCCAACCCTTCGTGAGGACTTGTTCGATATCGTTCGACACGCCAAACGACTCGGTGTGGGTCGCATTGTGCTTCGGACCAACGCAAGACGGTTTACGTATGTCTCGTATGCGCAGCAGCTTGCTTCCGCTGGAGTTTCGGGGCTCGACGTGGGCCTTTACGGTTCTTCGCCCGCGATGCACGACTATCACACCGATGTGCCCGGTTCATTTTTGCAGACCCTTCGAGGAATCAAACACGCCACCGCCGTGGGAATGAACGTGATCACCACGTGTGTGGTCACCCGTTCGAATTATCGACATCTGGTCGATATCGCGCGGTTAGCCGGTTCGCTGGGTGCGCAAGGGGTCCGATTTCGAGCACCCGAGGTGATTGGACGTGCCGCCGCCACGCGCAGCCGTATCGTTGCCCCCCCTGAACTCGCGATGGTCCATTTGCGGCGTGTGCGAGCGCAAGCACAACGTTCGGGGCTCGACGTATCGATCGATCGAGCCTTGACCGTTGCCGTCGATGGTTCGTCGGGTGTGCAAGCCGTGGACATGGATAGGACCGCAAAAGCCTGGCCGGCTCGTCAAGAGCAACGAAGTCGTGAGCGCCGTTCCGGTGACGAGTTGCGAGATATCCTTCCCTCCCTCTTTGACTCCAGCGAGGATGAGTCCTAGTGGCAAACCTCGGTTATTTGCAGCTCGTTCGTCACTGCAATCAGTATTGCCGCATTTGTTCCAATCCGGAAACGCCGTGGGTCTTGGACTTGGATGCGGCGATCCGTGCGCTCGACGACTTCGCCCAACGCGGATACGCGGGTGTCATTCTCACCGGGGGGGAGCCTTCGCTTTCGGAGATCGTCGAGCCCGTGGTCATGCATGCCACGCAAAGGGGATTGTCTGTCCGCATGATCACCAATGGAAGTCGATTGGCGGACAAATCCTTGGCTCAGCGTTGGATCGAGGCCGGATTACGGCATTTTCACGTTTCGTTGTATTCGAGTCGTCGTGAGGTTCACGATCATATCACGTGTGTGAAGGGTTCTTTTGACCTCGCTCGCCACGCCATTCGCAACCTTGGTGAGGGGGGTGCGGTGTTGAACCTCAATACCGTCATCAATCGATTCAACTGTGATCACTTGCACGAGCTTGCCCAATTGGTGGTCGACGAAATGCCTTGGGTGAGCCATGTCGTGATCAACAATCTGGACCCGTCGATGGGAAGGGCGGAAACCAATCGGCAGGCTCTTCATCGTCTCGTGGACATGGAAGTATCTCTACACAAGGCGCTCGGGATTCTGACCGCGGGAGCCAGAACCTTCCGGGTAGAACGTGTGCCCCTGTGTTTCATGGTCGATTACGCTCATTGCTCCACCGAAACGCGAAAGATCATCAAAGCGGAAGAGCGAATCATCCACTTTTTGGATGAAAAAGGAACGGTTCGTCAGACGAGTTTCCGCCATCATAAGGCGGCGGTCTGTGCCCATTGCTCGTTGGATCCCATTTGCGCCGGATTATTCGAAATGGGGCATGGCTTCGATGAAACGGAGTTGGCCCCGGTGTTCGTCGATCCGGCCGCCATCATTCGTCGCGTTCTACGACAGTGAATTTACCATCCAGCACCGAGAGGCTTGTCCGCTCGTCGGCACTTCACTAAACCGATGCATCATGAGCGACAACCATCAGGTGCATGCAGAATCGACCGAAGAGGGTGTGGTACTGCGTTTCGAAGAGTCGATCTATCCGAAGGATGCCGTATTCGGTGCGGCCTACACGCTTCTCGATCGATGTTTCGTTCACATCGATCGGGAAGACTCGAAGCTGCTCGTGAAGCTTCGAGCGAAACCGGGGATCACGTTGTCCGCGGACTTGCTGGCGGGCGAATTCGAGGCTGAGGCTCTCACCCAAGCCTGGCGAAGAGATATCGTTCGGGAGAACCAGGCGTGGCTCGAGAGCGTGACGGCGCGTGCCCTTTCGGGCGCGGCCGGGCCTCCAGGTCTCGATGACTTGCTCGAGGACGACCTCGGCGATTTGGGAGATGCTTTTGATGATCCCTTGGGAATCGCTGTGAGCTGGGAAGAGAAGTACGGCAAAGGCGAGCAAGCCGACCAGCCCATGAAATCCTCCGCGGCTCCGTCCGAAAGCTCGGAATCGTCGGTACCCCAAGAGTCGAAGCCTTCCTCTGACGAACCCGAAGCTTCCGATGAGCAAGGGGAACACTCATGACAGAACTTCGCTTCAGAATGAGTTTGTATTCATCCTCCGCGCTCGATCGGGCCCTCGAGGCCTTCGCCTCTCTTATCGACTACGAGCGCGAGAGCCGCGATGAGATGGAAGTCATTCGGTTGACCGCCCGAGCTGGTGAGGACGAGTCGTGGATCGCCGGCGAGTTTGCCAATTTCGTGCTTGGGGCGACCGTGGATGGCGTGGACGCGACACGTGTGGAGGAAGCGTGATGTCGGAACTCGTTCCGTTACGGACAGGGGAAGCGACGGCGGCTGGTTTGGTGCCGTTTCGAGTTCGCAAAATCGGTCCTGACGTCCTGCTCACCAATCCTTGGGGGGATTGGGTTTTCGTGACACCGTCGGAATTGGACATTCTCGCTTCTCGATCGTTGCAGGTCGGTTCCGCGTTATACGAAAAACTTGCGGAGCGGGGGTTCCTGCGGGATCGACTGGATCCGGCGGTGGTCGCCGAACGATGGAATCGTCGAAAACGATTTCTCGACGCTGGCCCCAACTTGCACATCATCATCGCGACGTTGCGATGCAATCAGACCTGTGTGTATTGCCACGCAAGTCGCGCACAATGGTCGGATACATCGACGGATATGTCGTTGGAAACGGCGGCCAAGGTGGTCGATTTCATCTTTCAGAGCACCTCGCCTCGTTTGACCATCGAGTTTCAGGGAGGCGAGCCCCTCGCCCACTTCGACCTTGTGAAGTATGTCATCGAACGGGCCAAGGAAAAGAATCGCCAGGAAGATAAAAACCTAGAATTTACCTTGGTTTCGAACCTCTCCCTGCTCGATGACGAAAAACTCGACTACCTGGTGAATAACAAGGTTCAGATATGCACGAGCATTGATGGACCCGCGGAACTACATGACCGTCAGCGGGTGCTTGCGTCGGGAAGTTCCTTCACGGAAGCGGTCCGATGGATCGAGCGAATCAACCAACGCTATGTCCAGATGGGGCTCGATCCCGTTCTTTATCATGTGGAAGCATTGATTACGACCACACGGGCCGCCTTGGCGATGCCCAAACGGATCGTGGATACGTACGTGGACCTCGGATGCCGAGCGATTTTTTTACGTCCGGTCGATCCTTTTGGTTTTGCCGCACAGACAGGGAAAACCATTGACTATGACCGCGCGGCGTTTCTCGATTTTTATCGACAAGCGGTGGAGCACATCCTCGACCTCAACCGTCAGGGTGTCCAGGTTCTCGAGCGGTACGCGGCCATCTTTCTCACCAAGATATTGGGTGATGAAGATCCCAACTTCCTCGATATCCGATCGCCTTGCGGCGCAGGGATCGGACAACTCGCCTACAACTATGATGGGAAGATCTTCACCTGCGACGAGGGGCGCATGCTTCATCAGATGGGCGATTCGTTCTTCCAACTCGGATCCATCGATGACGCCCGGTATCGCAAGATCATGCTCACCGATACGGTGCGAGCCATGACGATGGCATCCAACCTCGATGCCCAACCCGATTGTGTGGTGTGCGCTTACAATCCTTATTGCGGAGTGTGCCCCGTTCACAACTATGCAACCCAAGGGAGCATTTTTGGACGAATGCGAGAAAGCGCTTGGTGCGCTGTCCATAAAGGGATACAGGATTACCTATTTGACCTGTTGCGACAAAACGATCCGACTACCATGGAAATCCTTCGTCGCTGGACTACCCTTCGTGAACGCGATCACTTTATTCAACCAACCTGTGCAGAATAGGCTCCCATCGCCTTCCGATCGAACCGCCGCACGATGACATCTCCCACCCATCATCGATACAATCCGTAAACGGATATTACTTGCGACGACCCGATCATCGGCTCGTTGGGTTCAGTCCCGTTGTGCCGAGCGAAGGCACCCCACACAAGCTTGTTCGCGAACCCACGCCAAGTAACCTTCCAATCCACCTCGCACCGGCAGGGACACCAACTCCGGCGTTTCATACGGATGAAGAGATTTCACCCGTTTGGCAATTTCCTCCGTGCGACTCCGAACCGTCTTCATCATCAACATGACCTCGGAGTCCTCACAGATCTCCCCTTTCCAGCGATAGATGGACTGAAGGCCTGGAATGAGGTTCACGCACGCCACCAAGCCTTCCTGCACCAACACCCGTGCCACGGAAGACCCCACCTCCAGGTTGGGTACCGTGCAATACAATACCACCACATCCCGAACGTCGTCTTTCCACACCATGGCTCCTCCGACGTCTCCACAAACGTTTTCAAGCCTCCCGCATCGTGCCACACTCTGCTCACTTCGTCGCCTGTTCGGATCGAACTCGTCATGATCGATTGCCCTGCTTGCCATCAAACCAACCCGTTAGGTGCCACCTTCTGCATCTATTGTGGGGATGTTTTACCCGACTCGACCCCCGACTCGGCTCCCGCCTCGGCCGACGGTACCGTGCCCGGAGTCCCGATGAGCGGAGCCCTGCACCCCAATCTGACTCCTGGATCCGCATCCTTGACCACCGGCCATATCGTCGATGGAAAATATTCCATCGATTCGATCCTAGGCGAAGGGGGAATGGGGGTCGTCTACCTCGCTACCGATATCCACACCAATGTCCCCGTCGTCGTCAAAGCCATCCGATCCGAATACGCTCACCGAGAAGAATTCCGTAATCGAATCTTGGCCGAGGGACGGGCCTTGGCGAGAATCGATCACCAAAACGTCGTGCGGCTCAACGCTGTCGTCGTCGAACCTGATGGCCTTTTTCTCGTCATGCAATACATCGACGGGGAATCCTTGGATAAAACGATCAGTCGTTATGTCGCGCAACAAACACCGATGCCCGTGCCGCTGGTGCTCAAGATTTTCCATCAGGTGCTCGATGGTGTGGGAGCGGCTCACGCGGAAGGCGTCATTCATCGCGACCTGAAACCCGCGAATATCTTGATTCGGCGTCGTGATGCGGTTGCGAAGGTGACGGACTTCGGTATTGCCAAGGCCGAGGAGGACATTCAAGCGGGGCGAGGGCAAACCAAGGGAATCATTGGGTCCTTGCTATACATGGCGCCGGAACAGATCAAAGGGCTGCGGGACCTGGATAATCGAGTGGATATCTATGGGCTCGGTATTTTGCTGTACGAGATGCTCGTGGGAAGAGTCCCCTTCGATGCGCCCAGCGAATTCGAGATCATGAAGCTCCATTTGGAAGCTGAAATCCCCTTGATTTCACGCATGCGCTCCGACGTCCCCGCTTATCTCGATACGGCCATTCACAGAGCATGCGCCAAGAATCGAGAGGATCGTTTCACCACGACCGCGGAGATGGCGGCGGCTTTGCAGGCGGATTCGACGCTTCGTGGGCCTTCCCACGATGATTCCGCTTCGGCGTATCCCGTGGGGCTGGCCTCTCCCATGGGTCGTCCCGGTCCAGCGTTCGATCCTCCCGCTCGCACGGTGACCGCGGAGAGCGCCGAGTTCGAACAGCCCAAAGGCCGTTCGCCTCTGTTTTGGATCGTCTTGTCGTTGAGCCTTTTTCTGCTCGGTGCAGGAGCGGTTTTCGGCGCTGCGTACGGAGGCCTGTTCTCCCCCAAACCTCCCAAACGCCGCACCTCCCCCACCACTTCCGCCCCTTGGGTTCCCCCCACACCGAGCGTATCTCAAATGCCTTCCGCAGCGGTCACGCCGCCTGTGGCTCCGCCTGCTGCAACGCCTGTCGCACCTGTCGTCAACCCCCTCGAAACGCTGGTGGGATCATGGAAAAGCGACACAGGACGAGTCTACGACGCGGTGATGAGTGGCCGCGCGTTGGAGTTTCGAATCCATGATGCTCGTGGGATGGAACAAGATGGGTATGTGACGGGCGAGGAACGATTCGTCCTCGAAGCCATCGAAGGGCAGCCAACCGTGTTTTCCGTGAAGGATAAAATACGCCCCGCTCTTCCCGCGGACTTGTCCTACGACTTGACTCGCTCGCGTTCCTCTTGCCAGGAAGTGCGCACGGAACTCAATGGTAAGCCATTGCGCGCGCGTTTCGATGGCGCTCGTCTTACTGTCGAGGTGGTCAAGCTGGCACCAGACCGCAGCATGTTTTTACGGGAAGGTTCGAAAGTAAACGGCTGTGTTCGTCTACGGGAAGCCAAAGCCTCGATGCTGCAAAGCACCCTCGTTCGCCCTTGATCACAATCCTCCGGATTCCGGAACGGGGGCCGGAGCCGCCGCGTTGACGATGGTGCAACCCACGGAGGTACGAGCGGATTCTGTCGCCGTTTTGCCGCCTTGCACCAACAAGCTTGCCAGTATCTCTTGGGCTACCCGCTGAATCTCCGCAGCCCCCTGCGGCGTGACAGGCCCCCCATGGCTCTGCATTCGACCATTCGTCGAAACTTGCGCTTGCATGACCGACCGACCTGGCGCTTGAACCTGAACGTCGATCAACACTTGTGCCCGGCCGCCCGGACCTACCCCAAACGTTCTCGGTTTTTTGTTGAAACCCGAGCAAAAAGCAAAGCTCCCGGGACCTCCAGAAGCGCCATAGCTCGCGGACGTCCAGGCTTGTAGATCGATGGTGTAATCCGATTCGCTCGTGCTCACCGCGATGCATTGACCCGAAACCGAATCGAAAATCCAACCCGGCGCGCATTGGTAAGCTTTGACGCACGCTTGGCCATTCCATGTCTCGTCGCGTGAGCAGGTGCTTTCTGGCGGCACACACGATGCGTTGCGCGCATCTTCAACCACGAGGATCAGACCCGGTGGGCAGCCGAGTTTCTGCCCTTCCCCCACTTGAACCCCCATACTTTCAGCCACTTTATCCACCTGCTGCTTGGCAAGGCAACTGCCCGTGGCCATATCGAGTTCCTGCCCCGCTGGACATACGATTCGGACGCAACCATACCCATCGAACCGCGCCCCCGCGCCGCAATACGCATCGGCTTCCGCCTGGGTCATGCAGGAACTATTGAGAGATACTCTCCCCGGATTACACACACATGTATCGCGCTGTGTGTCGAATGTGCTGCCACTAGGACAAGTATCCCAGGAGCATCGGCAGTTCGATGAGTTGCCCTTGCAGACTTTCACCAGACACAAGCCCGATGGACAGCCAGAGGTGCCTAGGGGGACCAGACCAAGGACCACGAGCCTACCCACCACAGTTCCAAGCTTCGAAAAAAGCCAGCGCATCATCTTACTCCGTGGTCCGAACGCTAGCACCCTAACCGCCATCCGGGTAGCCATGCCGCTGTGCCTATCGTCACGACCCACGAGACGCAAGGCAAGCTTGCGCTACAATGAAAATCAACGGCGTTGACCATGATGCGTGGACATCACGACGAATCGATTCGTTTGGCACTCGTCGGAACGACCGAGTCGCAAAGTTGTGCTTCCATACATCCTAAAATTCGCTGGTTCATCAGAGCCTCGTTCGCCCTTACCCTGGCGTTGGGGCTCGCTTCGTTGTGGTTTGCTCGCACGTCGCTCATCGTTGCGACGTGTGTGGTGGCAGCCGCTTTTCTCGCTGCCCTGACAAACTACGTTCGAAAGACCCGGCGGTTCTCGAAGCCGCACGCTTCCTTGACCATGAGCCGTTCTTGTATCGCCCTGGAACGTCAAGGTGCGCCCTCGGAGGAGGTGTTTTCATTCCTTCCCCAATTCGGATTCGTATTGCTTGCGACTGCCGATCGCTCCGTTTGGGTGGTAGCGTTGACGAATCGATGGCAGACATTTTGTGTCGGATCGATCGTGGGCCCATCAGATAAGTGGCGATTCCGCAAGCTGATTTCTCGGGCTGTCACCACTTGCCGAAGCGAACTCACCCGTGCCGTGCAATCCTCCAAGAGCATCTCGATGCACGTGGAGGCACAATCATTGATTCGCCTCATCGAATGGGCGAAGACTCTCGATGCCGCATCGCTCGGGCGGATCCTGCTGACCGATGGGCTGGGCAATGACGTCGTGCTCGAGCAAGATCAGGTGTTGACGTCCCGGGGCATTTTTCGATTGGATCAACCGTTGGACTGGCGCGGTCTCGTTTTTCATCAAGGCAACGATAGCCTCGCGGTAGAGTATCAAGGAACTTGGGTTCGTCAGGGCCGCAGCGAAATGGTGTTGGTGTCTTTGCGGGGAGACGATGTTCGCCAATCGATTCACGATGTTGCGGCCGTCTCCAGCTTCCGTGCGGACGGTGCGTTGAAACAGGATGCAAGACTTGCTGCGAGCGCTGCATCCGATCCCCCCGCCATTGAGCAACGAGTTGCCGTGGATCGACTGTTCATGCTGCCATTTCGACGCGCCCTCGACACGGCGCCTTCTGAAATACCGAAGTCGATTCCCGAAGTTTTCAGAGGCGACGCTACCAGACCGGATGAACGATGACTCGATAGTGCTTGACCTGCAGCCCCCGGGCGCATGGTCCGATGCACTAGATTTTGTTCAACTCTTCGAGCAATTCATCCTCCGTGATCAAACCTTTTCGAATCAACAAAGATAAAACAACAGCCAGTATGGCTTCCGATTTGGCTTGATTCCCAAGAGCTTCGGACGGGGCGGCACCGCGAGCGGCCGCGCGCAATGCGGCAATGATGTCCCGTATTGGCACGGCGTCCTCGCCTGCATCCCGCCCAACGTCCAGCGCTGCCGGCGCGGACTTCTCCTCCGCCAACGAGTCCACAAGGCTTTCCTTACGTCGGCCTCGACGACGCATGGGAAGAGCGAGTGTCGTCCCATCCAAGAGCGTCAAACTCATCAGCTTGTTTCGCTTCATACGCTGGGCATGGGACGGCACCAATTCCTCCAGGGCCACGGCTTCGCCCATTTCGATTTCGACGATGTCCTGTTGTGCGGTGGGAATCGACGCACTCGCACTTTCCACCGCAGGACGTACTTCATCGTCTACCGGTACTTCGTGAATGGAATCACGACGTTCGGCCATCTCTGGGGTGTGGTTCGCGACCTCGGAGGACGCTTCCAGGCGTGTTTCGTCGGCATCTTGCATGGCCGAGGTGGTCGCGGGCTGCTCGGCGGAGAGTGACTCGTTCGAAAAGTCCGTTGGTTGAGCTGCTGAGGTGGTTTCCGGCTGCTGGATGGACGGCTGCTCGCTTGCCTGTTCCGTGCGGGATTCTGCGGCCAATGGTTCGTGGGACGGTTCGTCCGATTGGATTTCCGGTGGCTCGTCGGCGATGGCAGGTGTGGTGGCTTGCGCCGCAGGGGAAGGAGCGGGAGTGTGCGAGGTGCCTTCTCGAACGGTTTCCGCGCAAGACGAAGCCACGCCGTAGTAAATCTCGATGGCTTGCAGGATGTCGGAAGGGGAGGCGATCATGGCTCTTGTGGGCAAGCCGGACCAACTGGCGCACTCGTGTAACGCCGTGGCGTTGGTGGGATCGTCCATGGCCACATATAAGGTGTTGCCCTGTCCCCGCAGATGGCGAACGTAAATGGGGATCAGGCAATACTTCTGAGCCACATGCGAGGGCACCAAGCTCAACAGCTTTTTCGAAAAGTCCACGTGGTACAGAGAAACCCACGGGACCGCCAGTTGTTGCGACAGGATTTGCGTGAGTTGTGTCTCATTGATCAATCCTTGCTCGACCAACAGCGACCCCAGCCGTCGACCGTCTTTCTTTTGCAGTTGCAATACCGATTCGAGTTGTTCTCGAGAGATGATGCGCGCATCCACCAACAACTCACCAAGACGTAGTCGGCCAGTTTCCATCATGGATCAGGGTAGCGCAACCCCGCGAAAGTGGCCGAATTGTTGATGATATTGTGGATGAGGGGCAGAAAGGAATATTTTCCAGCCATATCGGAACTGTTATCCTTTCTCCTCGAATCGCCGCCAGTTGTTTCCTAAACGCGAGATCATGGTAAGGTGCGAGATCTCAGATGCGAATATGCCCGCAATGTTCGGAAGGGTGTGATGCTTCACACCGGTTTTGCCCTGCCTGTGGCTATCCGGTTGGTGCGGTTAGCGCCTCGGATTCCGATCCGCTGATCGGAACGACACTTCCGGGAGGCTACGTCATCCTTGAAGTCATCGGTGTGGGCGGAATGGGCAAGGTGTATCGCGCCGAGCAAACAGCCTTGGGGCGTACGGTTGCCGTCAAAATCGTCCACCCCTCCCTTTTGTCGGACGAAAACGCTTCGGCACGATTCATCACCGAGGCCCGGACATCGAGTTTGCTCAATCATCCCAACTCCGTATCCGTCATTGACTTCGGAAAAAGGGAAGCGGGTCAACTCTATTTGGTCATGGAATACTTGCGGGGGCGTGACCTGGCCCGCGTCATGTACGAAGAAGGACCGCTGTCTTTCATCCGCATCATCGATATTTTGAGGCAAGTGCTGGCGGCTCTGTCCGAAGCCCACCACCTTGGAATTATTCACCGAGACTTGAAACCCGAAAACATCGTCATCGAGCCCATGCGCACGGGGGGAGATTTCGTCAAGGTCGTTGATTTCGGGTTGGCCAAGATTCTTTCCGGAGACAAAAACCCCGGCATTACCGCCACCGGGATTGTTTGCGGAACGCCGGATTATATGTCGCCGGAACAGGGCCGCGGTGATCCTCTCGATGCAAGGAGTGACCTGTATTCCGTCGGTGTGATCCTATTCCAGTTATTGACGGGAAGACTGCCGTTCGAGGCGGAATCTCCGACGCAGGTGGTGCTGATGCATTTGACGACCCCCGCGCCGGACCCGCGTGCGGTGGCTCCCGAGCGTGACATTCCGCCGGCCCTCGCGTTGGTGGCGACGAGTGCTTTGGCGAAAAAACGCGAGGATCGGTATCAGGATGCCGACGCTTTTTCCGCGGCGCTCATGGCCGTCAAAGCGCAATTCCAGCCGGCGCCGATCGTTTCCGGGTTCCCGAACGATGCCACGACTTCATGTGCCGTCTGCGGCGCGACGGTGCCACGAACCCAGCGGTTTTGTGGCGAATGCGGAGCGCCCACCGGGATCTCCTCGAAACCCACCCCTCGGATGTCCATCGAACCAACCCACCTCGCCCTTCCGGACTCCGGGGTTCATCTGCCCTTGGTGGGGCGCGACGAAGACCTGGCATGGCTTGCGGACCGCCATCGTGAAGCGTCGGAAAAGCTCGTGGCAGCCCGCGTGATCGGACCTTCCGGCGTCGGAAAAACCCGATTGATCGAAACGTTCGTTGATGGTTTGTCCCCCGACCACCATCTCATTGTCGTGACCGGCCCTGACCCATGGTGGGCGGGAGTAGCGTTTTATGCGCTTCAAAAAGTCATCCGTGACTTGACCGAACCGCTTGGTCTTGGTGTATCCAACGGGCTGGCGGACGTGCCCGAAGACGTTCACGAAGGACTCGCGGTGATTCGCCAGCGATCTTCACCGAGTGGGGTCGACTCCTTACAGGTTCGACGATCCGTGGCGGCGGCGTTGCGTTGGTCCTTGAGAAAAGCCGCGGACCACCATCCTGGACACCGCCTTGTCGTCTGCATTCACGACTTGCATCGTATCGATGGACCGAGCCGCAACGCCTTCGCCGATGTGGTGGGGGAGGCCCTGGACCGTTCCGTGCTTGTGATCGCTGAGCACATTACGGGATTTGATGCTCACTGGCCGGGGCATCATCCGGCTCGTTTGTTACAAGGGCTGTCGCCTGAAACCGTCGAACCTTTGCTTTCCGGCAAAGGAGGGCTGGTCATTCTGGCGCCAGGCAGAAGCGTGTTGCCGATGTTCGTCGAGCAGATGGTCCGTTTCACCGAGGAGGCAGGAACGGCCCCGCCCAACCATCTGGCCGACCTCGTGGCTTTGCGTGTGGAAAGACTCCACGCCGGCGCTCGAAAAGTCCTACAGGCAATCGCCGTATTGGGTCATCGAGCCACCGTATCGAACATCGCCACCCTGGCCGTGGATACGGATATCGAACGCGGCGTGAATGAATTGATCGCTGCCGGTCTGATTCACAAAAATGACTCCGGTATCGTCATTTCTCATTCCCTGATCCGAGAAGTCGCAAGCGCCACCATTCCGGCTGCCGTACGACGCGAGCTACACGCACACGCTGCCAACCTTGCGCTCGACCTCGAGATGCCCATGGAAGCCAGAGGCTTGCATGCGTTGCTGGCGCAAGACTCCTTTGAAGCCTTGCTCTTGCTCGACCAGATGGGCGAAGCCGCCATGCGATGGGACGATGTGGATGGCGCTGTCCTCGCCTTCCGCCGATGCCTCGAAGTGGCGCGTCGCGAAATCTTCCGCGGTGAACTCGATGACCCCCTTCGTGCCGTTGTTATTTTTAGCCGAAAACTGGGAGATGCGCTCTCCCGCTCCGGGGATATTACGGATGCCGACGGTGTGTTGAGGGAGGCCCTGGATCTCACCGATCCCATGGGGGAAGATCGATCTAAACTATTGTTTTCTTTGGCAAATCTTGAGATGCGACGCAGCCGATCTTCGGATGCGCAGCGGTACTTGCGTCAGGCCATCGACGTGGCGCATCGCTCGGGGCTGCATGGATTGGTGCAGCAATACGAGCTTATGAGTCGGGATTGGGCCAGTTGACTGCCGGCGAGAGAAGGGGAAACGTCAATTTTTAGCGTAAATTACGGTCGGGGGCAGGGTGAGATTCCTGTTTTGGCTTTGGTGCTTCGATGTGTCGTTGGGTCCGTGGCGTGAGGCATCGTCATAATTTGATAGTTGCCCCCTTCGCTCCGGAGGCAACTTGCGATAGACTCTTCCGCCCTGCATAGCCGCGTACCTTTTTTCTTCTAAGAGGGTTCAACGGTGGACAGCGATCTGGTCGAGGCCGTTGATAAGCTCAAGGCCATTTTAGACAAACGGACGATTTCATTCTCTCTCGGCGCAGCATCGAGAGACGTTGTGGACCGCGTTACGCAACGGTTGAAACTTCCACCTCGTTATCGCTCCTTCTTGTTGGAGGCGAACCCGACAGAACTGCAAACGGTGACTCCGGTCGAGAGTGTCCAGTTCATTCCCGCTGAGGAGTTGCTTCAAGAACAGGTGGGCTTCTCCCTATCCGAGGACCTCAAACACCTGTCTCCCGGCAAAGATGGCTCGTGGCGTCGAAGTTGGATCATCATCGCCTACGGTGTGCTTGGGGACCCATACTTTTTAGACACCTCCCAAGGTGATGCCGAAGGAGATTGTCCCGTATTTACCGCCATGAGCGGAACGGAACGATGGGATCCCAGCCTCGCGGCCTCCAGTTTCGTTCAATTCCTTCAAATCCTGACGACCGCCATGGAGGTTGCCGACGGGTTTGGGGAAGCCGAGCTTGGGGTCGACGATGAGGACGTGTTTCGGGAAGCGTTGGCGCCACGAATTCGAACGCTCGATCCGGCCGCCCTGCGTGCGGGCCATTGGACGTAATTCGCCGTCGCTGGCTTCTATCCTCCGCATGTTCTAAACCGTTGTTGTGCGTGTTCTGATCAAGGTTGGCCGTCGCTGCAACAACGATTGCGTTTTCTGTCACGCCGCCGACCGACGGCGCGGGATCGAACCGCTGGCCTTGCTCGAAAGCAAAATACGCCGGGCCCGCGACAAAGGCGCGACCATGGTCATCCTGTCGGGGGGTGAACCCACCGTGCATCCGGACCTGCTACCACTTGCCGAATGTGTGGCTCACCACGGGTTGCAACTTGGTCTCGTCACCAACGGTCGACGTCTTGCCGATGCTTCCCTGGTCGACGATCTGCTGCGGCACAATTTAACATTCGTCTACGTTTCGTTGCACGGCGCGCGCGCTTCTCTGCACGATGCCATGGTTCGCACAAAGGCTTTTGAACAGACGCTCCGCGGGATTCATCAGGTTGCTGGACGCGTGCAAGAGCTGACTGTCAACACGGTCGTCACGCGGGACAACCTCTTCGAGCTTCGACAAATCGTCGAATTGCTCGAGCCCCTTCCCAATATCGGTGTCAAATTCACCTTCCCCCAGCCCAAGGGTGCTGCCTTCGAGCATTTCGATGCCGTGATTCCCTCCCTGTCGGAAGCCGCCCACTATGTCGCGGACGCCATCTCTTCCGCCCAGGCCCGCGGTTCTCCTGTGCGATTCGGATTCGAAGGTTTTCCCCTGTGTCTCATGCCAAGACTCGAAAGCCTTCACGACGATCTGCTCACGCGCAACATTCGCAGCATGATGGAACCCGAGGACGAGGACCTGTTCCCGGTCGATGACCTCTTGTTCACCAAACTGCCTCAATGCGAAAATTGCGAGAATCGTGCTGCATGTCCCGGCGTGTACCGTGAGTACATTCGTCGAAGAGGGGATGAGGAAATCGTTGGTGATGCCCACGCGGCCACGAGCCACATCGTTGTGGAACAGGCCCACCTACGCGAGCAAGCTGCGCATGAACGACGCCATTGGGTGCGGTTGTCATGGGCTTGCAACAATCGTTGTCGATTCTGTCTCGATCGGGAACTGTCTCGTGCTTCTCATCGCTCCGAGCAGGATATTGGAAACGATATCCTTCAGGGACGTCGTGAGGGCGCCGAACGTTTGATCCTGTCCGGAGGAGAGCCCACGACCCACCCGAAATTCATATCATGGATTCGGTTTGGAAAGCGTGCGGGCTATGGTTGGGTGCAAGCCATTACGAACGGACGGATGCTGAGTTATCCGCGATTTCTCGCCGAGGCGATTCGAGCCGGCCTCGATGAGATCACGGTATCCCTTCACGGACACACGGCATCCTTGCACGATCAGCTCGTGGGTGTTTCAGGCGCATTCGAACAAGCCGTGCGCGGCCTTCGATCGGCCCTCGCGTCCAAACGACTCGTGGTCAATGTCGATATCGTCGTCAACGCCCATAACGTCGACCATTTACCCGAAATGCTAGAAACCTTCGTAGGTTGGGGAGTTCGGGAATTCGACCTGCTTCATCTCATTCCGTTCGGTGGCGCTTGGGAATCCACGTCTGGCGACCTGTTTTACGACCTTGCCCAACACGGGGATTCGATTCGACGCGCCCTCGAATTTTGCCGAGAGCAAGGCGTGCAGGTATGGCTCAATCGATTTCCTCCACCCCATGCCGAAGGGTTCGAGTATCTCATTCAAGATCCGGTCAAACTCCAAGATGAAGTGCGAGGAAGAGCCTCGTCCTTCGAGGCGCTCGTGACCGGAGGACCCCATCTTCCTTGCCGAGACCCCAAACGCTGTCGGCTTTGTTACTTACAAGGATTATGCGACGATTTTGAGCGGTTCGTGGCCTTGTCTCGAGAATCATTCGTCCCGGCGCTTCGCGTGGATGAAAACGTTCCGAAAGAACTGCTTGCACGATTGCCGAAAACCGATCGACTCGAAATTGTAGCCGCCGACCCGCAATCCGCCCTTGCGCTCGCTTCCACACTCCACGCTCGTAGCGTGTCGTTGCGGTTGGACGATTACGAGGATTTATCGAAATACGTCGATGACGGCGGGTGCTTCGGAGGGATGGCGCTACGCGAAGTCGTTGTATCCCGATCGGGTCAATGGAAAGCGGCGCTCGAAGGTGCCAACACCGATCTCGTCGTGCTCCTTCACCGTGACCTGATGCCCCTGTTTGCTTCCTTCCACGAATGCGCAAATCGTCTCATCCTCGAGCAACCGACGTATCACAAACTTACGACATCCCTTCGAAATGATGTCGATTTGCGTTCGTTGTTTCAGACTCTCGGCAAAGCAATTCGCACTCGCGGTATCGCCCGTTGTCTTTCCGGCCTGGAACCGTTGAAACGATGGGACTGGCTCGAAGCGAGGTTCATGCGACCCGATGGTACGATTGATCCGCAACAGTTGACCCGTTGGTATGGTCGAGACAGATTTTTCGCGAAAAGCCTACGATGCAAGGATTGTCGCTGGAATGACGATTGCGTGGGAATGCATATCAATTGGTTGCGTGCCCACGGATTCGCACAGTTGATCCCCCAGCACTGATGCATCAGGGGACGTTGGTCGTTTCGCTTCCCGTCCCGATCTTGCACAAACCTCGAAGCCCACGTCCTGCCTCGGGGCGACCGTACGGCGCTTTGCCTTGAGCGCGAAGATAAATCGAACCCGAGGGACCAGGATTGGGGATGATGGCTCCCGCCGCGATCGGGCGCGTGTCCTTGAACTCCTCGAGAACGATCACGACGTCTTGCCCTTCCCGATCCACGGCGGCAATCGATGGCCCCCTTCCTCGATGCTCACACGGAATCCCTTCCGCACTAACCCCCACCACGAGCGCATCGGGCCCAATATCGGGCTTGTCTCCATACCACTCGAAGTTGGGATCATCGCCCGAACCCACCACCGCGGCGACGCAGGAACAGGTCGCGGTTCGCTGTGCCGGGCGAAGTGTCATACGCCTCGCGATACCGAAATACTCCGTTCGAAGAGTCGGTTGGACATCGGCGACCCGAGGCGCCTCGTCAAATTCGTCTGCCTGCTGCGCCGACTCGTGAGTTCCCACGTGAACATCGGTTTGCACCGAGGCTTTGCAGGACATCGGGACGATAGCCAGAAATGGGATGACAAATAGAATTCGCACGCCGATACAATGGCACACTCCGCCGTGCTGTGGCCAATGAGCGACGAAACCAGATACACTGCCGGAGTGGATCTCGGCGGGTTGAAAGATCGGCTGAAGAACACTTCGGTGTTGCTACCCGAGGGCCGCGTTCAATCCGTCGTGGGCCTGTCCATTCGCGTAACCCTTCCCGGTGCCAGGGTGGGCGACGCCGTGACGATTCATCGGCAACCGACAGCTTTGCTCGGACAAGTCGTGGGGTTGGATGGGGGCGAGGCGATCGTTATGCCGCTCGGGGATGCGCAAGGGATTGGCGTGGACGATCTGGTGCAATCCCACGGTCGACCGCTGCATGTAGCGGTATCCTCAGGGCTGTTGGGACGGGTCGTGGACGGTCTTGGTCGCCCCATCGACGGGGGCCCAGCCGTGCAGGATTGGGTAGACCGACCCTTGGACATCCCCGCTCCACCAGCCTTGCAGCGTCGCCCCATTACCCGTGCGCTTGGCACGGGCGTTCGGGTTCTCGATGGCCTGTTGACGTTGGGGGAGGGGCAACGGGTGGGATTGTTTGCGGGCTCAGGAGTGGGAAAATCCACATTATTAGGAGAAATGGCCCGAGGAACCGTGGCGGATATCGTGGTGGTCGCGTTGGTGGGGGAGCGTGGACGAGAGGTTGGGGAGTTTTTGACGAAAACGTTGGGGGAGCAAGGACGTCGCAAGTCCGTGGTGGTGGTAGCGACGAGCGATGCTCCGGCGATGGAACGATTGCGAGCCGCGCAAACGGCTACCGCGATCGCGGAATACTTCAGAGATTTGGGAAAAAAAGTCTTGTTGTTGGTGGATTCCATCACGCGATTCGCTCGGGCGCAGCGGGAAGTCGGATTGGCGGCTGGGGAGTTGCCCGCGAGAAGAGGCTATCCCCCCAGTGTTTTTGCGATGTTGCCTCGGCTTTTGGAGCGGTCCGGGCAGGGTGCCGACGGCTCCATCACCGCGGTGTATACGGTGCTTGTGGAAGGGGGGGATATGGAAGAGCCCATCGCTGATGAGGTTCGCGGCATTCTCGATGGTCACATTGTGCTCGATCGGGAAATGGCTGCCCGAGGGCATTATCCCGCGGTGAATGTGTTGCAATCTCTGTCTCGGGTGATGGATCAAGTGGTGGAAAAGGAGCATTGGCAAGCAGCGCGAAGCTTACGACGCTTGCTCGCGGCGTATGAATCCAAACGAGACCTCATCGTGTTGGGGGCTTACAGCCGTGGCTCGGACCCCTTGGTCGACGAAGCAATTCGTAAGATGCCGAAATTAGAGGCTTTTTTGACGCAATGGCCCGACGAGGTGGTGGACTTCGAGCAGGTAGTGCGACAATTGACGACAGCCGTTCAATAGCAGGCTCATCAAGAATCGAAAGCCGTTCTCTGGACGAATACGGTTCTTGTCGCTATGCCTTTGCATCTACACAAAGGGGAAGGGATGCAAGCCCGATCCAAATCCAAACGGAAACTCAATCTCCGAAAAACCCTGTTCCTGCTTCCGTCGCTCATCACCTTATCAAGCGTGTTTTGTGGGGTTGATGCGATCCGGATCACGTCGGAGGCAACGACATCGGAGGATTATTATCGAGCGGCCGTGCTGATCGTCTTCGCCATGTTTTTCGACATGCTCGATGGGCGAGTGGCTCGAATGACGCGAACACAGTCGGTATTTGGCTTACAACTCGACTCGTTGGCGGACGTGGTTTCGTTCGGCGTGGCGCCAGCCGTTTTGGTGTACCACTGGTCCCTTAAGCAAGTGCCCACACTCGGGTCGGTTGTCGCTTTCCTATTCGTGGCGGCCGGTGCGGTGCGTTTGGCGCGGTTCAACGTGCTGTCGATGAGCGATGACGGCGAGCCGAAAAAAAACAGCCAATACTTTTTGGGCCTGCCCATCCCGGCTGCCGCGGGCGGGATTGTCGCTCTGGTGATTGCGAGCCAATCCGGTAAGCTCGACGTCGCTTCCCATGCCTGGGTGATGATGGGAGTGACGCTTGGGTTGGGGATTCTGATGGTTTCGAACGTTCGCTTCCGATCGTTCAAACAGGTACGGTTGGAATTGTGGACGGTGCTATTGATGACCTTTGTGGTTGGGTCCACCTTGGCCGTCGGCGTTCAATTGGGTGGGGCCTTCGTGTTGGTTTGGATGGCCACCGTCTACATCACGATGGGTTTGATCGAATCCGTAATCGGTTTGCCTCGTCGATGGCGGGAAAACTCCAAAAGCATCCCGCCCTCCTGAGCCCTCACCCAATCTGGCTTGGCGACAGACGTCCTTTCAGGAGATATCCTCGACCGCATGGACTTCTTTCTCCCATTCTGTTGGAACCACCTTGGGTCTTGGTGCCAGCGACAGTCGACCATGCGCCCTTTCGTAGGATGAGTCCGTGGTGTCTTGGAGCGAACCCGATGAAAAGACTTTCGTAGCGCGCCTTCAGGCGCGAGATGAACGTGCCTTCAACGACTTGGTTCACCACTTCGAACGTCGCGTCTTCGCGCTCGTTTTCCGAATGCTTGGCAACCGCGTCGAAGCAGAGGACTTGACCCAAGAGGTCTTCGTTCAAGTCTTCAAGGCGATCGATCAGTTCCGAGGAGATTCGAAACTATCTACCTGGATCTTTCGAATCGCTGTCAACTTATGCAAAAACCGAAACAAATACCTGAAGCGTCGCCATTCCAATCGACAAGACGATATCGATTCGTTGGGCGATCGCTCCGCCATGAATCAGGCGAAAGGAACCACCTCCGGCTCCATCGATCGTCCCGATGACATGCTCGTAGGTCGTCAACTCGAGCGGATCGTTCAGCTAGCGATTCAACAGCTCGAAGAAGACTTCCGTGAGGCGCTCGTCCTGCGCGATGTCGAAGACATGAGCTACGAGGAAATCAGCGAAATCACAGGGCTTCCCATCGGTACGGTCAAAAGCCGAATTCATCGAGCCCGAGAACGGCTTCGAGAAGCGATCGAGAGCATGCTTGGGGAGAAGGTATCATGAGCGACCTCGAACCGGATCGGGACCAAGAGCCTGAGCGTGAGTCGATGCATCTCGATGACGACGAGGTTCGCTCGCTGTTGCGAAAGGCCATGCGGGTAGAGCCGCGAACGACCGCAAGTGTGTTGCCTGAAGTCCAACGCAAGATTCGACAACGCTCCCGCGGAAAATTTTTCGCCGACGGCTGGAGTACGGCTAGCTCGCCGTCCTCAACCTACATCGTCACGAGCATCGTGATGCTTGTCGTGCTTGCCATCATGTATTGGGCGCTCGTCCCAGGCGGATGGGGAACCCCCTGAGCACAAAAAACGCGAGGACAAAAAAATACGAGCGCGAATCGTTTGCCATTCGCGCTCGTTGTGGAGCTGAAGAGACTTGAACTCTCTACCTTCTGACTGCCAGTCAGACGCTCTCCCAGATGAGCTACAGCCCCATGAGGGAAGCTTCCCCATCGACAGAACCGCCAACAGGGATGCGTAATCTAGCCGTTAACCCAGCGTATGTCACGTACTTTTTTTGGTGGGCATCTTGGGCGGCGGCTCCGTTTTCTGCCCCCCTCTTTCCGTCGGCCGCTTCACCACGCTCTGCCTGGCCGTCGGTTTGCGTTTCGCCGGTGGAGAAACAGCCGTTTGCGACGATGGCTCCGACCCCTCGGCCGGAGCCGGCTTTGCCACGTCTTTTTGTTTTCGTCGGTTGGCTGCCTTCTTTTCCGCTCCGCGGGCGGCATTCGCGGACTTGGTGGTCTTGGCCGGTGATTTCTTCGCCGCCTTTTTCGGCTTGTCCTTGGCTCGCGAATCCTTCGACGGCTTGTCCTTCCGCGCTGTCGATGCTGCCGATGGAGCCGACGCACTTTCGGCTACCCAATCCTCTTCCTCATGCCCTTCGAACGGAAGACGATGCTCCTCTGCCTCTTCTTCGCTGACCTGGGTGTCAGGCGGAGTCTGTAGGTCCGCTTGACCCTCCAAATCACGTACCGCCGCCAAACCTTCTCCGTCGTCCATCTCCACCCCCTCTGCTCCCTGCTCGTCCCAATACCCCTCCACGCTCGGATGAATCGACGGAATCGGCGTGTCCGCATCGAAGCTGACGGCAGAAACATCATCGATGCCCTCTCGTTGCGTCTCCCGTGGATCAGTGTCGCTCAACAACGCCGCCAAAATACCTGCCGAACCCGCGATGACCCGTGGCACCATCTCCTGGTCCGCCACCCAAGAAGCGCCATCGCGAATACGACCCTTTACTTGTTGGATCGCCTCACTTTCAGCGATGTGTCGGAGAATTGCCAATCTGCTTTCCAGCGTCTTTTTCGATACCACGGGCGCCTTCTTTCACCTGGGTATGGCCGCGCACGGCTTTACAAGCCTCTATTGTCTCACCGTGATGGGCCATGGCGTCAACCGCCTATTCCTACCCCCTTGACCCTGCCTCGCTCCCCCCTCATGACCTCGTCTTTCCGTCATCAATAATGATTGAATAAATTCAATTGGTTACAAATGAGTCGGCCACAAAGTGGGCCGACCGACTCCCCGGCTGATAAGAGCCATCAAGCTGTATGGACTCGCTCGTCCGCACGATACTCCTCGCACGAAGCGCCCTGCGTCACGGTCTTGGCGTTATCCTCGCTTTGGCCCTTTCCGTATTCCTTGTCACGGACCTGACGTGGAACTTCGACCCTCGGTTTCGGTACCCCGCGGCCTTGCTGTTTGCGGTTGCTTTCGGGGCTTCCGCTCGCGCGCGGTATCGTCAGTCCGATCTCGTCTCCTCGCGAGGATGGCAAGAAACCGAACTCGGCATGTTCTCCGTGCTTGGTTTGCTAGGTCTCGCGGCATACGTCGACGGCAATCTCGATGGGTCTACCTACCCGGTCATGTTCATCTTTTTGGTTCTGCTGTCGGTGCTTGCGGTTCCTTGGGCGACAGCCGTCACCGTTGGCTTTGCGATTTCGGTGGAAGCCGCCGTTCGATTCATTGCCTTCGGTGAAGATGCCCTTCGATCCTTGTTGCTCCACGGGGTGCTAGCCTCTGCGTTTTCTCTCGTGGGAACCATCGTGATTCGTGCGGAAGTGGCTCGCATCCGAACCCATTCCCGCAATCGTCTCGATGCGGAAATCGAACGCATGCATTCTGCCGCGCGGTCCTATCGTCTTCTCGGCGCGACCGCTCGTGTCGATGATCTGAGTGACGAAAATACCCCTCCATCATCGGACTTGGATGCGAATCGGCTCGCCCGCTCGAGCGTGGAGGAAATCCATCAAGCCGTGCTCTTTGCTCTTCAGTTGCTCCATCGATCCCTGGGATTGCACACCGCCATGCTGTTATGGCTTTCGGATGCAAGTCCCCACCTTCGCATCAGCGAACTATCGTCCGATGCGGACAACCTGCTCGAAGGGCCATTTCCGATGAACGATGGCATCTTTGGTGCCGTCGTCACGGAAAAAAATACCCTTACCCTCTCCAACCTGAAAGCTTCCTACTCGCTTCCCTACTACACGGGAGCATGTCCGGTCCGGGCCCTTGCGGCCGTTCCTGTCATGGAAAACGACCAACTGCGCGGGCTCTTGGTGACCGACCGAAAAGACAACGTGGCGTTTTCTTCCTCAGAACAAGACCTGCTGCTTGCGGCTACGAGGTACATGCTCCGTGCCATCCAAAACGAACGCGTTTTCGTGCAACTCGAACGGGCGAAAGTGGAACAAGGAAAACTGTACCGTGCTGCGCGAGCCCTTGGCTCCGCCATGAGCGAGCGAGACGTTGTCGAAGCTGGTGTGCGGAGCGCTCGCGAAATCGCTTCTTTCGACTTCGCTGCCGTGACCCTTTTCGATGAAGCGAAGAAGATGCACGTGATTCGCGCGGTAAGTGGCGATTCCGTACAAGGCCTCGTGGGGGTGAAGTTTCGACATAACGCGGGCCTCGTATCCATGGTCGTCCAAAACAAACATCCGCTGCCCTATCGGGGTCACTACGATCCAAACAGACAAGTTGTTTTCGCTCCCCGCGTGGCCCCTGCCCCCATGTCTTCCTTGCTCGTGCTTCCCCTGCTCGTTCATGAACGTCCCTTAGGCACCCTCGTGCTCGGCGCACGAAGACCCGGCGCTCTTGGCGAGGCCGTCCGTCCCACCCTGGAAGTGCTGGCCAGTCATGTCGCCGTGTCCTTGTCCGGCGCTCGTATGATGAAACGCCTCGAAGAACTCGCCACCCGTGATGGCCTTACGGGATTGTTCAACAAACGGGCCTTGCTCGAAATGTCCCAGGACAAACTGGCCGCGGCAAAGAGATTCTCGCGAAAACTAAGCTTGCTCGTCGTGGATATCGACCACTTCAAAAAAGTCAACGACACCTACGGTCACGATCAGGGCGACGTCGTGCTCAAGGGATTGGGCGTCATTTTGCGAAAAGCAAAGCGAACGACCGACGCCGTCGCGCGTTTTGGCGGCGAGGAATTCATCATCCTTTGTGAAGAAACGGATCGCGAGGGAGCCATGCTCCTTGCCGAGAGAATTCGTGAAGAACTTCAGCAAACGACCTTCCAAACGCCAAAAGGCGAATTGTCCGTGACTTGCTCCATCGGCATCGCCACCTTCCCGGACGCGGGTACGGATTGGGATACGCTTTTCAAAGCAGCCGATGAAGCCTTGTACGTTTCCAAACGCTCCGGCCGAAATCGTTGTACCGCCTGGTCTTCCCGACGCGGCAAAGCCGCTTGATATCTCTTCTCCAAAGCCTCGAAAACCGCCGACCCCAGGTCGTTGCGCCGCGATTATGGCTCGTGGTTTGGCTCCGCCTCGCGTTTTTGCGCCTTGTCCCGTGACTCATAGGCAAGGATGATCTTCTGTACGAGAGGGTGCCGGACCACATCCACCTCGGTGAATGTGCAAAAGCTAATCCCTTCGATATGACCAAGCAAAGAACGGGCTTCCACCAGCCCGCTGCAATGGCCCGAAGGTAAATCCACCTGCGTGATGTCTCCCGTCACCACCGCTTTCGAAGCATGCCCAAGACGTGTCAAAAACATTCGCATCTGATCGCTCGTCGCGTTCTGTGCTTCATCAAGAATGACGAAACAATCGTTGAGCGTTCTGCCACGCATGAAGGCGAGCGGTGCCACTTCGATCTGACCTCGTTGAATCAGCGCTTGCGCCTTCTCAAAATCCATCATGTCGTGCAACGCATCGTATAAGGGCCTCAAGTAGGGATTTACTTTCTCCGCGAGATCTCCCGGTAAAAACCCAAGTTTTTCTCCCGCTTCCACGGCGGGACGCGCCAGGATGATCCGCTTGACCTTGTGTTCAGCCAACGATTGGACCGCCATGGCCATGGCTAGATAGGTTTTCCCAGTGCCCGCTGGACCAATTCCGAACGTCAGGTCATGCGTGCGTATGCTTTGTAAGTATCGCTTTTGATTAGGAGTTTTGGGCGAGATGGTGCGCTTGTTGGGCGTCACGACCAAAAGATCCGTAAACATCTCTCGCAGCGATAAACTCCCATCCCTGCGCATGAAACGAAGCCCCCGAATCATGTCCGCAGTCGTCAAACGAATCCCAGAAGACAGGGTATCGACGGCTTCCAAAAGAAAACGCTCCACGAGGGCGACTCGATCGCCTTGCCCGGAAACATGAATGACCGTTCCCCGAAGGCCGATTTCTACGTCCAACTCGGCAGCAATGGCTTTGAAAGTGGCCTCGGAAGCCCCCGCCAGAGCCAGCAACACCGAGGTGTCTTCCACTTCGACTTCCGCACGCACATGCGTGGCTGAATGAGAATGTACGTTCGACAGGGAGCTGCGCGTCATTGAAAACGAGCTTATCGCTAGAAATGCGCCGACGCACGCTCCGTCTGGTTGGCAAGCCTTTGCGCCCATTTCCCCAAGCGACCGCCCGGAAGCTAGACATACTTGACGCGGCTGCTGGCAACCAAGCACGATGCGCAAACAATTCGTATTCCCAGGAGGTTGCCCTGATGCGCACTGCTCCCGTGCTTGCCTTCGCTGCGCTTGTCTTGTCCTTCAGTGGTTCCGCCGCGGCCCAGCCCACCGACGACGTCCCCCAGGCTTCACCGTCTTCCCAAGAGGCTCCGGACAACGAACGAGCAGAGCCATCACCGCATCGGAGAGTGCGACGATTGCGGCTCCCTCCTTTTACCCGATCGGTACGAGGTCCGGTTTTTACCCCTGCGCCTCTCGCTCCGACGCATGGCTCGCCTCCAGCTTCGGAACCCGAGCCCAACACCCAACCTCCGCCCGTTTCCGCCGATCCCTCTTTCCCGATGACCACGGACGATGCCCTTTCCCATGGCGGAAAACCACCAACACAGGCCTTCGAGTTCGGCGATCCAAGCGTCGGCGTGGATGGACTTCCCCTGGCAGGCTATCACGATGGCCGCTTCTATCTTCGAAATCGCACGGATTATTTTCGTTTGTTTTTACGATCTCGCCTTCATCTCGACGCCCACAGCGCGTTCGGACCGGGTGTGGAGCATACGGACCTGAAACCGACCTTGCTCTTGCGGCGTGCTCGGATAGAGCTAGCCGGCGAAATCATGGGGCATTGGCAATGGGAACTCCAATTCGAAGCAGGTCCCACCGCCTTCAACAATGCGTCGGGCACCACCGAAGCCAGCGCGGCACCCGCCGGCGTCCAACCCACCGCCGAAACCGCTGCCTATGCCCCCGTTCAGACCGCCGGCTACAGCACTCGCCCTTTGAACGCGTACGTCAACTATCGCGCCTCCGACCATTTCAATATCAAAATCGGACAGTTCAACATCCCCTTCACCGCGGAGAACCGTACCTCCACCAATAACATTTCCTTCTTGGAGCGCGCCATGCCCACCCGCGCGTGGGGAGCCCCAGAAACCCAGGATATCGGAGCCATGGTGTGGGGTCATCTCGACCAACGAACCCTGTTTTGGAGCTGGGCCGTCTTGCAAGGCGATGGCCCCAATCGTCCCAATGCGGATAGTCGCGCGATGACCGCCGCGCGGGTATATACGCGCCCCCTCGCAACGGAAAAGGGCCCTCTGCAACTGCTCCAAATTGGCGCAAGCTTCAAATATGCCATGCATGACAAGAACTTCGTCGCCTACGACTACCCCTCCATGGGCACGCAAAGCGGATATCGATTCTGGACTCCCAGCTATACGGATTCGGTTGGTATGGGACGTAAAATCCACGTCATCCCTTCGGGAGCGCAAATCGGTGTCGCCGGCGAACTTCGGGTCCCCTTCGATCGATGGGACCTGCGATCCGAAGTCGTGTACTTGAACAACAACACCCGAGAAGGAGTCGACGGCTTCCAAAAACAATATACCGAACGCTTCGGAACGATGAAGGGCGTTGCCTATCACGTCACCGCATCCTACTGGCTCTTGGGAAAACCTTTCTTTCCGGGCATCGTGGGTGATCGACAGCCCTCACGCTTACAACTCGACAAACCCGACCCGGGAGTCCCGCCCCACGGTGTCGAATTGGCACTCAAATGGGAACAGCTCATCGCCAATTACCAAAGCGCGGCGCGAAGCGGACAGGTCGATGAGAACAACATCGATGGCGATATCCGCGTCAATGCCGTGTCCGCAGCCGCGAGTTATTGGGCTTCCAAACACCTGCGCGTATCACTCAACTACGTCCTGAACCACTTTCCAGAGGCAAGTGCGACGGGTTCCTCGGAACAACGTGCCAAGGCTCCAGGAAATCGAATCGCACCGGGACTCGATAATGAGGCGAGACAATCCGCTACGACCTTGCACGAAGTCGCCGCACGGATCGCAGTGGCATTCTGAACGACAATTGACCCATCAGCGCGGAAGAGCAACCCAATCGAGCGTTCCCCCTTGGTACGCTGGAGGTTGCACTTCCGGCCTGGTGAGAAAGTACGTGGCCGTGACACCGCCAGCGATGATCGCCGCCGCCCCACCCCAAAACCACCATTTTTTCGTCATCGGCTCCGTTTCCACGACAAGCTTCGCGCGAAGATTGGCCTTTTGACCAGGCGCCACCTCCAAAGCCGACTCGTACGTCATGAACCCCTTTTTTACCACCTGCACACGGTAAGTCCCCGCAGGACGCGTCAGATCGACGGGCGCCAATCCCACGTCATGACCATCCACCATCACCACCGCACGAGGCTGATCACTCTCCACGTGAATCGTCGCGGGAAGCTCATCAAGCTCCAACTTCAATCTCTCCCTCGCGTTGGGCGCAAACGTCTTGTTCACCAACACATCCTCATGACCAGGACGGGATGCCTGAATGAGATGTACCCCCGGATCGATCACCACCTCGAACGTCGCCGACGGCGGTGGTGTCCCTTCTCCCGCCGGTGCCACACCCGCGACGAGCACTCCCGGTTCCCCCCCCTCATAGGGAAGCAAAGGACGCCCGTCGATGGCAATGCGCGCTGAAGAAGGCAGCAACGTTATCGTGACTCGAGCAAGCACCTGGGTTTCTATGCTCTCGAGCAACGCCCGGGCTTCTTCGAGTTGTGCCTCGGGTAACCCCGATGGATCCGATAGCACTTTGCGAAACGACGATCGGGCCAGGATGTAGCGTCCGAGCGCACGCTGACAATACCCGATGTTGAAGGTCACGACGGGAGCAGGCTTGAGTTGGTCGGCTTTTTCGAAATGAACGAGGGCTTCCGACCATTGACCGGCTTTGACCGCGCTCGTTCCCGCAATGAATGCCTCCCGAGCCGCGAGCGTCACAGGATCTTCCGTGGTGGGAGCCGCCTTTTTCTTCTGGGCATGAACGGGCCCCATGGTGAACAACACACCACAAGCGACGACCGTGACAAGAAGTGCGCGATAACGCATCAAAGATAAGAATGCCCTGTTCTGGCCCGGTTCACAACCCACAAGCCCATTTCGCAACGAAAGCCTTGGAAGGCCGCCCCTTGTCCCGCCATCGATTCGTGCCGCTTGCCTGGGGCCTGCTCCCACGAGTCCCCCAGCCGTCCAACGAAATACACCCTTTGGATGAGGCCAGTGGCAGCACTGCTTCGCTTCCGTAATCCCGTGCCCATGACACGACGGTAATGGTATGGGACGGCCATGACCCAACCCCGCACGTCTTCCACGACCCCGGAGCCTTTCCATCGCAGTTTTTGGACGGCGAATGCCACCGAACTGCTGGAGCGAGGCGCGTATTACGCGATGGCCTCGTTCGTGGTGATCTACTTGGGTCGCCTCGGCATGGGGAATTATTGGCCGAGCACCCTCAATAGCTTGCTTTGGACCCTCGTGTACTTCTTGCCCATCTTGTCGGGAACGATCGCGGACCACATCGGCTTTCGAAAAGCTCTGCTCATCGCTTTCGTATTGCTTACCGCGGGCTACTTGCTCATGGGTGCCCCCGTCTGGATAGGAGGTGCGCAACTTGCCGAAAAAGCAACCGATGAGGTGACCGCTCCCATCTGGATCGGCCTATGTGTCGCGGGCGCGATCCTGCTCATCGGATTGGGGGGATCGGTCGTAAAACCCTGTATTTCAGGGACCGTGCAAAAAACCGCGGGACAGCGCGCCACCCTTGCCTTCGCCATCTTCTACATGGTCATCAACATCGGTTCGCTTTTTGGACGCGGCGCCGCTTATGTGGTGCGAACCCACTCCACCCTCGTATCCATTTTCGCCGTCGCCGCCGCTTGCTCGACCGCTGCCTTTCTCACCGTGCTTTTCGTTTTTCGTGACCCCGAAAAAGACCTAGGTGCCTCGGCCTCGGACAAACCAAAACGATCCGTAGGGCGAATCCTCCTCGATATGCTTTTGGTGCTGAAAAACGTGCGGTTCTCGTTGTTTTTGCTCGCGAACTCCGGGTTCACCTTCCTGTACGCTCAAGTCTATAACGTGATGCCCCTCTACCTCGAAAAAGTCCTGGAGCATAAACCACCCGTCGACATCTATACGATGGCAAATCCGTTCACCATCGTGTTCTTCCAACTCGCCATTACAAAAATGTTCGGAAAAATAAAGCCGATCGTGTCGATCGTCATCGGTACCTTGCTCATCGGCGCCTCCATGATCATCAACCTCATCCCCATCTTCGTCCAAGGAGGCCCCCGCATCACCGTCGCCAACCTCCTGCCCCTCGGCTCCCTGTTCATCGTGTTGACCGTCGCTCTCGTTGCCTTCGGAGAACTATTTGCCCAAGCTCGTACCTACGAGTACATCGGCGCTCTCGCCCCCAAAGGCCAAGAAGGCCTTTTCCTGGGCTATGCCAACCTGCCCATGGCCATTGGCGCCTTGGTCGGTGGGCCGGTCGGAGCCTTCCTGTTCAACGAAATCATGTGCAAAAACGCGGTAAAACAAGAGGATGGCTTGCTCCACCTCGATACGACCTACGCGAGCCTCGGGTGGGGAATCCTCATGGGCGTAGGTCTCTTCTCCGCCGCGATGATGTGGCTTTACAATCGATGGGTGACCCACAGTCCCCAGCCATCACATAACTAAGCGTAATTATAGGTTTTTTTCGGATACTTGAGCCTCGCTGGCCTTCAGCCCTCCATGGCCTTGTCAGAAAAGCCAAGCCCAAAACGGGACCCCTCCCCCAGGCACCGTCAAGCCCGAAGCAATGGTTGTCTGGATCAAGGGAGGAGAACCACGAACTCGCCCAAGAATGGACAAGCCGTCATGCTCAAAGCCACTGTCGCCAAAAACGGCATGAGCGACGATACGTTACTCTTCTTCGTCGATAGCCTTGAACCCGGAATCCTTGATGATCTTTTCCTGTAGCTGGGCAGGTACCGGCTCGTAACGGTCCATCGTCATCGAATACGTCCCCGTGCCTTGCGTAAGCGCACGCAATTTGGGCTCGTATTCGAGCACCTCGACCAACGGTGCCTGCGCATTGACGACACTGAACTGATCTTGTGTTTCGCTGCCAAGGATTCGGCCGCGACGACTGTTCAAATCGCCCATGATGTCGCCCAGCGCCGCGGTCGGAACAGTGATTTCCATCTTGACCATAGGCTCGAGCAAGATCGGACCCGCTTTGGCCATGGCCGCCTTGAAGGCCTTGGAACCAGCAAGCTGGAAAGCTGCATCCGAGGAATCCACATCGTGATACTTGCCGTCGAATAAACGGACCTTGAAGTCGACCACCTGGAATCCCGCGAGGAAGCCTCGCGCTGCGCTCTTGACGATTCCTTTCTCGACACTCGGGATGAAGTTGCGAGGAATCGCTCCACCGACGATGGCATCGTCGAAAACGAATCCTTCGCCGCGACTCGTGGGCTCCATATCAATGAGGCATACACCAAACTGTCCGTGACCACCGGTCTGCTTCTTATGCTTCCCTTCGATGTTCGTCACCTTGCGTGTGATGGTTTCGAGGTAGGGGATCTTGGGCGGACCAAGGGTGATGTCCGTTCCAAAACGACGACGCAGACGCTCGCCCGTCACGTCGAGATGAAGCTGGCTGAGGCCAGCACAGATGAGGTCGTGGGTTTGCTCATCATGATAGACTTTCAGCGAGTTGTCTTCTTCGGAGAGTTTGGAAAGCCCCTGGGCTATCTTCTCTCCACTACCACGATCGCTGAGAATGACGACACGGGCAAATAGGGCGGGCGGAACCTCGGGCGCGTCGAAAACGAACGGCTTCTTGTCTTCCGTAATCGTATCGCCCGTTTTCACCGTCTTGAGCTTGGCGATGGATACGATGTCTCCCGCATACGCTTCACCCAACGCACTTCCCGCAGGCTTGCCCACCACATTGAAAATTCCACCCACCCGCTCCTTGGAGTCACCATTGAGAATGTAGGCGTCGCTCTTGAGCGTACCCGAAAGAATACGCACGATGGCATTTCTACCCGCGTGCTGATCAATCGTGGTTTTGAAGCAAAACGCCGTCAGAGCAGCCTCCGGCTTGGCCTCTCGAATCTCCGGCTCTTGCCCCTTGCTCCGCACCTCGGTACGCGTCGTCGCAGGCGGAAAGTAATCGACAATCGCATCCAGCAACGGAATGACACCGTAAGGGGAACCTCCCGCAAAGTAGTAAAGAGGAACGAGCGACCCGGAAGAAATGGCCTTGTGCATGCCCGCTTCCATTTCCTTGTCGGATAAATCGCCTTGATCCAAGTACTTCTCCGTCAGCTCATCATCCGTGGACGCAATCTCATCCACCAAACGCATCCGAGCTTCCTCCACCACATCCTTGACCTCTTCCGGGATCGCATCGCTTGCTTTGGTTTTCGGCCCATCCGGTGTGCCCACATAAACCTTGCGGCCCAGCAAATCGACCAACCCCTTGAGATCCGAACCTTCACCCACCGTCACTTGCATGTGCGCAAGCGAAAGCTTCAAACGCTTCTTCACGGATTCGATGACCGGCTCGAGATGGATATGCTCGAGATCGCACTTCGAAAAAACAAGGAACCGAGGCAACCCCATTTCGATCGCCCAATGATTCAGACGATCTGTCATCGGCTGCACACCGTCTTTGCCCGAAACTACGAGAATCACCGCATCCGCCGCCGCCATGGCAAGACGCGTATCACCAAAAAACGATCCCTCTCCTGGCGTGTCGATGATGTTGATCTTCGTGTCGTTCCATACCACGTGGCCTACGCTGGTCGAAAGCGTCCCCTCGCGCGTAATCTCCTCGGGCTCATCATCCAAAACGCTCGTCTTGGTCGCGATGCTCCCCATCGCAGGAGTCGAGCCCCCCACGTACAGCATGCCCTCGATGAGCGTCGTCTTCCCAACGCCCTTGTGACCTACCACGACAACGTTTCGGATCTTCTGGGGTTCGAACCCGTTGGCCATGTTCCTGCTCTCCTTACAATGAATCCTTCTCCGGGACCCCGGAGGACGGAAGGCGGTATCCTAATCAAGCGAGGCGCGAAAGCTAGCGGACCATGGCACCCCAGTCCACGACACCGTACGAATTTTTGCCCCATGCCTCCCCCAAGCCGTTTTCATACCTGCTACCACCGCTATTTGACGCAATGCGTAATATCTTGCGCATTCCCCCCTGACCCTTCGCCGGTGTAGTGCCACTGCCATGACCGCCCGAATAACGTTTCTACACGTATCGCTGCTTGTCCTGGCAAGGCTTGCGATGACGGCGGTCGTAGGGCTGTTCGGCTTCGATGCCGTGTCCGATGATGATTTCGCTCGGGTGGTGATTTCACAAGGATTTGCATCGACACCCAAACTCGACCCCAGCGCAACCAGTTGGCTGCCCTTTCCGTTTTGGCTCACAGGGACCGCCATGATCCTGACCAAACCGACCGTGGTCGTGGCCAAAATACTCTCGGTTGTCTTGGCATGTGGTTCGGGGTTGCTTGTCTATGGTGCCGCCCGGCTTTGCAAAATCACCCCAGAATCCGCACTGTTAGGAACATTGGGGTGGACGGTTGTGCCGACGGGCGTGCTTTTGGGTGCCGCGACAGTCCCCGAATTGCCCACGGCTGCCTTGTGCGCTTCGGCGCTACTGCTTCTTCGCCGTTCCGACATCGCCTCGGCTTTCATGGCCAGCGCTTTGGTTTTCCCCGCGACGCTGTCTCGCTACGAAGCCTGGCCGGTCGCGTTTTGCGTGGCCGCGGCCACCCTTCGCAACGCATGGAAATCGGATGCCACCCGTGGTGCGCTCGCAGCCTCTCTCGGCGTTGCTTGCCTTGCTTGCCTCGGCCCCCTGAGCTGGATGGGGTGGAATCACGTAGCCCACGGTGATGCTCTCCACTTTCACGCGCGTGTCTCCTCGTATTGGTTTGCCTGGGGTGGCGCATCCAACATCGTAGATTTTTGGCTCACCTTCGCCAAACCACTGGCCGTCGATGCGATCGTCCTTGCCGTGTTCGTAGCCGCAGTGGCGTACAACGCGCGCCATAGTCCAAAAATCATTACCTGGTGGGTACCGGCGATATCGAGCGTAGTCGTCGTAGCCGCTTTGATCGCGGCTCAATGCGCTGGAGCCGCTCCCACGCACCATCCCGATCGTTCGTTGTTGTTCCTTTGGGCCGTGGGTTGGATGGCCGTGATGGATAGGGGGCTAACGGCGAAACCTCTGCGCTACACCCTGTTTGCGATTGTGCTCCTGGTATCCGTTGCGCGCACCATGATTCTTGCCTCGAACTACGGAGTGCATCGTGAGGATGAACGACGTGTTGGCGGTTGGTTGCGTGATCACACCCAAGGACGCGTTTTGTTGGTTCCCAAAGACTATGGTTATTTTGCGACTCTTGCAGAGATGGGCCCTTCGGACCGGCTCGATCTGACTTGCTCGCTCGACCCGCGAGATCGCTCACAACCTTGCCGTACCGAAACCGACAATGAACTGCGCGACCGAATGCGAACGCGGCAAGCGCGATGGCTGGTCGTCAGCGGCGAAGCGAGAGCCGCGGCACGAACCCTTGGCGAAGCTCGGTTTGAAGTCGGTGATTGGATGGTGGTCGAATACAACGACCCTTAGCGCCCTCTCCAACACGCCCCCACCGATATCAAGAGCCAGACGTCTCTCGGGAAATAGGCACTGAAGGAGCCCTGCGCAACACGTTGAAGATGGCGAGCGGAGCTTCTTTGCCTTTGACTTTCGCAGGCTCCAAGGGCTCGAATTCGAATCGTCCGCCAAGCCGATCGTGGGTGGCCTGGCTGACAACCACCTGTCCGGATTTGGCATGGGAGCATAGCCGCGCCGACGTGTTTACCGTATCGCCGATGACGGTGTAGGACAGTGCGCGGGAACTTCCGATATATCCGGCGACGAGTGGTCCGGTGTGGATGCCGATGCCAATGCCGAGCCGAGGAAGACCCCGCTGTTCTCTTTCCCGATTGAACTGCCCGAGGATTTGCATCTGCGCGAGAGCGCATTCCACGGCGCGCACGGGGTCATCGGGATGAGCGATCGGTGCGCCCCACAGGGCCATCAGCCCGTCTCCCATGAACTTGTCGAGCGTTCCCTCGTACTTGAATAAAGTCTCGACCATGAGTTCGAAGTATTCGTTGAGCATCTCGACAATGACTTCGGGTTTTTCCTTGGCGCTCATACGAGTGAACCCACGGATATCGGAATTGAAAACCGTACATTCTTGAACGAGTTCGCCTCCCTTTTTTACCTCGAGTTCACCGCTGATGACACGTTCGGCTACATTGGGGGATAACAGACGGCTGAATCGTTCTCGTGTAACGAGTTCCTGCTCGATCTTCTTCGCTAGAGCGTTGTTCTCGATGAACATGGCGGCTTGAGCCGCAACCCCCGTCACGATTTCGAGATCTTTGGGCTGGAATTGAGCGAGGGACTCGGAGTCGAGCCAAAGCACACCAAGAAAGTTGTCGTTGTGGAGCAAAGGAACCACGATGGCCGAGCTGATCCGATTCAAAATCATGCTCTTGCCTTTCGACGCGGCGAAGTCCATCGCCGCATCGTGGGTGAGCACGGCCGCCTTCTCTTTCTCCACGTGATTGAGAATGGTCGAGGACACCACGATGGGTGCCGCCGAACCATCACGTCGTAAACTGGCTCCCGGCTCGAGCTTGCCATCGTCGGATTTCAAAAAAATAACACCCCGATCCGCCCGCACGAACTTGAAGATCGACTGAAGGATTTTTCCAAGAAGCTTGGTCGTATCGTGTTCCAAAGCGATCTCGCGAGACAACTCGTGGCTCAATCGAAGCCGTTCGTAATCGGCTCGAAGCTGCATCGGATCCGCCGCCACCAACTCGAAAGCTCGAAACCCCTTGTCCGTCGCCGCAATTTGGGTGCCAATGGCACGCTTTTCGTCCATGACGTCAATGCGGCCCAACGATTCGAGTTGAAGTCCTTCGGCTCCAAATGCCGGAATCGCCATCGTCCCAATCGCTCGGGGTGATACTCCCAAGCCGACCCCTGACGCGGGAGCCGCGACAACCGGCGAAGAAGGACGCAAAGCAGGTGCAGGCTGTGGGGCAAACCCGTGATAAGGCACCGCCGCCATCGCTCCGCTCGGAAGCGGAGACAAGCTTTCCTCTCGAACCGATGCCAGAGGCGGCGCAAGCTCGTTAGAAGAAATCCCCCTACCATCGTCAAACCATAACCGTGTCGAACCCATGACAATCTCATCACGATGCTTGAGCGCCTGCTCGCCGTTGACACGCTCCGCATTGATGTAGGTTCCGTTCAAGCTTCCGAGATCACGAAGCCAAAACCCATCGGTTCGTTGTTCAACGATGCAATGTTCTTTGGAAACGATCCGATCCAGAAGCTGGATGGTGTTGTTCGGGTGGCGCCCGATGGAGTTGGTGAGGCGAAGTTCGAACGTCCGCCTGCCCTCCGCAGTCATGAGGATGAGACACGCCATCAACGCGGCAGCCTACCCCCTGCTTCCTTCTCAAACAACGACCATCAACACGTGGCACGCATCCCCGCGACACTCACCCAAGAATACACAGTTTTTCATCTGCCCTGCCCATGACTGCGGCTACCCTCCCCCAATTCTCCCGTGGTAGGACAAGGCAGAAAGGACCCATCATGCCGCATTTCATCCTCGCTATCGATCAAGGGACGACCGGATCCACCGCCCTCGTCATGGACACCGATGGGAAAACCCTCGGACGAGCCAATGTCGAATTTCCTCAGCATTATCCACAACCTGGATGGGTCGAACACGAACCCGACGACATCTGGAATAGCGTCGTATCCGCCATCGGCAAAGCCCTCGACCAGGCTTCCATCCTCGGCCACCAAATCGAGGCCATCGGTATTACCAACCAACGCGAAACCACCGTCGTCTGGAACCGATCGAACGGCATGCCCATTCATCGCGCCATCGTCTGGCAGTGCCGTCGGACAGCCCAGCGTTGCGCCACACTCAAGCAGCAGGGAAATCAAGATCGTGTCCGACAACAAACCGGTTTGGTGATCGATCCATACTTTTCGGGCACGAAAATCACCTGGCTTCTCGATGAGGTCGCCGGTGCTCGAAAACAAGCCGACCAAGGACAACTGGCGTTCGGAACCATCGATAGCTACTTGACGTATCGACTCACTGGCGGACGAGTCCACGTGACCGATGTGAGCAATGCCTCACGAACCTTGCTCATGAACTTGCACGATCTTCGGTGGGATGAGTCAATGTGCGAGTTGTTCGACGTGCCCCCCTCCGTGTTGCCCACGATCGTCGGATCCGCCGAGCGGGTGGGAGAAACTCATGGCGTGCCCGGTTTGCCCGATGGAATTCCGATTACCGGGATGGCTGGGGATCAGCATGCTGCCCTGTTTGGACAGCAATGCCTCGACGTGGGGGATGTCAAATGTACCTATGGCACCGGCGCGTTCGTCCTTGTCAATACAGGAAATCGGCCCGTACCGAGCCGCTTCGGGCTTTTGACTACCGTCGGCTGGAAAATTGGTGCGGATATCGTTTACGCCCTGGAAGGTAGCGCTTTTATCGCTGGCGCTGCCGTGCAATGGTTGCGTGATGGGCTCGGATTGATCCGTTCCGCGTCCGAAATCGAATCGCTCGCCCGAAAAGTACCGAGTTCCGATGGTGTAGTCTTGGTTCCAGCCCTGGCCGGATTGGGCGCCCCCTATTGGAACGCGGATGCGCGCGGGCTTATTACCGGCATTACCCGCGGTACCACGGCCGCTCATCTGGCTTACGCCACCTTGGAAGGAATCGCTCACGAGGTCTCCGACCTTCTCGAAGCCATGCGTGACGATATGGGCAAACCCATGGGGCGCATCCGGGTGGACGGGGCGGCCGCGGCCAATGACCTTCTCATGCAAATGCAGGCTGATTTGGCTGGGATCATCGTGGAACGTCCCAAAGAACTGGAAACCACCGCCCGCGGCGCTGCCATGCTCGCGGCCATTGGGCTCGGCGTCATCGATTCCCCCAAAAAAGCCTCGGGAATGTTTATGGTCAATCGCGTGTTTCAGGTCGAACAAACCAAAGAACAACGGGACAAAAGGCGGAATGCTTGGAGCCAGGCCGTCCGACGAGCCCAAACGACTTGATGACAGCTTCGTGGACAGACCACGGATGCATAATCCGTTGATTGTGGATTTCATTGAAAACCACGATCACCCGATGCGGCCTGACGATATGACCCAACCTCCAATCCCGCCTGTTCCCCGGCCTCCCTTTCCAGTACAGTCCGCACCATACGATTCTTAGTGAGGTAGCGATGGAAGAGTCCCCGAACGACGCTCCCAGCACATCCATCCGGAAAGTCCCGGTTGATTGGGAAGCGCTCGAAAACGCTTTTGAAAACAATGCCCCGGAAGTGCATTCCTACTTGCAGGTGATGACCGGTGACGTACTTCGCGTTGTCGATGGTGTCGCCGATCCTCAAATGCATGCAAGGATCGCTTCCGACCCCAAATACCTTCGTGTCGAAGCTGTTTCTTCCAGAGAGCAATACCGCTGGATGGAACGGTATATCCCCACCGTCGAAGATCCAAAACTACGCGCACGTCTCGAGGTGGCCATCGATGGAAAGGGCGCATTTCGAAGATTCAAGGATGTGTTGATGGCTTTTGGTCCCGAACGGGAGCGCTGGTTCACCTATCGAAGCGAACGCCTGAAGACGTTCATGGAAGCGTGGTTGCAAGCCCACGACATCCAATCGGTACCAAGAGCCCCTTGGACCTCACCGGAAGAGGCTACGGAAGAAACGGCCACCGAAGACGCACGACGTGGACACACCGAAACCGTCGACTTCCGTCGCATGCGTAGCGTGGAAGGATTGCGAAAACGAATGCGCGAACTGTCTGATATCCTCGGCCCCCGAGACCTCGACACCATCGTGTCTTTCGCCGAATTTTTGAAAGCTCGACGCAGTGCCCGATCCTTCGCGCACCATCACTCCTTCTTCCAATCTCGTCGCGAAGAAGTCGATGAACCCGCGGAAGCCGTACGCGCTGACCAGGAAAATTCCACGGCTCAAAGCTTTCCCACCGACGATGAGGTGATCGATAGCTCCTCACCGTGAGCCCGCCCGTGCAACGTCGAAAGATTCTCCTGGGAATGACCTGGCTTTGCGGCATCTCACCGCTCACCGTGGCTCTCCCTTCGGCATTCGCACAAACCCCGCCACGAATCCTCGTCGATCGCGTCGTCGCACGCTTCGAAGCCGCTGAACTTGGTGGACCCGCCCATCCACGCTTCATCTTCGAACGAACCCTCGCCTTCGAAGCCAGACTCGAAGCTTTCGCCGAACAACAAAGAGGTGTGCCGCGACCCGCTCGTGGCTACAGCGACCGCGATCGTAGAGCCGCCATCGAAAGACACGTTACCGAAGAAATCCTAGTCCATCTGCCCGTCGAACCCCCCTTGCGACCCGATGAAGTGCGACGACGTGTCATTGCCGCGTATGTGTCCCTCGAACAACTCGTCGGCGGACGCCAAAGCTTGCTCGATGCCGCGTATGCGGAAGGTATGGAAATGGAAGACCTCAACGCTTTGGTGGAACGACGCGCCCGCGCCAGTCTCTACCTCGACCGAATGGTGACACCCATGCTCAATCCGTCGGACGCGGAATTGCGCGAAGTCTTGCGTACCGAATCCACTCCATTTCGCCATCGACGCTTCGATGACATCGCAACGCCGCTTCGACAATGGTATGTCGCCGATAGGCTTCGGACGGCCCTTGCCGCTTTTTTCCGAAGTGCCCGTGCGCGTATCCGGATCATCATGCTCCACCCTTGAACCAGGTATGTCTCGCTATTCGATCGTTTGCGTGTTGCTCTGCTTGGCTGCCATAAGCACCCTCTGGCTGCCGTCTCCCTCATCTTCGCTCCCCTCCCCGGCGTCGCAGGAGCGCACCAATGTGCGCATCGGATTGGTGTTCGACGTGGGAGGCCGGGGCGACAAGAGCTTCAATGACTCCGCCTTCGCTGGCTTGGAACGAGCCGAGCGAGAGTTGGGCGTCACCGTGGAAATGATCGAACCCAGTGGCGCCGAGGACCGGGAAGCCGCCATGCGACTGTTCGCGGCCCGAGGTTTCGATTTGGTCGTTGGTGTCGGATTCATCTTCTCTTCCGATATCCTCGTGGTCGCCAATGCCTTTGCCTCTACCCGTTTCGCTTGCGTGGACTTCGCACCCTCGGCGGACCAACCTTTGCCCTCCAACTTCGCAGGCTTGGTGTTCCGCGAAGAAGAAGGCGCTTTCCTCGTCGGCGCCGTAGCAGGCCTGATGTCCAAAACCAAAGCCGTCGGATTCGTAGGCGGTATGAACGTCCCGCTGATCCGAAAGTTCGAGACCGGATATTCCTCCGGAGTCCGACACGTCTGCCCCGCATGTCGTGTTCTGTCCGCGTATGCTGGCACGACCCCCGAAGCATTCAAAGACCCCGCCAAGGGAGAGGCCATCGCCACCAGCCAAATCAGCGCCGGTGCCGATGTGGTATTTCATGCCGCCGGATCCACCGGCCTTGGTGTTTTCGAAGCTGCCAGAGACATGAATGCATGGGCCATCGGAGTCGATTCCGACCAGTACGACGAAATGCCCGGAACCGTGATCACCAGCATGGTCAAACGAGTCGATGTCGCCGTCTACGAGGTGGCCAAAGAAATCGCAGAAGGCAGATTCCATAGCGGAATTCACACCTTGGGCCTTCGAGAGAGCGGAATCGGATACGTCAACGATGGCCCTCACGCTTCGCTACTCCCCCAAGACGTAAAAACTCGGGTCGATTCTATCCGAGATCAGGTGATCGCCGGCACCCTTCGTATCGATCCTTGAAGGATGCCATGACCGATGATTCCAACCGCCAATAGCTATCCGTTTATGGATAGTTCGTAGACGACAAGCCGCGGAATGATGCACTTAACTAATTGAATTAATTGGTATTTTGTATTACCTAGGTTCGCGATGGAGCCAGTCATGCCGTGGGGCAGCAGCATCGGACCATCCCGTGACCGAGCCATCACTCCATTAGCTTTCCCATGACTTCGGTAGGAGCTTCGACTCGTGAATGCCAACGCTCGCTCACGGTTTTGGGGCGTCGCCTCCGCACGCGAAAAGACCGCGTTGTTACCTGTCCTTCTCAGCAAGTGCTACCGACTGTTCGCACCTATTGACGGTTTCTTGCCTAATTATGCGCAATCGGGTTCTTTGTAAGGTCACGACTCGCGGACGGACACAGATGGAACGAGTCGTGCTTGTTCACCCTCCCGAGGTATTGGCGTGTCCCTTCATCAAGCCAGAAAAGTCTTCGTTACAGGCCCCGGTGGCAACCGCCTCGCGTGCCGCATCCTTGGTGCTCATCACCACCGCACCGTGGTGCTGACGTCCGGAATCGGTTGTGGTCCCGTGTTCATGACCGCCATCGCCGAGGAATTGGCTCGAGATCATCGCGTCGTGTATTGGGATTACCGAAGCCACGGCGAAAGCGATCTTGCCCCCCCCACCGGCGGATATTCCATCGCCGAGCATGCCGATGACCTCGACAAAATCGTGCGAGCCTTCGTTCCCTCCGACCAAAAGCCCATCATGATTGGTTTTTCCATGGGCGTGCAGGTGACCATCGAATGGTCGAGGATTTGCCCAGACCGCGCGGGAGCTTATGTGTTCATGCTCGGAGTACCCCGTAACCCCATGCATCGTACCGTGTTGCTCCGATCCCGTGCGGCTTGGCTCGCCGAAAGAATCGGCAAGTACGGAAGACCCGTGCTTCGCCGCGTTCAACCCTTGGTCAACGGCGCCCTTCGCACTCCGTTAACCTACGAAGCTGCCAAACGCTTTGGCTTCATCGCCCGCGATTGCCCCCGCGACGAATTCCTCGACTTCGTTCATTACGCAACCTCCGTTCCCCTCGATGCGTATCTAAGGTGCGCCGGCGGTATCCTCGATCATGATGCAACCGACACGTTTCTGCGTATCTCTCAACCCGTATTCATGCTCGCGGCAGAAGACGACGTGCTCATCCGTGCCGAAGATGCCCGGCGATTCGCTGACAAGTTGCCTCAGGCCAGATTCGAACAACTGTCCTTCGCAAGCCACGCGGGATCCATCGAGTATGGAACCTACTTCGCAGGAGCCACACGACGCTTTCTTCGTCGTCTCGCCCTCGACCAAAAACTCCGGGCCGCGTAAACCTCACCATCCAACGACAGGGAAAGGCCCAGTCGCCCTTACGATCCCTCCGATACGAGACGACGTAAGGGTTGCTGTAACGGAGGAACCGTCATCGGATCATACGCGGCGGCACGAACAAGCTCCTTGCCTTCGTCTCCCGCGATGCGAATGAGGGTTCGAGCCACCGAAACCACCGCCTGCGTCATGTCGTCGTCGTAGGCCGTGGCGCGGTACAGGGCAAAAAATGTCTCGAGAGGCTCTCGCTCCGCTTCCGTCGCAAGTACCTCGAGGGCCAGCGCTGCCCGTTTCACATCGTCCGTTCGATTGGCCGGATCATTCAAATGCTCCGCCAATAGCGGCGCCGCACGGCCCTCTTTCATCGCCGCCAACGCATCCGCCAAGGGCCCCACCGGAGGCGTCATCAGCACTCCCGCAAGATAGTCATAGCGACGCGACAACGCCGCGAGCATCGCTTCTTGCCCGTTTCGACGACCGGATATCCCGTCACGTACTTCGACCATCAATTCCGGCAACGTCTTCGAATCAAAAGCAAGATCGATCAATCGCTCCGTCGCAAGAGCGCTCGGCTGTTTGCCGAGTTCGCGCACCAGCATCCCTTGCATCTTCACCCCCGATGCGTCCGCTCCATCGATCGCTTCCGAAAGCTGCTCCACGAGCGGTTTTGGACGAGGTGCAGCCGGTTTCGAAAACCGATCCACTTGGATAACACAAGCCCGCAACGCGGTTCCCAACGAAACCTGCTCTGCCAAAGCCCCCGTTTTCCCCTCGAACGATTGCACATTCCCCGCGCGATCGCATAACACCACGCCCCCTTCAAAGGCCGCACCAGCCAAAATATTGGCTTCGAGTCGACGCACCCAAACCAACTCCCCCGTGTCATCCCGAAGGCCCAATACGATACGTCGATTCGAAGCGTAATATCGCTGACCGTCGTAGCCAGCGGTGGCGCCTTGGGGGGTGGGTTTTGCAAAAATCTTAGTATTTTCAATAGGTTCGCGTGTGATTGGGCCCGCGATGCCCGCCACGGGAAACCACGTTGGATCGTCCACGAGTTGCTGTTTCGGTATCTCCTTCGTGGTCGCTCGCCCGATGCCGGTCGTCGTGATTCGATCATCGTAACGTGTGAATACGTCGCGCCCCACGTAAACCGCTTGGTCCATGACCCATGCAAGAGCCGTGGGATACCCTTGATCGAACCGCGCGATTTCCTTTGGCCCTTCAAAGTCCACCAAACTAACGAATCGATTCCGCCAAGGAACAAATCCCACGTTGCCCACCATCGCCGGAATTCCCACGTCTTCCGGCACATCGATCGTCCGATGCACGTGCCCTCGTCGATCGATCGTCTGCAATATTCCCGGTGTCTTGGGCCCAGAGGTCAGCCACACCAAGGTCGACTGACCATCATCGCTTGCGCCACGGATCTGCCCAAGCCCTTTCTGTTCCCATACTACGTTTCCGGTTGCCGCCTCCATGGCGGTGAACCGTTTGCCGTCGCCAGCCACAACGATCTGCCCGGTAATCCACACCCCCCCATTCACCGGATGCGGATAGAACCACTTGTGATGGGAGTCGAGGCCAAGGCCAACGATTCCGCGGTCCATCACCCCCACGACGACGTTGGCTCCGTTGGCGATGCCGTGCCGCGAAAGATGTTGTTGGACGACAGAGAGTGGATTGGCTTCGCTGCTATTTTCTATGTCCCCGAAAACGATGGAGTGGGTTCCACCGGCGCATCCGACCAGCCCCGGAAGCAGTGTGAACGCCACCAAGCGAAACGCTTGTTTCATCGATTTTCCTCAGGGGCCGGTCGCGTGGCTCGCACGGCCAGATCAATGGCCTGGTTTACGCGTCTCGATCCTGTACGACCCCGACGACTTTGCACGTCTTTCAACAGGGGTTGGGCCTTCCGCGGGTTCCCTTGGGAGATTCGTTCGATGATGGAAAGCTGAATATTTTCAGTCACTTCCGTGGTGGGGCGAAGCAGGATTTCCCGAAGCCCCGGCGAAACGACCTCGAGCCCCATGCGGTCTGCGCGCGCGACAAGACCCTCACATTCGGCGGGTGAACATAGCATTCCAATCGACGCTGCTGCCTCTTGTACGCCTTGATCGAGAGCCGAAAAAAGCGCACCCACATGCTCTTTGGCTCCCACTTGCCCAAGGCCGGAGGCAGCGAATCCCCGGACAGAAGCATCCGCATCCGACAACGCGCGTCGTAAACCCGCCCTCGCATCGGGGCCCCCTGTCTTTCCCAAAGCATTCACGGCCTCCCGTCGTACCTCCACATGCCGATGCATGAGGTAAGCACGGATCGACCGAGAAGACGTCACGTGCCCCACGTCACCCAAGGCTCGAATGGCCGTGATCGCCAACGGCACAGGAAGCCCCCGTGCAAGAACTCGATTCGCCGTGGGTAGGCACGCCTCCGCCGCCGACGTATCCAACGCGGCTAGCGCCAGATACCCCTGCCGCACCTTTTGTTGTTCTTGGCTCGAAAGTTGGGCGATAACGGTGCGGACGTTTTCAGGGACTTGCGCAAAGACGTTGGCGGGAAGGACAATCACGACAACAACGATGATCCAAGAGATTCGGTGAGCCCAATGCATCGACATGTTTCCTGTCTCTAGGCCTTCGGGGAGTGTTGTGTGCCCACGTCCTGGGGTCCGCCAGAAGAGTCCGGCGCCGATGCGTCCTTGGGTCGAGCGATGCGTTTGTTGCGAATCTGATGCACGATCGGTCCTGCCGCCAACCCAAACCAGACCGGCAAGAATAGAGCGATACTATCCCCATTGACCTGCGTGAACCAAGGCAGAGCCTTCGCCATCAATCCAAATAGGGATAGCGATGCCACCACGTACGCCAAGGTTTTAAAAGCACGCAGGGCCCATGGCTTGCCGAGCATCAAACCCACGGAAATGACTGGAAACGCGGCGGTTAGCGGATTGGCCTGCAGCAGATTCTCATTGTGATAGGCCACTTCATGATCGGTCATCGTCCAAAAAAACACGAATATCAGCCCCAAAAACCCCGTTACGGTGGACCATGCCCCCAGGGGGATCGCCAGCGCTAGCCTTCGACCCACAGACGGTTTTGCTGATTCCTCTGCGGGATACGATACCAATCGATAGCCCAAGGCGGCGAAAAGCAGCCCGCCCAACAGCCCGACGATCAACCATGACCATGTACGATTCGGCGGCATGTCCGGAGGCGGCTTTCGGTGGGGTGCTTCCACCAGGGTTCGCTCGACCCGCACCAAAGGAACCGTCTGACCCGTTGCATCGACCGTCTCCACCTTACGCACCATCTGTTGAACTTTTTCCGGGACGAACAACTCCTCCCATTCGGTAATGGGCTGATCGATGTAGTTGCCCATCGCCAAGTTCAACAAAAAGCGTCCCCATTCCAGATCGGCCACGAGCCGCGAGGTTTGGCCCCGGTAGGTCAAGGTGGCGGGCTGGTGGGATATTGCCTTGAGCTTCCCATCAAGCACCGAATCGAGCACATCGCGCACGCGCGTGGAACAGTTGTCCCGATAGTAGTGATAACGATACTCACGGTTTTCCTTCCGCGCGTTTTCCTCAATCTTTCTAACAAGTTGCAGCTTTTGCTCCGGCGTGAGGTTGAGTTCTTGCTCCACCAGCCAACGATGTTCCGAATCGTAATGTGCCAACGTCGGACCCAAGGGCTGCACGGACAACCAATAGGTCAGACGGCCTTGAAGGAACTTGGTGATGAGTCCTTCTTCTTGAAAAGAAAAGGTGCCCCAGTTGTAGACTTGGTGGGTTCGGCGCAAGGAGTCGCGAACGAGAATGGCGTTGTGCCCGAACCGAAAAAAAATCGGGTCTCCAGGGCTCATCGTAATCAGGGAGATGGTGTAGCGATCCCCCGGGTGTGCATGGCCATCACGAGCCACGAGCAGCGCGATGGCGACAAGCCAGACCGACAAGATGGTGCGTGCGAGACGATGCATCGTGAGAAACACTTACCCCGACGAGCGGCGGGTCGCCAACCTTCGAAATCGCGCAACTGGGGGGACAGGTGGATGTGACGATACGAAAGGTTAGCTGCCGGGCGTGAACAGGATGGGATAAATGACTGTAACGATACCGCCATCGGGTTGGGGAAACGAAAGCCCGTAAAATGCTGAGGTTACGCATTGCACGACCTCGGGGCTCGGCAAGTCGGAGCCGGCATTTCCGACCTGGGATACGGCACCATCCCTTCCAATCACGAAGCGAACCGATACGCGACCCGTAAGAGATGGGTTCGAGCGAAGACCGCCTTCGTAACACATTCGAAATCTCCCGAAATTCTGCCGCACCGTACGCTGGATGACTTCCGGCGGGATCCTGCCGTTGACCGTCGTACTGCCCGCAAAAGACACTTTGGGAGCTTTGGGAGGGCGACCTCGACCGGACAAGCCAGAACCGTTGCCGAAGCCCCAATGCTCACCCATTCCAGCTCCTCGCCCAATGGTCCCAATGCTCCCGAGACCAATGCCTTCGCCCGAGCCATTGCCGCCTTCGCCGATTCCGCTAAGACCGAGACCGTTCGCGCCGGACGCATCCATGATGGAATCGCCCCACATATTTCCTCGAGCGCTGAGCGAGTCACTGCCAATCGCTTCTGATTGACCCCAAGGCGCGGTGGGCGTGTTGGGATCCCCCGCCACACCACTGTTGAGTACACCAATCAATCCCCAGGTTTTTGCCATTTCCATGGCTTCCGCTCGCGCGATTTGACGATCCTTGCTGTCGCCTTGAATGCCGTAGGCACCGTGCGCATTGCGCGAAGCCGGATTGCCCATGCTTCCCTCTGCTCCCACCGCACGGGTTCCCGTGCCACCTCCGTTTTGATCAGCTTGGTCCGCCGCAGCGACATCGGATTCCAGCTCCTTACGCTCCGGTTCTGCCCTTGCATTCAAGTATTGCTGCATCACATAAAGCTGATCCCGGCTCATCGTCTCGCTATCCGCCAATCCAAGATCGGGCATGAAAAGAGCCATCGCCGCCATCATGCTCGCATGAACCGCCAACGACAGACCGACATACAACGAAGAGGTCCAATCCCGGCTCGCCACCGTGCTGACTTTTCTTCCGGCCGGGACTACCCCAACGTGAAAGGTAAAGTCCCCCATCGATACCCGAGCGCGGTTGCCCAACGAAAGCTCGACTTGACTCGCCCCCGGCCACTCCGGACAAGGTTCGATGGCACCGAGAGCAACAAGGTTTTCGAGTTGCCGTCGCCCATGACCCGCCTTGTCTACCCAGCCCCGCGCGCCACGAGGAATGACCAGATGAATACCGGAACCATCGACAATCACCAAGGGCGCTCTCGGTGTTCCAAGCTTCGTTTCGGGGATGAGAAAGTCGCAATGCACATGGTTTGCTTCTTCTTCCCCCACGTAAAAGCTGCGAGGCGGCGATAGATGCTCGATATGAAGAACGTTTTCCCCCCATTGAATCATGATCTCGATGGCGACAACGTCGGGTCGTTCGAATTCCTTGGCATCGATATCGGGCCCGGACTTGGTTAGAACATAGGTCGTTGCATTGTTCGAATCGTCGGTTTCGAAAGGGTTGCTCGACACGAAAGGGGAGACAACCGGTTCGGATGTAGCTGCATGATGGGTGTGCGTATTCATGGTGCCTCCTCGACTCGTCACGTAAAAGTGGGTCGGTGTCTTTGCTCGGAGGACTCGCGCGTCTTGCCGGTGTGTAGTTCTTCCAAACTCACGTCACCGTATCGATGGGTGACTGCGCGGGGTGCCCTCTTGAGCGAACTGATGCGAACGACATCGATTCGGAGGCAAGAGTTCCCAGGCGCAAAAAAAATATGCGCAATCCGATGGAATGCATCGACGTTGTGAAGATACAGGGAGGGCAGATATCGAAGGCGATTCGTGGGGAAGCGAGATTCGATATTTGCGTGCGGTGATCGTCGACGCACCGTCATGAGATGATTGGGATGCGCGTTTTCGACGATCGATACGTGGAAGCAATCAGATGTCGGGCGGTTGAGACGTTCGGGGGATGTTTTCTGCCATCCGTAGATACATGGTCGCGCTTTTATTTCCCGGATCATGTTCGAGAACGGCGCGCCACTCGGCTTTTGCGGCTTCCACTTCGTTGAGCGCGAGCAGGGTCACACCGAGCATCAAACGAGCTAGAGGATAGCGAGGATTCGCGTTGCGCGCGGCTTCATAATGAAACCTGGCTTGCTCCAGGTCCCCAGAATCACGATGCAGTGTACCCAATCGTGTTTGCAAATCAGCAAAGGTTGGGCACATCGATACCGCCCGCTCCAACTCCCGAATGGCGTCGCTGCGCAGTCCCGCATCCTCATAAGCTTGCGCAAGCTCCGCATGCATATTCGCTATCTTGCCGCGTACGAATGGATCCAAGTTGTCCGCACTGCGTTCTCGCGTCGCGCGAATCCTCTTGTACACGGACCGACCCGCTTCATACTTCGACTGATCGTTATACGTCACCGCAAGATTCAATAACGCTTCCGTGTAATGCGGATTGAGTTCCGTCGCCCGCTCCAAATGCTTCTCCGCTTGCGCGAAGTCCCCTCGCTCATGCGCGATCACACCCAGCATGTTATGAACGTCGGCGAACCTCTCGTACTGCTCCAACACTTCCCGAAGGATCGGTTCCGCCTTGTCGAACTCGCGTTTTTGATAATACTCGCGACCGATGGCCAACTGCTGCTTCAGGCGCTCGTCCATGCCTCATGATTCGCCTATTCCGGGCCCCGTGTCACCCCTTCCAGCTTAGAAAACCCCAAGTAAAGCATAATTGTGGCATTTTGATGACACTGGAACGCGACCGCACCCGATGAATCTTGCCAACAACCTTGGTTGCTCCCTTTCCCGTCGCCTGGTAACCCGTGGGCGTGGCAGCTCCCTCCGACCCCTCTTCCCGCTCTCCGCGAATGGCAAGCCAAGACGTTCCGCGCAGGGACCGCGATCAGAACACTCATGGTTTGCAGGAAATCGATGCCGAACAGCTTCGTGCCTCCGTCATCGACGGCGAGAAGCGTGATCATGGAACCCTCGATTCGGATCTCGAATCGGCAGCAACTATCGAATCCGTCCCCAATTCGAAATCCTCGGCCGACACGTCTTCGACACCCTTGGACTCACCGGAAATCGGCGATAGCCACGACCAGCCGAATCCTGGATCTCCGCAAAAACCCGTTGTTCACATGGGTTTGGTGGTCGATCCGGACGTGGCGGATACCGACGATGTGCCTTTAGATCAGCTTAGTTCCGAGCCTCCCCCGATTGTGCGACAGCGCCGACGTCGGTCTATCCCGGAGCAGCCGTCTCTCCGGCCTCATACGGCCCAAGCGCTCCCTTCGACGTCGGAGTTGTTGGATCCCGTGGCGGTACCGCCACCGATTCCTCGACAATCGCCACGGGTTGCGGCGCCGACGGTTTTATCACCGCGAATGACCGCGGTATTTGGTGTTTTGTTCGGGTTGGCGGGAATTGTGGCGGTTTTTGCAGCGCTCAACCGTGTGAGTCCGCAGTCGGCCAATGCCAGTCCGAGGGCGAAGCCTGAAGAGGTCGCCTCCGCGACTCCAAGGTTGACGGCCACGCGGGCGCTGGATCAGTTGCCGGACTTCGAAGAAGACGGTCCGCCTATTCCCGGCCCTTGGCGCGTCGCTTCGCTCGCGGACGATGCCAATCTGCGAACGATCAAGGGTGTGGTGGGATTGGAGCCATTCGTGACGACACTGCAAGCCAAAGGGGTGAGCAAAGCGGAAACCTATCGAATTCTTGCGGCATTCAAAAAGCATGATGCGTTCAAGCGTCTGAGAAAAGCCGACCAGTTTACGGTCGTATTGGATCGTTCGACGGGCAAGGTCGTGGGATTCGAACTCGAGATCAGCGCCTTGGAAGTGTATCAGGCCAAGCCCAACGAGGAGGGTTTGCTGGTAGGCACGCGGCTCGATATGAAAGTGGGGTCACGACCACGAGTGGCCGCGCTACGGATTTCGGAAGGGGATCTCGCTTCGAACCTGAAACGGGGACGGCTGCGTGAATCGGTGACGGCCATCATCGACCGGGCTTTCGATGGTCGTGCGAGCGTGGCGAGCATGCCGACCGGATCCACGTTGCGTGTGATTTTGCAAGAGAAGACGGCTCTCGGTCGATTTGCGGAATACGAATATGTCGAGGCCCTCGAGTATGTCTCCTCGAAACCAGATACAAAACCCTTACGTTTATACCGTTTCAAAGATGGTGGGCGTTATGGGTACTTCAACCAGGATGGCAAGGAGCCTTATCGCGGTGGGTGGCGAATGCCGTGTCCTGGCGCACCCATTACATCGCCTTTCAATCCGAAACGACTGCATCCCGTACTCAAAACGATTCGTCCGCATCAAGGCACGGACTTTGGTGCTCCGACCGGGACTCCGATTCATGCGACATCGTTTGGAACGGTGGATTGGGTTGGTCCCCGGGGGCCCGCCGGCAACCTCGTGATCCTGAAACACCCCGGAAATATCGACTCTTATTATATGCACATGAGCCGCTTCGCACCGGGCTTGAAGAAAGGTGACAAAGTAGAAACCTTTCAAGTCATCGGTTTCGTAGGGTCGACGGGACGATCCACCGGTCCCCATCTTCATTTCGGAATCAAGAAAAATGACGTTTGGATCGACCCCATGTCGTTGCAACTCGACGGTGACCGTCTGGTGAGTGCTTCGTTGCGAAGCGATTTCGAGAAAGTGAAAGCGGAGTTGGACAAGCGGCTTGATGCCATCGAGCTTCCTGCGGAGTTGGCGCCGACGTCGGCACCGGAACCCAAAGTGGATCCCTCCGAGGATCCTGCTTTGCCCCGTGAGAACTATGACGACGATGAACTCGAGCCTGGGACCGTTCACGACGAGCCGTATGACGATCCGCAATGAGCGTGGGGGGTCGTGGTATGACCTGAGTCACCGATGATCGAAGTCAAACACTTGACCAAGAGTTATGGCAGCGTGCAAGCCGTCCACGATGTCTCTTTTACGGTCGGGGACAAGGAGGTGGTGGGATTTCTTGGCCCAAACGGAGCGGGAAAAACCACCACGTTGCGCATCATTGCCGGTTTTTTGGGAGCTACCCGCGGCAGGGTGACGGTGGATGGCATCGATACGGTTCGGGACCCGGTGCGCGCGCGTTATCGCATCGGGTACATGCCCGAAAATGTCCCCTTGTATCCTGAAATGCGCGTGGGGGAGTACTTGCAATTTCGCGCGGAACTCAAAGGAGTGCCTCGAGCGCGACGCAAGCAAGCGGTCGAACGCGCCATGGATGACGTTCGCATCCATGATCACGCTCAGGTGCTCATCGGTAACCTTTCCAAAGGGTATCGGCAACGGGTTGGCTTGGCGGATGCCTTGGTAGCTCGTCCTTCCGTGTTGGTTCTCGATGAACCGACGGCAGGGCTCGATCCCAATCAGATTCGCGAAGTGCGCGAACTCATTCGAACGGTAGCCGAGCAGCATGCGGTTTTGCTTTCGACGCATATCATGTCGGAGGTGGAAGCGACTTGCGACCGCGCGTTGGTCATCGACCGTGGGCGTCTCGTGGCGCAAGGGACACTGGATGCACTTCGAACCCTTCGCCGTTCGGGGGCCACGCGATTCGTCGTTCGTGGGGATGGTGCCCGCGCAGTGGAAGTACTCAAAAATACAGGTGAAATTCACGATGTGCGCGACGTGAGGCGTATCGCGGACGCTGTCGTTCTCGAAGCGCGATGGGCGGCAATGGCAGACCCAACTCGTGAAACCGAGCAAGCCGTGCATCGCCTTGTCGCGGCCGACTTGAAGTTGCAAGAAGTATCCCCCGTGAAAACCTCGCTCGAAGACGTATTTGCCTTGCTTACGGAGGAAGAACCTCGAGAGTCAGACCCATCCGTCGAGGTCGAGGATTCCGCCGCATCCCGCGAAGAGGTGGAACCGTGACCGGCTTTTGGCCCATCTTCAAACGCGACTTGTTCGCACTTTTCGTCACGCCCATGGCCTGGGCATTGATGGTCATCTTCCTGTTGCTCGAAGGACTCAACTTCTATTGGTTGACCGTCCACTTCGCCAACCAGGTCGACCTTGCCGTCGACCATGGCCCCCTACAATGGTTTTTCGGTGAAACCGTCCTGTTTTATCTTCCGTTGCTCATGCTTCCGCCCGCTCTCACCATGCGCTCTTTCGCCGAGGAGCGACGCGCCGGAACCATCGAATCCTTGCTCACAGCCCCGGTCTCTACACCAGGTATCGTCCTTGCCAAGTGGTGTGCCTCGTTCGTGACTTACTTGGTAGCCTGGGCTCCTACTGTTCTTTATATCGTCATTCTGCGACGCGCCGGGGAAGTCGATTGGCGCGTCGTTGCCTCTTCGTACCTGGGGGTCATCCTCATTGGAGCTTCTTTTCTAGCCATCGGCGTGCTCATGAGCGCGATGAGCAAAAGCCAATTCGTGGCGGTCCTTCTGTCTCTCGCCGTCACCGTGGGGCTTTTCATCCTTGGCATTGGTGAGTTCGTTTTCGATCGCGGCCTCGCCCATGACATCTGCTCGCACGTTTCGATTTGGTCGCAAATGGCGGACTTTTCCAAAGGTCAGATCGATTCCCGTTACGTCGTATTTCACCTCTCGCTCATTGTCCTACCCCTGTTCATTTGTGTCCGGGTGGTGGATTCTTGGAGGTGGGGATGAGCGACACTTCGCGCAATCACCGTTCTGACGACGGCGTGGTGACTCGATCGACGAAAGCCGTATCGGCTTTGGGTGTGCTTGCGGCCATGGCGATCGCTCTGTTGGTCAACATCGTTTCCGCAAGGCATTATGCGCGATGGGACTTCACCACCGCGAAGCTGTACACGCTTAGTCACGCAACCCTTTCGACGGTTCGTGGTCTCGAGCAAAACGTCGATGTTCAGGTTCTGCTGTCCGCTTCCGACCCGCTGTATGGGTCGGTGAAGAACTTGTTGGAGGTCATTCGCTCGAACACGACACGCCTGTCGGTCACCTTCGTGGATCCTGATCGCTATCCTGCTGAATTTGTTGCGATTCAGCAAAAGTACGACATCGTGGCCGGACGTTCGGAGGATGGTCGTGTCGTTACCGATGCGGCCATCATCGTAGCCTCTCGGGATCGTCATTGGTTCATTACGGCCGAGGATCTGGTGGATTTTTCCGAAGTGGATGACGGGCGGACCAAGTCGAAACTCGAGCAATCCATCACGGGGGGAATCCGTGCCGTGTTGGGTGGCAAGCGAAGTCGCATTTGCTTCACCTCGGGCCATGGGGAGTATTCACTCGATGACAGCAGTGGTCAGGGTCTTGGGGAGTTTCGAGACCGGCTTCAGAAAAATAATTATGATGCAGAAACCATTGATACCACGCGAAGCGATCCGGCCAAGGCGTTGGAAGCGTGTGATGCCGTGGTGGTAGCAGGACCGAGCACGGCATTTTCGCAAACGGAGAGCGATGCCCTGATGGCGCGAATGCGGGCCGGAATGAGCGGGTTTTTCCTCCTCAATCCCATTTTCGACACGGAAAGAAAAACGCAGTTGCCGACAGGGTTGGAGTCGGTAACGCGGCTATTTGGTATCGGGCTCGCCAACGATTTCGTATTCGAGTTGGATGATGATTCTCGCGTGCCTCGGGGCACGGGAGAAATCTTTTTCCCATCGCTCGAAGCCCATGCCACGACAGAAGGACTCGTTGGATTGTCCATGGCCGTGACGGGTTTGCGGGTGGTAGCCATCCGATCGCGTTCTTTGGATGTGGTTGGCGATGGGGTGCGGCCGGTGACGATCCTGAAAACGAGCGAACGCGCGTTTGGCATGAAAAACTTTCACGCGTGGGCCGAAAAAGGCGGGGAACCCACGCCGACCGTGGATGATCGACGGGGGCCGTTGGCGATCGGTCTTGCCGCGGAACTAGCCAACGCTCCGGATTCTTCTCAGACCCATGGCGCGCGTTTGGTGGTGCTGGGAACGGCCAATCTCGTGCTCGGTCAGAATTGGCGTGATATGGCGCTGCGAGGAAACGCTTTGCTTGCGGGAAATATCATGTCCTGGGTAGCTGCGCGCCCGCCGATCGTCGACATTCCCGCAAAAATCACTCCGGCGGCAACCCTGCGGATCACGGAAGCCTCTCTGCAGGAAATCGTTCGCTATGTGCTGCTTTTCATGCCCGGCGCGGCCTTGTTGATCGGCGTTGCCGTGTACTTGCGACGACGTTCTCGCGATGATCGATCGGACCATGGTGAAAAGAAGAAAGGCTCTTTGTCTCACGACGATTCTTCCAGCGAGAACGAGGAAAATCGATGAGAGAACCTGCGCCTTCGTTTTTCGCCAAGATGCGTTCCCATGCCACCTCTCTTCTTCTGGTGGTCATCGCCACGGCGCTCGGCCTGTATGTATGGATCGATCGAGACCAGCCCTCCACCACGCAAATCGAAGCGAGAAAGGGCAATCTTTTACCCATCTTTCGCCAAGACGATCTGCGGGAGATCGTGATCGAACAAGGGCCTCACAAAATCACCCTCGCGCGTCGTGAGACGGCCGATGCGGGCGAGGCGACCTACGATCTCATCGAGCAGGATGGCAAGCCGCAAGACGCGGTGACTGCGGATCAATTCGCGGTAGACAAGCTGGTTCATGCCCTGCAAGACGCATCACCGCTTCGACACGTGGAGGGACAGGACTTGAAGTCCTTGGGACTCGATCCGCCCCTTCACATGTTGACCGTGAACCTGGGAAGCGTCGTCTACCGGATCGGGATAGGGGATGAAGCCAAGTCACCGAAAAATGCGCGGTTCGTTAGTCTTGAAGGGCAGGGCGCTTATGTATTATCCCCCGCGTCGGCCCAGGACTTCATGCGTCCGATCGACAGCTATCGAACGCGGCGCATCGTGCCGGTTGGGGTGACGGAATTGGCAGCGATCGAAGTAGCCGGCAGCCAAGGCACCCTGCGTCTGGCCCGTGGGTCTTGGGGTGGTTTTCGGGTGGAAAGCGAGCCTGCCAAACCTCGCGCTTCATCCCTCCGTCTCGACAGAATCTATCGTGCTTTCGCGGACTTGAACGCCGAGCATTTCGTCGATCCCAAGCTCGCCTCTCGGATCGTCGACGGGGCGGAGCGAAAAATTCGCCTGTCGTTGACTCCGAAATCGGGTCCTCGCGTCGAATTGGTGCTGGCTGGTGCGTGCCCCATCCACAACGATACGTCCGTCGACGCTTCCACCGACAATCCTCCATCCGCCGCAAAACTCGTAGTGGCAATCCGCACTGCCCCTACACCCGTTCATGCCTGTGTGCCATCGTCCGTGTTCGACGATCTGGACTTGGCACCTGCATCGGTCGTCGATCGACGCGTGTTTCGCGGTACGGCCGATGAGGTAGAAGAGCTACGAATCGTGCAGGGAGATCGCGAACTGGAGCTTGCGCGCGCGGGAACCGGCTGGCATGAACGCAAGCCGCAAGATAGCGAGCTTGCCGATGAGGATGTCGCTGGATACCTGGCGGCCCTGCTCACCGTGGAGGGAACTATCGCCATCGAAGCCGACGAGAAAAAACTTGGCTTGTCCCCTCCCCACGCAACCATCCGCTTGCAGCATCCGTCGCTGGATTCACTCGATATTCCGCCTCAACAGGTCGAGATCGGCGGACGAGTCACGACGCAAGAAGGTGCATCGATCGCGGTTCGTCGACGCGAAGACGGTGCGATCCTGTTGGTTCCCGCTTCCACCGCGCCGCTGTTTGAGCCGTCCACGGCACACATGCGATCCACGGCATTGTTACAGGTGGGAGCACAGCAGATGCAGCGGGTCGAAGTGCGGTTCGGCCAAGGACAACGTCAGATTCTGCGTCGACGGGGACCTGGATTCGAGATGCTCGAACCCAAAGGCTATGCGGTGGACGCCGCCCTTGCCGCGGATTTGTTCGATACGGTGAGCCACCTGCGAGCGGAACGTTGGGTGGCCGAGCGCGATGATGGCTCGTTTGGGCTTGGGACCCCTTCGCTCATCGCACGAATGACCTTCGACGAGCAAGGGAAGGAACAAACACGTTCGTTGCGGCTGGGCACGGAGACACAACAGGGGCGCTATGGGCGTTGGGATCCCGACACGGGAGTATTCGTGCTTTCCCGAGCCACGGAAAAAGCGTTGCAAACGTATGCCATCGACCGATTGGTGTTCATGGTCGATCCTTCTGAAGTGCATTTGCTGCGCCTCGAGGCAGGAACGAAAGACGTTTGGATAGGCGTGACGGGCGATTCTTGGCGATCTCAACGAGGAAGCATGCATCCGATGGACGAGGCGACGATCGCGAAAATTCGTCAATTATTATCAGAGCTTAGAGCTGAAGGGGTCGTGACTCTCGGCGCGGCGAAACCGGAACAAGGGTTTGCGAAACCCCAATTGCGTGTCGAGGTGCAGTCCGTCCTCCGAAAAGAAAAGATAGCGTTTTCCATAGGATACGGCGACGTCTGGCGTTCGATGAACGTGGTATACGTGCGTCGTGATGGGGTGGAGGCCACGTATGCGATCGCGCAATCGAAAGTCCTGCCGCTCATCGAGGCCATGGGAGGGCCTTGAGGGTCGCGCCGGAGTGGTTCGAAAAATGCTTATCCAAGGGAGCATGCGAACTTCTCATGACTTTCCCCGACAATTTTCGCTCCTTGGGCGCAGCCTTAGGATCCGCAACATCCGCCCTGGGAAACGGCTCATCACACCGAAGACTTCCCTTGCCATCCTCGTGGCGTTGTCGATCGTGGCGAGCGCATCGACTGCCGCGGCCATTACACGTTGCGAAGTATTACGCCGGGCACAGGCCTGGGTCGATGACCCCAACGCATGGTATTCATGGGATCCCGTCTACACGGACCCTACCACTGGGGTTTGCTGCTACCGGCCGGATTGTTCCGGGTTGGTATCGGCGGCCTGGGGCTTGCCGCCTCCAGGACATACCACCTACAGTTTCGCGCCAGGGCCGTGGAACGATGGCGTTTCTTTCGTCATTAGCCCGGCCGAGCTAAAACCCGGCGACGCTCTCAACTATCCCGGCAATCCCAACGCCGGCACCGGACACATCATGCTCTACGTGTCGGGCAACTTCAGCAGTGGATATGTCGAGGTGATGGAAGAGTATGATTACGGGCATACCGCCGAGCGTCGCTGGAGAAATATCGACACCTCGGCCTATTACCCAATCCGTTATGTCGGGATTGTCGATGGTGAACCGGAAGTATGTAACGGGATCGACGATGATTGTGACGGGTTGATCGACGAGGGGGTGTGCGGGCAGGACTACCTATTGCGGGGGCAGGCCTGGATTGCCCCGGCGCGCACGACGGATATCGATGGCGATGGTCGTGCGGATGTGTGTGGGCGCGGAATGTCCGGTGTTTGGTGCCACCTATCGAAAGGGGCTTCGTGGAGTGAGAAAGGACCTGTCTTGTCCATGTCCGACGCGGATGGTTGGAACGACCCGATGAATTGGGGCACGATGCGCTATGGGGACATCGATGGGGATGGCCGTGCGGACCTTTGCGTTCGAGCAGATATCGGTGTGCAGTGTTGGAAATCGGATGGGGTGGGCTTGCGTATCGAGGTGTCAGGGCCTCCGTGGTCGGACGACAATGGTTGGGGGCACGCGCCATTTTTGACCACGATGCGTCTCATGGACTTCGATGGGGATGGCAAAGACGATCTGTGTGCGAGAGCGTCCAAGGGCATCGAGTGTTATTCATCGACGGGAAACGGTTTTGGTCCGAAGGTGGAGGGACCGGCGTGGTCCGATGCGGCGGGGTTGAATGAACCGAAGTATTACGGGACGTTACGTGAGGGGGACGTGGATGGGGACGGACGCGTGGATGTATGCATGCGCACGCAACAGGGCATGGAGTGTTGGCTTTCGGATGGCAAGGGATTTCCCACGCGCGTGCAAGGACCCTCCTGGGCGGATGAGGATGGGTGGGGAGAACTTCGATATTGGAGCACGATTCGGCTTGCGGATATCAATGGGGATGGAAAAGCGGATTTATGCGCGCGCGATTCCCAAGCGCTTCGTTGTTACTTTTCCCAGGGCAATGGGTTTGCGAGCGGCGTGGAGGTAGCGCCGTTGTCGGATGCGATGGGGTGGGACGACGAAACCAATTTTCTAACCATTCGAACTGGGGATTTCGATGGAGATGGCAGGCAAGACCTATGCGCTCGATCGAATTCCGTGATCGAATGTTATCGATGGGACGGTGCGACGTTCGTGCGTGTGGATGGACCTGCTTGGTCGGATGGGGATGGGTGGAATCAATCGCAATACTTCGACACGATTCAGATGGGCGATATGGACGGCGATGGTCGCGCGGATATTTGTGGCCGTCATGTAGACGGTTGGCGATGTCATCTGTCCGAGGGAACGGGGTTTGGGCCGGCGATTGTGGTCGATGAATTTACCGACCAGGGAGGTTGGGGTCAGCCAAAGTACTATTCGACCCTATTTTTTGGCGGCCCGGGTTGCCATCCTTCGGAGGAGATCTGCAACGGCAAAGACGATGATTGTGATGGTTTGGTGGATGAGGAGGGTGTGTGTGAGCAAGGGGGAGGGGTCGATAGTGGGTTGGGCGGAGGGGGAAGTGGCGGTTTGATGGGAAGTGGCGGTTCGGGTGGGTCGAAAGCTCCCGATGGTGGCCATGGTGGGGTGGGCTCGCAGGCGATCAAGGGAGAGGAATCCACGGGAGGTTCCTTGTATCAGCCTCCCGCTTCGGGGTGTGCGTGCCGGACGGGCGCATGGGCGGCCCGGGGTCGATTCGTTGTGGGCCTGATGATGGGGATGGTAGGTGTCCTGCTAGCAAGAAGGAGAAAGCACGAAACCCCCTGACGCGGGTGGGCTGTCCGGTCGTGCCGCGAACGTGGTCCGCCTGGTTTTGAGCGGGTCTTTGGTGCTTGCGGCCGGTCGTGGGGTCGATGTTCGGCGCATTTCCGTGGTTCGACGAATTGAAATAGTGTGTAATTTCGATAGGTTGGTGCTTATCCCCCAAGACGGATCCTTCGCAGCGGCAACGAACACTAGCGGCTGATCATCGGCGCCATGAGGTGTTGGATCGGTTGCGAAAGATGGGCAGCAGCTTGTCGGCATAGGCAACGTTTGGTGCTAACCTCGGATGGACCAGATTCAATTCGCCATTGCGGGGACGACAACGTTGAACACGAATCCTCTTCATACCTGCCATGTGGATGGTCGAACTTGTGAGATTGCGGACGCCATAGCTTCGCCTTCGCTGCTTCGGGGGTCGCGGTCGGCGGCACGACTGCATTCGGCGTTTGAATTCGTGACGGATGTATTGCCCTGTGCGTTTTGCCGAGAGGCGGAAGCCTCGGTGGATCGTCTTCGTGGCGTTCGATTTGGGAAGCACGAGCGCAATATCCTTCAATATTCGCCAGGTCCGACTTCTCCTTCGGGCGCCATCCTTGACCCGGACTTATCGACCCATTCGGATCGAGAAACGTATTTGCGTGCGGTTCGCAAGTTATCCCGGCTAGGGCTGCTCGAAGTGGGTCATCGTTTGGTGCGTGTGCAAACGGGCAGCCGGCGCAAGGATGGGACGGCCGTGACTCGGGCGTATATGCATCGGACGCTTCAGCAGACGGCGTTGGGCGCGCTGGTGGTGGAGGCCTATCGGTCCGAGATGGAAGCGGGAAAAGCCATTCGTTGGGAGAAACAACTCGATGGGTTGCGTCAACGCGCTCGCTCGTCGTTGAACGAGTTGTTGGTCGAATTTGGGGTATCGTTGGAAACTCGTGTTGAAACGCTTGCCCTGGAGTCGCAAGCGGGCGGTGTGGATGCCAAGCGAGCGCGGGAAACTCGCTATCTCGTGCAGCCGCTGCTCGATGCGTTGAAGTCCACGGTTCGTTGGAATGACGATGAGGTCAAGAACCAAAGATCGCGAGGCTGAATGCGCCCACGAACATCAACAGGTACAAGATTCCAACCAAGAGATAACCGATAACGTTGAGTCCGCCAACGATCATGCCGGCGAGGGCGAGGGAATCGCCATCCCACTTGGTTTTATCTTTAGCGATATCTTTTCGTGCCATGAAGCCGCAGATGAGCGCGACAATCCCGCCGATGAAAGGGCACATGAACCAGCTTACGATGCCGGCGACCAGCGAAACGATCGCCATGGTATGGGTTTGACGAGGTAGCGGGGGTGGAGCAGGGAATTGACCGGGTCCGAATCCGCCTGCGGGTGGGCCGCCGTAGGGACTGGGAGAGGCTCCAAAACCTGCAGGGGGAGGATTGCCAAAACCTGCCGGAGGAGGACCAAAACCACCTGGTTGTTGTTGCATCGGAAGATGGTCGTTCGTTGGGGTGAGGGTGTCAACCCACTTATCCGCGGGGCTCATGGCCGGCTTGCTTCCCTCGCGTGTGCCGGTGCTTCTATGAAGCTTCCACGGCTTTTCGCGCCTGACCTTTGCCCTCCTCCCACGAGTTTTCAGATAGGCAGATGGAGTCTCCAGCCCATATTCTCTTGAAAGATACTCTTTATATTGGTAGAGAAGTCTATCACTTTTAGCTAGACCCCAAGTACGACATGCGTCTCTTCTCTCGCCCCGTTCGGATGAGCCGAAAGCCCACGAAAACAACGCGAACAGGACATTATGCCTTGCTCTTTGCCCGCGCTCTCGTGGTCGGTATTTTTCTATCGTGGGGCAGTCGAGTCCAAGCGGCGGATACCAGCGAGACGTTCGCTGTGGGTGTCACGGATGTCGAGTGGTATAGCGGTGTGGATAGGGTGGAGGGCGGCGCGAAGGATCGTACGGTATTCGCCGACATGATGCTCGGCATCGGCCTATTGCACCGACTTTCCGCGTACACCGGGGTTGTCATGCAAGGAACCGGCGCCTTCACCGAAGGCCAATCGTCGCAATACATGGGCCTTTTGGGCACCCCCTTGGATACCGACCATTGCGATTTGGATCTCCAGCTCGACGTATCCTCAGGGGGACCTTCGCAACAATTCGAATTGCGTCCCGCTTTCGAACTCAATGTCGACGGGGATCCACAAATGCGTTCTTGGGGGGTGTATGTACGTGCTCCATTTCCTGTCTACGGGCGCAAAATGGGAAATGGTCGAACGCATGCCACCTTTCATCTCGAATTGACGGTCGGTGCGTATGCTCATTTGATCGATGGGCATCAAGTGTTGATCGAAGGGGATGCCGCTTGTCATCCTGAACCGGAACAGGGGGAGCAGCGATACGAAATGGGCGGGGTGGCGTTGGGGTATAACGTCGAGGTATCCGATGCCCTCGAACTCATCTCTCAACTGTACTTCGATGTTCCCCAGGCGCACGAGAGTGTGTCAACGGGTGTGATGCTGGGTTTGATTGGGACGCTTCCCTCGCCATTGGCGACAAATCCGTAAGAATCCTGGATCGTCGGCCTTAGTTCTAGCGACCAGGCATTCACTGTTTCCGTGGACCCAAAGAAGTTACGCCGTGTACGTGCCGAGCCGTGTACGATGACGCGTCGTGCGTGTCTCTTTTCGTCGAATCCTCGCGGTATCGATGGCTGCTGTCGTCGCTGGTGTCTTGGCCGCCTGTGGTAGTGCATCCTCGAAACCTTCGATCGTGACAAGTCCTGTCCCGGCCGTGTCGGCCTTGCCCGCCTGGTCCTATCATCCCGCCTCTCCGCAACGGCTTCTTTCACGTTTGGATCTCGAAGACGCCCATCGCTTGTTTGTCGGGGCTGGCGGAGAACGGTGGTTGGTCGATTTGCGTGCGGCGGTAGCCACGGCAGCACCGATACTCGCGGATCAAGATCTCATTGCCGTAAGCCGTCTTGAGAATGGCTCGTTCATGTTCGTGGGAAAGGAAGGCTCTATCTTCACTTCGCCTTCCCCCTTGGGGTCGCTGACCCTGGCGCATCGTCTCGAACCTATCCCGATGCGGATTGTTGCGGCAGGCCAGCGTATCATCGCATTGCACTGGGATGGCAGTGCCGTGCAATCGTTCGACGGTGGGAAAACGTTTGGCAAGATCGAGTTGGGTAAAGGTCATCCCTACGACGTTGCCCTTGGTCCCGAGGGGCACGCCATGATCCTCGGGTTCCCCGAGAAGTTATGGTTGTCGAAAGGGCAAGGGGATTGGACGGTCGCTCCTACACCTCCGGTGGGTGCTGGTTTCGTCGGATTGGATGCACGCGGTGCCCTGGTGGCACAAGGGATTCGCACCTCCGTGGTGTGGGACGGCCTCTCCGAGGTGCCTGTCCAACAGGCTCGTCGATTCGACCCGCCCGCCCTGGATCTGCTCGTAGACCTCGAAGTGGGGCCGAGTGCGACGGCTCTACTCCGAGGCAGCGCCACGATCACCGATGGGCAGTACGTGGAGGTGGCGAGGCGAGAAGAAAAAGGGCTGTGGCATCTCGGACGCGGAAAACTCACCGAACGCCTCACGTGGGTGCCCATTCCCGATACCGACGTATGTCGGCATCTGTTTGTCGACGCCAAAGGCCACAAACTCGTGTTGGCGTGCCTGATGGGTGCGCGCAAAGGTGTCCGATTCCCCTACTTGCGGCTTTTCCGCAGCGATGATGGCGGTAACACGTTTTCTTGGCAGCCCACGACCCTCGTAGGTGATGAAGAAGGCGTATCGTTGACCCCGATCGGGGATGCTTTGATCCTTGCCGGAGTATGCAAACCGGATTCGGACGGAGTCTGTGTTCCGGGCCCCCCCGTGCGGCTCACCGGGGACGAAACCTCAAAAAAATATGTAAATTCAATAAGTTCCATCATTCCGCCGCTGCTCGGTCGCGTCACGAGGGTCGTGGCGATCGCGGACCGACTCTTCGCCGTCGGGCTGGCGAAAACCGGAGAGCCCGTCGTTCTCGTATCCGAGGATCAAGGAAAAACCTTTCGTTCGCGGTCGATCGATCTTTCGACATGGGTCGACGGTCAGGCATCGTTGTCCGCGATGCACCAGGGCAAGCTTGTCGTGGGGGAACGGCAAGAGATGTCGTGGGTATTTGGAAGGAAAAAGGGAGATGTCTGGGTGGTGTTCGATGCCACTGGTCGTGTCATGTCAGCGCGATTGGTGCCTGCGGATCATAAGTTGATTGCCGCGGGCTCACGGGCTCTTGCGATTCATGTCGATGACGGGACCGTGTTGGAGAGTTTGAACGGTGGTGAAACGTATGAGCACCTGACGCGATTTCCCTCGTCGATGACGAAAGAAAGCCTGGATGCCTGGTGTGAGAAAGACGGTTGTGTCATTGGCGAAACGTTTTCTCGCGCTGGTTGGAGAGGGAAAGAGGGTGGGGTGGTTGAGTCGCAAGAGCGCGCGACGCCTTCGAAAGAGCCATCTTATCGAACCACGATTTCCTGTCGCGTTGTCGACGATGTGACGGGAGTCGTGCCGAATGCCATTCACCTTCCTAACGCGACGAGCGTCCACCGGGGAGCAACCGCATGGTCGGTGGTTTTCAGTGATTCGAAAACGGCGTCGGCGGGTGTCGCTCATGCGACAAGCGATCGGGGTCAACGCGTGACGCCTGTCCTGTTGTTGCCTCCGAAACCCAATGCTGCAGGGGTGGCGGTGCATGCGCGAACGCAAGTCGAAGGAGCTGCTGCTTTACGTTATACGTTCGCGACCGATGCCGACGGATCCGCGCGAATTGGAAGTCCCATGCGCGTGGAGGTGGCATGGGACAACCAGTTGGAAGGATCCGTGTACCGAACCACCTTGCCAACCCCGGAGCCATTGCGTGCAGGAGACGTCACGATCGCCAATGATGTAGCCACTGCAAATGCTGCCATCCTGTCGATTACTTCCGACGGTATTCATGTCTGTCCCCACGCTCAATGCGATCCAAACTCGGAACCATCGTTTTTCGTCCATCGCCGAGGAGCGGTGGAGGTAGTGCCTCCCATTCCTTGGCCGTCCGAAGGGCTGGGTGGTGCTTTGGCTTTGAATCACGAACTGATTCGCCTTGGCGGGAAGAACGTATCGGTTGCCTTGCTTCAGCACCGCCCCGTGGTGCTTCGTTCCAGGGAGCGAAGGGATGGCTCGTATCAGTTCGATGCGTTGGCGTTGGCGCCTTTGAAAGCCAAAATGGAGGGAATCGATGATTTTATGATTTGGTCGTACTTGTCCACCTCGACCATGGGATTGTCGTACCTGCTGTATAAGCCCGAAGCGGGATTGGTCCGTGCCTACGTGTTGCGTTTCGACACGAGCGAAGGCGTGGCAGAGGTTCTGGAAGCTCCCACGCCAAAGAATCTTTCGGACCCCCCTGTGTCTTGCACGGAAGCTCAACGACGTGACTCGTTTCGTATCGTTAGCCCGCGGATCTCGGGTACGGAACACCGCGTTGTCGTGCAGCACGGTTCGCACCGGTATGTCATGACGACGGATCTATCCGTGCTTTATGGAAGTCCATCCTCGGCTTGTGTGGATGCGTTGGATGCGAGAAGCGACCGACGGCCCGAATTCCGTGCTTTGATCTCGATGCGCGACATGCAGCATTCCTGGTTGTTGGCCAAGCAGGGAACCACGTTGCGTTGGTGGGGGCTTGCCTGCCTATTCGATCCGGATGCGGTGTTAAAAGAATCGGAAGAGACGCCAATTCCTGTTCCGATCACTGACGAAAAGGATTGCGCCGAGGTTTTTGAAAAGCTGTCCCGGCTAATAGGTCACGACAATTTCCCGCGCGAGATCCTTCTTCAGTTATGCCAACAACAAAAAATCGACATTCCCTGCGTTCGTTCCATCACCGATGCTTCCCAAATGGCGAGGTGTATTCGGCCATAGAACACCAAGACATTCTTTCGGTGATTGGATCACTCTGGCATTCGGCTTACCCACAAGAAGGGCATGGGTTCGCCTTTTCGTAACCGATGGACGTGCGGTTCGACGCGCACGTAGGCGTTGGCTTGTGACGAGCCGAAAAACCCGCGGATTTGTGCTTTATCGAAGGGATAGAGAGCCACAAAGTGTTGGGGGTGAAACTGCGCCTGCATTGGGATGAAACGTGTACCGTTGCCTTCGCAAGGGCTATCGGCAGCAAGAATTCCGACACCTTCCCACACGGGCAAAGGGTCGCCAGCGAAGGCTCGTAGGGCAGGAGCGACATAGCGTGAAAAACAAAAGTGTGTGCTTTGCGGTTTTCCTGGAAGGCCGAAGAACAATTTTTCGCCCGCAACTGCAAATAACATAGGTTTTCCAGGTGTTTGCTGCACTTTGCGGAATACGATGGTGGCGCCAAGGTGTTCGAGGACTTCGGCAACGAGATCGAATAGGCCCATCGACACGCCGCCGGAAAGCACGACGATATCGGCATGCTCAGCCGAGTTCATCGCCGAAAGCAGGGACTTGTGCGAATCGCTGGCGTGCAAGAGCGTGGTATCATCCACGCCTTGCTCCTGCGCGAGACTGCGCAACATGATTCCGTTGGAGTCTCGAATCTGACCCGGCCGCAAGGCCTCACCAGCCGTCGCGAGTTCATCCCCCGTGGAAATAAGGGCCATTCGAGGTAAGCGAAATACGTGGATCGCACCGCGATCGAAAGCAGCCAGCACGCCGATGAGCCAAGGCGTAATCCGTGCCGGAGGCTGTACGAGGATGTTTCCTTGTTGGCACAGCTCCCCCACGGCCTCCATGTGTTGGTGAAGGATAATGTTTTCGGGCAACCGAATACGATCCTCGACACGCACGATGTCTTCGATCATGACGATCGCCTCGGTGCCCGTCGGGCAGGGGGCGCCCGTCATGATTTGTATCCCATGGCCTGATTCCACGATTCGTGCGGTGGTGTGCCCGGCTCCCACAACGTCTCGAACGTGGATTTCTTTTCCTGCATCGTGGACACGAACGGCAAAGCCATCCATTTTCGCGCGGCAAAACGAGGGAACGTCGTGAGTTGCCACGATGGTTTCCGCGAGATAACGACCGAGCGCTCGCTCCGAGGAGCAAAGCTCGGATCGCGGTTGTGGCACGTGTTGAAGAACGAGCTTAAGGGCTCGATCGGCACCGATCATGCCTTCCATGGATTCGATTCCTCCATGAACACTGCACCTAGCTTTTCACAACGGGTTTGAGTACCGCCCGGCCATCCTTGATGACGACTTCGTAGTCGATCCGACGTCCTTTGTGCTTTTCGCTCAATTTCGTTTCCGAACTTCGAAGGCTTGCTGCCAGAGACGCTTCGGTGACGTTGGACGTCGATTCGTTGCACTGCCGTTTTGCGTTGACGTATTCGCGATAGATCTCGCGAACGCGTTCATCGGTCAGATTTGACGTGGAAGTTGGCGTGCTTGGCTGCTGCGAAGCGCGCGTCGGAGGAGCAGCTCGTACGGCAGGTCGTGAAGGCGCGGAAGGTGGTGCTGGAGGTGGTCGAACCGGAGCGGCTGCCGGTATGGGAGGCGCAGGTGAATGGGGGGGCGCGGCGGGTCGAGTTCGAACAGGAGCCGCAGATGCGGAAGGAATTGTCGGGCGCGCAGGAGGCGCGGGAGGGCCCAACGGTCGAGGTACTGCTCCTGCTACGGGCTTTGACCCCATTGGCACCGAAGCAACCCTATCGGTGGGTTCCGGAGCCGGATTTGACGGCCACGGCAATCGAACATGAGGCGCGGTTTGTTCGTCGTCGTCTTCTGAGAAGATGCCGCCAATATCTCCGAATTCGTCCTGTTTTTGGGTGGTGTGAAACGACGATGGAGATTGGCGTTGGGAGGCTGGGCGAGGGGGTGGCGGTGGACGCGGCGGCTCATGATAGGACGGAGCCGTGCTCAATCCCATCAGCGAGTCGAGATCATCGAGTTCATTCAACGGATGAGCATCTGCGGTATTCGGTGCCGTCGTTTCGAGCATGTCTTGGAAGTCCATGTCGACGTCGAAAGAATCCAGGTCGGGGACTTGTTCGATGGCTTTTTGGGCGCGAGTATCTCGTTCGGTTTTGTCGGCGTCTGCTGCGTCGGCTCCAGCTTTTCCAAGACGTTTTCGGGCGGCGATGGTTAGGGCCTCTTGTCCAAATCGTTTTTCGGCGCGCACGAGATGTCTTCGATACGTGCCGGCTTCGATCTCGCGCATACTTCTCTGCCAGTATTGCTGATAGGTGTTGTAGCGCTGACTGATCGTATTGAGCTTGAAGCGCATCGCCGTATTTCGGATTTGTGTTCGGCGCAAAATCCAGAAGCGTCTTTCGACGTCCTTGCGCAATACGGACGGCTCGATTTTTTCGATGCCCATGAAGTATTGCTCGAACAAGGCACGGAGACGCTCGACGCGTTGTTCGAGTTCTTCGAGCGCGACTTCTATCTCGCTCGCGTCCACGGTTATGAATCCTTCCCTCGTTGCAGCATGACGCAATGCCTCACAGGGGGGTAATCATGAGGTTGTCGAAACAGATTGGGACTTCCCAGTTGTTGAATCCGAAGTGATCATGCCCACGGCCAACGAGTGGTTCGGGATCTTCGAGGCGGTGAATCAGATGCCCGTCTACCCACCAAGATATCGTTTTCCCATCCGTGCGTTCGACCCGAAATGTGTAGGAACGTCCAGGGGTTACAGGTTTCTCGCGCTCTTGGGGGGAGGTCAGATTGGTCCGGACTTCGAGACGGTTAGGAGCGTGTTCATCGATTCGGGCGAGGACGTGAAACGAATTTTTCCATCCACCGAAAATGGTCAGGTAGCTTGTGGCATTCGTATACGAAACCGAAGTCGCTCCGCTTAAACCGTCGCCCCAGTACTCCGCTTTGATATCTCCGTCTGGGCTTTCCGAAACAGCCTCGAATTCGATTCGAGCGTTGATGGGAAGACGGCGTCGCAACCAGATTCCTTGGTTTCGCGCCTGGCGAACACATAGTTTTCCGTTTTTGATGCTCCAAGAATTGCCCAAGGAACGCCAATCCGAACCGATATCCGTGCGGTCGAAGCGGTCCTCGAAGGGTGCGGTAAGAAGTGGGTCGGGCGGCTGCTCGTTAGGTGGGGTCGAGCGCCGGCCCGCGGAATGGGTAGGGGCTGTTCGCGGCTTGGATTCGGCCTTTTTTGTTGTTTTGGGGGCCGCATCCGGCTTGGAATCCGAGGGTTGGCTGGGAACACAAGCCGTGATTCCCACGGCTATCGTGAGCAAAACCCGGGCAAATCGAGGGGTAATCCTAGGCACGCCAAGCATCCTAGCACACCCTTTTCGTAGGGAAGGAACGTCCTGTTGTCATGACACGTCATTGAGGGTTGCGTTTGCAGGTCGAGCTGGCCATTGTGTTGGTTCATGAGTGACGAGCGCAAACCATCCGAAGATTTCAAAGACGGTCTAGAGTTAATTTTTCGCGCCGCGCGTTCGGCGGTGAAACAAGTGGATGTATCGAAGATCGACAAGAGCCTCGACAAGGCGATCTCCCAAGCTACCAGGGTAGCAACCACGGTTGGGCGTGTCGTGGCCGATGAACTGAACCGGATGTCGAACAAGCCTCCCCCTTGGCAAAAACAATCCGGTGACACGTCAGAAAACGCGCCAGCCGCGGGGGATGAAGGACGTGTATGGGCAAGCGAAGAACAGCAGGTCGACCCGGAAAAAGCCGAAAACGAAGCTGACGAAGAATCATAAGTCCCTTGATCCGAACAAGGGGATGAACGATGAGCGGCTGGCTATCATCTAGCCAGCGCATCACGTTTCGTCTGCACTTGTCCCCGATTTGGATTCTTCTTTCAAGCGTTTGGCTTCGGCCAATCGTTCTCGGATGAGTTCCTTGACTTTGGGTAGATTGTAAAACGCTGGGCGAAGACCGTCGGACGACTGAGCTACCTCCCAAGCGATATGCTCGGCATGAAGCTGTGGTTTTTCGGGAATTTTTAGGGTTTCCCCAAGCTTTTTCAAAGCTGCTCGTTCGTTTTCGGTGACCTCACCATCGATCCGTGCGAGCCAATTGGCTACCGCGAAGATGAACAATCGATCCTCTTTGGTGAGTTTGCTCAAGTCGATATCACCGAGATCGATCGGGTTTTGGGTCGCTTCTTCGATATCCGCAATTTCTTCCAGTTCGATACCCTCATCGAGCGCCGTTCGAACGATGGCATCCGCTTCTTCCGAATCGAGCTTACCGTCGGCCCATCCCACCGCAGCCAAAGCCATCCATACGTCTCGTCCGTATCTCACCGTAGATTCTGTCATTGCACCCTCCCAAGTTGGAAGATGCTAACCATAGAACACCTGCGCACTCATCGCCAGGGGTGAGGAGCAGCCAGCTCGATTCCACCAGCTTTGCTGTGGTGATTAGGATTTTTATGCGGTTGACAGAAAGATGGGCAGAAGTCTCACGATAGACCGCGCCAAATATCACGCAACACGCGAATGAATTCCATTCCTGATAACGAAGCCATTTTCCCGGAGCCTCGGCTATCGAGGGATCCTGCTTGGGTAATCTCCCTGCCCATCGATGCTCGAAGCGCTTCCGAACGAGCACTCCTCGCGGTTTCGCGCAGCTCTTCCGCTTCACGCTGGCGAGCCCGTTCCAATCCTCCTCGCGACACGAACAACAATACCTCCGCCAATTCCCCAGCGTCGAACCATACTCCATGGTCGCGACAGACATCGACGATGATGCCGGAAAAACGGCCGAAAACCTGTCGGTTCATCATTCGTTCGCAAACGGGGCAGCGCACGTAGGATACGGAGATTTCCTTTTGGAATTCACGCTTTGGCAAGGCAAGGCGCAGTCCGGTGGACGCATCCCGGGCCTGAACGATGCGATCGAGCATGCTTGGCTCGATATGCAAGCCACCACATTGATCGCATTCGTTGACTTCGAGGTCGGCGTAGCGACGATTGACGAGATGGCTTTGGCACCGCGGGCACGCGAGTGTGGAGGTGGTTTGGGTGGTGGAAGACGCCGAATCGAGTCCTTTGCCGCACGTATGACAATGATGGGCGGATGTCAGGTTCCACGCGGAGCAAGAGGGACAACGGAGGGTGGCCACGGTCGCCCGACAATACGGGCAGGCTCTTGCTCCCTCCCGCAGATGGCCGCCGCACGACGGGCATTGAAGTTGGGCGGCCTGAAGGGATGGCGGGGGGCATACGCATGCTTGTTCGTCATCGACGGCTCCGACGATTCCCCCGCATTGCAGACATACAACCACGTCAGTCATGTCGTACATATTGCGAGCAATCGAGGGAAGGTTCAATGTCAGTCCTTGGAGGGGCGGTAAGCAGGCTGTTCGAAACCGATCGACAGACCGGGGGTTGGTCGCGTACACAGGGGCGTTGCCCGGGGGGCAGTCCTGGGTCCGATGGCCCTTGCCCCCATCGGCGTTTACAACTCCTTTTTCCTTGCCAGATCATCCGCTTTCGGGGAGGCTCCGAGGGCCAATAATATGCCGAGACCCCATTTCGATCGACGTCAACGAGAACCGCAGACCCGTATCAACCACCGGATCCGTGCCGACCCCGTGCGTGTCATCGGCTCGGATGGAAACATGCTTGGCGTGTTGTCCAACCGGGAAGCCATTCGCGCGGCGCAAGAGCAAGGATTGGACCTGGTCGAGGTCAATCCCAAAGCCGAACCCCCCGTGTGCAAAATCATGGACTTCGGCAAATTCAAATATGAAGAAAAAAAGCGCGCGAGTGAAGCCAAACGAAAACAAACGACCGTCGAACTCAAAGAAGTGAAACTCCGTCCCAAAACGGATGATCACGACCTAAATTTCAAACTCCGTGCCGCACGGCGCTTCGTGGAAGCTGGCAATAAGGTGAAGTTCGTCGTGCGTTTCCGTGGACGTGAAATCGCTCACCCGGAACAAGCACAAGTCCAACTTACGTGGTTGCTCGAACAACTCGAGGATATCGCGAATGCGGACTCTCGCCCCGCCATGGAAGGCCGCACCATGACGGTTCTCGTTTCACCCAAGCTTCAGGTTCTGCAGGCCGTGTCTGCGCAAAAAGCCGCCGAAGCGGAAAAAAAGCGTATCGCCGCTCGAAAAGCCAAGAGTGAAGAGGACCCTGAGGGCGCGACACAAGAGCAACAGACCGACGCAGACCAAGACGATCTCGACCATGAGTCGGAGAACCGCAGCGACGAGCCCAAGGTACCCGAATGTGACTCTGATACGTTCGACATCTTCGATGACGATGATGTCGTCGATCGCAGTGACGATGACGAAGACCTCATCGGTGAGTTCAACCTCATGTTTGATGGTTCGAAGGAATCCGACGACTAGAATGAAGGAGAGCAGCTCCTACGACACGTTTTCTCATTTCGTATTGCATCTTCTCGATATTCCGTGACCACGCCACTTGCTCCAGGCCCACGACGTTTTCGCTGGGCACCGTTGCCGACCATATCTCTGTTGGTCGGAAGCGTCTTGTGTGCGTTCGCCCTGACTTGTTCCGTATTCCCAAAACTCGTGGCTGACCTTGCCCACGATCCCCTCTTCGTCCGTGCGCTCGGTGTCACGGTGGGTATGGCCGGATTCATGCTCGGACGCGTTTCTTGGCAAGCAGCCGCCGGACCTCGTCGCATGACCGGGTTGCTCATCGCTATCCCCTTGCTCGTGCTGGCTCTATTTCTGGTAGTCAATCCCACCTATGCCGTCGGGTGGCATACCACCGGAAGAACCGTATTCATTCCGTGGATATTTGGCGTTCCCGGTGTGTCGGCATTGTTGCTGAGCCGTTGGCGCGTGAGCTGAGCCAACAACCATCATCACTCACGTGCTATCCTGTCGATATCATTAGTGCCTGTCATGCCGAGCCTTTGATGACCGTGAGAAAACGAGCGTTCATCCTTCTTTTTTTCGCTATTTCATGCGGGATTGCCGCTGCGGTGCTTCCTAGGCTCCTGCTCAATCCATTGGCCACTCTCCTTGCTTCGTCCTTGGGATGGCTCGCCGTCGCCCCCCCGGCTTTCGAACCTGCTCTGACCAGCACGCCACCGTCGATCGAATCCGCTTCCCACCATTGCCCGTCACAACCGGCCCCTCCCGCTGGACAGAAACCTCCGAAAAACTCGCCCGCTCGACCATCCGGCGGAATCCTCGTGCGTCAAGATGTCGTTCGCTCCGCCGTGCAACGAGGAATCCGACCTACCGCTTCTCCTGTCGCCGCTACCCATGATCATCCCGCGGGGCTCATCGTCTATGGCTGGGGTGCCGCCGGTGCCGGACTCGCGGATGGCGACATCATTACCATCGTAGGCGGACGACAACCCCGCTCCGTCGATGATGTCGTTATTGCCGTCGCAGGTGCCTATAAAAGCCCCGTAAAAGCCGTAAGCGGACAGATCTGGCGTAAGGGAAAAACCCTGAGCGTCACCGTCGAGTTGCCAACCGATAACCCTAGGTCAACGACGCGCCCCAGCGCATCGACTTCATCTCAGCCTCTCACGGCGTCGCCTTCGATCCGTAAGCGCGAAGTTCGAACGTTTTCCATGCCCCGTCTTGTTCGACCTTCATGCGCGCAATGCCAACGCCCGGACAATACACCACCGTGACCCTGGCCCGTTGCTCCGGGACTTCTTCTTCTGTGTGAACGCAACCTTTGAACGTGCCTGCCGGAACGGTCATCGTCATGTTCGTGGAACGAACGACTGTCGTACCACCGTTCTCCCCGTCCCACGAGGCACCCGTTTGCAAAGGCATACGTAGGAAATATCCGCCACCTTCTTTTCGAATGCTGTCCCGCGTTACTTCTAGTCTTTGCACGCCAGAGCCCGTTCGCATCTGCGCAAGACCGCTGTGTACGCGATGCACCTGCACCATCGACATATCTTTGACGCCGTCGTGTGTTTCCGTTTGATACGTGAGAGTCAACCCCTCCGATAGGGGGAAAAACTCTTCAATTCCGGTAACATGCGACGTTTCGGGGGAGGAAGGGGGCGCGGTGGGACCCGCACAACCAAGCGCACAAACCCATGGCAGCGCGATCGTATGACCCTTTATCAAACGCATGCCCACCACCCTCAATGCGGATGGGCGAAGTAAGCCCATGAGGTCAAGACGACGAGTAGAAGGAGAGTAGCGAGTAACAACCGGACGGATAGGGGATCGGCATCGAGGCGTCGTCGCAGTTCGCGGGCCGCTTTCGCCACTTCTGGATTGTCCGTGGTTTGTGCGAGTTTCGGAGCCCGCGCCCGTACGATGTCATATCGTCCTTGCTCGAAGGCTGCCACGAGGAGCTGAAGATCCGGATCGTCGGGAAAATCCTGAGTGAATGGTGAGCGATCCGTATCCCCCTTTGTTTCCTTCTCGGAGCTGGTGTCGGTCTCATCCGCCATAGCTTCGCCTTAGCACCTGGCCCCCTAGACCGCGAGGGCGATCAGGGCTCGGAAACCCTTGATTCGGGCATCAAGCCCATGGATGGTGGCGTCTTTGTTTCTTCACCCTGCTTGGATACAGAACATCGAACCCCTTCGCATATGGCTTGATACCGTCCGCTTTTGCCGCATCCGACGGCCGAATACGAACCATCGACCCTTTTGTGGACATCGACCGTGGATTCGGCACAAACGAAATCTCGAGCCGCTTGCATTCGAACCATGGCCGTCCCATCCGCGCCAGAACACCCCAAAACCGTTAGAACGATGACATACCGTGCGATTCGCATGCTCGGCCCTCATGGGTAACAACGCCAAGAGCCACTGTACACCAACGGAGCATTGACGGCAGGGGTCTGTGGAGTCACCCTCGCAGCATGCTTCGACTGCTGTGGAGTATCGCGCTTGCGGGAATCGTGGGAGGGGCTCTTGCCGCCCTGATCCAGGGATTGGGAATGGTCTCTCTTAGTGGTTTCGTGGCTTATCCCGTCGCTGCCGTGATGGGTATCGTGATCGGATTGGTTGCCGGAAAACCCATCTGGGCGGAGGGAGCGCGCATCGAGGCTTTGCTCAAGTCGATATTTGGAGCGATCCTTGCCACGGGACTGATGTTTGCTCTTCGCACCTGGGTTGATTTCGACGTTTCTTCCCTCGGGTTCAGCGAGACAAATTTCGGTCTTCTTCCCGCAACGGCTTTTCCTTCCATCGCCCTCATCCTGTCGCTGCTGTTCGAGGTCGATAATATGTTCGGCAAGGGCGAGGAGAATAAGGACAAGAAAAGAATTGCTACTTCGTCGGCTACGAACCAGCGGATCGAAACGGCAGACCAGGTCGAACAAGAAGAAGCGTCCACCCAGGCCAACGGCGCACGACGAAAGCGATGAGCGCACACGATGTCGTTGGGTCGTGGGTTACTCATCCTTGCTAGCGTCGGAGCCCTCGCCCTGCTTGCTCGATCCGTGTTGATTGCTCCTATCCCGTTATGGATAGCAATGGCCGCATTCGGCAGTTACGTCGTGATTGCTGCGGCGGGGTATTTCCAGCCAAGGCTCGAAATGTATGCCGACGTGGTCTGGCGTGGCCCTTCCCGCGTGGCGCAAGTGGCTCTTACGTTCGAAGGAGGCCCCCATCCGCGGCATACGCGCGAGGTGCTGAAACTCCTCGAATCCTTCGAAGCCAAAGCAACGTTTTTTGTCTATGGCCACAAGGTCGAAGCGCATCCAGAGGTGGCCAACGAAATCGTGGCTCGAGGCTATGGCCTTGGCATTCGAGGTTACGCTCCTGACCGATGGCTGAATTTTCGAAGCCCAAACCAGATCATGCAAGATCTCGATAAGGCGCTCACCGCGATCGACAACGCCACAGCAACCCGGCCTATCCTTTTTCGTCCACCCCACGGTCACATTGGCCCTCGCCTGGATACGGCCGCAACACGTTTAGGCCTGACGCTCGTGCTAGGGTCCGTTCGCGCTTCCGACGCATTCTCTAAGGTTTCATCAAAAAATATTATCGCTCGCGTGCAACGAGGGTTGCGTCCGGGTTCCATCATTGTCTTGCACGACGCGGTCGAGGGCGATGATTGCCGACCGGCCAGTCTCGACGCGCTCGCGGGGGTCCTTGGAGCTATCCATGCACAAGGGTTGAGATGCGTGGATATCGTGCAATTGTTGGAAGTTGATGAGGAGCCATCCCACCGTCGGTAGTGCTTCGACCGGGGTGGCCCTCCGTGACGCGTCACTCTATCCTTGTTGCACGTCCCTCGGCCATCGCCGTGACTGGGCGTTCGTCATAGGTTGTCTTGGCGCTTTGCGCCCCGATATGTCACAAGAGCCATCGGATGTGCGGTGGAGTCCCCATGAAAATCACGAATATTTCCAAGCGCTTTCTTTCGTACCTGCTGGTGCCTGGCGCGGTACTTTCCTGTTCCTCGGATCCTGAGACCGAAGGACCCGTCGTGCTGGATGCCGCGACCGATTCCAGTCACGATGGCGGTATGGATGGTTCGGAGGAAATCGATGGCAGTGTGCCGGACGTTGCAACGGACACCCCGTCGGAACCGACCGAGGACTCGGATGCGCCGGACAGCGCTTTGCCAGTCACGTGCGTGAGTCCCTCCCACGCGGATCCCGCGGGAACGGACGTGTGGAATGACACCTTGGGCAAAGCTACCGTTTCGATCAAAGACCGCGGCGCCTGCCACCGCACCTACACGCTTTCCACGACCGCGGCGTTGCGTCATCCGGCCGAGCATCCCAATCCAAGAGAGATTGTGGAAATGACGGGCTGGCCCACGCTTCGCACCGGTCAGGATATGTTCGATGCGCTGTACGCACTGACATTACAAGAAGTGCGAGACAATAGCGTCGACGTCATCCATGACTATGGGTTCAACCACGGTGCGAGTGTTCCCTGTGGAAGCGGTGGTTGTTTCGAAACGGGACGTTTGTGGAATTACGTATGGACACGCGATACCGCGTACGCCGTCGATCTCGGACTTGCCGCCGTCGACCCAGCACGAAGCCTCAACTCACTCGTATTCAAGCTCAGCGAACGTCGAGCGGGTGGTGATGCGCAGATCGTACAAGACACCGGAACGGGAGGCTCGTATCCCACAAGCACGGATCGCGTCGTGTGGGCGCTCGGGGCATCGGAACTTTTGCGGCAACTCGACGGCCCATCACGGCAAGCATTTCGAGATCGTGCGCTCGAGGCGTTGCGCAATACGATTGAGCATGATCGCCAAGTCGTTTTCGATTCGTCGGATGGTCTATATCGTGGCGAGCAATCGTTCCTCGACTGGCGTGAACAGACCTATCCGGGATGGACCGCAACCGATGTGGTTCATATCGGGATGAGCAAGGCGCTTGGTACGAATGTTCTTCATTACGTTGCGCTCGATCTTGCGTCCACGCTCGCGCACGAAGTTGGGGATTCGGCGGCTCGCGATCGGTATCGGGGCTTTGCGGATGATCTGCGCGACGCGATTCGCAATCGATTGTGGCTCGAGGAGGAAGGGCTTTTTTCGACGTATGTGACGACGTGGCTCGACCCCGCTCCCGTTCGTCGTTTCGATTTGCTTGGTTCTGCTCTCGCCGTACTTACGGGTATTGCCACGCCATCTCAGGCGACGCGAATTCTCGCTCGGTATCCGCATTATGGCCCTGGCGCCCCGGTCGTTTGGCCTCAACAACAGCTTACGCCCATCTACCACAACCGTGGCGAGTGGCCTTTCGTGACGGCCTATTGGCTTCGCGCGGCCAAGGTAGCGCGCAACGACACGGTGGCCGATCGGATGATCCACGCGCTCCTGCGAGGGGCTGCCGTCAATCTATCCAACATGGAAAACTTCGAAGCCGCGACGGGCGCGGCCTGGCAAGAAGATGGAAGCTATAGTGGGCCTGTCGTCAACTCCGAGCGACAACTCTGGTCTGTCGCTGGATTCCTGTCGATGGTCCATCACACCCTATTCGGGCTGGAAGCGGCTGACCATGGCCTGCGTGTTCATCCCTTTATCCCCGCTACCATCCGCTCCGGATTGCTGGGGGGAACCGATGAACTGGTTCTCAATGACTATCCGTATCGGGATAAACAGGTTACGGTCGTCATGCACTTGCCGACGAGCGGGGGTAGTGGTGCGCTGCAGGTGCAATCCCTTCAGCTCAATGGTCAAGATGTAACGGGTGATTTGTTGCCCGATACAGCCCTTGCCGCGCAAAACCGCGTGGATGTATTTCTTTCCCCCGGTTCAGAGCCCAACGCCGATTGCACGATGATATCCAACACCGATTGGCGAAACGTATTTGGTCCTCGCACCCCCACGATCAAGGGTATCGATCTCGTCAGTAACGGGCTTCGTTTGTCAGTGGATACGAGCGAGCCACAAGACGTCAGCCTCAGGATTTATCGGGATGGAGTCGTTGTGGCCGATGCACTTCCCGGAAGCACGACGAGCTGGACGGACACGCCTGTCCCGTCGGGAACGCCTTGCTATGTCGTGGAGGCGACGTTTGTGGCTAGCAAAAATCATTCACAACACTCCGCTCCCGTGTGTTGGTGGGGATCGACCGGTGAACGAATAACCGATATCGGAGCGTCTTCCTTCGTGAATGTGGGCGGAGTCGCTTCGACCAACCACGGCCGATTTCATTATGAGACATGGGGCGACGAGGGACATACGCTCACGGTGCCGTCGTTCGTTCCCTCCCATTCGGGCTCCCATCTGATTCAGCTTGCTTATGGCAATGGGGCTGGCCCGATCAACACGGGTATTACCTGCGCCGTCAAACAGGTTGTGGTGGAAGAAGCGGCCACGGGAAGTGTCGTGGGCTCGGGAATCGTGCTGATGCCTCACTTGGAGTCATGGGATCATTGGGCAGGATCGAGCTTTGTTCCGGTACAACTCCAATCGGCAAAGACCTATCGAATCATCATCCGTGGCGGCGAGCGGGCCATCAATATGTCTTCGTTTGCTCACTTCGAAGCGTATACCGGCGGCCTGGGAGGAGAATCCGGTGAGTTCAACCGGGTGAATATCTCGCATGTGCGAATTCTCGAAAAATGAACGCACACCCCATCCTTACGGAAAACCGCGGATAGACGATTTCAGGTAGCTATCCGTATCCGGTCTGTTATCGCATAGGTCGGTTTCTCGAAAGATCAGGGGTCGTCGATGTAAACGGTCCATAGCGGGTTCTTGTCCAAGCTCAACCCCACACAATTCGGCATTCCCCAGTAGCTTCCGCTTTCCGTAAAAAGAAACGTCTCTTGAATGATCCAGCGCCCCGGCGCCAGATACAGTTCCGATGCATATGAGTGGTAACCGGCGTGGTGCTCATACAAACCCGAATACGCCCAAGCGTCGTCCGTGGGACAGACAATATCCTCTTGGTGGGGTTGCCACGTGCCGTGATAGAAAACGACTCGCAGAACATCGTCATAGGTTTTTCCAAGGTTCTTCCCCCAGTCCCCCTGGGGTGATCGTCCATGAGCAGGGCGGAATGTCGGCAGTCGCTCGACAACGACCGTGCGGTTCCAGGCTCGTGCCGGAGTGTCGAGATATGGGGCGCCTGGTTGGTTCTGCGCGCGGATACGCAATCCTTCTTTGACGGCCGGTTGCCCATTACCCCCGGGTAAGGGCAATCCCCCGGCTGCTGCCCAGGCTAGACCGTCGTTGGCCGACGTCTGTGCGGCACCGTACCCAAATGCCACCGAAGGATGACATTGGTCGGTCGCTAGATAATCTCCGACCTCCGTGAAGCTCCCATCATCCCCCAAAAACAAATGGGCATAGGTTGCCGTACAACCTTCGGTGCCATAGCCCTTGCCCCACACGAATAAGTCACCAGAAATCCCCAAAGAAAAGAAATGGTCATACAGAAAGACGAAGTCCGCGGAAGCCGGGAAGTAAGTATACGTACCGTACAACACGCCGTCGTGATGCCGAGTCCGCACAACTGTCGTGGTGGAGGGGAAGTACTGCCGCAAATCGATCGGCTCGATCGCGCCACCCGCGTGTCCGCCCCCACCCTCGACCGCGCCATCGGAGCCGACGTCTTCGAAGCCACCCTCGATATTCGCACCGCCGTCGCCTCCCAACTCAGCGTCGCCCCCCGTTTCTTGAAGGCCGCCACCGGACCCTCCCCGCGAAGGTGGCGCCTCGGCCATGGCTCCATCCGGTGGTATGAAACCATTCGAGGATTCTCCCGTGCGCTGGCACCCCAGATCACCAATAAGCACGATGAGGACAGCCAGCGACACCAGACAACGGTCAACCATTCGTACTCCCCCAAGAGCCAACGAGCACCCCTGATATTGTAGGCGTTGCCATTTCCACTTCAAGTCACGGTTGGCCGCTCGAACCCATACGGTCGAAAGCCAAAACACAAAGGTGTCGGCGCCGGGGTGTCGCAAGCCACCCACGGTGTCGAGAATTCGTATAACCTACTGATATTATATGTATTATTTGCACGCCTCGAACGTACGACCTCATCCGGCGTTAGCCGTCGTTTTCACCAACGTTCGATCGAGACGCGACCCAAGACCGACCTTGAAAATTCTTTGCAGCCACGGGTCCTTGCGACGGCGTTCCACAAACCCTTCGATGTCTCCACCGCATCACCGGGACGATTCCCCGATGCTATCCGTATCGGGATTAGCCCAGGGTAATTTGACGACGAATCGAGCGCCTCCATATTCGCCATCTTCCGCGTGTATCGTCCCCCCCGCACTTTCTATCAACCCTCTGCATACGGCCAGACCGAGTCCTGTACCCGCTCCTACTTCCTTGGTGGTTACGAACGGCTCGAACAACGCATCCCGGATCTCATCCGAAATGCCAGGGCCATCATCCTCCACCTCGAGACAAGCGCCTGCCAATTCCTTTTTCAATCGAACCCAGACGCGCCCTTTGCCCGCCACCGCATCGGCCGCATTGAGCAACAAGTTGATAAGCACTTGCGTGAGGTGTCCTCGCGCCAGAGAAACGAGTTCCGTGGCGTGTATTTCTCGCACGAGTTCGATGTTTCGGTAGGCACGCTGCGGTTCGATGAGCGCACACGCGTCTTCTATCGCCTGATGGGGGAAACATGGTTCCTCACCCGTCCGATCGTGGGACGCCGTCGCCGGTCGTGCAAAGTCCAGCAGTTGCCTCAAGGTTTCATGAATTCTTTCCGTTTCCTTTCGCATGCGGAGCAGAAAATCTTTCTGTTCCTGTTCGGAAAGGTCCTCGGACAACATCAGGTCCAGAAGTCCGAGGATGGCTGCGATCGGGTTGCCTATTTCATGCGCCAGTCCCGCGGACAGCTTGCCCACGGAAGCCAATCGCTCCGAACGAACGAGCGTACGTTGCGCGCTTCGAAGATCGTCGGTGGTTTTTTCCAGCTCATGAACCTTCTGCCGGAGGGTCTCTTCTTCCGAGCGGAGTTGCTGCGTCATCTCAGAAAAACTCGCGCCAAGGGCAGCGATTTCACGGGCGCCCGCGCGAGGAACCTCGAGTTTGCGTGCGCCCGCCGACACTCGACTCGCCGCCACCACCAACCGGTCGAGAGGACGTACGATCACATACGTCAAGGCCATGTACGTGAACACGAGAAACGCCAGCGCAAAAAAAGCGGTGTAGTAGCCAACCAATCGGACGAGGGGCTGTGCACGAACGGTCTCGTCATCCGTACGGACGATCGCCAGCACTGATCCATCGCTCGAGGGAACGAGCACCTCCAACGCGCGTCCTTCCGCCGTTTCGATGGTGCGCGTACGTTCGGTGTTCCCGGGCACGGTTCGTGGTAGCGACGCGGCGGCCGGAGTATCGCCAGCATGCTGAAGCTGATTGCCTTGCGCATCGTAAATGGCGATGGCCGTCACGCCACCGTACCCAATCTCGGCCTGCAAGAGCGGGCCGAGTTCATGGGCCAATCGCGTGGTCCGTGCGTCCAATACATGCGCGGCAACGGCGCGGCCCATCGATCGTGCCGCCAAGTCCCAGGAAGACTGAAGCGTAGAGTGAGTAAGCCCAACCACGGCAAAATAAAGCGGAACGAATGCGAGCAACATCATGCCCGCCAGAGCAAGCAGAAGCTGCAACCGAATTCCCGGTCTCAAGGTCGAGCCTTTCGCAACTCGCATCGCTCAACATAATATCCTGCATTTTTCGTTGGTTGAGACAACACGACTCCATGAGGGAAACCATCTTCGCCATTGGCTTCGTCGAGGATATCCAAGACGATGCGAAGCCTTTTCATCACCTGTAGAAAGTGAGTGTCGAACGAAGGGCAGATAGGCAGGGTCGTTTCGACAAGAAGCGGTAGGGACTGCGAGCCACAACCAATCATCGACTGGATGATTTTTTGGTCGAGGCTTTCTTCGTCGATTTCTTGGGAGCGGTCTTCTTTGCCACAGTTTTTGATGCGGCCTTGGTTGTCGTCTTTGGGTTCGCCACCTTCTTGGCTGGTGCCTTCTTGGCTGGCGCTTTCTTGGCTGGCGCTTTCTTGGTCGTCGCTTTCTTGGTCGTCGCTTTCTTGGTCGTCGCTTTCTTGGCTGGCGCTTCTTTGGTCGTCGCCCTTTTGCATGCGGCTCTCTTCGACGATTTTTTTGTCGCGTCTTTCCCCGGAGCCATATCGCTAGCTTTTTTAGTCGCTGGTTTACTTTCGGCTACTTTCTTCGTTTTGCCAATTTTCGCAGCCTTATTTGCGGATTTTTTCGGTATGGCGTTGTTGGGTTTTTCCTCGCGCGACGCCTTTTGCATCTCGGTTGCCGTCGATGGCTCCGATGAGGAAGGACGCGGTCCCGGTCGCTGTGTGATCGGTTCTTCTTCCTCATCTTCTTCCAACGTTTCGATGGCAGCAGGTGGATCCACCCCCCACGCCCCGTGGTTTGACGATGATGCCGGTGGTGGAGGACGTAGCGTGACCGCCATGGAAAACTCGTCTTCCTCGTTGTCGTCGATGACATCTACGGAAAGCGGTTGGTGTGAAGCATAAAGCGTTTTATCGAAGTGCGTTTCCGCGGCCACCGGCTCACCATGGTCGAACTTCTGAGCAGATGCGTGATGCTGTCCGCCCCAACTGTGGGCCGACTCATTCATCGACGGATCGTACGCGCGTGTTTCCGATGCGCCATGCTCCTCGATTGGCGCCCGATCGGATTCCTCGCCATCTGTGTCGTCCTCGAAGTCATCCGAGTTGGAGTGGTCCTCTTGCTCCGAGGTGTGGGAACCGAAAAGCGACGGTTGTTCTACGACGGGCGGTTCATGACCTCTTTCCGTCAGAACCTGAGAAATTTTGCGGTCGAGATCTCGAAACTCGAAAGGTTTGTCGATGTAGGCATCAGCGCCATAGAGCGGAGATGTAAGCTCGTTGAGACTTTGTCCGATGCCCGTGAGCATGATGACACCGGTATGATGCAAGCTAATGCTCTCACGAATGCGTCGGCAGACTTCCCAACCGCTCATGCCGGGCATCATGACATCGAGCACAACCAAGTCGGGAAGGCTGCTTTCCGCTTCTCTCCAAGCCGCTTCTCCATCGGACGCCTCGAGGACTGAATAGCCGAGGGTACGCACATGTCGAGCCACCAATGCCAGCATGCTGGGTTCATCATCGGCGACCAAGACAACGGGAGTCGTCCGCGTGCTCTTGTTCACTTCGCCATCTCCTTGCTTGTCGACACCCACGGTAACCAATGCGGGCACTGCTCTCGCCTGGGCGTGCGTGTGCAAAACGTCATGGGGTGAATTGGAGTACGGCAACTCGGGTTAGGTCAAGCATGCGCTTCCGTGAGAGGCGAAATAACGTACGGATTTCGGAGCGCCCACCTCGAAACCTCAAAAATCCACCCAAATACGGATGAATTGGGCCATAACGCCCAAGAAACGGGAACAATCCAAGCGTTTGGGGCGTCATGATAAAACAGCCCACGCCGGATCTGCCTCGGGATAAAGGACTTAACTATTGAAATATAAACGATATTTTATTTTTCGCCGTTTTTCTGAGACCCGGGCGAAGGCCGAAAACGTCGCTCCCCTTCTGCCCCAAGGCTCGAAGTTCTGGCGCGTCTGACCAATCAATGATGCTGTATTCGAACCCGATGTGAGTTCTGTCGTGAATCAGAATCAGCCCCACGCCCTTCGCACGATTCGATCCAAAGCTCGCTGGACGGGGATGCGTTTGCGTTTCTCCGAGACTCTGCGATGGGTCACCCTCACTATCCCCGTTCCCTTGTTGGTCGCGATAGGCTGCCTGGCTCTGATCAAGATCCAACGACTGGATTGGATCGCTTCTCGTCCTTATCTCATCGCGATAGCGGCCTCTTGGGTGATTAGCGTTGGGGCGGCCATGTATCCATGGTTGCGGCGTCGTCCGGCGTACGAAGGAGCGATTGCTCTGGACCGCTATCACGGGCTCCATGATCGCTTGACGAATGCGCTGTACTTTTCTTCGTCGGCGTTTTCGGAACCCACGGCCTTGATGCAACTTGCCGTTCGAGACGGCTGTGCGCACGCGAAAGATCTTCGTCCGGCGAAGGCGGCGCCGATTGTCTGGCCGCCCGGAGTATGGCTTGCCGCGGCGCTAGCTGCCGTGGTCGTTGTGGTAGCGGCGCTCGAGGTTCGAACGACACGGACCGTTGCTGAGGCGAAAACGATCGATGCGGTCGCGTTGAATGCCGACGATATCGATTATTTCCGCGAGACGCTCAAGGAGTTGGAAAACCGCAACCAAGAACCGGAAGTGCAACAAGCCATCGATAAATTCAATCAACTCGTCGAGGATATCGCGAACCAACGGCTTGAGAGAACGGAAGCATTTCGACGGATGGAGGCGCTGGACCGGGAGCTTCGAGCTGGGACGGCAGCGGATAAAAAAGCTTTGGAAGAAGGTCTCCAACGGATAGCTGAGGAACTACGTCGAAGCGATTTGACCAAGCAAGCCGCTGAAGCTCTTGCCAATCAAAAGCTCGAGGAAGCGGAAAAACACCTGAAGGATCTCGCCAAACGCTTACGAGAAAACCCGAAATCCGTGTCCAAACCGCAGCTCGAACAACTTCGAAAAGCTCTCGAGGAAGCGTCGAAACGAAACGAGGAGCGTCTGCGGGATCTTCAAAACCGGCGTGACGAACTGCAACGCGAAATGGATCGTTTGTTGAAAAACAAAGACAAAAAGGACGCAGGAACGGACGAACAAGAGGAGCGTTTGCTGCGCAACAAGCGAAGGGAACTCGAGCAACTCAATCGACAGATCGAACAGCAAGAGCGGGCAAGTCGTCAGTTGAATCGATTGGATCGGGAACTTGCGCAAGCGGCAGCGGATCTGGCTCGTGATTTGGGGTTGAGTGCGCAGGACTTGGAAAACGGCGCCGAAGACTTGAATCGAATGGCTCGCGAACAGATGACGGATCAAGAAAAAGAGGAGCTTCGTCGGCGTATCCAACAAATGCGAGAACTGTTGCGTCAGCAAGGGCAAGGGGGGCAGCCGCGGATGGTTCGAATGACACGGTTTTCACAGCGAGCACGGGGGGGAGGCCAGCGAGGGCAACGACAATCCGGACAGGGACAATCCGGCCAGGGGCAACAACCGGGTCAAGGGCAATCATCCGGTCAAGGGCAAGGCGAGGAAGTATGGGTAATTGGCCCTGATGGACAGAAAGTTCTGATTATGAAATCCGCGGGGGGGGCCAGCCAATCCGGAAGTGGACAGTCCGGGGAACAACCTGGTGGTCAAGGTGAACAGCCCGGCGGCAAGTCATGGGGCACGGGGCACGATCCGAATCTTACGGGCAAAGCCACGAATCCCCAGATGGGTACGCAAGACGTAACCGCGGAAGGACTCGACACCGGTCAAGGACCCTCCCGTGCGGAGGTGATTCAGGGAGCTGCAGAACGAGGCTTTGTGGGGCGAGGGTACAAGAAAGTATTTGCGGAATACGAAACCGTAGCGGAAAAAGCGATCGAAAAAGAAAACGTTCCCCCCGGCTACCGTTTCTACGTCCAGCGGTACTTTCAGCTCATTCGACCACGTGAATAGGGTGTGGCACGACGAGTCCGGCTTGCCCATCTTGCTTTCGACTCAACCGAGGTAACCGTATGACGGATTCGAACGATAGGGATCAAACAGAACAACGTGTCGAGGATTTCCGAACCAAAATCGGCCGTCTTCGCGAAGAGGTTGGCAAAGTCATCGTGGGTCATCGTGATGTGATCGACGGGGTGATGACGTGCATGCTCGCGGGGTCCCACGCGTTGTTGGAAGGAGTTCCGGGCCTGGGAAAAACGATTTTGGTGCGGACGCTTGCAGAATCGCTTTCGCTGCATTTTTCCCGTATTCAATTCACGCCGGATCTGATGCCCGCGGACATCATTGGCACCACCGTCATCGATGAGTCCTCTTCCGGTGCCAAGGTCTTTGAGTTTCGACGGGGACCTGTTTTCGCCAATATCGTGTTGGCCGACGAGATCAATCGGGCCACGCCCAAAACACAAAGCGCACTGCTCGAAGCCATGCAGGAGCAGCGTGTGACGGTGGCGAAAACGACCCACAAGCTCGATCTGCCGTTTTTCGTTCTTGCCACACAAAACCCGCTCGAGATGGAGGGAACGTACCCGTTGCCCGAAGCGCAGCTCGACCGGTTTTTTCTCAAGCTGCAGGTCTCCTTTCCAGACCGCGAACAACTGCATGCCATCGTGGACCGCACCACCGGCAGCCACATGCCCACCGTCGAACCCGTGTTGGATGGACAGGCCATCTTGCAATTGCAACAGCTCGTGCGGGAGGTGCCTGTCGCACGGCATGTGCAGGACTACGCCATTCGATTGCTTCAAGCCTGTCACCCCGATGGCGATGAAGCGCCCGATATGGTACGTCGGTTCGTTCGCTTCGGACCATCGCCCCGTGGCGCGCAAGCCACCTTGCTGGCCGCAAAAATACGCGCGCTGTTCGAAGGGCGTTTCGCCGCCTCCACCGACGACGTGAAGGCGGTTGCTTTGCCGGCGTTGCGGCATCGTGTCCTGCTCAACTTCGAAGGGGAAGCAGAAGGAGTGAGACCCGACCAGGTCCTCGAACACATCATCAAAAAACTTCCGGAAAGCAAGGCCTGAGCCTGGAGACACCGCCGTGGGCTTTCGCGCTTTCATTCGTCGCGTCTCTCTTCCTCCACCGTCCATTCGCGGTGAGGACGACCTATTTGACGACGAGTTTCAACGAAAGATCGAATACCTTGCGATCGTAAGTCGTCGTGTGTTCGCGGGACGGATGCGCGCCGAACGAAGAACGCGCAAGACTGGTTCTGGAATCGAGTTCGCGGATCATCGAGACTACGTGCCGGGGGATGATTTCCGGTATCTCGATTGGAACGTGTATCAACGTTTCGGAAGGCTATTGCTTCGTTTGTTCGAAGAAGAAGAGGACTTGAGTATTTATTTGATCCTCGACGCTTCGAGTTCGATGGGGTTTGGACGAAATAAAAAAATTGTGTACGGCAAGCGACTGATTGCGGCATTGGCGTATATCGGTCTGGGCAATCTGGACCGCGTCGCTCTCGTCACCACCACGGATCGAGTGCTGGGAAGAATGCCTTCCACTCGTGGAAAACAACGTATTTTCAGGGTGTTTCAGTTCTTACGGGAGACGCATGCGGACGGAACGACGGATCTCGCGCAAGCGTTGAAGGTATTTGTCAGCCAGCACAAGCGTCGTGGGCTCGCGGTATTGGTCAGCGACTTGTATGACCCCGCTGGATTCGAAAATGGGATCAACACGCTCAGGTTCAACAAGTTCGAACCCTTTGTATTGCATTTGGTGGATCCTTCGGATGCAAGTCCACCGTTGCGGGGTGACGTGCGGATTTATGACTGTGAAACAGGAGAAGAACGAGAAGTGACGGTAACACCGCGTGTGTTACAGAAGTACCGCCAAGCCTACGATGATTACTTGAACGAGGTGCAAGCGTTCTGCACGAAAAAACAGGTGCCTTACGTACAGGCGAACATTCATGTGCCGTTCGAGGAAATGGTGCTGCGCTTTCTTCGTCGCGGGGGGATTGTGGGGTAAGGCATGGAGTTTCTTGGCCTTCCGCTCACTACGCTTTTGTCGATCGGCGCCGGCGCGGGTGCTTTGGTGGTGGTGGCCTATATTTTACGGCTGAAACGCCGCCCCGTACCGGTTCATTTCGTCAAACTATGGGAACGGATTCTGCGAGAAAAAGAGGCCACGAGCCTGTTTTCTCAGCTCAAGCGGATTCTGTCGCTGCTTCTTCAGCTTCTGCTACTCACCCTGCTGATTTTCGCGCTCGGCGACCCACGCAGCGCCGCTGCCATCATCGAAGGTCGGAACCTGGTGGTGCTCATCGATGCAAGCGCATCGATGCAAGCGACAGATGGCACGCCGACTCGCTTCGAATCCGCACGGCAACAAGCGCGCGATCTGGTTCGCGGCATGGGCGGATCCGACCGTGCCTTGATCGTTCAAATGGATGCCACGGTTACGCCGCTGTCGACCATGACCGACGAAATCCCTGTACTGGAAAGCGCCATCTCTTCTACCCGCGTTACGGAGTCCCGGGCGGACTTTCCACGCGCTCTTCGATTCGCTCTGGACTCTCTCGTGGGATTGTCAAACCCAGAAGTCGTCGTCATTTCCGACGGGCGACTGGGTGTATCTCAAGACGCCATCAGCCTTCCGCTCGGTGAGGTCAAGCTGTCTTATGTCAAAGTTGGGCAACGGGATATCAATGCCGCGATTACCCAATTTTCAGTGCGACGTTACCCGCTCGATAAGTCCCGTTATGAGGTCATGATCGAGGTGTCGAATACCTCGAAAGAACCTTTGGAACTCGAGCTATCCCTCTATGGTGATGACACGCTCGTCGATCTGACCAAGTTCCGCGTGGGTCCAGGAGAAAATCTACCTCGATTCTATCCGAATTTGTCCGGTGCAAGCCGTTCGCTCGAAGCGCGTCTTACCCTTGCCAACGGCGAACGGGACACGTTGCCCGTGGATGATCATGCGTACGCGCTGTTGCCGGAGAGGCGTCGGGCACGGATACAGTGTGTCACCAAAGGAAATACGTATCTGGAAGCGGCCCTGTTGCTGGATGAGTATCTGGATGTGACGTTGGTGGATCCAGCCTCGTATCCCGTTTTGGGTCAGCAATATGACGTGACCATTTTCGATAATGTGACACCCGATGTTGCGCCTGGATCGGGGGCCCTGTTTTATGTCAATCCGGATGGGGATAGAAGCCCCGTGAAAGTGGGAAAGGGCTCGCTCGAAGGCGTGGGGTTCGATACGTGGGACAAGAAGAGTCCGTTGCTTCGATGGACGACGATTCAAAATGTCAATATCGCTACCGCCCGCAAACTCGAACCCAAGCAGGAAGACAAGGTCATCGGAGCGTCTTTCGATGGACCGTTGCTCGTGATGGGACGTCGCGCGGGAAAACCGTTCGTAGCGATGGGATTCGACGTCAGGGATAGCGATCTGCCCCTTCGCATTTCATGGCCTTTGTTGTTGCTCAACACCATCAACGAATTCGTCAACGAGGATACTTCGTATATCTCGTCGTATCGAACCGGTACGCTTTGGCGTATTCCGGTGGCCGTAGATGTCAGCGAAGCCAATCTGGAAACGCCGTGGGGTGCGAAACAAACCATACCCGTCCTACAAGGACATGCGGTTTACCTCGGTCAATCCGCGGGCGTATATCGGATGACCGCGGGCCCGCCGGATGCTTCGGTGCAAGTGGCCTTCGCAGCGAACCTTTCGGATGTGCAAGAGTCCACCATCGCTCCTTTGGATAGTTTGGAAGTGGCAGGGAAGGTAGCGGGGCCCGTCGAAGGTTTTCGAGTCGGAGTACGAAGAGAATTCTGGATTTATTTGCTGCTTGGGGTGGTGGCTCTTACGACGATTGAGTGGATTACCTATCACCGGAGGATCACGGTATGAGAGGTCGACTCAGGCGGATCCTGTGGGGATTGTTGATCGTGACGATCGGAGGGGGGCTGTTTTCCGCGTATCGCCAGGTTGTGTTGTTGGCTCCGGAACCCACGTTGCGTTGGATTCGGGAGGGAATCACGTACGAGCTTCTCGCGCCCCGCATGCTTGGGTTCGTGCTGTTGGCGCCGCTATTTTTGTTCGCTTTGGGACGTAGTCTTGCCGATCTTCCCTGGCAACAACGTCTCCTGTCGGTTGTGCTTCGTCTCGCGTTCGTAGCGTTGCTCGCGGTGGGTCTGTCTCGTCCCGCGCGAACCGCCAGCAGCAACAAGATCTGTACGGTATACCTTGTCGACGTTTCGGATTCGGTGCCGGACGAGGCTCTCGAGGACGCGCAAAAAGTGGTTCAAGCGGGGATCGATGGCCGGCGAGGCGACGACATCGTTCGGGTGGTTACGTTTGCCCGTCGGCCGGTGGTTGTTTCGTACGAACCCGGAGAGGTGCCGGCGATCACGCGGCATGATCCCCCTGGTTCGCCTGCCCGTTTGGGGGCTGGCTCCGACCTTCAGTCGGCTCTTCAACATGCCTATGGATTGTATCCCGCGGGGTATTTGAAACGTGCGGTCCTGTTGTCCGATGGCGTTCAAACCGATGGCAATTTGCTGGCGGAATCCAATCGCGCCAAAGAATTCGGGGTCAAGCTTTATACCATCGCCTATCGAAGACCGGTTCCTGGTGAAGTCGCCGTGCGTGAGTTGACGCTTCCCGATCGAGTCAAAGTCGGCGAACCCTTCGAAGTCCGCGCTTCGCTGTACGCCACGAGAAAAACAAAAGCCAAGGCGAAACTGTATCAGGGAGAAGCCCTCAACGGACTCGACGGCGTAAAAAATCTCGAACTCGAAGCCGGTCCCAACGATATCTCCTTCAAGTCGGTCGTGCGAATGGCGGGAAGCGTCACCTATGCGCTCAAACTCGAAGACATCGAGCATGACCGTTTCGAAGAAAACAATCGCTACGCAACTACCGTGGACGTGCCTGGTCGCCCCACGGTCTTGTACGTGGAAGGGGAACCGTCGCGCGCCAACTACCTGTCGAGCGCGTTGAGCGCACAGCAATTCGATGTGGATGTGCGTGGGCCGTCGGCCTTCCCCGGCTCCTTGAAAGAATTGGAGCGATACGATTTCGTGGTGCTGTCGGACACCCCGGCGGAAAAAGTCTCCCTTGCCTCGCAGGATCTCATCGAACAGTACGTAACGGTTCTTGGCGGTGGATTCTTGTTCGCTGGAGGAAGCGCGGGCTTCGGATTGGGTGGATGGAATCACACGATCATCGAACGCATTCTTCCCGTTCGCATGGACACCGAACACCGTCGAGAAACACCATCGCTCGCCATGGCATTGGTCATCGATCGATCTGGCTCCATGATGGGGTTGCCCATGGAGATGGCCAAGGCGGCGGCAAAGGCAACAGTCGATATCCTTGCGAGCAACGATCTGGTGTCGGTCATTGCCTTTGATACGCAGCCTTCGCGATATGTGAAAATGCAAGCGGCGCGCAATCGAACGCGTATAGCCAACGACATTGCCCGCATACAAGCAGGAGGTGGGACGGAGATTTTCTCGGCATTGGATGCGGCTTTTCAAGACATGACCGTGACGCGAGCACGGAAAAAGCATGTGATTTTGTTGACCGATGGTCAGGCTCCGACCACCGGTATCCGCGATCTGGTGCAAGCGATGATTGCCGAGTCCATCACGGTCACCACCGTGGGGCTTGGGGAAGAAGCGGACGAGCAATTGTTGCGAATGATCGCGGATGTAGGGGGAGGTCGATTCCACAAGGTGACGGATCCGAACGCGCTACCCCGCATCTTTACGCGGGAAACGGAGATGGTGGCTCGCCAGGCCGCCGTCGAAGAATGGTTTCCGGTCACGCAAGTCGCCCCCGCGGATTTTCTGCGCGGTCTGGATATCAGCACGGCGCCTTTGCTGCACGGATACGTGGCAACACGCATGAAACCCGCGCCCGCACAACTCATCCTGCAAAGTGACAACGCCGAGCCGATCTTGGCGCGATGGCGTCTCGGCACCGGCTGGTCCCTTGCGTGGACCAGCGACGTCAAAAACCTTTGGGCCGTCGAATGGCTACGATGGCAAGGCTATGGTCAATTCTGGGGACAACTCGTGCGGGAACACATGAGAACCAAACATCGCCGCGAGCTAGACATGCAAGCTTCCGTCGTCGATGGCCAGGTTCACGCCGTGGTCGATGCGTTCAGCGCCGATGATCGATTCGAAAATGGGTTGGAATCGACGTTGACCCTCGTTGGACCGGAACCGGATGGACAAAAACGTTCGGTTGCCATGACCCAGACAGCGCCAGGGAGATACGAAGCCTGGGTGGAACTGTCCAAGTATGGCTCCTATTTGCTGCGAGCGGACCATTCCCGTTTGAACGATAAAGGAACGCCTACCCAAGTTGCCGTTTCCTACGGCCATATTTCCAATCCGTATCCGAGGGAATACGCAAGTTTCGAACCCGATCGATTGACCTTGGAGCGGGCGGCAAGCTCGACGGGAGGAGGAAGCGATCCGGCTCCCTCTTTGGTTTTCGATCCTGGAGACGAAAAAGTCGAGTTTCATGAAGACCTGTGGTCGCGTTTCGTTCTTTCCTCCGTGGCCGTGTTCTTGGTCGATCTATTCTTACGGCGAGTACGGGTTTTCGATCGGAAATTCTTGCCGAGACGAAAAGACAAGTCGCAACGTACTTCGTTGCTTCCCGGGTCGGTCCGATGAGCTTGTGCTTGGTTGATTATCCATAAACGGATAGCAACGCATCGATGGCGAAGGGATGCTTCAGGCGTGATGGGAATACGGGTTGGATTTCGGGGGCGCCGCGATGGGTTGCTGCCCGAACGATCTCAAAACGGGGTGCCGTCTCGTCGCTTGCCGGGAGAAAAAGGTGGTTCGCCGGGATGATGCTCGAACGCCGTGGCGCCGTCGGCATCGATCGCCCTGGTCATCGATGAACCCCGGGCCAAGGCCGCTCGATATTCCATGGAATCGACGCGCTCCGAGGAGGCGTTGGACAACGTGACCGCATCGCCGTCATCGTTGAGTTTGAGGCCCGATGAGGCAACGAATACGGCGCTGCCGCCCATGTCGGCGAATTGTTCGATATCACCGCCGCCAAATACGACGAGTGCCTTGCCTCCGGGAAGGATCGTTCCTTGCGGGAAGGTGAAACGCACGCCGATTTTATCGGAGATGGTCCAACCGGAAATATCCGTGTCTCCCTGCCCCGTGTTGACGAGTTCGATGAACTCGTCAGACTTGAAATCAAAGATACCATCGCCGTTGGTATCACTGGGAGGATGCGCCATGACCTCGTTGATGATGACGGCACCTGGGGGCGGCGGAAGGGGTGGAACCTCGAAAGGTTCTCCGATTCTCAAGGAAGGATCTCCCAGCCACGTATACATTCGCATATTGGCGGCCGCGCATCGATCATCTCCATATTGATTGAAGAGCTTGGCGTTGGCACGGTGCAACAGCGCGCCGATCTCACTCACCCCTTCATTGAGCAGCGCCTGGAACAGATAGCGATTGAAGTCGTGATTGACGATCGTATAGGACGGTTGGGTGGCGCCGAGTACAGCGACCGCTCCTCCCGAGGGGTGCAGCACCCAATGCTCGGCCATCGAAGTCTGCTGATTCTGATACGAGGAGTTCAAGCAGGCGATGCTGAATACGACCGGCAGCTTGTTTTCGTTGGTGAAGGGAGCCTCATCGACGCGGAAGTCCTGGTGATTCCATTCATGCCAAGCCGTTTCGGAGCCGTGACCGCGATAATTGACGATGCTGACGCCCTGGTTGATTAGCTCGATGACTTGCTCATTGGTGGCTTGCTCCGCGCCATAGAGTTTCGAAAACTCCACCTTGCTCGTGCGATACTCCGCCGAACGAATGGACTCGAGGCATTCGGTATACTTTTTCGGATAGTCTTGTTCATGGGCTACGAGCAAAACGTGATTACGCCATGCTTCGGACGGCTGTTCCATCTGCCCATAATGGGCCAACGTTTTGTGGACGTGAATGGTCAGCTCTTCCGGGGTCTTGCCCATCATTCGGCCAATGGCAACCTCAGGCAATAAGTCGTCGCCCGCCAAACAACCGTACCAAGAATCACTCTGGTTGCCGTTCCAGTTGTACAAGGGAATTGCTTCCGGCTCGCCCACCAAAAGCACATACTCGATAGCATCTTGTTCATATCGCGCCTGAATAGCAGTCTTGATGCGCTCCGCAAGCGTTCCCTCGCCTTCCGCCACGCTGCTCGTCAACAGCACGTCCGTCTTCACCCCATCAATTTCTTTCTGGTCAATGAGCGGCTGAATGGCGCCAAGCAAAGGATCATCTACGACAAACAGGTATCGTACGCGCTCATCCGTGGGAGCAGGCGGAGGCGTCTGCCCATCATCCGTCGCTTCGTAATAGTTGACGAGCGTTTCGTCATACGCTGCGGCAAATGACTCGCGACCATAATCGACGGTATCGATTGGCTCCGGATGTTGGTCCGCGAACCGAACGGTGATACGAAAGCGGGTCGCGACTTCGAGTTCGCGATGCACGGGGTTGTATTGAAGCGGAAAGGTGTCCACGCGCACGACACGGAAGTTGCGCCACGTGGCGATTTCTCCCACCACGTGCTGGTAGCCAGGATAAGGGGCATCGAGCGCGTAAGAAGCAGCATCGAAAGCAAACTCCGGCGGCGGAGCATCTTCCAAAACCACCTGCTGCAACGGCGCCAAATGAAGATCCTGCAAGAAGGCAGTCTCCTTTATCTCGTAACTTTCAACCCACGCGGTATCCGTTCCTCCGGGCACGCCTATCATGAGGCCAATCGATGGGATGGCCGGCTTGCCAATGTCCGGTGTGCGTCCCGATGCATCCAGGGTCAATTCATGAAAAGCTTGTCCCTGAAACAATGTGCTCGTGTATCCCAGATCGTGGATCGATACGTCGAGGATGATCTGCCCGGGCTCAAAAGACTCGACCTGAACGCTGTAACCAGTCGCATTTCGATCGATTTGTTCACACCACGGAAAATACGGAGGGCATTGCCCATCCGCTTTCCCATCGAGAACAAGACCCGCTTCTTTGAGCAAGTCCTCACAACTCGCCTGCATCAAATGATCGACAGCCCTCGCATTCATGCTTGCACAGGGATCCGTCGAGGCACCGCGCAACGAACCAGACCCGGCGTTGCGAAGCGATGTGCAGGTTTTCGAAGTGCTGTCGACACAATAATTGTCGATGCACTCCTGAAGACGAGCCAATCCATCCTGACACGTTGCGGAAGACGGCGTGTGCGAAGCCTCACTACCGCAACCCAAGCCCAACAATAACGTTGCCCCACAGGCTAGAAGGTAGGTGCGCATTGCGGCAGCATGAATCAGAAAACTGACGTTTCCAAGCCGTGATTTGTAAATTTTTTCGATATTACTTCACGGGAGTCGGACGAGCGCAGTACCCATTGATACATTCATAGCCGTCGTCGGCATCGCAGCAATCCTCCGTAGTTACGCATTTTTCGTATTCTTCCACGCATTCGTTGGTGGGAGGAGGAACGCAGACATACGCCGTGCCGCCGTCTTGCTCGACCGCACGACAGAAGCCTTCACAGCATTCGCTACCTGATTCGCAGCTTTGGTCGATTTGTTTGCAAGGTTCCAGGGCCCAAAACCCCCGCATATTGCCCGACACGAGGTCCTGCCCTTCCAGGTAAAACGCTGGATGGCTGGGGTCCGGTCCGAGGGCCGAACCGATACTGATGGCCGCAACCCAGAGTTTTTTCGGCGAAGGTCTTTGATCCGTGGGAGCATCGGGGCCCTCGCCAGACTCCTCGATCATGTTGCCGTAGGGGCGACGACTCGTGAAGACCACCCAATAGTATCCGCCGACCGCGACCGGCAACAACGTGGGCTCGAAGCTCATCCGAGCCTCTTGTGGAGTGCCCACGTACGAGCCGGAACTATTCATTCCGTTGAGCCATGCGAGGGGCTGCTCGTTGCCCGAAGCGACATCTACGATGAATAGCTGCCCCTCGCCGCCACGCCAGGTGGAATAGTCCCGTCGATCGCCCACTTGAAATACGATGGATTTGCCGTCCGGAGTGAACGCGGGCCACCCCGCGTATAGATCGTCGAACCCGTATTTTTTCGCGTCATAAACGACACGAAGGTTGGTGAAGGTATGTGTGGCTGGGTCGAAGTCCATCACGCTCAACGTATTGCCGAGGCCTGCTTCATAATGGACGAAAGCGACCTTCCGGCCATTGGGGGAGAAAGAGGGCATGAGGGCTTTTCGTACAACGCCATCGAATCCCGGCGCAGCCACGATCTGTCCGGAATCAACGCGAACCAGTTTCGAATCACGAGGCCCCGTATCATCGTCGACACTCGCGATATTGGGGAAAAAGTCATAAGGCTGTTCGCGTTTCATCGATGCGGAGGTGAGCATCAACGAACCATCTGGAGTCAGTCCGCCGAAAGAAAAGGTGTCATCGTGACGTCCTTCGTTTGCGCAGCTATCGGAATACGCTTCGGTGGCGTCTCCCGTCGAAGACAAGACGAAGGATTTGTTGCAGACGTGTCCGGCAGACAGCACCATGCGTTCACCGTTTGCGCTGACAGAGTGGCAGACGGTGCAGGTTCCGTCGCCGCCGAGCAGCACTTCGGCGTGCTGGCCGGGTCGAATTTGCATGACCGCGCCGCGACGTTCTTCATCGAGTTGACCGTTTTGGGTCGCGAGCGGGTCGTCATACGTGTTGTAGTAGACGATTCCTTTGAGGCTTCCCTGCGCAATATCCCAGGTTTCCGTAACCGGTCCGGTGACATGGCCTTGATGGATTTTCGTCATCTGCACGCTCACCGGATCGGGAGCCCCAGCGCTCCAGGTCAATCCTTCCCACACCGAAGAGGGAACCGCGAGCCGCTCTGGCGAAGAACCGGAATAAAACCCTTGGTATTCATACCATTCGGATTGCACGTGCAGGTAATAGCCGTCGGCCCCTACTCCAGCGAACTGCAAGGTGGGGGAAGGCAAGCCCCGCGGAAAAACGGTTTGGTCATAGGGATAGAGCCAACGGAACGTCGTGTCCGGGGTATTCGTAGCTCCTGCGCCCGCTTGACCGGCCTCGAGGGCAGCTTGGGTCGCCGCATCCAATCCCCCCGGATTGTCCCGAATACGAACTCGTAACGTCAGGGAAGTCGTCGCCTGATGCTTGGCCGTCTGTGCCCCAATCTCGAGCTTCCCCCCAGCCACTCCACTGGCTGTGAACAACCCTTTCGCGTCGATCGTTCCCGCGACCATCTTGTCGACCGTCCAGAAAGAAACCTCGATCGGCTCCTGGGTCTTCACAGAAATAGCCTGAAATTGAACTGTTTCCCCGGGTTGGACGGGATCGATCACCTTGTCCGCGGGGACGATCACGAACGCTTCATCCTTGGTATCTGCCTCTTGGTTCGGGATATCCAACAAGGATGAATCAGCCTCCGGCACAGAGTCCGTTCCTGCATCCTGGGATGGTTGCTGCTCGGGCGGAAGAATGATCTCGGGATTCCCGCATGCCACTGCCACGACAATCGCGGCCGCCACCGAGGAAAAAAGAGCGCCAGAGTAGAAAGAAGAAGAACGCATGGCGAATTCCTATTCGAAAGACTCGGATTCGAAAAGATACATATCAGGTCCAAAGGCTCGAGGCTCATGGGATCGTCAATACAAAGCTTCGAAAATAGAGCGTGTGCTGACAATTTCGTTTCGAAAAAAAAGCGGAATAGCAAACGGCGTTGGCGGCTCATCCCCATACGCCTAGCCATGGGTCGCAGCCGGATGACCTCCAACGGTTCTCGCCTCGTGGCCATGCAGTTGTATTTTCGCCGCGCAGGCGTCGTGTGCGACGCTCGCGTCGACTGCCGCGGCCACGATTGGCAGAACCTTCAGATTAAGGATAACAAGGACCGATGCATACGCTGTTGGATTGTCTCCCTTGCTTTCTCGCTCAGGCCCGCATGGTTGCGAAAACAGCCGGTATTTCTAGCGAAACAGAAGAACGAATGGTTCGTCGCACGTTGAGCCATCTTGCGAACGCGGATTATCGTGTGCCCTCTCCCCATATTGCCGAACGGTTGTATCCGCTCTTTTATGAAGAGCTTGGAGATTCGGATCCCTATCGGCTGCGAAAGCAGCAAGACAACGAATTAGCTTGTGCGCTAGCCAAAACACTCGAACCGAAGTGGAAGACCTCCAGCCAACCGTTGCGTGCCTTGGTGAACTTGGCGCTCGCTGCCAACGTCATTGACTACGGAGTTGGTAACGCTTTCGACTTGGAGCGGACCATCGACCATGTAATGAGCCAACAAGCACTGGTCGACCATATCGATGCGTTCGAAGCTCGGTTGGCGGATTGTCGAAAAATATTGTATCTAGCTGATAATGCAGGAGAAATCGCTTTCGATCGCGAGTTGATCGTGCATGGTCTTGGTGCGCGACGCGTTACGTTGGTCGTACGGGGTGGGCCCATCATCAACGATGTAACCCGAAAGGATGCGGACCAAGTGGGGTTGTCGGCGCTGGTGCCCGTCATCGATACGGGCGTTGCCGTACCGGGCGTGGCATGGGAACGGTCGAGTCGGGAGTTCCGAAACGCATTTGAACAAGCGGATCTGATTGTCTCCAAGGGTCAGGGCAACTTCGAGACCCTGGAGCACTTGCATGATCCACGAATATTTTTCGTGTTCATGATCAAGTGTCGTGCTGTGAGTTGTCTGAGCGGATACCCCGTGCATACTGGCGTGGCAGCTTTTGGTGATCGCTTTTTCCTAACACCGTCCCATCGCTCATAGCAGCGTGTACACCACGCTAACTGCGGTGATGGCATCGGTTTTTTCGACACCCGGCAGCGGATTATGGTCGTACTTGAGGGTGAACGTGGTTGCGATCGCAAACGAATTGCCGATGCTCGAGGTAAGCCCGGCATCCCACGTGAGGCGCCAATTGGTGGTTTCCTGTAAGCCTTGGATGTATTCGAGCCCGGAATTGAACGTTACCTTCTCGTTGATGGAATTATCGTATCCCACAAAAGCACGGGCGTTGTGGCGTGTCTCGGATTTGTCGACCAGCTTTCCTTCCAATGCCGCCGCATCGATGGCGTCGTCGCGACGGATATCGTGCTGCAGGTCGTAGCCGATTTCTGTCCATAGCTGATGGCTTTTTCGGTCGATGAAATAAAAGGCGAAACCGGGGTCGATATTGAGACGCAAGTCCAAGCCTTGGAATCGGTCGCGTGTTCCTGATGCCGCCAGGAATCCCGCGAGGACCGGCGTGAAGAAGCGGTCGTAGCGTGCGCGCCCTTGCACGTTTTCAAGGGTTGTTTCCATGCCTTCGTCAGCGGTGGGCGATGACTTGGCATAGTTGCCCGCTGCCGCTGCCGTAAATTGGTTGTCTCCCCGACGAAGCTTGAAACGTCCCGCACCGGTGAGCGACATGGCACGCGAGTTTCCGGTGGAGAACAAGCCGCCCGCGGAAATCTTCAATTCGGTCGTGTCTTTGGTCTCTTGATCCCGAGCCGTTGCCGCTTCGAATCCGCTCGTGGCCACATCCGTTTTTCCGTCCGATGCAGCCTTGGTTTCCATCAATCCCTTCGGCAATTCGTCGCCGAACGCTGGTGACGCGATAGCCATCATCAAAGCAGTGCCGAAAGGTAGTGAAACGCTTTTGCTCATCATCCTAAGAAGTCCTTTCTTTCGCGTTATGCGTAAGAGTCGTTGGGTTAAGAGTTGCGGTTCCAACAATGGATTCCCGATAAATCCAAGAATATGAGTGGTTACACCGTTTATGTTGATGGTGACCAAGTGAACGATTGGTAAGACAGTGGGCAATGTCCAGCCCTTGACTCCAAAACTGTCATAAACCAAGCGGTATCGACGCAAGATTTCATGAAGTGGTTCATAGTGTGCTATCCGTTTGGACGGAATCATTCCCATGACTGACTTTGCTTTGCGCTTCGGACAGCAGACCATTCCCATCGTTGGCACGATGCTTATGGGACGGAGCCCTACTTGTTCGCTTGTTTTCACCGATGACAGCAAAGTTTCGCGACAGCACGCCCGGGTATTCCTCGAGGGCGGGCAGTTGGTCATTGAGGATTTGGGGAGTAAAAACGGCGTATTTCTCAACGGGGTTCGGATTGCGCACCGTGCGAGTATGCGCGTGAACGATGTCCTCAATCTTGGCAATCAATGCCTCGAGATTGTGGAGATGAAGCCTGCTCCCTATCGGAATACGGCTACGAAACCCGAAGGGGTTGTTTTCGATGAGGACGACGAACCAGCGACGGAGACGTTGACAGGAGCGGAGCCTGCCGATTGGCATGCGATCGAGGCGGCATGGCAGCGAGCCGATATCGACCTAGCCTCGATGCTTATGGATCAGGCGTTTGAAGTCACTGCGTTGCGCTCGATGGCTCGTGGTGAGATCGACAAGGAAGATCAGGCTTCTATGTGTGACTTGGCCCTTCGAATGGCCATCGAAACGAAAACTGGACGTTGGCTCAATCGTCTCGTGCAAGTTCATATTCTCGTATCCAAACCGTTGCCGCGAAATGTGACGGCTTCGTTGCCATCGCTCGTTCATAAGGTTCATGGTTTGGATAAGTCGCTGTTTGAGTCCTATTTTTTGCTTCTTCGGCGTTCGGGGACTCGGTGGTCGGCAGTCGATCAGCAGCTTTGGCAAGCCCTCGAGCGAGCTTTGAGGATGGGGTGAAAGGGTTGTGGCATCGGCGAATCGGTTGTCGGGGCTGAGCAGGGTAGCCACCGACGCTGTTCCGGGGGCTATCGTAGAAACGGTCGACCCAACGCGCGATTGTCGCTAAGCTGAGGGCCTCGGTCCATGTCCAATCCACTCGAGCTGGAAGATCGCCCGCGAGTTCTCGTCGTTGATGACGAGAAGTTTATCCGCGACATCCTCGCTGACTTCCTTGGGCTTGAAGGATACTTCGTCCGAACGGCGTCGGATGGTGTTTCGGCGCTGGACGTGTTGCATGCTTCGCGTTTTGACGTGGTGATCAGCGATCTGAAAATGCCGCGCATGGGGGGGATCGAGTTGTTGGAGGCCATCCCGAGGATAAGTCCCAATACGCTAACGATCATCATGACGGGATTTGGAACCGTGGAGACCGCGATCGAAGCGATGAAGCGTGGGGCTTACGATTACGTCCTGAAGCCGTTCAAGATGGATGAAGTCATCCACATCGTGCGGCGGGGGATCGACAAGCAAAGGCTCGCGGCGGAGAATTTGCGCTTGAAAGAGGCGGTGTCGCTCTACTCGGTCAGTGAAGCGATCTCGGCCAGTCTTTCCTTAGAGGAAATCCTTGAAACCATTGGACAATTGGCTGTCCAGGAGATGAAAGCCGATGTCGTGACGATCTGGCTGGAGGACAGGAAAGGCGGATTTGTCGAGCGTCATTCGCGGATGGGAAACCGATTGCAATTCGGCGGCCAGCTACACATCGACGTCATTGTCCAACATTTGATGAACGACCAGAACATCGTGGCTCATGGTACGTCATCAGAACGATATTTTGCCTCGACTCCAGACAGCCCAATCGTCAGTTTGCTCGTGGTTCCCCTCAAGGTGACGCGACGACTTCTTGGATGGATCGCTCTTGTGTCGACCAATCACACCGTGCGATTCGATGAAGGGCATCGCAAGCTATTTTCGATCATCGGTGCGCGGGCTGCAGCCGCCATCGAAAATGCGAAACTCTATGAGGAATTGCAGGGAACGTTCCAGCAGACCATTCACGGTCTCGCCAAAGCCATCGACAAGATGGATCGATACACCTCGGGTCATTCCGATCGGGTAGCCTTATACGCAACGTTTTTGGCAAATAAACTCGGGCTATCCGAAGACGTGGTTGCGGTGGTGAACCAGTCCGCGCTCATGCATGACATTGGAAAAATTGGGTGTGTGCTCAACTTGAACAAGCCCGGCACGCTGACACAAGAAGAATACGAAGTATTCAAAAAGCACCCACAATACGGAAAAGACATCTTGGAGCCCATCAAGTTCTTGCATCCGCTCATTCCAGGGGTTCAGCTCCACCACGAGCGATGGGATGGCAAAGGATATCCCCTGGGGCTTCGAGGAACGGAAATTCCCCTCATCGCCCGCATCATCGCCGTCGCCGATGCCTATGATGCCATGACCAGCAATCGCGCGTATCGAAGGGCATTGCCGCAAGACGTGGCGATTGGTGAGATCGAGCGGTGTGCGGGAACCCAGTTCGATCCCGAGGCAGCACTTGCCTTCATCGAAGGAATCGATGAGTTCATGGCGAATCGAAAAAAACTTCGCGGCTGAGTCGTCCTGCCCTTGTTCCATGCCTATCCGTATATGGATTGTCTTGGCATACCCCTTATAACGACGAGAGAGCACCCGACGTGATCACCCGAAGCATTCGAGTTTATTGGCTTGGCCTTCGGAGCTATGGTTCCGTACACGAATTGCAACAGCAGGCCCTTGTCGCGCGTCAACAAGGGTTGATGGGTGACATCGTCCTGCTGCTCGAGCATCGCCCGGTCATTACTCTTGGACGAAGTGCCAAAAACGAACACGTGCTTGTATCTCAAGAGGCGCTCGCGTCCCGTGGCATCGACCTCGTCACCACGGCCAGGGGCGGCGATGTCACGTATCACGGGCCGGGGCAACTCGTGGCTTATCCGATCGTATCGTTGGAGCCGGACCGATGCGATGTTCGTCGTTATGTGCGGGACTTGCTGGAAACGATGGCGGGCTTGGCCAACGAGCATGGTGTGTCGGCGGGCATCATCGATGAATACCCGGGAATCTGGGTGGATACGGCGAATCCCCGCCATTGGCCCGGACAAAACCATGCCGTTCGACCTGCGAAACTTGGAGCGGTGGGAGTGCGTATCTCCCGTTGGGTGACCATGCATGGTTTCGCCTTCAACGCCAGTACGGATCGAAGCGGCTTTGCTGCCATCATCCCTTGTGGAATCAGGCAGTATGACGTGACTACCCTTGATGAGTTGGTGGGGGGAAAACCTCAACCACAAGCGCTCGCGCCCCGTGCCGCGGAGCTGTTTTGCGAACGATTTGGTGCCGACCTCGAGAGCTATTCGCATGTGGACGCCGACGATGCACAGATGGCCGATGCCATCGGAATACCTGCGACGTGTTGAAGAGCCGTTCGGTGGATGCCTACCGCGGGTTCCCGTTGCGATGCCGCCTTTGGCCGGATAGGCTTCCTATCCCGTAAGTTCGATATCGGATACGGTTTGCTGCCCCATGTCCTTTGCTGATCAGGAAGACCAATGGCCGGAAGGCGTACCGCGGCGCGGCGAAGTCGTGGGGGATAAGTATGTATGCGAGCAACTGCTCGGAAAAGGGGGAATGGGCGCCGTCCTGTTGGCTCGTCACAACCAGCTCGGGCAACCTGTCGCCATCAAAGTACTGCTGCCGTCGACCCTGAAAAACCCTCTCGCGCAAGAGCGTTTCCTGCGAGAAGCGCGCTCGGTCATCGCTTTGCGCAGTGACCATGTGGCCCGCGTCATCGACTTCGGAACCCTTCCTTCCGGTTGCCCTTTCCTTGTCATGGAACATCTGGAAGGACAGGATCTGAAAGCCCTGATCACGCGCGACGGCCCTTTGCCCATCGACACCGCCGTGGACTTCGTGTTGCAAGCTTGTGAAGCCCTGTGCGAAGCGCATCAACAAGGTATCGTCCATCGGGATCTCAAACCCGCCAACCTCTTTCTCTCTCGACGCGTGGACGGCTCTCCCCTCGTCAAGGTGTTGGACTTCGGAATCTCAAAAACCGTTGCCTCTGCCACCGCTTCCAGTGGGTCCGGCCCCAGCATCACCAATACCGGTGCCGTATTCGGTACGCCCGCGTATATGTCCCCGGAACAATTACGAAATTCGAAACACGTCGATCACCGGGCCGACGTATGGTCTTTGGGCGTTTGCCTTTTCGAAATCATCACGGCTCGTCTTCCTTTCGGTAGTGAGGAGGATGGGATTGCCTCGATGTGTGCCCATATCCTCGAAGATTCTCCCGCTGCTTTGCATCGGTTGCGGGACGACGCCCCCGCGGGTTTGGAGGCGATTTTGTTGCGGAGCATGCAGAAAAACCCCGCCGAGCGATTCCCTTCCATCGCGGCTTTTGCCGAAGCCATGGCTCCCTTCGCCTCTTCGAACAGCACGGAAGTGCTTTTGCGTATCGGAAGGATGGCATCCAACAGCCTTCCTTTCGAAACCACCTTGCTGAGCGACCCTCCAAAGCTCTCAGGTCATCCTCCTTCGAGCGGCTGGGGGCGCACCGGTTCCCAATCCTCTGGAAAAAAAGAGGTCATCGTGGGGCTTGCCGTGGCTGCCGTGCTGCTCGCGGGGGTCGGTATCGGATGGACTTGGTGGACCCACTCCCAACGACCCCTCGTCGGCGTTACCGTTCCGACCCTTCCTTCCAAAGCCTCATCCTCCGCCGTCGTGTCGGTGGCAAACGTCCACGGTTCATCGCCCTCCGATGTTCCAAGCGTCCCTTCTGCGCGCCCATTGACTTCCGCGAGCGCGACAAGCCCGCTTGCGACCAAGCCGCCACCTTCCGCGAGCGCAAAACCGTCTGCCACGGTCAAACGCTCTGCCAGCGCTCATGCCGCGCCTGCCGAAAGTGCTCCACCTCCGGCTTTACCCTCTTGTCCTGCTGGGCAGGCTGTATCGAACGGTCATTGTTGCGCCATCGGTTTCGAATGGAAAGGTGGCGCGTGCGTGCCTGGCGTGGCCAAAGGGTTTTAACCATGGTTCGAAGGCTATGCCTGGGGTGTGAGAAAAGCGCTTTGGCGCTCGTCCTTCTCGCTGTCTTGGCTCCGTCGAGGGCGTGGGCGCAAGACGCTTCCCTGGATGAAGCTCGCACGCACTTCGAAGAAGGGGTGGCTCGCTATGAAAAGAACGATTTCCTGGGAGCGCTGGAAGCCTTTGCACAGGCGGACCGACGAAAGCATGTCCCTGCCATTACGTACAATATTGCGCGAGCCAGGGAGAGTCTTGGACAGGTCCAGGACGCCATTGACGCCTACGAATCCTACCTCGCGGAAGCGGGAGCCGAGGGAGATTATCTAGCCGCGGCCACCGTGGCCCTCACCACGTTGAAAGCACGGGCGAGCAAACTGCGCGTCGAAACCACCCCTCCGGGCGCAAATGTTCGGATCGATGGAAGAATTTGGAGAGAGAAGACCCCTACGACAATATGGGTTTCGCGCGGTTATCACCGGGTGGATGTGGAGCTGCAAGAATGGCGGGCAGGAGCGGATATCGATGCCGAGGGAAACGGCAAAGAGGAGTCGGTCGTGTTGCAACGCCCTTCAGCTCCGGATCGTCCTGCCGCTGCGCCCAAACGCCTGGCGCCCACGTACGACGGCTTGGTGGCTGGGTTGGGGCTGTCGTTGAATTATGCGGCATTGGTCGTCAAAGCCGAACGGCCTTCGCGCGAAAACGACGATGGTTCGTATCAGACCACGTCCTTGCGCTTCGGGCTCGTTCTCGAGGTTGGTTATGCGCTTTCGCCACGTTCCGTGGTGAGCGTCAAAGGCGATTGCGGGCTGGGATCCACCGAAAAAGCTTTATTTTCCCTTGGGTTAGGTAGTGTCGTCTACGCCTGGCGTGCCACCGAGCATTGGTGGATTTCGGCTGGGGGTATCATGGGTTCCAGCGATGAGTTGTTGGGTGCCACCTACACACCACTCTTCGGCCCCCGCGAAGACAAGTCCATTGTTTTGGGGAGCAAGCTAGCCATCGGTCCTGTCGTGGGCACGTCGGTGGCCATCGGTCGGGATGGCACTGGCGAATGGACCATGGGTATTCACCCGAGCTTGCTTTTGGGGACCGGGCAAGAGCAGTCGACTCTTTTCGTACCCGTGGTGGTTGGCCGTCGTTGGTTTTGAACTTTGGCGACGACATTGCTGTTGATCGCGTCGAGGTGACAGCCCCTCGTATGCTATTGGTTTGAAGGTATCTGATTTCTCTTTATTGAAATGCTTCTAGTCTTTGTCGAAGGGTACGGATGGCGGGTAGCGATAGCAGGGTGCGTGAGTTCGCCATCGAACGGTATATTTAGGAATTTGGATGAGTTGTGGGTAGAGTATTTCTATACTGGATTTTTAGGACTAATGCGTCATTTTCACGACGATCGTATGGCTAGGTAGAAGACACCAACAAATTGTTTGTGTCCGTAGGTGCTGAATTGGGATCGCTCATCCATTCAACATAGCGGGAAATATCGCGTCGGAGATCCCCTGAGATTTCATTGAACGAACATCCAAGGACAGTTTTGCCACCTCGTGAGGTCCGGACCCATCGCACGATACTGGATACTGTAACAATAGAACCCACGACCGGTGATGCGAAACGAACATGGATGGTTTCTCCGACGTTCAACGGACATTCAACCAGCAATAACATGCCACCTTCCGAGATATCTTCGCTGCGCCCATCAATTCTATTCCCATTCGAACGAATAAGTCGAACGGGGGTTCCGTAGGGTGCTCGCCGAAACACTCTTCGTTGAGGTGTGGTATGCGCTTCTCGACGAGATGGAAGATTCGTTATTTCACGAAGCGCATTGCTGAATTCACGCATGTCTTGGAAACGATCATCCAGAACAGGAGCAATTGCTCGTTCAATAACAGTCGCAAGTTCTAATGGTGTATCAGATCTTATATCCCTGACTTTTGTAATTGAGCATGGTTTAGAAAAATGGACAAAAATAGAATTGTATGTCCCACTAACCGGCACCGAACCGGTGAGGCATTCGAAGAGCGTAACACCAAGAGAATAAATATCGCTTCGCCGATCGATCGATTCTTGTCGGATATGTTCAGGTGACATATATTCGGGAGTACCGGGAGCTGCGGATTCTTTGGTAAGCTTTTCTCCAAATGGGGTCGATACGATCCCGAAATCGATTAGCTTGATTTTATAAGGTTTTTCATCAATCAGAAAGATATTACCTGGTTTTATATCGCGGTGAATCATTCCGCGTTGATGAACGAAAGCGAGAGCATCGCAGAGTTCCAATCCAATTTGTACGACTTCATCGCCGTATAGGGTTTGACGAGCCGCCAGCATCGCTTCGAGGCTTCTTCCTTTTAGCAATTCCATGACAAGATAGGGACCTACTTCTGGGGATTCCCCAGCATCGGTTACATCGATGAGAGAATGATGCCGTTCCCCTTGAAGAGCCGAAGCTTCTCGAAGCAAGCGCGCCCTGTTGGTAGCGTTGTTTTTATGAAGTATTTTAATGGCGAAACGACGTTCTGTATACAGATGCTTAGCTTCATAAATGGTTGCCATACCTCCAACGGCAAGTTCACGATAAAGCTGATAACGGTGATCGATTGTGCTTCCAATGAGCGGCATCCTGTTCACGTGAAGCCTCCAGATTCGGTTTTTTTTTGTTCGCTGGATAATTATTTCGTCAACTACTTTACGTATTCCATGTGCTGTTGGACGGTTGCTTTCTGTTCCACCATGGTACTCCATGCGGTCCCCAAATCATTCACGATGGGTCTGGAAGCGACCGACACGGGTCCCTCTCGCCGCATATAAGTACCCCATGCCATTCCTCGAATCTTAGCACCCTCGCCTTTTTGAGTGCAAGATTGATTTTGATAACGAGGAATCCTTGAGCCCGTTGAACCCCTAAGCATATGAATTTTGCCAAAGTCGACCCCCGAGGTAGAACAAATGAACTCCAGCCAATGGCGAGACCCAACGCGATGGTAGCGCCGTTTGACCTGTCTCCATTTTTAGTTGAACTTTGCTCGAGGAAGTCGATTGCGAGCGTCTCCTCGTTTCGGAACACTCGCGTTGAATTTGAGTAAGTGAAGGGAAAGAACAACGACCTGCTATACCAAAGTGGCGTTATCGATCCTTTCCGACTTCGAGATCTCGTTGCCGAAAAAACCCGGTGTTGCCTTGTGGCAAGGGATGACTTGCATCGCCTCGAACGAAGTTTCATGCTCCGATGACATGCGGACAGTGAGACTCACCATCGATGGCCTAGCGTATGTTCTGATGAGCGGTTTGGTGGTGGGTTGTGGGGCCAATTCGAGTTTTGACACTACGGATGCGAGTGTGGATGGTGAGGATAGTGGCGGTTGTCTACCTGGTCCAGATGGGGGAACGACTGCTGATTCGCAGCCGGATTCTGGCGGAAAAGACAGTGCAAAAGACGCTGTTATTGATGTGGATCCGGACCGTGAATGGCTCGATTGTCCAAGTGATATGGTGGCGGTCGGGCCAGTATGTGTCGACCGGTATGAGGCCTCACGGTCGGATGCAACCGCCATGGATCAAGGAGTTGCGGTGGGGCCAGCCCATAGTGTGCCGGGGGTCATTCCCTGGCATGTGGATCTGATGACTTCCGAAGCGCTTGCCGAATTCGAGGCTGCGTGTGTGGCGGCAAACAAAAGGATTTGTCGTCCGGAAGATTGGCGTGCGGCCTGTGAGGGGGCGACCGGGTCCACTTACGTTTACGGCAACGTTTTCGATGCTCGCACGTGCAATTGTGTCGATACTTATTGTGCGGATTGGTGTTTGGAGCATGGTGTCGAGCCAGAAAATTGCGATACGGGTGCCAACTGCGGTTATGTCCATGACAGTTTTCATCTCATGCCCACGGGATCATTTCCGATGTGTACGAATGAATTGGGAACCTTCGACATGACCGGAAACGTGTGGGAAGTGGTTCCGTCGAAAGTGGATGTTCGTGGATTCGAAGTGCGGGGGGGCGCATTCAATTGTGCGGGTGCCATCGACCGGCTCACATGTACGTTCAACGCGACTTGGGCTCAGCTATTTGCCGGCTTTCGTTGCTGTCTCGACCGAATCTGATCCTGTGTACGCGACCTCGGGCATGGATGATACGATGGCTTTGTGCCTTCCCGATCACGGTCACGACGTTCTGAGGACGAACCATCCGGGGCTGATTCCACGAGAGCCGTGATCGACGGTTTGTTCGAGAATCCACCACCCTTCGAAACCGATTTGGTGATGCGGCTCGACAAAGTCGACAAGCGTCTGGCTCGTCAGTGTTTGGTCGAGCGCTTGCGTGGTTCTCAGCCCACCGAGCAAGAGACGGGCATCTACATGGCTGCTTTTGGGCAATTGGGGTTGGTCGAACAATGCGCCGCGATGGCCGAGATCATCCTCGATGGTCGGATGAACCATAGAATTCGAGCCTATGCCTGTGGGCTCGTGGCTTCCGAAGACCGTTCTCTTGCCGAGGAAACGATGACCATGCTGCCGGCACACGAGCGGTTAGCGATCATGGATGTGCCGTATATCGATCTGCTGGTGTGGGCTCAGGCCGATCCGAGTGCGGGCGAACAGCTTGCGTGGGCGCTTGACAGTGATGTGATGGGCATGACGTTCGATCGTTTGGAGTGGCATCGAAAACGGGTGGGCACTGGAGCCGTCAGTGCTTATGGCGCGGCGTTGCGGAACAAACAAGCCTGCTCCTATCACCGCGGAATGCTCGACGCGCTCGTGGCGGAATCCTCTCCAGAAGCGTTTGTACTTCTTCGTTCCCTGCGGGATGAGGAAACGGATCCGGCGTTGCGTCGCGATTACCAAGCCGCATTGCTGCGCATGGGGACCCGTGCCATCGATCCATCGATCACGCGGGAAATACCGAAGGGAAGAGCCTTCGTCTCGAGCTGCGATCATCTCGGGGACTTCGTCATCCTTGGCTGCATGGACAACCCGGATGGGTCCGTATCGATTGCGAACCTTTGTATACGCGCCGATGCGCAGATCCGCGGGGGGTTCGTGTTGCTTCGTCAAACGCAGCAGGATCTTCAAGAAATTTTTGAGGAATTGGACCGAACGGGAGGCGGTTTTGCTCCTTTGTCTTTGCAAGAGGGGGCCAGGTTGGTCGACGAGGCGCTGCAGCGTATGGAGGCTAGGGGACAGAAAGTCGCGCGTGACGTTGAGCCTGCCATCGCGTTATTTCGTCGCGCTTCTCGCCGAAAAAGAAAATCGACTCCCGACATTTCTCCAGCCCTCGATATTACGATGGAGCAGGTGCGTGAGTTGATGCGAAGGCCTGAGCACGCGCGGACATGGATATTGGTCCCCTTGGACTTCGAGGCGATTCGTGCGCTTCCACCGCCTTCGCATCGGTTGGATGAAGCGTGGATTCGTGAAGCTGCCGCGTTGTGGGCGCGACGCGGCAAGCCACGAAAGCGCATCCTTTCGGTGGTGCGTCACATGGCGTTTTGGCATGACCTTCGCGGGGAACAACAGCAAGCTTCGTTATGCTCGGGGCTTGCGCGTAGCATGGAAAAACAAGCGGCCACCAGTCCTCTGGTGCTCGGTTTGTTCGAGAAGGCGTTTATGTTTCCGAAATACGAGCCCACGAGCCTATCGGAGACGATCACCCGCAATTACATTCGAAAAGCGTTGTTCTCCGGGATCCGAATTGCCAAAGGACGCGACCTGGCTCGGCTCGATTTCATCCATATCGCCTTCATTTTCCTCAGTCGCACGTTGACCCATGTCGATCCCGTACCGTTGCCCAAGGACATTCTTCTGACCATTGCGGATGGGCTGGCTACCGCTTATGTCGATCGTGTGATCGGAGATAAAAAACGAACGGCGGGGAAAAAGAGCGAGGATTTGCTGGCTTCGTGTCCTCCCGCCGTGGAGGACATCAAAAACGATATCGTTTCCAACCTCGACGACTTTCTACACGAGGTTTGCGCCATCTGTCCTATTCGATGCATCGACAAACCCAAAGCCCGTATGACGGAATTGTTTTTTCGCGACAAACATCCCGCGCTTTTGGATTCCGAATGACGTCGCGTGTGTTACGGACAGGCAAACAGGGGGGTTACGGGATGAAACTTCTTTTCGCGTTTCGGTGAACAGGCGGCCGTCGGCATGCAGCCATACGTGCTGGCTGTCTTTTGATAACACTTTTCTCCCAAGCCACAGGGAGCCCCGCATTTGCTTGGGTCCGCTTCGGCAAATACGGTTCGCTCGTAGCACTCTTCGTTGGCGCCACAAGCCGGTTTGCAGGAGGAAGCGGGAAGAACCGGAATCGAATCGAGATCGAGCAATGCATTGTTCAACCGGTCGCGAATCTCCACCAACGTTTGATCCAGCAAGTCCTTGGAACTCGCTTCTGCCACGCAAATGAACTTCGCCCGACCACAGACGTCGATGGCTTCACAACCCGGATTCATGGGACCGGCCGCTTCGAGTTGATCATCACCGTACAGCACCTTGCCTCCTACCATCACCAACCGAACCGTACTCGGCCACGCCGACACGATGGCATCGTAGGGCAGCGAAACATCGCCTCCCACGACGAAAAGATCGGCTTTGAAGCCAGGGGTTAGACGCCCCAACGTGTTTGACAAGGCAATGACGGCTGCCGCGTTCGATGTCGACATTTCCACGATGTCTTTGGTGCTCAGTACATTGCCATAGTGCGTATCATCCCATTGATTGGCGAAACGCATCTCCTCGAGCATATTTCGACTTCCCCCCATGGACCAATCCGGTGCCAAGCTGATGGTCAATCCCGCCGCTATCGCCGCTGGCAAATCGTTGGTCGAACCGTATAAAGCAACGTTGGAAGCCGGTGACCACGTGAGTTTCATACCCGCTTTTGCCATGGTTTCGTACTCGGCCGACGTAAACGAAGTACCATGCGTTATCGCGGTGCCAGGCGCATAAAGACAACCATCATCGGTGGTTACCGTGTACAACGTCGAAAACTCCTTGAGCGCCGTGGCGTCCACTCCTTCTCCACAATGAATGAGATACGCTTCCGTCGCTCCCGATGAATAATTCTTACAAACCCCATCGGCCGAACTCGTCGAAGGGGGAAACGTCGCACTCGTCTGAACTTTATCCGACGGCAAGCCGTTTTGAGCCACGTCGATCGATCGAGAAAGCGACGAAAAACAGGCCGATGAGGTTCCTGGCAGTCCGACGATGGATGTCGTTCCGGCGATCAACCCTTTGAGTTCTCCCCATTTATCCATTTCGCATTTGACTTTGCCGTTCCCCTTATACGTTTGTGGACACCATACCGGTTTGCCCTGGGAAGCGTCCTCGAGGCATTGCTTGTAGTCCATCATCACGCCGTATTCGCGTTCATTCGGCCACTGGTTGTGGTTCTGATATTTGCAAGTTCCCTCCACACAATTGCATTTGTTGTTCGAGCAATAACTCGAAGCCGCGCAGTCGCTTGCGTTCGAGCATGTCGAAGGGATGTTGGGTAACCAATGCTCGTCGCCGAAAATATCGAAGAGAATATGGTTATGGGTATCGATCAACCCTGGCGCGATGATGCCATGGGTGTCGATGATCGTGGCTCCTTGCGCTCCTGCTTCGTTGGCACATTCGGTTCCCGGTTTCACGCAGGTGAGCGTGTCGCCTTCGGCGAGCACTTGACCTTCGAAGGTGGTATCCGGGGTCACGATCATCCCGGACAACAGGAATCGGTCTGGCGCTCCGACTTGGATGGTAGCATCAGGACCCGACGCGCCTGAACCGCCCGTAGCGCCAGTTCCCCCGGTAGCACCTCCCGAACCTCCTATTCCCCCTGATGCGCCCGTGCCTCCGGTGGCCCCGCCCGACCCGCCCATTCCTCCCGTGGCCCCCCCCGCGCCGCCTGTCGCTCCGGCACCCGCGCTTCCCGCCTCACCAGAGACACCGCCGGTGGCCCCGCTCCCGCCCGCTCCCGCCGAGCCTCCCGTGGCCGGAACCGGTTCAGGCTCTGCGTCCGAAGCACAGCCCAACCCATGAACCGCGCCCACCCACAAAGCCAATGTCAGCACCCAACGACCCGAAATGGAAGACTGCCTCATCCTATGAATCGTAGCCTCAATTCGAAGCCCGCTCCACGAAAGTTGGAAAATGATACCGCCACCGTCTTTTCGTTCCCCAACTTGCCGATCATGGTTCGGGTTCCGCGCTGGCGGGCGTCGGTTTCCCCTCGCGTTTTGCAGCAGATCCGCGTTCGTGGTGGTTCGGATCCGTCTCCACGCGGCAAAAAAATTCGCCTTGGAACCGATGGTTGGTCCAGAGCCATGCCTCGTGCGTGGATTCCCTTTCGATGGATGGTGTGGAACATGCAAGTGAATCAGGTTTTATGAAAGGCCTGCCACTGTCGCCCCGCCATTGGCCTTCCGCCATGAAATCCAGTGTGATCTATCGATTTCACCCTGTGATCCACAGGATCCTACCCTCCGCCTGCCTCCTCCTATCCGCCCTATCCTGGGCTGACCCCGCTTTGCCCATCACTCGATGCGAAGTGTTGCGTCGGGCGCAAGCCTGGGTCGACGATCCCAACGCCTGGTATTCATGGGATCCGGTGTATACCGACCCCACGACCGGAGTGTCTGGCTACCGCCCGGATTGCTCCGGAATGGTTTCCGCCGTATGGGGACTCCCTCCTCCCGGCAATACCACCTATAGCTTCGCTCCGGGACCCTGGGATAATGGGGTTTCTCATGTGATTGGCGCCAGTGAGCTGAAGCCCGGCGACGCGCTCAACTATCCGGGCAATCCGAGTGCCGGAACGGGTCATATCATGCTCTACGTATCCGGAGACTTCCAGGGCGGTTACGTCGAGGTCATGGAGGAATACAACTATGGACATACGGCCGAGCGGCGTTGGCGAAGCATTGATCCATCCATTTATTATCCAATCCGTTACAACAATATCGAAGATGGCGAAGAGGAAATGTGTCATGGCTGTAACGGATTGATCGAAAATTGGGGGGTATGCAACCAAACCCCATGGGGCGCGCTGGATTATGCCGAAGGCGATTCTATCTACGGTTGGGCTTTCGATGGTGATGCCGGGGAGTCGGCGATCGACGTGCATGTTTATTGCAATGGCCCGGTGGGAAGTGCCGAAGCGGTGGGGGTAGCGATTACCGCTGATATCTACAGACAAGACTTATGCTCGGTGGTTGGCTCCTGTGATCACGGGTTTCGAATGCTCACACCTCTCAGCTTGTGCGATGGCGCAGACCATGAGGTACATGCCTATGCCATCGATGTTCCGGGCGGCCACAATCCGCCCTTGAGCCATTCTCCCAGAACCCTCCGTTGTGAAGGACAACTGCCTTCGGGGGTCGCACGGTGGATTGCCAATCCCAACGTTTACGATGCGTGGAAGTTTTCCGGCTTCCACGACCACCTGCCCATCGACGAAACGATCGTCGATGCGGTGGTACGCGGCGAGAATATCCCTGAAAAACCGTTGTTGGTTTTGGGTCCCGAAAAGGACAAGGTCTATCTCATCGACGGTGACATGAAGCGCCATGTCCCTGATCCCGGCGTGATGAGCGCGTGGCGCTTCGACTGGAATGCCATCCAAAACGTCGACGATGAGCAGTTGGCCGGGTGGAAAGAGGGGCCGAGCGTGCGGGAGCGGCCTGTCGTGGTGCGGGATTCGCAAGGGCGGCTGTTGTTGATCGACGATGAAATCGGGGAACCGTCGCCGAAAACCGGTGGTTCTGGGGGCGGCCCGGATGCGGGTGTAGGGGGCGGCAATAACTCCCATGATGGCGGGAAGGAAGCTGCGGCAGGAGGCGCCGGGATTGGAGATGACAATGATCCGAAAACGTGGTGGGAAAACGATACGGACTCGGGCTCCTGCGCGATGCGTCCTTCTGCTCGTAACCATTTGGAATATTTGATTATTTTATGGCTTGGCGCGTGGGTTGGATGGCGCGGCAAACGCTCGAGTGGGCGCGACGCTCGTCGGTGAATGTGGTGCGCCTTGTGGCAGCGGTTGTCTTTCGGAAGTGCGAAGAGTGTGATCGTGCTTTGATGCGTGCTCGATTGACCCTCATCGTCACCTCGAATTCGCTGGCGGGTGACTCTCGATGGTTCCGATGGACGAAAGCGGGCCAGGGAGTTCGAACAGGGCACGGGTTTTTCCCTTCCTAGGGACCAGACGCTCAATTCGTTGCCGATCGTTGTGCCTTATCCATCCCTCGGCTATCCGTGGAGATGTGACTCACGAGCGATCGACCGAAGAGATTCAGGACGCTGCTTTGGGGGAAAGCCTCGAAGGAAAGATCGTTGCCGAACGCTATCGAGTCATGAGGTTGCTCGGCGAAGGCGGCATGGGGGCGGTGTACCAAGCCGAGCACGTTCATATTCGAAAGACGGTTGCTCTCAAGGTGTTGCACAAGCAGATGTGCAGTGTGCCCGAAGTGGTGGCGCGCTTTGAACGGGAAGCGGTCGCGGCGGGTCGAATCGAACACCAGAACGTGGCAGTGGCCACCGACTTTGGTCGCCTACAAGATGGCTCTTTTTTTCTGGTCTTGGAGTATGCGGCCGGTCGCAGTTTACGCGCCTTGTTGCAAGCTGCCGGCGTGCTCGAACCCCGTCGCTGCGCGCATATCTCCCGACAAATCGCGGATGCCCTTGCCGCGGCGCATGCCCTTGCCATCGTTCATCGGGATTTGAAGCCCGACAATATCATGCTCATCGAACGCGATGGGGACTCCGACTTCGTCAAGGTCCTGGACTTTGGAATTGCCAAGGTTTCGCTCACGGACATGGCGGATCAACCCGCTCTCACACGAATCGGCGCTGTCTTTGGAACCCCGGATTATATGTCTCCCGAGCAAGCTCTCGGGCAACCTGTCGATGCGCGAAGCGATCTTTATGCGTTGGGGATCTTGATGTTCGAAATGCTGATGGGTTCCACCCCATTCGAACACGATGACCCAGCGATGGTGCTTGCGCATCAAGTTACGGTTCCCGCTCCGCGCCTGCCCGATCACGTCCCGTCTCCTCTCGCGTCGCTCGTCATGGCGCTCCTTGAAAAAGATGTGATGCAGCGGCCGCAATCCGCTGTCGAAGTGGTCCAGGCTCTCGATCGTTTTTTGCGTGGGGAAGCGAGCGAACCAGACTTGTCCGGGGGTCTATCTCTTCACGGAGCCCCGATTCCTGACAAGCTTCCCTCCGCTTATGGGGCGACGGCGTTGGACTTGGGTAAGCGTCCGGACCCGGAATCCTCGGGGCAGGTCTCTGCGGTTTCCCGGCTTGGTCGCGCGCCGGTCGGCACTCGATCTCAGTCCCAAGCGCTCCGAAGTCTATTGTCGAAGCTTGATCCAGGATTGGCCGCGGGAAAGACCCGCCTTCCGTTGTGGGGGATTTTGGCGGCTGCGGTGGCGTTGGGGGCTGTCTTTTTGCTGGTGACGACCCTGATCGCCGTGGCCGTGGTGTCCAAACAAGATGCCGTTCCCGTGGCTTCTTCCGGTGTGATTCCTTCGTTGTCTTGGCATCCCACGAACATGCCCGATCCATCGCGTTCGGCTATGCGATCCGAGATTGAGCGCATCGAAAGCATTGCCGTGTACAAGCGCACCCTCGACGATTGGGTCACGTTGGCTCGCGGATATTCGTCCATGGACCAGCATCGAGATAGTGCGCTCGCGTATCGATCCGTTCTGCAACTCGATCGGTCAAGACGCTACGATCCTCGACTGCTCGCGGACCTTCAGCGCGCCGCCCTCGAGCCCAGCGCATTTTCTTTGGTCGTCAATCTTGTGGAAGGCCGGGCAGGTCTTGGAGAGACCGGAGTCGATTTGCTTTGGGATATTTGGCACGATTTGCTGAAGCACGATCAACCTGCTCAGGCCGAAACTGCCTTCAAAAAGCTTGTCATTTTGAGCCGTCGCGCTTCGAAACCCCTTCGTGTGGCGATCGAATTGCACGCCACGGATCGTTGCAACAAACTCATGGAGGTAGTGAGCCGTGCGGAAAAAATGGCGGATCAGCGTTCCCTGGACAGGTTGCAACACATCCAATCGAAGACCGAATGCACGCAGGAAGGTTGCTACCCTTGTTTGAAGAAATCACCGAGTTTGACGCGCGCCATGCAACGAGCTACGAGCCATCCCGCACCCTCCCGTGATAAGGGATATCGTTGAAATATCAACAGGTTACATAGATTCATCTTCGCGCTTGCCCGGCGTGGGAGGATGTTGCTCGGGCAACGCGGCTACCCATGCTGCAGGAGCGTCTTCCAACACCACGTTCCAGCAAGCGGTATCGCGGTTGGCGCCTTGGGCCGGTTGGACTTGGACCAGCCGTTCGCGCTTGTGGACGCGGAGCCATTCGAGCGCACGGTGATGACAATACGGGTTGTTGCCTCTACGCCCCGTCACGCTAGCCGCGGTCCAGGGGCATCCGCCTTTACAGATTTCGGCGTAGTAGCACGTACGGCAAAATCCCCACAAATCATCGAGGTGAAAGTCACGAGCCCTGCGGAGTTCTTTTGCGTCGTTCCAGATCGACAGCAGGGATGCGTGACGCACATTGCCTCCGGAAAATCCTTCCGAACTCATCGCCGAGCAACCTTTGACCTCCCCCAGCGCATCGATGCCAATCGACAGGATTCCGCCTCCGCACCCGCCGGAGTGTCCTTTGGGGCTTCGATCGCGACGCAGCAGGTGTTCGAAGGTTCCAAAGTATCCGATGTTGTCCCCCGGCCACAGAGCGATTCCAAGCTCGTCGGCGCGTAGGCGTGTTTGTCCCAATACGGGCATCAGCTCGAGCATGTCGTAGGGATGCAGCCAAAGGTTCTCCGCATTGGCCGCGCGACCCATCGGCACCATGAGTTGCACTTGCCAACCATACAGGGGCCAATGCGACAGAATCTCCGCAAGTTGTGGTAATTCATGATAATTTTTTTGATTGACCTGCGTGTTACAACCGATTTTTATCCCCGCTTCGGCCAGGTTCGTGAGGGCTGCCGTGGCCGATGCAAAGCTGCCGCGTACTCCTCGAAGAAGGTCATGGGTGGCTTGTAGCCCGTCGATGGATACGCTGACCGCGCTAACACCGGCTCGAGCCGCTTGTCCGGCTTGCTGTCGGCTCATCGTCTTGCCCCCCGTGACCATGGTGCAATCCATGGCGTGTTCACGTACGGTGCGCACCAACTCGAGCCAATCAGGGCGCAGGTAGACCTCGCCACCGTGAAGAGCGACTTCCTTGCACCCCATTTCCGCAAGCTGTCGGATGACGTCTTTGGCTTCGGCCGTAGTCAGTTCGTCGCGATGAGCATGTCCCGCGCGGGTGCCGCAGAAGTGGCAGCATTGGTCACAGCGCAAGGTCAATTCCCAGACGGCATAGGTGGGGCGAAACACGCGTTTGCCGGAGGCGTCGGCCGGTTGCTGGGCAGGACAGCGCTTGATGTTGGGCATGCCCATGGTCGGGGATCCTAACTCATACGGAAACGAGCAGAAGGTGGAAAGCGGGTCGCGGCGTGGGAGTGCGCGATAGATGCGCTTTTTGCCATATCCCAACGGAAGCGTGCGCGACAACTTGCGTCATACCGTGGGGTGAAGGATAACAGACGGGCGACAAGGCATCCGCTGCATGATCTGAGCGGGAGGAACCCATGCAACGAATCATTGGGATGGTATTGGTTGGCATTCTTTCGATGTGGATGACGGGATGTGGCGGGGCGGAACCACCGCCGCCATTGGCACCGGATCGAACGGCACCAGGCGTCGAACGAGGGTCGAAAGTAACGACCTGTCGTTGGGTGCCACCGTTGCCCGAAGATCGAGAGGACCCGTGCATGCACGATAACCAGGGGGCGGTGTTGGAAATCACAGAGCGTACGGATATGCGTGAAGAGAGCAAGACACAGCAATCCCATACGTGTCTTTGCAACTGATGAAGCCACGAAGCACGAGCCCCCTTCAGATTCCCAGCCACGTGATCAATGCGAACGAGCCAAATGCCACGGCGATGAGCGATACCGCAATCAGCATATGGATCCACCGTTTCGACCCTCCGATCAGGCTGCGGCGAAGCGATTCGTCGATATCGGGTTGCGCGGCGAGCAAGCTTTCGAGTTCTTGATTGGCGTTGCGTGAACGAAGGCCGATGAGCATGGCTTCGATGGCGGTGGCGAGGGTGAGGATCATAAAAGCGCGAAAACGGCCTTGCCGCGATCGCCGTCGTGCAGCTTCAAGAGCCATTGGCTTGCCGTCCCCTAGCATCGCCGTCGAAACGTGCGCGGCTTCGGCGGGAAGATCAGCGGACCTTTGCAGCGGCCAACCCAATAACTCAGGCTCTACCCCCGTTGCTTGGGGGTCGGGAGATACCATCACCCAACGATGGGGCGCTGGCGAAACGCCAAGAGGCATCGAGCCAATCGCATCGCCCGTCAGTGTTCGCGTAAGCGGCAAACGCAGGCCGAGCAGGCGCGAATGCTCATCGAATACGGTGATGTACGCGAAGGGGTGGTGGACCGGTGATGCGACGAAAAGGATTCCTTCATCGATTTTTTGCGGGTCGATCCATAGAGTTCCGGAGCGGACGGGCAACACGCATTGCAACGAACCCGTGGTGGCATCGGTGGCCGTGGCATGGATCTCCAGGACAGGAGAAGGAAATGTAGCGGTGAAGACGACTTCGATTCGTCCTTGCGCATCTGTGATTTGGTGTTGCGACGGCGCAAACGAGATACCATCTCCTGAAAAAACGACGTTTGCTTTGGGCACGGGGGCCTCGTCGCGAAAAACATGTACCCACGCTTTTTCGGGAAACGATGAGGAAATCGTCGCCCGGCTCAGACGCAGCTCGATACGCAAGGGTCCTTGTTGTCTTGCGGCCACGAGGGGTGCGACCCGACGAAACGACTCGTTCCAGGACTTTGGGGAAAGAAACACGGGGCTTTGAAGCAGGACGGCCGCTGTATCGAGGCGCCGGATGGTCAGCGTGGTTTGTTCCGGTTGTGAACGCAAAACGACCCTTGCTTCCCAAGCGCCTTCGTCATCGGTGATCCCTTCGGTGATGTCGGAGATGGGAGTTTCGAGGGAAATGGGCACGTGGGATAGGGGCAGCCAGGTACCTCGGTCGTAGTGGGATGCGACGACTTTCCACGCGGCAATACCTTCGACGCTGGGGGGGCCCCCCAAGACATGAGCCGCGTCGACATCCTGTAACTTAGTGAAATAAAAGGAAATTAATAGAAGGATCGCCGTCAGGGCTGGCACCACGGATAGCCCTTGGACGATCCGTTCGTTATGGACTTGCCGGGGACTCAAGATCCGGCCTTTTTTCGTGTAGATTCGTGTCGGTTACTTCGGGCTTGCAATCGTCCCATGTGCATCTATACTCCGCCGTCCTGAATTTTACCGGTGAGTAACCATGTATGCCGTAATCAAAACGGGCGGTAAACAGTACCGCGTCGCCGAAGGTGAAAGCCTTCGTATCGAGAAGGTCAAGGGAGAGCCTGGAGACAAGATCGTATTCGATCATGTTCTCATGCTTGGTGGCGATGAGCCGACGGTGGGGAAACCTACCGTGCCCGGTGCCAAAGTCGAAGCCCAGATTCTAGCGCAGGATCGAGCCAAGAAAATCATCGTCTTCAAGTTCAAGCGACGCAAGAACTACCGACGCAAGCAAGGACATCGTCAACCCTACACCGAGCTGCAGATCACGAGCATCTCAGCGGGATAAGGAGAGAGCCATGGCGCATAAAAAAGGTGGCGGTTCTTCCCGCAACGGTCGAGATTCCAAAGCGCAGCGACGTGGTGTCAAGGTTTACGGGGGCGAACGCATCCGTGCGGGTGGCATCATCGTTCGCCAAGTGGGCAACAGCATCCACCCTGGCAAAAACGTCGGCCAAGGTCGCGACTTCACCCTCTATGCTTTGATGGATGGCGTCGTTGCCTACGAGTGGAAAAGCAATAAGAAAAAGCAAGTGTCGGTTCATCCCGCCGAATAGGCTTGCCCCTCTGTTTGCGATTCTCTCGCCTTTCGCTGCACTTTCCGCGTTTGGGCATGAACGGATCGCTCATGCCGTGCTAAGGGACACTTACCCTACGCATTCGCTCTGACGAGCGATTGACGGATTCGAATATCCCGAGTTCGAGATATCCATGGCTCGCCCCTCGATGCCTCCTGTTTCAAAACGTCCACGATACCTGGTGGTTGCTTTGATCGTGGCGTGGACGTTTGGCATCGGAGGCATCATGAACGGTTGCGAGTTGCTCCGGTTTTATAAGGATCCGAATACCATCCCCGCTCAGGTTCATGAAACCACGGAAGAGGGTTTGGCCGGATTTCTCGCGGCACAACAACGCATTTCCAAAGAAGCTTCCACCAAAGCTCTCGAAGAACATCAACAGCGCATGGTGCCCCTTGCCGTGGCCAATATCTTGCTCTCCGCTTTGCTCATTGTCGCCTGTGCCCGCGCCCTTGCCGCCAAACGCAATGCTCATCACCTCGCGCTCCAAGCCGTCGCCGCCAATATCCTGTACGCCATCGTGGATTACTTCGTCTCCGCGCCTGTTCGCCATGCCGTGCTCACCGCGACCACGTCGCAAACCTTGCCTGCCGACGCTCACGAATTGGATCCTACGCAACTCGCTTCCGCTGTTGCATGGTCCGTTCGTATCTTGTCCGCCATGCATGTCGCCATCCTCGGCCTCGTGGCTTTCGCCCTCACCCGTCCGCGAACCCTCGCTTTCTTCCACGGTGTCGAAGAAATATCGCCTCCGGAGGAGCCCTGAACGTGGGCGCGATCCTTCGTTTATCCGACGATCTATGTAATCAAATCGCCGCTGGAGAAGTCATCGAACGACCCGCCAGCGTCGTCAAAGAACTCGTCGAAAACGCCATCGACGCCGCTGCTTCGCGCATCCAGATCGATATTGGCGCGGGAGGTGTCGGTTTGGTGCGCGTGACCGATGATGGTGTCGGCATGGATGAACAGGATGCCCGACTCGCTGTAGAGCGACACGCCACCAGCAAAATTCAAGCTGTCGATGACTTATTGTCCCTGACCACCTATGGCTTCCGAGGCGAAGCCTTGCCGAGCATCGCCTCCGTGTCCCGATTCACATTGCGCACGCGCCGTCGCGATGTCGATGGCGGAATCGAAGTGACTGTGCAGGCTGGTCAGGTGCGCATGACCCCTTGCGGTATGGCGCCAGGAACGATCGTCGAAGTGCAAGACCTGCTCTACAACGTGCCGGCAAGAAGAAAGTTCCTCAAATCCACCAACGCCGAATCCGCCGCCATCACCGGAGTCGTAGAAAGCCTTGCGCTCTCACAACCCACCGTCTCCTTCGCGCTCAGCCGCGATGGGCGCGCTTGCCGACAATGGCTGCGAGCATCTTCGCGTCACCAAAGAGCCATCGCAAGCCGCCCCGATGACCAACTCGAAGCCGTGACGGGTCACCGAGGACCTCTGACCGTAGAAGCCTATCTTAGCCCTCCACAACGTGCTCGAACCGGTGCCGCTGGCCTCGCGATTCTCATCAATGACCGTGTGGTTCGCGATCGGACCCTGGCTCGTGTGGTAGCGCAAGCCTACGGAAGCGTGCTCGAACCCGGACGTTATCCTGTCGGCGCCGTGTACGTGGATATCGACCCTGCCCTGGTCGATGTCAACGTGCATCCCCAAAAAGCAGAAGTGCGTTTTGCCGATGCCCGCGCCGTACAGGATGCTCTGTTTCGCATCGTTACCGATGGTCTTGCTCAGGCATTCGGTCTTGCACCCGCTTCTCGCGCATTCATTATTACCCCTCCGACTGCGAAGCCCTCGTTGTCTTCGACCACGCCACCGTGGTTGCGTCCGTCTTCCTCTTCGGACTCACCATCCGGACAATCCACGGTTTCAGGCGATGGGGTAGGGGGGGCCCACGACGCCGATCCTTGGGGGTTACGACCTGAGCGACCCGTGCCCGCCACTGCTGCTCAACCATCGCTCGGCTTGCAGCCTGGACCGTGGGTAACGCCGTCGGTAGCCGTATTGCCAGATCAATCGATGGTTCGTAACCAAGAGATTAGTTACGGCCAACTTCGTTTTCTGGCGCAACTTCGGCTCATGTTTTTGCTGTGTGAGGCTGACGATGCCGTCGTGGTGATCGATCAGCATGCCGCGGCGGAACGAGTCACGTTTGCCAAGCTTCGTGATGCCTACCACAAGCGATCGGTGAGTTCTCAGCGCTTACTCGTTCCCGCCACGCTGACGTTGGACGCGGAGGATGTGGCGTTCGTGGAAACCCAAGCGGAGGTGATTGAGTCCACCGGATTGGAAATTCGTGTGGTGGGGCCTTCGCAAGGGATGGTCACGGCGGTCCCTCAGATCTTGACGAGGGCCGATCCGGCAAGGCTTGCTCGTGATTTGTTGGATGAGGTTCGACGCGCGGGTGGGCGTGGCTTTTCCGCCGCAGTCGATCTGGCGTTGGCCACCATGGCCTGCCATGGATCGATTCGCGCCGGTGATCCCGTATCTCCGCAAGAGGCCCAATCCTTGTTGTCCGCGTTGGATGACGTGGACTTTGGTGGGCATTGTCCTCACGGTCGTCCTTTGCTCATGCGCATTCGTTTCGAAGAACTCGAACGTCTGGTGGGACGACGATGAGTGCATCGTTTCTTTTGGAAACCGATGACAACGTTTTGCTTTGCGTCGTGGGGCCCACGGCATCGCAAAAAACAGCTCTGGCGATTCGTCTTTGCGAGCAATGGGACGGTGAGGTGATCGGTGCGGACAGCGTGCAGATCTATCAGCACTTCGACATAGGTTCTGGCAAGCCGACAGCTCGAGAATTGGCGCAAGCTGCCCATCATCTCGTAGGGATTGTGGACCCACGGGAACCGGTGGACGCTGCTCGATATGCGCAACTTGCGGAAGCGTCGATCCGGGATGTGCGCGCGAGAGGAAAGGTTCCGATCGTCTGCGGCGGGACGTTTCTTTGGGTTCGTTCCTTGGTGTATGGGCTCGCGCCAGCGCCACCGGCTTCGCCCATCGTCCGAAAAAAACTCGATAAAGAGCGTGAGCAATGGGGGGATGCGGCGATGCATGCTCGTTTGCAACAGGTCGACCCGATCACGGCGCGGCGGCTGAATCCAAGGGATTGGGTTCGCGTTCAACGTGCGTTGGAAGTCTTCGATCTGAGCGGACGCCCTTTATCCGAGTTCCATCAGGAGCATCAACGTCAAGCGCCGCGGTATCAACCCCGCTTTGTGGGGATTCGATGGACACCCGCGGAGTTGGAAACCCGGATTCGTCATCGTGTACGGTCCTGGCTTGCGTCAGGATGGATCGAGGAAGTCGAATCACTTATCGCGCGTGGCTATCGTCATACGCGTCCCATGGCATCGGTGGGTTATCGGCAAATCGTCGATGTCCTGGAAGGGCGCGAGAGTCATGAGCAACTGCTCGATCAAATCGTGCGTGCCACCAAGGTATTTGCCCGACGGCAACGAACATGGTTGCGGGAGGTGGACGTGCAATGGTTGGATCCAGACAGTAGCGAAAGACCCACATTGGAATTGCGCGAAAAGGACGATTGAACGATTCGCCCAATCCAAAGAAGGGTGATAAGCTACGAAAGATACTCATAAGGGGACTTTGAGGTACTCTGGCCGTGGAAGAGACGTTCGGGCGATACAAGCTACTTGAACCGCTCGGCCAAGGTGGAATGGCCGAAGTGTTCAAAGCAAAAAGCTTTGGCGTGGAAGGATTTGAAAAAATCCTCGTCATCAAGAGGATCTTGCCACAACTCGCTTCCAACCAGGTCTTTGTCGATATGTTCGTGCATGAGGCCAAACTCGCCGTACGCCTCTCGCATGCCAATATCGTCCAAGTCTTCGACTTGGGTCGCGTCGTCAACGATCGTGATGTCCCATCGTATTACATTGCCATGGAGTACGTGGCGGGGCTCGACATTGCCTCTTTGCTCAAACGTTTGCGTCGTCGTTCCGAAATCTTGCCCGTAGATCTATGCCTTTTCGTCGCGGCGGAAGTCGCCAAAGGCCTCGATCATGCCCATCGCCGTAGAGACGAGCAAATGCGTCCTTTGGGCATCGTTCATCGCGACGTTTCACCGCAGAACGTATTGTTGTCGTGGGAGGGGGAGGTGAAGGTTACGGACTTTGGAATTGCCAAGGCTCGTGACCTCATGGAGGACCGATCCGACGACAATAAGCTTCATCAGCTCAAGGGTAAGTATGCGTACATGAGTCCTGAGCAAGCGCGCAATCAGGACGTTGATGCGCGCAGCGATATTTTTTCGCTTGGTGCCATGCTTTATGAAATGATCGCGGGGGTCAATCCGTTCAGTGCGGCAACGCCCTTCGAGACACTTCGCCGGGTGCAGGCCGCGGAATTTCCTCCCATCGAATTGCTTCGTGAGGATGTATCCAAGGATCTTGCCCAGATCGTGCATCGAGCGCTTGCTAAAAATCCCGAGGATCGTTTCGAAAATTCCGGTCGATTCTACGAAGAGCTTCTTGGGTATTTGTATTCCTCCGGCACGCGTTATACGGCCAATGACTTGGCAGAGTATCTTTCGGACTTCCGCGAATTGGATGCGGAAGAACTCAAAGCGCGCGATGTGCTCCAAGACCTGGGACCTTTGTCCGATGAACCGGATGCAACACCGGTGGAGGTGCCCTCCACGGCCGGTGACCATGGTTCCGCGTATCGATCCGTGAGTTCCCCAGGCTTCACCAGCACGCCCACCGCCGGGGAACGACGTGAAGTTACGGTGTTGGTCCTGACGTTTGCCGAAAGGGATTGGACGTTTCCACACCATCTGCGTGCTCGTGTGAAAGATACCCTTGCGCGCTACGGAGCCCGTCTCATCGACGAAGAGCCCTTGCAGTTGGTTAGCCTTTTTGGACTCGGCGATACGGATGGACGAGAAACCGAAACGGCGGTTCGTTGTGCACTCGTACTTTTGCGCCAACTCAGCGCCGGGAAAGTATCTCCGAGCGCGGGCGTTCATGTCGGTCGCATCATGCTGCATGCCTCGGGAGAGCCGGCGAGAGACACGAGATTGATGTCGCTGGTCAGCGAAGCCCAGGCGCTTGCCCGCGCACCGGAACAAGGCTGTGCCGTGTCCGCGGCTGTCACACGCGAAATCCGCGGACTTTTCTTTCTCGAACCGCTCACCGATGTTTCTCGCGCGGGATTGACATCCGGCGCCATGCTCGTTGGTGACCTTCGAGCCCCCGATGAAGTCATTGGAAAGTTCGTCGGACGAAAAAACCAACTCCGCCGTGTGGGAGAAATCCTTGCCGCTGCAACACGCCGACGATTGCGAATCGTCTCCATACAAGGTGAACAAGGAATCGGTAAAACCCGATTTCTATATGAAGTGCATCGCCGTCTTCGAAAAGGCGATTACAACGTTGGGTTTTACTTGGCATCGTGTCCACCCCGGGGAAGAGAAAATTCCCTGTCGGGTTTGACGGCGATGCTCGAAGTTTTATGCGGCGTTCGGGAAGGTGATCCGCTCGAACGAGTGCTGGGGGTCGAGCCTCGTCTTCGTGCTCTCGGCCTCCCCGACGAAGAACGCAATGCGGTTCTTGGCCAACTGGGAGTGAAGCGGATCGGCCAAACAGGTCCCAATCTCCCCCCCTTGCGTGCGGCTTTTGCCCGTATGGTTCAGCGCTTGTGCGAAGACCGTCTGCACGCTTTCGTTTTGGATAACGCCCATGCGCTCGATGAAGACACCCTCAATGTGCTGCAAGGATCGACCCTGCGTCTTGCCGCGACGCGTGCCGTTTTCATCATGGCCGCGCGCACGCCGGTGCAGCATAAACTCTTCCAACATACGTCCCATGAGAAGATCGTGCTCGATGAACTCGATGATTCCGAGATGGCACGGCTCGTGGCAGTCCGCTCGGGACTGAAAACACCATCCCCCGATCTCATCGAATTTTTCCGATCTCGCGCGGGAGGACACCCGCTGTTCATCGAAGAACTCGTCAAGGAACTCATCGAAACAGGCGCGCTCGTCGTGCAGAACGGCATGGCGGAAAGTGTCAAACTCACCGGCGACGTCGCGGTTCCTCGGCCTCTTCGTACGCTGATGGCCGCGCGGGTGGCTCGCCTCGAACCCAATCATAAATTGGCGCTATTTGCCGCCGCTATCCTTGGAGATCCCATCGATACCACGGTGCTTGCCACCATGCTGGGCCTGAGCCTGCAGCATAACGAACACACCATCGCCGCCCTCGAAGAACGAGCGCTGCTGCGTCGCACCGCCTCCTCGTCCGCCTCGCTCGCCTCACCCATGCTTCGAGAGTCCGTACTCGAATCATTGCCCGTGGAAACCCGACGAGACTTACATAAGTCCGCGGCCGATGCGTACGAATCCGTTTTTGGAACCAGAATTGAACAAAAAGCGCATCGTGTGGCTTATCACTTGGCTGAATACGGAGATCGAAATCGCGCCGCGGACTTTTTTGCCATGTCGGGTCGCCGACGCCTGCGCTCCGGGCAACTCGAAGCCGCGGTTCACGATTGGGTGGAGGCCTTTGACCTCAGTGACCTCGAACAAAGAAACGCCCAAGAACTATGTGAGTGGCTCGGCGACTTGCGCGCGGCCGTCCATGCGGTTCGTGCGGCACCCGCGCTGCCACGAATCCTTACACGCGTCCTTTCCCGAATCGATGCGGAAGCAAATCCCAAACGCTGCGTGATCGCACGCATCCATAGCGCCGCTATGCTTGGCGCCGTCCATCAATTCGATTCCGCACAAGAGTATATCGACCATGCCCTCGTGCTTGCCGACCAGCGCGTGGAGTTGCGTCGCTCCGCCTTGCTCACGGGAGCGGAAATCGCTTTCCGTCGCGGTCTGTTCCGACACGCCCTCGACTTGTATCGAGAAGTCTCCTCCCTCGGTGAACTCGAAGGCAAAGAAGCATATCGCTTGGAGATCGGCTTTGCCAATACCATGGCCGCGCAAGGCAATCGTGCCGAAGGCCTCACGCATCTCGACCGCGCTCAACAACTCTCGGACCCCACGGACCTCGCGGATGCGGTCGAAAGAGAAAAAATTCGCGGCCTCATCCACTACTTCACCAGAGACTTCCGATCCGCTGCCGCTGCTTTCGAAAGAGGTGCCGACCTCGCCCGCGCTTCCGGACTTTCCTACGAAGTCGCCCTCGCGCTTCATAACGCCGGCGATGCGCTCGTCTGGCTCGGCAACTTCGCACGCTCTCACGTCGTTTTCTGCGAATCCTTATCCACTTGTGAAGAATACGGCTACGAACGGCTTGCCGCTCATAACCGCATGTACCTCGCATTTCTAGAGGCCGATAAGGGCAACAACGACACTACCGTTCTTCGTGAACTCATTGCGATTGCCGAAGCTCACGGCTACTTGTGGGATGTTCTCGATGGTCGGCACCTGTTGGGAACACTCGCATTTCGAAGAGGGGATACCGATACGGCACGCACCGAACTGGGAATCGTGCAGGCTTTGGCCCGTGACAACCATAACCAATTGCTCGAACACAGCGCCTCCGAAATGCTCGAACAACTCGATCGAGAAGCCAACAGCACCCGATGATTCCCTCAATACGCATCGTCGGGAATGCGTATCGAACCAGGAAGATGCAACCCCAACACGGGTATCGATGCCTCGCCTTCGAGCAAGTAGCGATACCGTAACCAGTTGCTCATCACCCGCCAGATATAGTGACGAGTCTCTCGGTAGGGGACTAACGCTACCCAAATATCCAGCGGTGTTTGCTCCGCGCCTTGGAGCCACCGTCCCACCGCCATAGGACCCGCGTTATACGCACCTACGGCAAGAGGTACGTGACCGTCAAATATTCGAAGAAGCATGGATAAATACTCCATGCCAAGGGTGATATTCATGCCTGGGGAACGAAGTCGACGAAGGTCGAATGGTTTGCCCATACGCTGTGCCGTCCTGTCCGCGGTCGTAGGCATGAGTTGCATCAGCCCTTGGGCGCCGACCGGAGACTGCGCCTCCGGGTTAAACGCGCTTTCCTGTCGCATGATCGCATGGGATAAACCTGAAGGAATGCCGTGCTCCGTTTCCCATCGATGCGTGATCGGTCCGTAAGGATAGGGAAATAGACATTCCCACGCCCAGCGATTCGATGCTGTCGGTGCCAGTTGAACAAGGCGTTGGGGAGCGTGCCGCTGACCCATGCGGTATAACCTGCCCCCCGTCTGAAGCTGCCCGTAAGCGCGGCACAAGGCTTCTCCGCCGCGATCACCATAACCGCGCTGAAAAGCTTCTTCCTGAGTACGCATCGCTTCTTCCGCATCGCGAACGAGCCCCAGGTCGCGCAACCATTGAACCGTCGGCGGAAGGTTCACCACCATCGGTGGCAGCTCATGAACGGAAGGAGCCGGAAGGGCAATCGGGGGCGTGGGTTGTCCCATCGACGCTAGCCGCGCCTGAGCCATCAGGCTGAACCATGACAAGGGCTGGGAAGAAATCGTGTCTCGCCATACCGAAGCGGCGAGAGAGGTATTCCCTTCCAAAAAAGCAGCAACCGCTCCCAAATAACGAAAGGAGGCCGCTTCGAATGCCTGTTTCTCCCCGCTGGCGAGAGACTCAAACAAAGGTCGCGCTTGCCCAGGCTGCCCTGAAAGCAACAAACACAGCGCAAGCTCATATCGCGCCTCCTTGGACAACGACCCTCGTGGATAACGCTGCAAGTAGCGTCGGTATCCTCTTTCCGCCAAAGGCCATCGACGTTGAAAACGGTAGAGTCGAGGGGCGTCGTAGCTAGCCCGTTCAGCCCAAGACGACGCGGTGTGCTGATGGATGACCTGTTCGTACAAGGCGAGCGCTCGATTGTTATCCTCCGCCCGGCTCCATGCTTTGGCCGCCAAATACAAGGCTTGTGCCCCATGAGGGCCGCGAAGCTTCGCCGCTTGCTCGTAGATTTGCGCCGCTTGGCGATAATCCTTGCGGCTTTCGTAATACGCCTTGGCTTGGGCAAGAAGCTGCTGGACCCGGGGAGGTGGCCCTCCGGGAGCTGCTTTGGCTTGTTCGATCTCTTGCCGCGTTGGCTCCGAATAACCACGATTCGCATGACTCCACGCGCGTTGCATACGGTCCGAGGAAGTCAGACGATGGTTTGGGTCCACCTGACGAAGCGTCTTCCACGCTTCGGCACTGACTTGGGGATCGCGTGCATGCTGGTATACGAAACGCAAATCCGCTATCGCCGTGGCTTTGTCGCCCATCGTTTGTGCGAGCATCGCGCGATGAAGGCGAGCTTCGATCCCATCCTCACGGCTCGACGTGCCGGCCATTTGAATGGCTCGATCGATGGCGCTGCGTGCTAACTTGACTTGGCTGGCTCGAAAATACGCCTGGGAAGCTTTCGTCAACGCCCGTACGGTCTTGAGCTGGGCAAAGTACTGCGCTGCTAGATCCGCTTGACCGCCATGCCAATGCGCTTCTGCTCGCTGTAGCGCGATATCTGTCGCCACCTGCGGAAGCGCCGACTCCAAACCGTCCAGCAACGTCAACGCTACCGACCACTGCTCTTGCCCCATGGCAACCTTGGCGCGAACATATCGCATCCTCGGTGCGCTACAATCCACATGCTTATCGAGCAAAGACGCTGCAAGAGCCCAATCTTCGAGACGAACCGCCTCGACCCAGGACTCTTGCGGTGGGGTAATCTCCGCCGCGGAAGAATTCGCGGAGGAAACGGCTGGTTCGACGCTCATCGTCGAGACCGAACCATTGAGTGACAACGTGTTGGAGCGAGGTTCCGCACGGGTGCAACCCAAGGCAACGCTTAGCAAAAACCACCAATGCCCTTTGATCCAGTTCACAAAGGCGACTCCAGCTTGGCGCGAACCCACGGCTCCGTAATCTGTCGAAATCGGGCTTTCGTCCTCAATCCGCCCAGTATCGAAGCCAATCCCCACTGCAGCCGATTCACGAACGTAAGATCGAAGGGCATGTGCATCGGCGTGGGAAGCTTGGGTCCTCCCTCCGCTTCTTTGATGAGCTTGCGGTGTCCTCTTACCAAATATTGCACCGCTTCTTTCGCGCTCTCGGGCGTGTACTCGTACGTCGAATGAGTCGCGATCGGCATCATCAATTCGATCGCGTAGCTGCGATACAAATCCCACGAAGCCTTGTCACCAGGGGCCATGCCCATGAACTCATGGCAAAGACGATCGAATTCCGGCCAATTTGCATCCATGACCGCGGCCATATAATCCTTGAGCCCTTGGGCCATGGCGGTAGGTAACACCTTCACACATCCAAAATCCAAAAACCCAATACGCCCATCCTCCAAAAATCGATAATTGCCAGGGTGCGGATCGGCGTACAACACACCATGAACCAGCAAATTTCGCATCATGAACGTCCACAGGGTCACCCCCGCCGCATCGCGCTGCGCTTGGCTGGCCGTCGCCCGAAACTGCTCATACCCCATTCCCCCTAGCCTCTGCGCCGTCAGCACCCGACGCGTCGATAACGAATGGTATACGTGGGGTATCACCACCGCGGGAAGATCGGCGCATAACTGCCGAAATCGATCCATATTTTCCGCTTCTAGGCCATAATCTAGTTCAGCAAGGAAAACTTCCGTAATTTCACGAAGAGTTTCCTTCGACTGGTACTGCCGAGACAAGGGAGCCAGGACGACTTCGAGCATGGACAAGCTTTTGAGATCGTTTTCCACCGCCTTGTCGATGCCGGGGTATTGTACTTTCACAGCCACTTCATCGCCTCTTCGTGTCATGGCCCGATGAACTTGGCCTATGGAGGCGGCCGCGAAAGGAACGGGCTCCCAATGACGGAAAAGCCGTTCCGGTCCCACCCCAAACTCCTGCCAGATCATTTTTTCAGCCGCTTCCGGGGAAAGAGGGGGGGCCTTATCACGCAATTGCTGAAGCAAACGCTGAACCTTGTCTTCGTAACCCGGAGGCGCCAGCCCATCGATATAGCTGAACATCTGCCCGAGCTTCATCGGAAGCCCCTTCATCTCCCCAAGCGTTTTCAAAAGCGCCGTCCCCGCTTTTTTCGCATTCTCGTACGTTCGCTGCCGCGCCAACCGCTCCTGCTGCTCCGAACGCGATACGCCCACCGCGCGTTTGGCTCCTTCCAAGGCAACCGGCAATACCTTCGGCGCAAGAAGGCTGAGCCGAGCCAGACGTTCCCACCGTGACGATGGAGCTTGGGACCGAGGGGAAGGCTCGAGCGGTCGAGCGAATTCGTTGGGGTCTTTCTCTCCTTTCATTGGATGATCCGCGCGCAACGTGGGGTTGATTACCAATTCGACCGCAACCCATCGTCGACGATTTTTAAAATAGTCTATTGATTTCCATTGGTTATGATGTGTTCGGGCGTGATGGTCGAGTCTTTCGGCCCCGCACCCTTGCCTCGTCCATTGTGCGGTACGGTACCACGAATAGCAAGGACGCGACGAATGCTTACGGATCGTTCGGTAGGCTTCGTGGCAGCCCGGTGGCACTTCATGCTTGTTGTTGGAAAACGAGCCCTTCCATGCATCCTTGGCGCAATGGCTCGAAACGTATCGTACAGGGAGTTGCTCGCCTTCGAAGGGAACATGCTACGATCCCCCAGATGAGGCTTCGCTCTCCGATTCTGGTTTGCCTGTGTTTCGCTGTTTTCGGCTGCTCAAAAAAAGATGATCCCATCGATTTTTCCAGTCAAACACAGGGAGAGGCGCAAGGGGCTGGTGCGGTGCCCTCCGAAGCGGTTTCGCCCTTTTCCTCCCCCGCGGTATCCCCAGCGGCTACTTCAGTCCCTTCGGTTCCGTCGGTCAACCCGCCCAAACCAGACGCTGGTCCTTTGCCCGACGGTGGGCTCGCGATGCCTCCGTTTCCTACCTTGCTTCCTACGCAATTACCTTCCTCCCTTCCGCCCCTTCCTACCTTATTGCCCAGTGCATTTCCCATTCCCGTGCCCGCACGAACGTGAGGTATGCCCGTGCCCACGCTCGTTGAGCTTCCCCCTTGGTTCCTTCTGGGATTTGCCCTCGCTTTCGGCTTGATTTGGGGCAGTTTTTTGAATGTCGTCATTTACAGGGTTCCTCGAGGACAGAGCATCCTTCGCCCCGCTTCTCGCTGCCCTCACTGCGAAACGCCCATTCGCCCTTGGAACAATATCCCCGTGGTCAGTTGGTTGTTATTACGAGGGCGAGCTGCTTGCTGTGGTGCCGCCATCCCCATTCGTTACCCCCTCGTGGAAGCAGCCGGAGGATTGCTAGCCCTGGCCTTGGTGCAAACCGTCCTTCGCCCCATGGCTCCCGATACCCCCCTATGGCTAGGCGCTCTGACTTTCTGCACCTACTTTGCGCTTGGCTTGGTTTCCATTGCGGTAGCCTTCATCGATCTCGACCATCTGTATATCCCCGATTCCATGTCCCTCGGTGCCATCGTTGTAGGCTTGGCTTCCTTTTCCCTTCGGCCCCCGTTGACCTTCACCGAATCGTTGGCCGCTTCTATCGCGGGATTTGTCGTCGTTTGGCTCGTGTTCGGTGTGTTATATCGCGCGATTCGTGGACGAACGGGGATGGGGTTAGGGGATGCCAAGCTCCTGGCGGTTGCAGGCGCGTGGTTCGGATGGAAAGGGATGTTTTTCGCTCTGCTAGGCGGTTCCGTGCAAGGAACCCTCGCCGCCGTCGTTGTTCTATTGGTTCGGGGAAGACTCGAGGAACCGGAAGCCGTGCAACGGGAGCGAGAAGAACTGCTTGCCGCGGTGGCCGCCATCGAAGATCCGGTCGAACGCCAACAAGCCGAGCAAGAACTACAAAAAGACCCGATTTTCGAACCTTCCGCTGGCGGAGCGGGAGCCAGGATCCCTTTTGGCCCTTTTCTGGCTCTCGCCATCATCGAATATATGCTGGTCGGTGAAGCTCTTTTGTCGCAGTATATGGCATGGCTCGCGCCATGATACCGCTTCCGTCTTGCTCTCGCGTCCTGGTTGCCGCTTGCCTGTCTCTGTGTCTGGCTCTCATCGCCTCCTGTACGTCTGTCACACCAATTCCCCCACAAGGGCCCCATGACGCTACAGAGCCGTTTCTGTCGGTACCCAAACCTCCAGATATCGTTCATGTGCAGATGCTACCACCGCCCCCCGATGACCAATCCGTCTGGGTGGATGGTCAATGGCAATGGTCAGGACGCCATTGGAAGTGGCAAGAGGGGCAATGGGTACAACCGCAAAAGAAAGCCCATTACGCACAGCCGGACTTCGTATTGACCCCAGAAGCCGATTATCAACGTGTTATCTCGCAGGAAGGAGCGGAGAGCTGGGTATTGCGGGGGTACCGGGCTAAACTACAGTTTCGCCCGGGACGGTGGTACTCCACTAGCGATAGAGCACCGGCAGGTTCGGCGTCGCCTTTGGAGCGATAAACCCCTGGGGCGTGATTAGAGGAAGTAAATCGTTGCCCGACGCTCTCCCTCTTTTTTGATCTGGCCGTCGGAAATCAGCTTTTGAATCGGCCGCATGAGTTGGCGGGTGGTCGTACCGAGTCTTTTGTTGATCTCCTCGATCCGCATGGGCTCTGGAGCGGTCGACAACAGCTTCACCACCTCTTCGCCCACCCTTCCCAGCTCATTGGCGGAGCGTCGAATACGCTTACTCGGTACGGGCTTTTTCTTGGCCGTCGTAGGCGTTTTGGCCGCTGGTTTGACCACGGTTGTTTTGGTATTTTGCGGCTTGGCAGCTTTGATTGGCTTAGGTGCCGGCGTTGGCTTTTTTGGCGTTGTACTCGCCGCCATGGGTCCGGACCGGAACTCCGCTGCCACGGAAGCAAACGCTTCCCCAAAAATAGCACTTACCTCTTCGGTAAAGTGTAGGGCCGCAGCACGAATCTTTTCTCTTAGTTCATCTCGCGTCATGGCACTCGACTTTCCCATAATCGTGTTGAACGCACAAGACGAATCGTCGAAATCTGCCACGGAGATCCAACACCCTTCCCCCTAGAAGGGATACATCTCGTGTAATTTCCAGTAGTTACGCTAATTGTCGCCTAGGGATGAGCCATCGATTCCCAACAGGCCACCTTCCTTCGGACCGCTTTGCTTCCACCACCGTTTGCCCCCTAAGGCCTGCGGTTCTCCCTTCCGCCCACGCATGCCTCCCTCACGAAAGCACTACAGAGTAACGATGCGCAAAACCTTTGCTCAGCGGCGTCACGGCATGCAAACCGCACAACGATGCCACGGTAGGATTCGTTCTGCTTCCCAACCAAATGTAGGACAAAAGCGGGCTCTGACTCTCTTTCAGTCAGTCGTGCAATGAGGATGCGGGAACGAAATACGTTGTCGATCTGCGAGTTCCCCGCTTCTGAATCTCGCCCGACGCAAGCAATCGCCGGATGGGTCGCATCAGTTGTGGCGTCGTCGTTCCAAGCGCCGTGTTGATTTGCTCAATGCGCATCTCCGCTTTCTTTTCTTTCAAATACCGAACGACGCGCGCCGCGTCCTTGTCGAGTTCTTGGGCGGAACGACGTCCCGAGGATGCCAGGCGGTGAGTCGACGGTTTTTTTGCTACCTGTTTTTTTTTCGAAACCGACGGTCGAGAGGGCTTGGGGGCACTTTTCTGTTCTTTTTTTTCGGCGACTGCCCGGTTCTTGGATGCCGTGGATGGTGCCGTATTGGCAATCCCAACCGTGACGTCTCTAACGACACTCTGCAACAACTCCCCAAAATACCCTAGGAGTTCATCGGTCAAACGGTCAGCCGCATCGATCACTTGTGCTTGATAATCTCGTTGGTTCATGGGTTGACAGAGTTCCACAGTCATCACGAACAAGACAAGAGCAAAGATGGACAACGATGGGTTCATTCGCTTTTTCTCACGAAAAACGCGTTGCTTGACGCTTGTAACCAAGCGCTGTGGCTAGCGAAGGAAGGAGCACGAGATATCCAATTCCAAGCCTTCGTCCTTTTCCTCTTCCCGTCATATCCGTATCCGGTTTAATCTCCCAAGACCTATCGCTTTTTCTTTCCTGCTTCGCCTCCTTGTTTCACCGCCTTCGGCCTTCGCGGTATTCCTCTTTCGAAGAAGGGGAGATTCTCCTCATCATCTCCCATGTTTCCGCCAGTTCTCCCACGATTTCCAAAACCTACGTACGCCCGCCGTTTGCGTCCCAATCTCCCCTTCGGCTCTATCGAAGTCACCCTTCTAAGTATACGTATTCGGATAGTGTGTCGTCGATCCTCGTGTCGTATCTTCCACAGCCATTTCGCGATTCGCCCTCGACCCATTCCTCCCTAGTCATCACAATCCCTTATGGATAACCGTCTTTCGCCCTCCCACCCCTGAACGAATACTCCGAGGACATCCGACCAGCCCACCGCTCTCTCACCTTGGGGTTGCCACAACGCGACGTCCGGCGTATGCGTTGCTCTCACACCCGATGGGAGACCGCATGAGCCTCAAAAAGAAAGCGTTACACCAAGGTATGAAACTCATGAGCGACCCTCGCGTCATGAAGCTCATGCAAGACGAGCGACTCATGAAAGCCATGATGGCAGCGATGAGTGTTCCCGGTCGTCTTACCACCGCAGCCCATGAACACGCCGACCGTGTCGCCAAAATCATGTCCCTGGCCACCGAACAAGAAGTCCGTGACCTGCGTCGTACCGTTCGTTCCCTGGAAGACCAACTCGCCGACCTCAAACGAGAACTCGAACACGCTCGCTCTCGAAGAGACGATTCCAATTGATCGATCCTTCGTCCAACACCCTTCAATCTCCCTTATCGTGAGATACCACCCGTAACACCCCGCGCATCCTCTTTCGCCCTTGCCAATCCTTGGAATGGGTCATGGCACAACTACCGTCAGAATGTGCCCAGGATGCCATGGCTCACCAAATCATGTATACTCGCCCTCAGCCTTGTGGCACGAATTGTCACAACTCCGAACCCTCTTGGGCTGTCCATGAAAAATTGCGTTGTTGCCCCGCTTATCGCTTTCTCCTTCGCTACCCTTGCGACGGCTGTCGACGCCCAAACTGACCCGGCTTCTCCCTCGCAATCCCCCTCGGAATCGCTTGCGGCCACCGACGGCACGGCTGCTTTCCCCCAGGAAAAACATAACCCCAAGCAGTCCCCCGCGGCCGCCGATTCCTCGCGAAACGAAGGCGATGCCGAAGACCAACGCTTCATCGGGCTGCGCGGACGAATTGCTTATATCCCAAGCTGGATGTTCGATCTATTCGGCGCCGACGGCGGAAAAGGTGTGGTCTCTCCTTCCGTTGGCCCCGAATATGTGACGAGAAAACATGGGTTCGAAACGGATATTTGGCTTGTTTTCATCTCCTATGGCATGGGCGACGTGCCCTTCAAAGCCAAGTCCGATCCCGACACATCGTACGAAATCGTTCGTTCCCACATTAAAACCTTGACCATAGGAGCCGATTTTTTGTGGTCGAAACCGCTGGGAGACCCGCGCTTTACGTTGACGTACGGTGCCGGCGCAGGCATTGGCGTGGTGTTTGGCGATCTGATTCGTAACCAAGCCTATCCCCCCGACGGTCAGCCGGGCGATCCCACAACGTATGTCAAATGCCCCGGCCCTGGACGCGCCCATGGCGATTATTGTGACGCGTCCAACGACCACTATAACGATTATCAAGAGCCCAATTGGCTCCACGGTGGCGCGAAACCCATCCTGTTTCCATGGATTACACTGCCCCAGGTCGGTGTTCGCTGGAACGCTAGCCGTGACTTCGTCCTTCGACTCGATACGGGTCTGTCTTTCCCCGGTCCGTGGTTCTTTGGCCTGTCAGGACAGGTTGGACTGCGCTGAGGTACCCATGTCCTTACAATTTCCTGCTCGTTATGAACAAGTGGCCGTTCTCGGCCAGGGCGGTGGAGGGCAAGTCTGGGCCGTACGAGATCGACTCACCCGAGAAACCGTCGCTCTCAAAGCCCTTGCTGAAAACGCCTCCCAAAAAGAAGTCCAAGCACTCGTCCGCGAAGCCGTGACCCTGTCTGGCCTCGAGGGATTCGGCGTTCCCAAAGTCCTGCGCTTCGGTCGTCTACCCGGTACCCTTCGCCCCTACCTCGTCCGTGAACTCGTGCCCGGTCATAGCCTGCTTTCCATGATGGAAGGACCCAAACCGGACCCCCATACCTGCTTGAACGCCTTGCTTCATGCCGCCAATCAACTCACCGGATTGCACCGCGCTTCCTTGCTCCACGGCGATGTAAAACCGGCCAATATCATCGTCTCCCCACAAGGCGCTACTCTCGTGGACTTGGGACTAGCCGCCCCCTGGCGCGAAGAAGGTGCCCGCCCCGAGGGCTTGACTCCTCGCTACGCCGCTCCGGAACTCTTTGCCGGAATGCCGATTACCGTGCGATCCGAGATTTTTGCCCTTGGTGCTACCCTTCGAGACGTCCTCGAAGCCTGCGGTCACCAACTCGACCCCTCTATCCTTTCCAACCTCCACGACATCGCCCTGCGAGCCACTCATACGGACCCCTCCCAACGCCACCCAAGCACCGACGAAATCGCCAGTGCCATCCGCCTCGCGGCTCACTTGCCCGACGTTTCCGCCAATCACGCCGTAGACCTCGTTTGGCCGATCGTCGGTGTCGATGCCGCCGCCAACTTGTTGCTGTCTCGAATCGCAACCATGGTCACCGGTTCTGTCATCGCTCTCGTCGGAAAAATAGGCTCCGGCCGATCTACCCTGTTGCGACGTCTCGCTTGGACCTTGGGCATAGAGGGAAGAGACGTGGCTTGGATTCAAGGTGAGCAATCCGTGCCGTGGACCGATGAACTGGAAATGGAATTGGGCGCGTATCCCACGCTGGAAGGCGTTGTCGTGCTCGCCGATGGCGCTGAATCTCTCACGGAAACCGATTCCCAACGTCTTGCCCAAGCCCGCGAAAAAGGAGCCAAAATCGTATTGGTCGCGCACCCTCATGTCGCCACTTCGATCGGTGGTCCCGTCGAAACCTTCGTGATGCCTGCTCTCGATCACGAAGCCGCGGCCGAGCTTGTTCGACGCCTCATCCCTTCGCTCTCCGATTCCCTGGTTCAACATACGATTCGGCGCGCGGAAGGCAGACCCGGAAAATTACGAGCTATTGTGCGACGAATTGGCAGTCGGCCCGTACTGAGTATCAGCGAGATGGATGAGATGTGGCAAGAGACCGAATCGACCGTGTCGCATCCGCTTTTGTCTTCCGATATCGCGGAAGTGGATCGGCTTCTGAACCAAGGAAGACTCGAAGAAGCCGCGGAAAAACTTCAACAAGTGTCGAATACCGATCCGTTGGAATACGCCCTTTGCAAAGCACGGCTCGAACTCGGCCAAGGCGAAGCCGCACAAGCCTTGGCCACGCTCCAATCCATCGATGAATCCTCGATTCCTTCCCAAGGTTTGGCTCGACGGCGATGGATGCTCAACGTGGCTCGCTGCAAGCTACGCTTGGGGTGTCATGAAGAATCCATGAGTTACGCACGACAGGCGATCGATCTCGAGGCCACTGACGCTGAACGAATCGCCGTCACGCTCGAAGCTCGTGCATGCATCGGATTGTTGCATAGCTATGGCGGTGACCACGCAGGAGCGGAACAAGAACTTATGGATGCCGCCGCCGCCGCACGCCAACTCGGGGACAAACGCGTCGAGTCCATCGTCGTGGGCTCTTTGGCTGTTGCGCTGCAACGGGGCGATAAACTGGCAGAAGCACGTCGTACGTTCGAAGAAGCCCTCGAATGCGCCGAGCATGCAGGCGACGCGGGCGCCGTCGCCAACACACGCCTCAACCTCGCCGTGCTCGCCAATATCGAGGGCGATCTCGCCGATGCCATTGAACATCTGGAAGCCGCCATCGACATGGGACGTCGCGCGAGCCGTGGCGCCACCACACGACAAGCACTGCTGAATTTGGCTCATTTGGATATCTATTTGGGACGATACGCCCGTGCTACCTCGAGCCTCGCTTCCCTCGCGGAACAACGTGAAAAATTAGCGCCCAATCATCGTGCACAACTCGCGGGTATGCAGGCCGAACTCGCCGCTCGAACCAGTGAACTGGACCGAGCTGTCGAGTTTTATGCCTCATGCGCTTCCCAATACGAAGCGCTCGGACGAAGCGTGGATGCCGCCGAGGCCATACTCGAAGGCGTGCTCGTCTCTGTCCGCTCCGATTCCCGTGACCTCATGTCCCTGTCCAGAGACATCGAACAAGCCATGTCTCTGCTCACCGATAATACCGCGCACCGCGCTTTGCTTCACTTGGCCCGAGGTGCCGTCGCCGCCGCCCAAAACGATGAAGATCGCGCCCGTAACTCCTTCAATGCCGCCTTGCTCGCCGCAAGAGAAGCAGGACAAAAAGAGTGGATTTGGAGAACCCTCGAAGCCCGCTCTCGCCTCCTTGTCGAAATGGGTCAGGACTTGGCCGCACGAAAAGACGCCGAAGAAGCCCTGGCCGTGCTGGAGGAAATTGCTACCCGCCTGCCTCGCGACTTGAGAGAAGTCTTTTGGGATGACCCACGGCGACGCGCTGTTCGAACCAACCTGCTTGGGATGCAGCTCCCTCGCTCCAACGCCATCGTTGCCAATTCCTTGTGGCCACTGGGCTCCCGCGCCTCCGGTACCGGCATATCGTCCACCATGATCGCGTTGCCGGTCGAAGATAGATTAACGAAACTCCTTGAAATCAATAGGGAATTAGCCAGAGAGCACAAGTTGGAACCCCTGCTCGAACGAGTGACCGACCACGCCATCTCTCTGGTGCATGCCGAACGAGGCTTCGTCATTCTCGCCCAAAACGGCGTGCTCGTTCCGCATATCTCGCGAAATCGGCAAGGCGACGCCTCTCACGCAAAATTCTCTTCCAACATCGCAGAGAAAGTCATCGCCACCGGCGAACCGGTCATCACTCTCAGTGCCCGGGAAGATGAACGAATGGCCGATTATCTTTCCGTTCATCAACTCAATGTGCAATCCGTGGCTTGCGTTCCCATCCGAGCGCCGGACAACCGAACCGCGGGCGCATTGTACGTGGAAACACGCCATCGCCCCGGTGCTCTTTTTCATACCGAACTTCCCACGTTGATGGCCTTCGCGGACCAAGCCGCCGTCGCCATCGCCAACGCTCATCTCATCGCGGAAAACCAACGTAGGGCCGAAGAACTCGCGAAAACCAATGCCGAACTCGAAAAAGCACACGCACGCCTACAAGAAGTCCTCGGACATAGAACCGCGCAACTCGAATCCACTCGCCGCGATCTCGACGCAACACGCGCGGTGCTTCGCGGTCACTTTGGTTACCAGGGACTCGTGGGAACCAGCGAAAAAATGCGACGTGTCTATGCGCTGATCGATCGCGTGAAAGACATGGATGTGCCCGTGTTGATCACAGGGGAAAGCGGAACCGGAAAGGAAATGGTCGCGCGAGCCATCCATCGCGGTGGACCCAGAGGCAAAAAGCCGTTTACGGGCATCAACTGCGGCGCCATCCCAGAACACTTGCTCGAAAGTGAATTGTTCGGTCATACGAAAGGCGCGTTCACAGGCGCCGATCGGGACCGAAAAGGCCTGTTTCGAGAGACGGAAGGAGGAACCATCCTTCTCGATGAAATCGGCGAAATGCCACATAAAATGCAAGCAGGTCTGCTTCGCGTGCTGCAAGAGCACCTCGTTCGTCCCGTGGGTGGCGCTCGCGAAGAACGCGTTTCCGTTCGTGTCATCGCCGCCACCAACCGTAACCTGGAACGAATGGTCGCCGAAGGTACGTTCCGAGAAGACTTGTACTATCGCTTGCGCGTCGTCGATGTGCAACTCCCCTCTTTGCGAGAACGCGCCGAAGACATTCCCATGCTCATCGACCACTTCCTCAATATCTTCGCCGCGCGATATCGAAGGGAACGAAAAACGATCTCCCGCGATGCGCTTCGACTGCTATGCGCTTGTCCATGGCCGGGAAACGTTCGACAACTCGAAAACTCCCTGCTCAACGCTTGGGTCATGAGCGATCGAGCCCAACTCGAAATCGATGATTTCGAAATGGCAGGGGTGCAACGAACGAGCGACTCTCGCTCCTCGGAACTGCCTCCATCGTTCATCTCCGAAGTGCATCCAGTCGACACCGGTGCCAGGAAACACCTCGGCACAAGCGAAACGCTGTCCGCCCATGAAGCCTCCGAAAAGGAACGAATTCTTGCCGCCCTGGCCAGTGCGAACTGGAACCGCGTCAAGGCCGCGGAACTTTGCCAGATTCCGCGGCGCACGTTCTATCGACGATTGAAAAAATTCGGCATTCAATGAGCGGCTTCAAAGGCCGTGAGCCCGGAGTTTTTTGTGGAGCCCTTCCCGGGTGATTCCAAGGGTTTTCGCCGCGTTGGTCTTGTTGTTGCCATGCTCACGCAACGATTCGATCAGCAAGTACTTCTCGACTCGATCCATCATCTCTCGCAACGTTCCCTTTCCCACACCAGCCTTTCCCACGACGCCCTCGACCGAACGAATACGCTCCGAAAGCAACTCCGGAACCACAAACGCTCCTTCGTCGAGCTGAATCACCAAACGCTGAATTTCGTTCTGTAACTCGCGAACATTGCCAGGCCAGTCGTAAGCCACCAACAGCTCCATGGCTTGTTGGCTGAAACCGCCCACCGTCTTGCTGAGTTCCGATGCGTATCGCTTCATGAACGCTCCGGCGAGCAATGGAATATCCTCCCTTCGCTCGCGCAAGGCCGGCGACCGAAGAGGAAACACTTTGAGCCGGTAGTATAGATCTTCCCGAAACCGTCCCTCGCGCACTTCTTGTTCCAAATTACGGTTGGTCGCCGCCACGATTCGAACGTCCACCCAATGCGTGCGCGATGCTCCCACCGGTCGCACCTCGCCTTCCTGCAAAACACGAAGAAGCTTGGATTGCAGGGACAACGAGATCTCCGCCACCTCGTCCAAAAACAAGGTCCCCCCATCGGCGATGTCAAACAATCCCTTCTTGTCGTCCACAGCTCCCGTAAACGCACCCCGTTTATGCCCAAATAGCTCACTTTCCAACAGATTTTCCGGAAGCGCCGCGCAGTTTTGCGCCACGAACAACTTGTGTCGCCGCTTCGAACGATAATGAACCGCCGACGCGAGAAGCTCCTTTCCCGTACCCGTTTCTCCTTCCACCAATACCGTGACACGGGTGTCAACCACCTTGTCTAGCTGGGCAAGAACGGCTTTCATGGCTTCGCTCTCCCCCAAAATCGGCTGCGCCCGCGTGCGCGTCTCTTCGCGGGTTCGCAAAAAATCGTTTTCTTTGCGAAGCTGTTCTTGCGCTATCTGAAGCCTTCGGATCAATCGAGCGTTGGATACCGCCAGTGATGCGTTGGATGCGAAGAGCGCGAGAATTTCCAAGTCCAACGCGCTGAGCATGGCAGGAGCCTGACGATTGTCGGCTTGTATGACCCCAAGAATGGTTTCACCACGCCACAAAGGAACCGCCGCCGTGCTTCGAATCGAAGCTCCAACAATGGATTCCGCCTGGGCTACTTCCCGCGGTGCGTCGGCCGCAAGAACCGCCGCTCGCTCCGAAAGCACTTTGCGAAATACGCTTCGCGCAATCGGAATCGCTCCCCGAGACGCTGCCCCCGAACCATCCGTTCCCCGCTCCCGCGTGACAACCGGCACATAGACCGGCTCCTGAGAACTATCCTCCTCATCGCGTAACGTCACCGTCACATGCGTCGCACGCGGCAATAGCTGCAACACGCCATCACATGTCGCTTCCAATACTTCATCGAGATCCGATGCCGCGTCCAAACGCTTTTGCGCCGCGTACAACTGCGGAAGTATCTGAAGATCGCGTTCGAGATTCTCCCCTGAAACGCCGATCTCCTCGATGCGCCTCATCGATACGACCCGCGCTTCGTCCGACTCCAACAACCGAACTTCAATCAACGTCAACTCCGCTCCCGTTCCCACTTCGATACGACACCCCGTGTCCACCTCCACACAACGATTCGGCATCTCATCGAGACGCTTCCGCTCATCTCCCATGATCACCGTCGTGCCACGCGTCGAATGCAAGTCCTCGATGAGCGTGCGATGAGGACCACGGACAATACGCAGGTGGTGGCCCGATACATGGGAATCGGCAAGGATGACGTGATTGTCGGACGCACGTCCTACCGTCACGACATCCTCGTCGAACGTCAGCCACTGACCAGCCTGAAGGCCCGAGTGGACGGTAACTTGAATCATGAGTTAAAGACGGGCGAGAAGGCGGATGCGGATCTGGCGCAGCGGCGCGTCCCCAGCGATGAGATTCTGATCGCCTTTGGCAATGTTGGTCTGAAGCTGCTTGTCGATTTCGTCCGCCGCGGCCTGATCCCCCTTCGGGGCAAGAAAGTCCAGCGCTTGTCCCGCCGTATACTTGATGGCAGCGTTTTTGATGCTAGGAAAGCGACGAACGATCTCCATGCGCGTTTTGTCGTTGCCCAGGATTCCAAGCATGTACGACGCCTTGATCCCTTGGAATTGCTCGTTCTTTTCCTGGACCGCGGCTTCCTCGAGCTTGGCGAGATAACACTCCAGCTTGTCATCGCATGCGCTCAGAACCGCCTTCGCTTTTCCAAGCGCCTCTTTCTCGAGCTTGGCGTCGTCCTTTCCAGGCGCCCACCGGCCGATCGCTTTTTCCACAAGATCGATCTGATCTTTTCGCATCAACTTGATCATCGTCGGAAGCACGGAATCGCGAAGCAAGTCCTTGTCTTGCTTGTCTCCCTTGAAGTTGTCCACCCGCGCAATCAACGTGTCGATGACACTCGGATCGTAAAATTGCGCAATGGATTCCGCCAATACCGTAACCGCCGTAAGCCCCGGAGGAATGAACGCGGAAACCGGCATGTCATTGAATACTTTGATGAATGCTTTGAGGGACTCGGGCGTGACAGGACACTTCGATAGCTCACGAGCAAGAATCGCTTGCGTGATCGCATCCGACTTGTCCGCCTTGTCCAGAGCCATGAGCATCGGTTGCACACCATCCGCTCGACCAATCGTCCCAATCACCAACGCGGCAGACCGAACCGGAGTCACCAATGCCTCTTTCTCTGCCTTGATTTTCGCTTTAGCAAACTCCGTCAGCTCCGCATCCTTGCCCAATAACGCGTCGATGAGCGTGTTCATCGAATCCTTGCCCATCTTCACCATCGCCATGATCGCCGTGGCCGCCACATCCGCCTTGTTCGGATCGATGACCGTCTTGAACAACGGCTTGATCGCATCCGTAGCCTTGATTTCTCCAAGAATTTCCGCGGACGTCACTTGCCAGAACTGCTCGTTGCGATACGCCGTGATCTTGTCCTCGTTGGTACGATCACTCTGCTCGAGCTTCTCCATCGGTCGATTCAACCGCTCGAGAAGCTGGGACTTCCACGAAGGAGAGGAAATATCGACGAGCGCCTTCTTGAAATCGACATAAATGAGCGCCCCTTTGGGGGAACCCGCTTCGAACTTCACGAAGACATTGATGAGCGCATCCATCGCTTCCGGATCCTTGACCCCCGTCTCCGCAATGACCTTCGCACACGCCCGAACGTCAGGCTCCGTCACGTTGGGCTTGTAATCCTTGAGCGCTTTGATCCACGCGGGCTTCGCTCGCTCGTCTTGCGAATCCGCCAGCAACTTGATGATCTCGCCTTTCGTTCGATCGTCAATCGTGTCGCCCTCGAGATACGTCTGCGTCAACGGTGGAACGATCTTGTCCAACAACTCCTTCACATTCGGCTTCGTCCGATCCTTGTCTGCCCGCGTCATCGCATCTTCAAAAAATTGCACGAGACGCTTGACCGCCTGAGGACGTAGCGCTGGGTCATTCAACCGCTTGACATGATACTCAGGCTGTTTGTCGTCCTCGCACCCCATCATCACGGCAGATGAGACCGACACCGTCGATACGGCAGCGACGCCTAGCACCAAAGAACGAATCAGCGGGGTGATCTTTCGCACGTTGCGGAGCATGATTGCCCTCCGATGGTCATCCTCGATGACCGGATGTTTCGCTTGATCCTCTACGATGAAGCCGTGTCCCATGGAAACGACCGCACGCGGGCAGGCTAAGGGTAGCGCGTCGGGGTGTCAACGCGAGTTGACAGGAACCAGCTTTCCTCCGCCTTTCCACGCCTCCTACTCGCCTCCCCGTCGCCGAAGTCACATCCCCTTTCTACCTCGATACCTCCCCCAACCTCACTCACCCCCCATCAATGCCCTTGCCAATTCACCCACCTCGCAAACCAACGCCACATCCCATGAACATTCCCCAATGCTTTCCGCAGACCGATCCCTGCGCCTCGTCAACCCCACGACCATGACACGCCCCAGCACCTACGAACCCCTGCGCCCACAGCACCACGCACCCTTTCTTTCCACAATCGAAAAAGGTCGACGTTCCATCAGCAGCCAAAATAACCGTGAGCATGGCGTGAGGGGCTGACAAATTTATGTGTAGTTTCAAATAATTACACTAATGTTGCGGGATCCTTCCTGCGCATCCAACCATGCGATTCTCGCTCTTGACCCCCCTTGTCGTTGATCAGCGCGCTCCTGGCTTCGAAGTAGCTTCGCACCACGGACTACCGCACCCTGAAGCCACGACTCATCGGTGCGAACGTCTCTGAATCCACGGCCAATACGCTTGATTAGGCCTCTGCTTCCCATGGAAAATGGGATGGATGGTCACGCAACACTCTTTCATTCCCATCGCCCTTGTGTTGCGTTTCGATGTCTCTCGCCCTCATCCACCCAACCCGTTGGCGCTCACGCATGCTGTCCCTTCCCCAACGCTCCTATCACCGCAACCAATACGTTTTTCATGACCATCGGGCCGATACGACCCTTGCCCCCTAGACATCATGCTTCTTGCGCATCTCGCAAATCCGCATCACACGTCAGACAACGATCCGGCAAATCGTCCTTGTGATAAACTTCACCACATCGAACACAATACCGAGCATCTCGCTCGAACGTGATCGTTCGCTGACTCGCTCGACAGGACCGCCCCGTGACCTGAAGCGGCTCGACCACAAGCCCCTCTCCGTCGTCCGACGATGTCTTCGGCAAGGATTGAATCACATCCTTGCTCGCCTTCCATCGTTTGGGAATCCGTGCGTTGGCTTCTTTGGCCACCCACGCGGCCGCCAAGGGCTGGCTTGCCACGCTGAACGTCATCACTTCGCCTTCCAACTGCACCCGAACCATTGCGTCGCGAATCTCCACCTCCCGCATATCACACCATGCAACACGACGATTCACCTTGCCGTCCCGCTCCCAGACTATGCCCGCGTCTCCGACGCGAATGACGGTTCCTTCCAGATCTCCCCACAATAGCACCGCGGCAAGCACCGCCGATCCAGCCGCCAATACCCATGGCGCGACGGCCATCGTCGGATTCGTCATCCATTGCCCATACAAACCAGCCCCCACACCCAATCCACCCACAATCGTCCCGGCCATCGTGGCGATCGATGCGTTCGAGCGCTCCGGCATGAAACGCCTTTCCGAACGAACCGCTTTCTTCGATTTGGCCCCCGTGGACTTCTTGCTCTTCGTTGACACTCTCTTGTCCGCCATGCTTCGTCTTCCTCATGCGCGATGTCGACCATCCCCCCTGTAGCACGCTTTGCCCTTATGCTGTTCGTCTCTCTCGAACCCAACACAGAAAAGCCGCTCCCCCCGTAATCTCAGGCTCGCGCAAAACTCAGCATTGGTCCGGACTTCAACCGCCCTTTGTTCGGTACAACCCCTCGGCCACCGCGGCCTGCATCCGTGAGCCTCGGCCCCCCCATTTCGATGGCCTTGCCAACGACCACCACGCTCGAGAACGATGAGCGCCGTTGCGAAATAGACGAGATCGAATAGGCTCCCCCCACCGGCTTCGATGCTTGAACGAAGCAACGACGCTAGCTCCTATCGCTACCAACCCACCATAAGGTACCCAACCATGCCACCGTGCGCAGGAATGGTGCTCGACGCAGGAGAATCTTGGTGGTTCGTCTCCGCCCAAGAAGCGCAATGGATTGCCCCCGCCGAACCTGTTTTGCCCGTTCCAGGCATGGTCCCCCCGGCCATCGGACTCGTGCTGACCGAAGAGCAGGTCGCTACGGCACTTCAGGTGGGTTCGGCACCCGCCTCCGACATGATCATGTGCATGACCCAAGGGGGACCCGTCGCCTTGTTCGGCGCTCGCGTGGTGGCTACCGGAGTGTTCGAGCTAACCGAGGGGCAAGTAAAATTCCAAAATAAATCCGCACGCTTACTGGATGTGCGGCAACTCACCTTCGATATCGAGGCCGCCCTGTGGCGAGCCGCTCGCCTCGGAGAACAAGAGAGGTCCGAATGACAAAAGGCGTGCGACGAGGTTGGTTTCGACGAGCCAGACAAACCTCGAAACCTACCGACCAGACGGAAGTGGCGAGACTGTGGACAGCACACCTGCGCGCCCACCAATCCGCAAACCATGCCGTCGAACTCACCACACAATTGCTCGCTTCCACCAAACGCCAGCAAGTTCTCCTCGACGGTGCTTTGGATCTCATTCGCCAAGCCGCGAATCGCAGCCCCGAAATCCAAGATCCCATCGATCAAGTTGCCCACAACCTCGACCGCTTACGGCTCATCGCCCTGAATGTCGGTCTCGAAGGAGCACGTCTCGGCGATCCCGCGGGCCACACCCTCATGAACATGGCCGATGAAGTGCGTTCCTTGACCGAGCGGGCCAACGAAGCCGTACAAGAACTACGCACCGCGTTGGATGATACCCTATCGCTGTGGAATCAAGCCGTTCATCGAACCGAGGAAACTCGCCACGCCCACGAAGCGTTGGAAACCCAATTCGGCAGCCTGCAAACCGCCGCCGACAATACCTTACAAGATATTCAACCCATCGGAACACACACACGCTCCCTGCTCGATATGGATCCCCATACCGCCGTCGCTCTTGCCCGAGTCACCGAACATGCCAAAGAACTCATCCAAGCCCTCGGCTCCCTCGGCGACCACGCCAGGCAAGATATCATTCGATCAGCGCTGGGCCCCACCCTCCATCCCCTGCTCCGAGCGCTGCTGCAAATCGCTAACCCATCGAAAATAAAGCCAATCCGCGAATGACCCCGCTGGATCCGGAACTCCGCCGACTATTGATCGAGGAACTGCAAAAACACCTCGATGCTCTGTCTCGCCACGACCTCGACAGCAAAACGCAACGTCTTGTGCTCCATAGCGTCAAGGGTGCCGCGGGATTGGTGGGAGAAACCGACCTTTCGGATGCGTTTTCCCGGCTCGAACGCTTGGATAATCCAGCCCATTCCACCCGCCTCGCTCGCACGATCCTCCAGCAAGCCCTGGCGAACCTCAACGCCAATCGCCAAGCCTATCGCGATCCTTGGCCCAACCCCCCCGATGATTTATGGATTCATGGTAATTGGAAATGTAAGGATAAATTATATTATTCTGATATGATGGATAGATTGAGGGAGTGGGACCTTTCTCTCTCCTCCGATCCGCACGACGGCCTCAAAGATGCGTTGCGGCACTTGCATACCCTGAAAGGGGCCGCCGCCGCCGTGGGAGACGAAGTCATGGCCTGGTTTTGCCATGGCCTCGAAAGTCATTTGTCACCCTGCCAAAACCCAGAACAAGCCCAGAGCCTGGTCGACCAGATGGAACGATGGCGGCCGGTCCTCGCCGGTCTGTTGACCGATCCCACGGCAACCCTTGACCTTCTTCGCGCCAATTCGCCCGGCTCGGTTCCCCACACCCCCCTACCATCCACCGTCGCCTTTGACCCCAGCGCTCATCCGTGGCTCCAGGTTCCCACCCAAACCCTCGATCTCGTGCTCGAACGGCTTCGGCGTATTCACCGTTCTGCCCGGGAAATGGAGGGGCAAACCGATTTTGCAAGGAATACGGCACGGCAACTGCGGGATGCCAAACAACGACTGAGCGAATCCCAACGATTAATCGGCCCGCCACGGCCTTGGGGTGCCCCCCTCGCAGCCCTCCATCATATCGAAAATGCTTCTGAAATCTTGACCTTGGCCGCTTGCCAGCTCGATTCCCTCGCTTCTACGACACGGCGCGGAACGCGAAGCATTCTGCAAAGCACGACATCATCCCACAATGAACTGCGTGCGGTCCGCCAAGCCACCGTGGCCGTCGTTTTCGACCGTGTGGCCGAAGCGGTCCAAACCATCGCGGAACGCTCTTTCAAAAAAGTGCAGGTCGAACAAGTCGGAACCAACACACCCATCGACCGACACGTCGCCAACTCCCTGGTGGATCCCCTTCTGCAACTCGCTCGCAACGCCGTCGTCCACGGTATCGAATCGCCCGACGTGCGTGCGGCTGTGGGAAAACCCCCCTTTGGTCGAATCCGCCTCTCCGCGGAAATCCGCGGCGCCCACCTGATCCTACGCGTGGCCGATGATGGGGCAGGAATCGACTTGCAGGCCGTTCGCGCCAAAGCCACCAGCGCCGGACGCTTGCTCGCCGATGCTTCACCCCCCCCTTCCGATGAGGCTTTGCTCAACCTGCTATTTCTGCCCGGCATGTCCACCCATCCCAACGTTGACCTGCTCGCGGGACGCGGCATCGGCCTCGATATTGCCCTGCACACCATCCGACGACTCGGCGGTACCGTCCGATTGCGCCATCGAAAAGGCCACGGCCTCACCGCCATCGTCGATATTCCCGTGGTGGAACGCGGACATGCCCTCGTTTTGTGGGTGCGTTCCGCCCACGACCGCTTCGCCTTGACCGCACGCCACCTGCTCCAAACACACCTCGCCAATCCACACCACCCCGCGCCCTCCCTCGCGTCGTTGATGGACCCCCAACACCTCGGCCTTCCCGGCAAATTCGTGATCGAAGTCGGAAAATCTATCGATGACGCCATCCGCCTGACCGTCGACGAGATCGAAGGATTCGAATATGCCCCTGTCCGACCTGTTCCCCCCCTCGTCGCACTCGCCGGACCCTACGTCGGCGTCGTCGTTCATACCGACGGTCACCCATCCTTGCTAGTCGATGCCTTGCTTGTCGCCGAACGCACGTGGAAAACACCGTATCAGCGGTATTCCACGTTCCCTCCGGTCGAACGTAAAGAACGAAAAATAAAATAACGGAAGATGGATGGCCGGTTACGCCGCGCGCCCCAACGGCACGATCACAACCAGTCCCGCAGACTCGCAATCCCATACGAGTTCTTCGATCGACGGCAGGGATGGCATTCCTTCCACACGGCTCTGCAGCTCCTGCGCTGCCGCGTGAAGCTCCAGGCGAGTCGGTATGTTCATCGCTATCGGACGCGTCCGACATCGCGCTCGCGCCAAACGATACGCAGCTCGCCCAACACTCCCCGCATCCTCGAGAAGTTGGCGATATTGCAAAGGATCTTCAGAAAGCCGGCGTAGCCATTCATTCGGGCGCTCGACTTCGTCACGGATGGTTCTCATGGCTCGCTCTCCTATCGCTTCTCTCTATCCCAGCAAGCTATATGCCTATTCGAGAACGTTCGCAAATAAAGCGCGAAATTGCTCCCTTTCCCCCCCAAATATCCGTCAATCTACCCTTTTCTCACCAAGATTCCCTCGTTTTTCCCTGATCCCCCTGTCATGCCGCCAAACCCTTCCTTCCCGTCGACACCCAATACGTTGCCTTCGACAATTACGGAGATATCGCGGTCTTCACCCATAACGACTCCCCATCCGTCTCCCAGCGCACCGCCCCATGAACATCCGAACGAAATACCCGAACTCCTTTTTCTTTCAATAATTTCAATGTGTTAGGTGCGGGGTGGCCGTAACGATTGCGAACGCCGCTCGTGATGATCGCGTCGCGCGGAGATACCGCATCGACAAACGCGGCCGATGTCGATGTTTTGCTGCCATGGTGGCCCACTTTCAGCAAATCCGCGTGCAGCACCGACGGCCCCAGCTTCATCAGATCCTCTTCTTGCTCATGCTCCGCATCACCCACAAGCAGCGCGGCTCGTCGGCCATACTGCACATGAAGCACGATAGAACTATTGTTGGCGCTTCTCCCAGGCACGATATCCGGACAAGGCCCCAGCACCCGCAGCCTCGCTTGCCCAAAATAAAAAGCCTTTCCGCATAGTTCGGGGGGGCGTCGCACCATCACACCCCGCGCCCGCAACCCGTCGAGAAGCCCTTGATATACGGGCCCCGCCCCTTGCCGCTCTCCCTGTCCCGAATCCCAAAACTCCCCTACCGACACCCGAGGCAGCGCCGAGGCCAGCCCGATCACGTGGTCCGGATGAGGGTGGCTGAGAACCGCAAAACTCAAAACGTTGCGTCGTCGTGCCCGAAGCACCGGAGCCACGACCCTTAACCCAGGGTCCATCGGACTGCCCACAACCCCCCCTCCGTCCACCAACATGCCGCGACCATCCGGAAAGTCCACCATCACGCTGTCTCCCTGACCCACATCGAGCACCGTGATTCGAAGCCTTCCTTTGGGTTGATGACAAAATACCGCCCAGGATTCGAATACCACCCACAACAATCCACCCAACCATGCCCAAAAAAAACGTCGTCGAGGATATAGGAGCAGACAAGCTCCCAGAAGCCCAACCATGACGAGATGCCAGTCGGTGGGACGGGGCGTATCGAAAGCCAACACGTCCAACGACGCGGCATTTCTTGCAATCCATCGAACGAAAAGCAGGCTGCCGGATCCGAGCAACGCCACCCCTCGCTCCGCATCGGGAAATGGAGCCAGCAACAGATGACCCAAACAAGCCGGCAGAGATATCAACTCCCCTACAGGCACCGCCAAACCATTGGCCGCCACCCCAACCACCGAAAAGCGCGGCCCAAGCAGGGTCAACCAAGGAAGACAAAACACCGAAGACGATACCGTCGCTGCAACGGGCTCCGCCGCCCAGCACAGCGGACGAGGCAAACGAGTGAGCCACCGCTGCAAAGGACGAGAACCAACCAACAAACCCGCGGTGGCTCCCGCCGACAACCCAAACGATACGTCGAAAGCTGCAAGGGGGTCGATCCAAGCCCCCGCCCCCATCGACAGACCAAACGCCCGCAACCCATCGGGGCGACGTCCTAGCGCGCGGGCGCCTAGCACCACGGTCGCCATCAAGGCCGCGCGACGCACACTCCCTCCGGAACCGGCGAATTCCGCATACAACCAGGTAAGAGGAATCCCCAGGCCTGCGGCGATTCGAGCGCTGTCACCGCGCGCCGACAGCCTCTCCACCCGTACGAGCACCGCTTCCAGCAGACGAACGACTCCCATCACCGCAATCAAAATATGAGTGCCCGATACCGCCAACAAATGCGCCAGGCCAGAGAGCCGAAACGCCTCCGCATCTTGCTCGGGCAGATCGTTTTCCCCAAGAACCAGCGCCCGCGCCATCGGCGCCGCGTCGGACGGATAGGTTGCCTCGATTCGACGACGCGCATGGGTCCTGGCAAGGTCCACCCAGGTGGCAGGATGAAACCAACGTCGGCTCACGCGCTCACCATCGATAATGCCCCCACTGAGGGTAGCTCCTTGACCTGCCGCATAGGCCCGACCTCCCTCGACCTCGAAGTTCCTCGGAATTTCTAGCGTTCCCACGCGAACGACGACATTCCACCCATCTCCCCGGGCCAGATCATCGAAGGGTGCGTAAAGACGCATGATGGTCCCGGGCAGCACCTTGGCGGAACCTTCGCATTCGAGATGAATCGCCTCCGCCACAAAACCCAACCGATCCCCTCGACGGCTCGGCGAGGTGATGGGTCGAATCGTTCCGCTGCAAGTTTCCGGAGCACCTAATGCCTCCCATGCGGCAACACGAGCCTCGTCGTATTGGTTGAGCATGCTGCCAGCTCGATAGGCCGCCAGCGCAAAAAAGAAAAACAACACCACGGTTTGCGTCATCGAAAGCCGACGCCATCCAATCACCACGAGACCTATCGCCGCCATGGCCGTAGGCCAGGGGGAACTGGGAGCAAGCTGACCCAAAAACAGCGCGACGCCTGCTGTGAGAAAAAAATCGAGCACGACCCGCGCCGTATCAAGACCTGGGCCACTCGACGTTGCTTGATGATTCCCTTGATTTCATGATCGCAACCGATGGTACGACTGGCGGTGCGCCACCCCACGAAGCACCCAGAAGCTGGAGTAACAGTAATTTAATGTGTAATTTTAGATAGTTACAAGGATATGGCGGGCGCCACCCCCAAATTGGCGCTCGCCACTCAGCACTGCCCCCGCGCCCAAACACCCCAGTTTTCTAAGAATAACTCCGTCATCGGTCGTCATCACCCATTGCCATCAGCCGTCGATCACTCCTGAGGGGATGGGACAAACCGCAATCGCCGCCGTCGGCTCCACAACCCCGATCCCTTGACCTGACAATTCGACGTCGAGTACGAGTGCTATCTCCACGCCAAGTCCGGAAGATCAACGCTCATGGATCAAAACCTGCTCCGTTCCTATCTGTCCACGGTTTATGAGATTCCGTCGCCATCGGGTCTGCTTCGCGTATCGATGGATGGGGATGTGGCCGCGGACCCAAGCTTGCTTCCCGACCCATTGACCAAAACCTTTGCGATTCTGACGGCGTACAACCCACGTTCGATGCTATTGCCACGACGCGTGAACGAGGCCAGGCATCAGGTCCTTCGGGATCTGTTGATTTTGGGAGTTTATCGGGTGGAGTCGTGCGTGGGATATGAAGATGAACCGGAAGGCGTGTGGCGAGAGCCCGCATGGTTCGTCCACAACATGGATCGTGTGGAGGCCGAAGCCTTTGGGCGGGTATTTCGACAGAATACGATTGTATGGTCGTCTGGGGGGCGGCCAGAACTGATTGTGACTGATCCGACGTGCGACGAGCTTGGAAAGACGGTGGCCGCGAGTTTTCGGGTTCGAAGCTGAAGGGGGTATCTGACGGCGAGTTATGCGCCCAACATCTCGAGGGCGCGGAGCATCTCGGCAACGGCGGGGGCGTGGGCCACGCAACCCTGGGAGCGATGGGGGGCATCACCATCTGCCAATTCGGGGATTTGTCCGATGGCAATTTGTTTGGAAAGGGTGTTTTCGACCAGAGAGCGCAATCGCGCTTTGCGCGGCTCATCGTTGGGGAAGGTGTGGCAGGTAGCCTGAACGAGCGCCCCGAACAAAAAAGGCCAGGCAGTTCCCTGATGGTAAGCTCGATCTCGATCTTCCACGCCTCCCCGATAAAAGCCACGATATCGAGAGTCGTTCGGAGACAAAGTTCGAACGCCCATTTCTGTCAGTAATTCGTTTTCCACTCGCTCGATGATCTTTTGAGCTTGCCCTGTGGTGAATAAATCCGGATCGACCGCGAGTGCGATCAATGCATTGGGTCGAATCGTTGGGTCCGCCCACGCCGTTTCCAGATCTTCGTTCGCGGAAACGACATCGAAAGGATAGTGAGTGGACTCGCACCAAAAGCGTTTTGCAAAAGCCGATCTCGCTTGGTCGCGAGCCATCGATGCTCGGCTTGCTAGCTGTTCATCGCCGCAACGAGACGCAAGCCATGCGAGATCGTCGCATCCTTTGGACCACAAGGCTTGCAACTCAATGGCGGCGCCCCATCGGGGTGTGACCGGCTGCTCCCCCACCCGAGCATCCATCCAAGTGAGCGAAGTGTCCGGATTTCCAGCGGAAATCAAACCCGCGGGGGTGACGTGGATGCCGTCCTCCGTGCCCTTGTCATACGCTTCGAATACCTCACGAAGCGCGGGAAGTAGAACCTCTTGCGCGAAGACATCGTTGGCGGGCAATGCTTCGGTGAGTTGTCGAGCGACACGGAAAAGCAGCAAGGAGGCATCGGCGCTGTGGTATTCCACCGATTCACCCGTCTCCGGGAAACGATTGGGGATTCGACCGTTGCGCAAGGCTCCGAGCAACGTTTTCATCACGGCCTTGGCTTGCTCGATATATCCAGGAATGAGGTACAGTCCCGGCAACGCGGTCAACGTGTGACGACCCCAAACCTCGAACCACGGATAGCCTGCAATGACACTTGGAAATGCGCATTCATCCGCACGAAATAGGTTGGCTGCCACGAATAGACTGCGCACGGGCCAGCTTCGCGATGGCCCAGGGTCGCAGTTGCGCAGAGCTTGTGCCGCCTGCTCAAAAAGCACATCCCCTTCCTCATCGGGCACTTTATCCAATCCCACGATAAGGTATTGGGGGACATCCGGTTGGAAGGTCAGTCGAAACACACCAGGAGTCCACAAGTCCTCTTGGAATTCGAGCCCCCGATCTTGTTCGTCGAGATACTCGAATCGGTGCCACCAATCGGGAGAACCCACGAAGGTGCCCCCGTGACGAAAAATGACTTGGGGTAGGTTCCGAATGGGCTGAACACATACTTCGCGGGGGCGAAGGTGAACCCGTTGAATCATCGCGCCATGCGCGTGGGTAAGGGTGTGATGGTCACGCATCGCGAGAAGAGGACGTGCCGAAGCGTGGATGGCCCCATCGCCACGCCACAAATAGCGCAACACCAACGCGTTGATGCCTCGTACCAACGCAAGGCTTTCCTCGAACGTTCCCCTGGTGAGTTGATACGTCCAGCGAGGCAACGGATCCTGATGGAACCACTGAAGATGACGATATCCCTCCACGGGAGAGACGTTGGGAAATTGATGGCTTGCCAGTTCGACTTCCCGACCGCTGTCTTGCAGCACGATATCCATGTGGGAAACCACGACCGTACGTTTACGGGGAGGCTCGAGCGCTGCTACGAGCAAGCCATGATACCGACGTGTATGCATCAACGCGACTGTGGAAGATGCGTATGCCCCGGCCCCATTGCCCATGATCCATTCCGTGCGAGCGCGAGCAAGCTTTCCATCCACATGCAACGTCGGCCAAAATAGATCATTCATCGCTAAGTCTCGCGCAGGCATCGAGTGCGGCCGCATGGATGAGTTGTCGCGGAGGGCTTTGCCCTGTCCAGGTTTCGATGATTCGTAATCCACGCATGGTCAGTATTTCGATACCTCCGATCCCAGTAAGGCCGCGACGTTGTGCCTCGGCCAGAAATGGGCTCGTGGAGGCCCCATATATCAGATCGCAGACCACGGCGTCTTGCCGTGTTTGTGTCCAAGGGATCACGGATGCTAGTAGTCGTGCATCTTCCGAAGATGGACTTACGGCAATCGTTTGGATCAGTGCTTGCGCCGAGGATGCCAATTCCCCGAATTGAAGCCGCATCTGTTGAGAAAACCGGCTACTTGCCGAGCATTCCCTGGACATCGGCCATAGCACCGGAAGAGCCCCCATTTGCCGAAATCTATCGGCGAGCGGTGAATCATGGAGCTTTTCGGTCGAAATCCAAGACCGCGTGGTGATACCGATGAGTTGAAAATCGAGCTGGCGACACGCTGCTACCGCTGCCACCGCCGCAGGCCCTGTGCCGAGTATCAACGCCGTACTCCGCGGTGGAGCAATCACGGCAAGCCTGTCCTGCCACGTGTCGTAGTGAATGTCGTGACCGAAAATTCCCGCTGAAGTGCTCATCAGCATGTTCACACACGAGGTTCGCTCCGCCGAAGGCCCCAGCTCGTCCGCAAAGCTCGTGGCTTGAAAACTCAGGGAACTGGAAAGCGACAGCATGCCAAGCTTGTTTCCACGAAGGGAGCGGACGATCTTCATGAGCCCCGCAACGTCACTCATGTCGACCTTATACACTTCCGTCAAGGGCTCGATCGCCTGCAAGCCCGCGCGAAGCAATGTCCCCAGCACCTGGATCTCACGGACGCATCCGCTGACCCCACAAGCATGGGTTTGGATTGACTTCATGCTCCCCATTCGCGTTGAACCCGATCGATAGCCGAGTGTACGACCAGAACGCACCCAAGGGGAGATCGAAAGTGGACCCTTCGACAAAACCGTCGCCTTTTCACGAAAATATCTTCGTCGGTCCGCTGCCCTTCTGCCTCGTTGGCTCGCCCTATCCAAAGCGATTCGTCGAATTTCATGCTGAAAACGGCTGGCTGACGATGCACGACGTGCTATACTCTAGGGCTTCGAAATCCAGCGCTTCAAAGGGGAGTATCAGACCATGACGAAAACACACGGTCGAACCCTTATCGGTTGGTTCATGGTAGGGGCTCTTGGTCTTGGTTGCTCCAGCATCCTCGAGTTCGACGAAGTGTCGTTTGAATCCGATGTACCGCCCGATGGGGGAATGGGGGGGCGTCCCGCGGGAACACAATGCGGAAATGTTGCCGTCGGCAACTCCGAATGTGCGGCCTGTATCGACCAAACCTGTTGCAGCCAGGCAGAAGCATGCGGAAATACTCCTGCTTGTGTGGCGCTTGCCCTGTGTCGAAATGCTTGCCATCCACAAGACCTCGCCTGCCTTTCCTCCTGTTCACAAATTCACGCCACGGGCGCTCAAGCCTGGCAGGCCTTGGAATCTTGCTATTCGGCATCGTGCCCCGCCTGTGCCTCTGGATCGAGTGGAACCGGAGGCAGCGGCGGCGGAGGAGGCGGTGGTGAAATCGGCGGTGGTGGGAGCGGTACTGGCGCAAGCAGCGGCGGCGGAAGTGGAGGCGGAACCAGCGGCGGTGGTAGCGGAGGCGGGACCAGCGGCGGCGGTAGCGGAGGCGGAACCAGCGGCGGCGGTAGCGGAGGCGGAACCAGCGGCGGTGGTAGCGGAGGCGGAACCAGCGGTGGTGGAAGTGGGGGCGGAACCAGCGGCGGTGGTAGCGGAGGCACAGGTGGCTCGGGCGGCAGCAGTGGTGGCACTTGCGACATCCAATCCACCGACCCCGCCTGCAATGACTGCATCACCTCCCAATGCCTGTCATCCTGTCAAGCCTGTGCCGGTAGCCAAGCTTGCCTTGCCCTATTAGATTGCCTCATACAATGCGGTTCTAGCAGCAGTTGTCAAAACAACTGCGCCAACACTTACCCAAGCGGAATCGACCTGCTCATGGACTTTCTCGGTGTTGGCGGATGTCTCGACACCAAGTGCAATGTCCCCTGTGGTGATGGCTCGGGAGGTAGCGGCGGCTCGGGAGGTAGCGGCGGCTCGGGAGGCAGCGGCGGCTCGGGAGGCAGCGGCGGCTCGGGAGGCAGCGGGCCCACTTGCTCCGTCACCAACCCAAACGGAACCGGTAACGAACCCGGTGGGATCATTCCCGTCTGCTGTTCTCCGACGGCATCAGAAAAAAGCTATATAGATCAAGTGTTTGCGTTACTTAACGACTATCGGATCAGCAACGGTCGCTCCGCCCTCACCTACGATACCAAGCTGGAAGCCACCATTCAGGGGCACTGCATTCACATGGGGATCCATTCCTTCTTTGACCATACCGCCCCCGAATCCGCCGTCAGCAGCCCATGGACCCGCGCAAACCTGTGCGGCACGTCCGCGAACGGGGAGAATATCGCGAATGGTTACTCCAGCCCCGCCGCTGTCATGACCGGATGGAAAAACAGCCCCGGCCACAACGCCAATATGCTCAACTCCAGCTTCACCCGTGTGGGCATCGGCTATTATCAAGGATATTGGGGCCAAATCTTCGGCAATTGACGCCGTCAATCCAACGTCTCCACAGGCCTGTCACCACGACGAGGAACCGTATACAACAGCAGTCGCCGCTCCTGGCTTTTGGCAATCACCCATACTTGTTGCGAAGATAGCGGCCAGACGTCTTCGGCCGTCATCGGTATTTGCCGGGTGTCCCCGGGAAGGAAAACTCGTTCCCACCGCGTCTCTTGTTTCTTCCACAACTGTCCGCTGGCCGTGACAGTCCAAAGTGTGCCGTGGCCATCAGTAGCTAGTCGCACGATGGCGTCGCGCATCGGTGTGTCTTGACGGCTCCACGCGCCGTTTTCCCAGCTTGCCACATACGCCGATGCTCCCTCTGCGGTGCTACCGCCAATCCACGCCTGGGACGAATGGGTGGCCACCAGATCCGATATCCGGACCCCTTCACTTTGCGGCAACGAATGAATAGTCCCCTTGTTGGAGCCGGGGTCCCAATGCTCCACGCCTATGCCCACTCCTGCACATACCTTTCCAGCCGCCATCACATGCCCACTGCGAAGGATCGCCGCTCGTTCGTGCAACAGGGCTGTCGCACACCCTGGCTCTTGCGAAGCAGTAGCCACGGGTACCGGAGCGATGGGAAAACCCGCAATCACCTGAAACGATGGCTTGCCCGTTTGAATATCGCGCACCAACGCCAGTACGCGGCGCAGGTTCCAAGGGGCAAAGTCACCAAGTTCCGTTCCCGCCGGGGTTTGAAGCTTGCTTTTCCATCGCATTCCGTCCCAAAAAAATAGTTCGCTGCGATGCCGCCCCGCGTCTTTTCTCACGGCACGAATAAGCGCCGTATCCGGCCATTCGCCCCCGACGGTTACCGATTCGTAAAGGTTACCCGTGGGCAGCCCCCGGTTGGGATGCGGGTCGTACGCCACCGTGTCGTCGCGAAGGGTCCATATCTTGTTTTTCACCAATAAAAACCCTATGTTACCGGCTGGCTGCAGATGCATTTCGGCATGGCTTTCGCCGATGACGGTAAATGGGGAGGGACCTGATTCGGGCGGTGTTGCCACGGCAGCAGGTTCCGCGGGTTGTTCCTCGGGGGTCTTCTGCGCGGGCGTGGCAACCGAGGATTCGGAATTGGTTGCCGTTGGCGCGGGTTGAGAAACGGGCGATGGCGTGGAAGTCGCGCACCCCATGATTCCAAAAACCGCGAAACAGTAGCGGAAATTGAGCAAACGTATCCGGTTCACCCCACAATCGTGGTCATGTCCGGGACATGGGGCAAGAAACGTGTAATGCGCTCGACAACTCCGCCGCGTCGGCACAAGAGTTGTTTTCACGTCACACAACCCATCGACACCCACGCTGTTTCGCGCTACTTGCACATCATGAGCCATGTCCCTTCCCTCCGAAAGAGCCGCATTGCCTTTGGTTCCCTGTCGGTATTCTTTTTTTCGAGTTTTCTCGCCATCGGTTGTGACCAAAAAACCGCTCCCGTCGAACCGGGGCCAGAAAAAATAGTGGCTATCGAGACCGCACCACCTCCCTCTGTTGCGGACACTCCGGCGAATTCCGCCAAGGAACCGGAACAACCCGTCGCTTCCGCCACTGCGGTCCGTGCGCCCACGACGACCACCCCGCCGTCCCAGGGGCAAGATACTCGCCCCGAGCCGAAATCGACAGCCTCCGCGGCCGAAGAGCCCAAAAAAGGTGCCGACGCCTCCGCGGCCTCCTATTCCGCCTGGCTCCAATCCGCCGGTCCCTACGAAGCTGGAAAACAAGGCGCGCTCACCGTCGTTCTCGTCGCCAAAGACCCCTACAAATGTAACGATAAATATCCCTACAAATTCAAACTCGACCCGCCCGGCGCCGGCATCTCCTACCCCCAGGACACCGTACGAGGCATGCAAGTCACGCCCAAACGTTCCACCCTTTCCGTCCCCTTCGTGCCCGCCCAGGCGGGCCCCGCTACCGTCTCCGGCACCCTCCATTTTTCCGTCTGCACCGAAGAACGTTGCCTCATCGAGCAAGCCAAACTTTCCGTGACCGTCAACGTCCCCTGAGCCTGATCCGTCCCCTCATTTGGCCGTGGTCACGGTCACCGTCACGGCAAACGCAATCGTGGGGGAGACGACGCTCCAGGTATCCAAAGATGCCGACGTGCCGGGGGCTTCCCTGTTTACGTGCCTTTGCCACGCAAGGTGCATCCGATGATCTGCGGACTTGTTATAACTAATTGATTTTATTGGTTTTAATCCTGGGTCCGTGCAAGACGATACCGATCCCGGTATAGCGAACGAAAATATGGTAGCTTCCGAGCAGCAGGGGCAAGCTCGAGGCAAGCACAAGGGGCAGTTTGATATACCAGCCTATCGGCCAACTTCGAAGCAAGATGGCAAGAGCGATGACCAGCGGCAAGTGGACGAGATAAATCCAATAGGAGGCGTCGGCGAGATAGCGCCACACGGCGTTGGGACGGTGAAAAAAGCGTTCGAAGGCGCCGAGCCATCCCAGCACGAATCCCCAGGATATCGTGGCGTAAAGCAAAAAATAGACGATTCGAAAAGCGAAGCCGGCGTCGTAATGGAGCGAATATATCCAATACAGCAACCCAGTGATGGGAAATAGCAAAACCGAGGAGATGGCGACATGCATGCCCCAGCGATTTCGTAGGGTTGCGAGCAAGGTGGGATGGCGGTGCAGCCACCAGCCCATGAGGAAAAAGAAGCCATAGAATAATAGATGGGCAGCTCGGGGCCACAGACTTCGATCGGCAAAATCCACGCCCCATCCTCGCATGGGGAGCAAGGCGCAAGCCGTGGGAATCGCCAATCCGAAGATGCCAAGGCGAGAGTGCAGCAGACGAAGAAAAAGGGCGTCGAGGCGTTGCTGCTGTTTGCCCTGCCTGTCCACCTTGAGTCCCACCCATCGGATGCCGACCGCAAACCCGTAAAGCAGCAATAAATAATATAAAAACCATAGATGGATCAGGCCGAGACCCCGACCCAGAAAGGGGGGGGTAAAAGCTGCCACCACGGCCTGATAGAGATCGGCCCCTTGCACCATGCGCACACCGCTCCACACCCATAAAAAGCGCACGAGCGGGTAGAGCACGATCCAACCCACCACCAGAGGTCCCAATATCCTTCGAAGCCGGTGTTTGACGAATGCTCCCACGCCATCTCGTTGAAGCACCAGACGTGCGAAAAAACCGGCGATCAAAAAGAAGGCGGGCATACGAAACGAATGAATGGTGTAGATGAGCAGTGTCAGACTCACGGAGCGGGAGCCATCCACCACGGCCCACGGAAACAAGACGAATAAGTAGGGCATCGACGCGTGCAACAGCACACCGAGCAGCATGGCGAAGGCTCGGGCGCCATCCAGGGCATGGTAGCGAGATGCTGCTTTGGGTTTGTTCATCGACGTTCTGGTCGAGGCCACCATAGCCCCTCGCCGGGTTGTGATCTAGCGGCGTGGAAAAACAAGACGATGTCCCCGAGGGATTCCGGTGGAAATCGTGCGAAGGGATATTCGACCAGGGCATCGGCCCTGGCCCCGGGTGGGGCCGATCCGCAGGGGAAAAAACTCCCAGAAAATACTCAAAACGTAGGGAATGATCGACCCGGTCGGGTTCTCGATCGACCCTTCCTGCCAAGAACGGAACCTCTGCCGCAGGCCGCTCTCCTATCCTGTCACGACGCTCCGACTACCCGACCAACTCCCGCCGCTTTCGAATCCTGACCCCAGTCCAATCCACGGTTCGAAAAACCCGACAACGGCTCTTTCCGACCGCAAGCAAGCAAAAACACACATAATTAGCCCTGGTCCCGATACGACCAGGGCGTTTCTCGGGCGAGCCATCCCACGAGGAAATCCGCTCGTAACGAATGGAATGGTAATACGTATATTCTTTAGAATCCGGTATTTATTGACACATCGATGGCTGGGGGATTTTGCACCAGCCGTCGACACATACGGCGGGCTGCAGACAGGTGGGGCCGGAGGAGTCCTGGCAAGGGCGACCTTCCGGGACGGGCGCCACGCAGACCCCCTGGCTCGAACAGGTCCCTCTGCCGCAATACACGGTTTTTCCGTTGATGAGCCCACAAGCCTGCCCTGTAGCTGCTGTTTCGAGGGGTTCGCAGACCCCCTGGACGCATTCGGTGGCCAATCGGTTGTTGCAGGTATTTTCGATACAAGGGTCATGCAAGGCGGGGCTTTGTTGGCAAGTTCCTGAAAGGCAAAGCAGTTGTCCGGCGCAGGGGCGACCCGAGCCGCATTCTTCCCCCAGAGCCATAGTTTTCAGGCAGTGATAGCCTACGCAAGCGCTCGTTGCGGGGCATTCCATCGATTGGCGACAAGGATCTCCCACCCCTGCCGTGGGTTGGCACACGCCACAAACCCCCTGGGCGTCCAGGTAGCATGCTTTGGAGGCGCATTGGTAACCGGAAATACAGGGCTCGTCGACGGAAAGAGATCCGCCGGGCGCATCGCAAAATGGATCGTCACGACGCGCTTGCCAAGCGGCGCACGATAGGGACCGAAACGTCGAAGCACACGCGCCGATCGCTTTGGCGCCGACGCGAACCCCTGGTAAATGCCCCACATGCACACACCATGCACGAAGCTCGGAACGACAGGCGTCGAGATCTCCGTGCTCGATGGCAAATAGGGCAGGCGCACAGCGATTCATCGTCTCACACCGCGCGGAAGCATAGCCTTCACAGGGCTTCTCGATGGGACCCGTGTCCTCGTCGCTCGGGGGGTCCTCGGAACTGCATCCCCACGCGCCAAGGCAAAGGACAAAGAGGAAATAGACACATGCGATCCTCGGTGGCATGCTCCTATCCCATCGGAGTCTGAAGACGTTGTCAACGGGACAGGAGCCCCGAAAAGTCGAGAATCGATCGCTCCTTTCGAAAGCATCGCATGCACTGCCTTTCTACGCCTCTGTCATGAACGAAAGCGACCACGTCTCCCAACACACTTGTTCCTTCTCGTTGCACGGGGCCAACCCGCACCTGGAAACATGGGTGCGGCAGCGGGTTCATCCTTTCGACCCATCGACGGACGATTATCATCGGCCCCCATTTTCGGCTCAGATTCAGACGACCAAGCAGTCTGCCATCTATGCTTTGCATGGGTATCACCTTGGCAAAAAGCCCCATGATGCCATTCGCGCGTATGTGGCTCACTTTACCGCCCCAGGGGATGTCGTGCTCGATCCGTTTGCGGGATCGGGAAGCACGGCGCTCGCGGCCTTGCAAGAACATCGTCATGCGATCGGGATCGACGCCTCCCCGGCTGCTACTTTCATTGCCCGGGCATATCTTTTCCCTATTGATATCAATGACTTACTGGCTCGTTGCGAGGCCATGGTCCAGCGCGCGGCCGATGAGTTGCAATGGCTGTATGCGACGCGCTGCCATCGTTGTGGGGGAAAAGCGATGCTGCACCATCTGGTGTATTCCCAAACGTATGCCTGTCCCCGATGCAAAGAAATCACAAGTCTTTTCGAGGCATTACAACAAGAAGGGCCGTCTTGTTGCCCCTCGTGTCTTCGCCAAGGAAAACGGGTGCGAATCCACTCGTCGCTCGACCGGCTTGGATTGGTGCCGGTTGGCGTGAGTTTTTCTTGTTTGGAGGGCTGCCATCCGAAGCGAAGCACCCGCGGTATCGTCGGGACCAGGGAGGAAAGGGAAGCGTTCGACCGCATCGATCTTGCGGGTATCGCTTGCCTGGAGCGATTGCCCATTCCTCATCCGATTCCCGATGTGCCGATGATGAATAGGATCGACGATGGGCCGTGGGGGGACGAATGGCGTCCAAGCCGCAACTTTAGGTGCATTCGGGACCTATTTACCCATCGAAATTTATGGGCCTTGGCAGCGTTGTGGGAGGCGGCGGACGGTGACCTGGATCTTCAAGCCGTGCTGACGAGCGCCATGTTGGCGGTCAGCCGAAAAGCACAGCATCTCGAGGGGGGAGGTGGCTATATCCCTGGTCATTGGGCTCTGCCCCCCATGACCAAGCAGCGCAATGTTTTGGAAACCGTGCGAAGGGTATTCGGCCGCTCGCTGGTGGCGCGCCAACAGTTGCAACGTCTTGGGTTGCGAGGCGATGTTTGTCTGTCGACGCAATCCTGCACGGATCTGAGCGCGATACCCGATGCGAGCATCGACTATATTTTCACCGATCCTCCTTATGGGGGCATGGTGCAATACGGGGAACTGAATTTTCTTTGGGAAGCGTGGCTGGGCCTGCCCACGGATTGGCATCGTCATGAAATCATCGTCAATCGGACACGCGGTTTGTCCTTGGAAACGTGGACGGAGCGAATGAGCCGGGCGCTTGCGGAATGTCATCGGGTCCTGAAACCAAACCGATGGATGTCCGTTTGCTACCACGATGGGTCGAAAGGCAGTTGGAGCGCTTTGCAGCAGGCGATTGAAAACGCAGGTTTCGATGCGCAATCGGTGGGAAGCGCGACGAGCATCGATACGAAAAGCAGAACGTACAATCAATACACGGTCGACAAGGTCAACAAGCGAGATCTGGTGCTGAATCTTTGCAAATCACCTCGTGCCCGCGTGTTTCCCGCCGCCACTGTGGTGGGACAAGACGCTTTCGACGAGCGAGTCCGCGAGATCATCATCGCGTTTTTGAAAAAACACCCAGGATCCTCGAAGGACCGGATTTTCGACGAAGTGGTGAGCACCCTTTTGTGTACGGGACCGATGCAAGACCATGATTTTGAGAGAATTTTGAGGCAGGTGGCGGAGCCGCAGGGCGAATGCGAAAGGGTTGTCGAAACGGGCGTACGCCGTGGCGCCCATGCAACCTCCTGGGCCCTTCGGCCCTGAACGCCCGACGCCGTCGTCTGGGAAAACTGTAGTAACATATTGTATTTATAAGAATTTTTAGGTTGTTGGAGCGTGATCGCCGGGGCGTGTCACGACCGCTTTTCCGAGGGTTGTCGCTCCTGTCGAAGGCCGTCGGGAATCAGAAAAAAACTAGTGTAAAAACAGTAGATTAGGCAATTTGAGGGTCACGCTGCCGAAGCTGAGCAGCCAGCCGATTCCTGCCCCCAGCAACAAGCCCAGGGCGACGATAAGAAATGAGATCGGAGCTGGAGGTGCCTTTTTCTTTTGCCAGGATACCGGATTGGCGCGGATGATCCGTTTTCCTAACACGATCGCGATGGGGCTATCGGGCGATATCCCGTACAGTCCGGCTATACAACGAATGGCCACCTGATGAGGCTCTTCATGTTCCTTTATTTTCTTAGTTTCCTTGTCTTTATCCGTTTCTAATTCTTTGCGTGCAATGGCGTAAATGAGCCCGAGGTTGGGTGGCAGTTTTCCGGCGTTTTCCTCGGGAGCCGAAGTACTTGACGATGCCTTCCCACTGGCCCGATGCCAGAAGGGGTTCGAGTTCGGCAATACGGGGGTCGGGGGAAGTGATTTTCGAAGCGCCTTCCGGTTGTGGGCTGGAAGGCCTATCTGCTCCGGGGTCGGTAGCATCGAGGTTGCCCCGACGGCTGGAAGGCGGTTCTGCTTTTGGGGGTGGGGGTGATTCTGCGGCGGCCTCGACAATGATAGGCGTGGCCGGGGCGTCCTGCTCTGCCGTGGGGGGTGGGACGGTGGGGTCCCGTCGTGGGTCACGGAGCAGGTTTTGTTCTAGGCGTCGTGGGTCGCGGTCACGCATGGGGTGATTGTCTCATGGTGAAAAAAACTAGCCAACTTCGCGCAACTAGATGCTTTTTCTTGTTGGCGCGTTCGTGGTACGAGTCGTGGGTATGACCGGTACTTCGCATGGGTTGGTCGTATGGTTGACTGGGCTTCCCGCGGCGGGCAAGTCCACCTTGGCGTTGGCGTTGCGCGATAGCCTTGAAAAAGCGGGTCAGGCTGCATGCATCATCGACGGCGACGTATTGCGCCAGGGGCTTTGTTCCGACCTTGGTTTTTCCGCGAAAGACCGTCAGGAAAACGTACGTCGGGCGGGGGAAATCGCAAAAATCATCGCTGAACAAGGAATCATCGCCATCGTGGCTCTCGTGTCTCCTTATGAAAGGGATCGACGAGCGGTGCGGGAGCGTCTACCGCCACACCGATTTTTCGAAGTCCATGTCGATTGTTCTGTGGAGGAGTGTCGCCGCAGAGATCCCAAAGGGTTATATCGTCGGGCGGATCGCGGACAAATCCCGCAGTTTACGGGGGTATCGGATCCCTACGAGGCGCCGTCGAAGCCGGAACTCCGTGTGCGAACGCAGGACGATCCGGTGCAGGTATCGCTCGATCAATTGCTAGCGGCGGTCACGGAAGCGATAAAGCGTTGAATTTTATTGAGTTTCGCTCGATGGGGCGGTCAATTCGGCCACGAAGGCGGCGTGGGTACGCTCACATAATTCGGCGGCTCGTGACTTTTCGTCGCCATCGGAGGGGGCATGTATTGCGGGAAGCACCGTGAGGGAGCATTTTCGCTCGGCTTGTACGGCGAGGTCTTTGGAGCCAGGGACGAACAGTTCGTGGGTTCCGCGAACGACGAGGGGGACGATGGGCAAGTTTTCACGCACGGCGGTGCGGAACGCTCCGATGCGAAACGAGTGCAGGCGACCGTCGCGGCTTCGGGTGCCTTCGGGGAAAAACAACAAGCTTGCGCCTTGTACCACGACGTCGTGGATGCGTTGCGCGAGCATTTCGTTTTTGTCTTTATGCTCTCCGCGGTAGACGGGGACATGACCGGATACGGATAGATGCCATCCGATGAAGGGGATGTGGAATAGCGAGGCTTTGGCGAGCCAACGATAATCCTGTTTGAGATAGGAGCCGATGAGAAGGATATCGAGTTGGCTGAGGTGATTGGCAACGAACACGCATGGCGTGGCGCTATCGAGTAGCGATCCATTTCGAATCGAGTGTTGGATTCCCAATCCGTCCAGGGATCCTTGACACCAGGCCCGCATGCAGCGCTGTCCGATGTCGTGGCGTTTGGTGATGGTCCCGGCGGTGACACTGATGGATCCGTAAACGATGGCTCGGCCGCCGACGTGCCACCAATTTTTTCCTGCGCGAAATAGGTTCATTGGCCGTCTTGCAAGGAGTTGTGTTGCGTGATGAATCGCTGCCTAATCAACCGTGGGCGCAAACTCAAGGTCTACGTGCAGCCCTGGGTTGACCCTGCCGAAGCGCGGACTATGATACGCGCACACCTTTCCAAGTGGGTGGAACTCCCCAACGGAGGGTTTGAGCATACCGCGGAGGAACAGACAATCGGCGTCATCAGCAAGCGTGATCGCTCACGGTCCGTAGCCAGGCACCCGTCGTGGGCCCGAATTCCGAGAAATCATTTTCTTCGAAGCGGATGAATCGCTCCTGCTGTCGTCCTGACTTCTGTGATGATGCGGCTGCTCAAATACTCGTATTGTTGATATTCGATTGGGGATCGACACCTTACAAGCCCCTGAAAAGGAATTGTTATGACCAGCCCGAACTTCGTCGATACCGTTCTTCTTCTCGCTCTTCCGGCTTCCGGTAAGTCGGAAATTCGCCGCTACATGATGCATGTCGATCGCGCGAAACGCATCGAACAATTTCATCTCGCCGACACGGTCCAGCTCGATGATTACCCGTATGTCGAGTTGATGCGTGAGATCGATGATGCTCTCGAGGAACTCGGGGAAGCCCGTCGATTCTTCAAAAGTGCCGACGATGGTTTTCAGTACGGCCACGATTGGGGCACTTTGTTGCAGTTGGTCAACGAGGATTACCGGGTGATGAAAAACCCCGACCTGCCTTCTCCCAAGGCCGACGCCGCGGTGATGTTTGCGCGCATCGATGCGGCCAGGGCAAAAGTAGGCGTCCCCGCGGCGTTCGAGTCGATGAGCGCCGATCTCCGCAAACGACTCGGCGATCGGATGCAAAAAAAGGTCGAATGGGTGGTTCATGAGCTGTTTGGAAAACGTCCAAACTCGCTGGAAAATAAGACCATCGTCATCGAATTTGCCCGTGGTGGACCCCAAGGCTCCACCATGCCTCTGCAAGCCCCCCATGGATATCAATACAGCCTCGCGCAGCTTGCTCCGGAAATCCTCGAAAAGGCTGCCGTGCTCTATGTCTGGGTCGAGCCCGAGGAGTCCCGTCGAAAGAACCTCGCTCGTGCGGTGCCCAACGCCGAAAACACGATCCTATTCCACGCGGCTCCCGAGTCCGTGATGATCAATGACTACGGTTGCGACGACATGGCCTACTTGATGGAAACCTCCAAGGTGCCCAACACCATCACCATCCATGCCGGCGGCAAAGACTACTTCCTGCCCATCGGACGTTTCGACAACCGCGTCGACAAAACCACCTTCGTACGCGATGAACCCTCCTCCTGGGATCCGAAACTCGTCGCCGAATTGCACGCTGGGCTCGCCGATGGTCTCAGCAAAATGTGGTCCGCCCACAAAACCGTCCGAAAACTCTGATCCCTTGCCCTTGGTTTGCTGAACCATCGGCAACAACCCATTCCCTGCTCCCGCCCCGCCCTCGACCACGTCGCCTCCTTCTATTGCCCTCTCGCTGGCTCGCCTGTGATACAACTCGGATCATCATGCTATCGAGACGAGCCCAGTTGCTGCTCTGCACACTCCTTTCGTCGGTTCTGATTCTGGGATGTCAAAACGATACTCCCACCGGTCAGATCACGCCCGGCAAGGTGCAAGCCAAAGTCGGGGATACCGTCGCCCTTTCCTTGTCCGTACCCAAAAAATTCGACCGTCTTCAGCGCGAGATTTGGAAAGTCGAACCCGCCAATCTGGGGGAGGTTTACTTCGATCAAGCTTCGTTGACCCGACGAGAAGCTACGTTTCGAGCCAAAGAGGCCGGCACCGGAACGATCGTTGTGCAAGGCTTTCTCACGGATCCCAAGCAGCTTCACCATGTCGCGCAAATCCCTGTCACCGTCGAATGACCAGGGCTCGCCAGGGCGATTCGCCACCAATCCCCCGCGTCGAAACCATCGTCGTGAGGCTCGTTGCTTATAGATAAAATTCAATTAAATCAGCGAGTTATAGTCGGTGGGGCCGTTTGCCAGGCGCCACCGTGGCCACGGCCTTCGTGGTTGGCGGTTGCGGTTCCATTTATCCTTGCTTCATGTTCTGACAGCGGTGTGGGCTCATGGTGGAGATCATGGGCGAATCGACAGGGATTGATTGCGACTTGGCGTGACAAGGAGATGAGTGATGGACGACCTGGCCGTGGCTGTTCCGTTGATGGAAGGGTTCGAGGAGATCGAGGCGGTAACGATTATCGACGTGCTTCGACGGGCGAATATCAAGGTGATCGTAGCAGCGAAGGCCCCTGGGCTCGTGACCGGTGCGCATGATATTGGCGTGCAAGCCACCGATACGTTGCGGGACCTTCGACCGGAGTCCCTGGCTGCCATCGTTCTTCCCGGGGGAATGCCCGGAGCGAAAAACTTGGCGAACGATGAGCGCGTGCAATGGCTCGTGGAGAAAATGGCGCAAGAGGGCAAACTCGTGGCGGCGATCTGCGCTGCACCGATGGCCATCGCCTCCACGAAAGCCCATCTGGGACGCAAGATGACCGCGTATCCGGGCTTCGAAACCTACTTGGAAGGAGCGACTGTGCTGTCCGATCGGGTCGTGGTCGATGCCAACATGGTCACGAGCCGTGGGCCAGGAACCGCGCTCGACTTCGCACTCACGTTGGTCGAGAAGCTGCGAGATCAGAAAACGGCCCTCGATTTACGCAAGAAAATGCTGGTGGGCTGAGCCAACGCCGCCAGACATCCGAGTATACATATACGGATACTCCTCCGGTCTCATCCAAGCTGGTTCTCGTTTCCGGAGCCATCGTCGAAAACGCGGCCCGCTTGCGCCATCAGGGTCCCACATCCCCCATTGGGTTCATTGCGGGCCAGGGAACTGCAACGCACTTCCAGACCCATGGCTCGCCAGGCTTCGACAACCTCTTCGTATCGCTTTTCCGCGGCCGGAAGAAAGTTGCCGTGGGCCACCGGATTGAACCGATAAAGATAGACAGACAAGCCAAGGCTTCGAGCGCGCTCCGAAAAGGCACCAGTCTGCTCCGCATCATCGTTGCCATCGCCGATGAGCAAATACGCAAGAGATAAACGACGTCGCCGGGAACGACTCAACCGCGGTACACATTGCTCCACCGTGTCGAACAATCGAGACAGCGACAAGCCATGGGGAACGAGCTTGCGCCTCATCGATTCGGTGCCCGCATGGACCGACAAGGTTAACCCGTTATGTGGTAACCCCATGAAATGTTTCAGCTTTTCCTCGCTTCCCCCCGTTGTGGTCAAGCTTGGCGCCAGGTGGTGTTGGCGACACCAATGAAGCAGCGTCTCCACCGCCGCCGCGTTGTGCAAAGGCTCACCTACGCCCGAGACGGTGACGCGGCGAAGGGAGGGGGCCCACGATTGGGCTTGCTGCACCTGCGCGATCAGTTCTTCCGCGTGAAGGTTGCGCATCCAACCGCGACTTCCTGACGCGCAAAATGGGCATCCCACGGCGCAGCCCACCTGCGAAGAGATGCATAAAGTATGTTTCCGGTACAACACCGCTTCCACCCACGCGCCGTCATCGAGTTCGACCGCGAATTTGGTGTTGAACTGGCTGCTGCTTCGAGGAATCAGACGCACGGCGGCGGTATAGCACGAGGATCAGAATTCCTGCGGAACAGAAGGCCAATTCCTGGCGCATCACGGTGGTTGGGGGGAACGTCGACGGCGCACGAGCCGGTCCGCTCGTACCAATATCTCGCTCGTGGATCCAATGGGGCAAATCGACTCACAAAAAGGTCGTCGGACGAAAAACGAAAGCAGCAGCAAGCCGCCCGTGATCCATAACACCCAGGGATTGACCGCATCGGCATGCTGATAGAGCCGCTGGACGATCCCTTCCCCTTCATGGACCGGACCAGGATCGATTCCAAACACCCACCAGATGACCAAGGCCAACGAGGGGATCCGCAACCACCAGGAGGCTTTTCCGAGCTTGCGCAACGAACTCGTCGAGGGAACCGACGCTTGTGCGAGACCCAACGGACATACGCGCTGGCAAAACCGTAAGTCTCCCAAGTTGGTCACGAGCGCCGAGGCGATGACGAATCGACGCAGAACCCCAAAGATACAAGGGCGCGGACATACGTGACAAAATAGATAGGGGATCGCAAACATGCAGCGTCCCAGGGGTTGAGCTGCTACGGGCAATAGGGCCAGCAAGCTGAGAAGGCGCAAGGGAGACACGCCGATCCGTTCGGCGAAGACGCGACTGCGGTGTTCCGCTTGGCGAATCCAACGGCGCCATGGCATGGGCTCGAAAGCTGACGCCATCGCGGCGGCCAAAACGAGGATAGCGACAAGCCGATACCCATCGGAGTTGATGAAGCGCTGAAACGGGCCATGGGTGGATTGAATCGCAAGCAGGATCACCCCGCCGAGCAGCATCATGGGCAGGGGCATCCGAAAGGAGAGGGACTCGGCGCTGACCCGGGATCGGGTTACCAAAGCCACGAGGCTCACGGCTTTGCATCCCGCCACGGCCCATAAGGTTCCCGATATTCCTAACGTGGGAATCAGCCACGTGACGGAAACGAAGGCGGCAAGCGCCGCGCCCGCCAAGTCGAGGCCGTACACCGATGCCCCCACACCGGTCGGAAAAACCCCGTCCATTCGCGAGGCCACGGCGAATTGCCCTCCGGTGGCGGCACCCATCAGCAAAGCGGCCACGATGACCCCTGCGCGCGTCAGATCCGCCCCCGCTTGCATCATCGCATCCACGCCGACCGCCAAAGCCATCGCCACCCCGAGCTGCCACGCATCCATCAGCCATAATGCCCGAAAACGAGCGGCCCTTCGCATTCCCACGACCGTGGCCGCACAACTCGCCCCCATGAACAGCCCCGTCACCAGCGCCACATCGCGATACAGCGCGCCTACCGCCGTTTGAAATACCAACATCAACGTGAGTTGCAGCGCGAGCCCTGAAAATCCCGTACTTGCCACCGCGAAAGACACCGGTTTCGAACGCGGATCGACCCAGGCCATCATCATCAAAATAGTTGATAACACTAGGAAAATTAGCGAATCCAGCCCGGTCTCGAGACGCTCGAAAGTAGCCTGCCGCGCCGCTGAAACGATAACCGGATGCGTGTCCGTGCTCGGACGCACGCTCCGCCCACTCCACAGCGCCGCCTGGTGAATGCGCTCGGTGGAAAGCCTATCATTGACCCACGCTTCGGTCAGGTAGCGCGAGTCGATCCCTCGCTGTTTCATGCGCAACAGAACCGTTTTCCCAACATCGGCGGGATCGATGAGCCGCGACGAAGACGCCACATACAGCGTTCGATCCCCCGGTAGAGCTAGGATATGCGGAAAAACCTCCTTCAACGTCGAGACCACCGTGCTGTGAAGATCCCGTTCTGCTTCCGTGGCGTATGCCGCAAAACCAGGAAGCGACACCACCAAAAGACCGTCGGAGGCCGTAGCTTTCGCAAGTTTTCGATAAAAAGATGTCGAGTATAGACGAGCCTCCGCCACGCTCGTCGGAAGCCCGGCGTTTACCACCAGCAAATCGAAGGCAGGCTCCTCATCGATGCCCGACCAGGCCCGAGCATCACTGGGCACGATCCGAACGCGTCCATCGGAAGCATCGGGGGCCCAGGATGAAATTACATCGGCGATCACCCGATCTCCCGCAAGAATCGTCAGATGGTCGATGCCGTGGGCCAGCAACGACGAAATCAGGTTTCCGGGGGGAGCGCCTACCAGCAGAATCCGTTTCGGACACGTGTGTAAGCATGCGGAAATATTAGCAATTTGTTCCGAGCCCTCGATGTCCGCGGGGATCAGAATCGGTTGTCTTTGCAACATCACTTGTTGCTGACCCGTCTGTTGTGTCACGAGCACCGCGCCCCGAGGGCTCGAGGCGAGCTGTAACACCTGTTGTCCGGGGGCATGCCAGCGATAGGTGAGTCGGTCTACGGGGGCGATGGCGAGGGCGGCGCACGGCAGGAGGGCGGCGACGAACCAGCCGCGGCGGTGGGGGTCCGCTAGAAAAATGGCTCCCAAAAACGCGGTGGCGCTGACCAAAGACGCCACCTGAAACGGCAGAAGATGGTCGAGGATCACGGTGGAAAGCAGCGCTCCGGCGATGGCTGACCCCAGGGTATCGAGCCAATAGGCCTGGGCCGAGACGACCCCCCCGTTCTCAATTTTTGCTGTATTTTCCAGTGGTTTGGCGAGCTGGCCGTAGAGCCAGCCCGAAAGGAAACACGCCGGGGCGAGAATGAAAATAGCGGCAAGCGCTACGGAAAATGAGCTGGGGACTTGACCGAGAGGTATCCACCCTACGCAGGCGCGGGCAGCCAGCAGCGTTGCCGCGACCGTGAGGCCATAGATGGTGAAACCAGCGGAAACCGTGGTTCGGCGAGCTGTTCGAGTCCGGCTTCCCATGGCGCCCAGGGCCGTTTCGATCAGCCAGATCCCCATGAGCAATGCCACGACGGTTTCATCGCCGGCAGTGACGGCCATGCCCTCACGAATGGCCAGGACTTGGAGGGCGGCGGAGGCGGCGCCGAGACAAAGCAGGGGTAAGCGACGGGATTCGCCCATCACTCGTTGGCCTCCGCTTTTCGCTTGACCGGGTGGTGGTTGGGTAGGGCGCGGTTGTTCTCCCCGATGAGGAAGGCACGGTGGGCGTATCCAGGCACGGTGATTCGACTCCCTTGCCAACATACCAGCCGATCGTCGCCGCGCCTATCCGAACCGTGGTCGGCCGCCACGCTCATGACGTGGCCTACCTTGGCAGGATCCGCTATCGTGTGGGTTCTTCGATGTCTACGTCACGGACTACCGCTCGATCGGCCGATACGCCTTTGCAGGGGGGAACGGTTCCGTCCGACGCGCCGGTTTCGGCTACGACGATCCCCAGCGCGGAGTTTCCGGATCGGTCGGCGACGGTACGTCGTCAGGTTTCTGCGGATTCCTTGGCGGAGGTATCCCAAGGGGCGCGGGGGCTTGCTCCGGGAACGCTCGTGTCGCCGTATCGGGTGGTACGGCTCGTGGGTCGTGGGGGCATGGGTGATGTGTATTTGGCGAGAGACACGCAGCTTGGAAGAAAAGTGGCTCTGAAGGTGGTTCGGCCTTCGGTGGTGGGCAATCGCGAGGAGGTGGCGAGATTTCTGTTGGAGGCTCGCATTACGGCGCGATTCAATCATCCCCATATCGTTACCGTGTACGGGGCTGGTGAATTCGAGGGGCAACCGTATGTGGCGCTCGAATACCTGGAGGGTCAAACGCTTCGCGCCCGAATGGATGAGCAGCGGCTTGGGGTTCGAGAGGTGATGCGTATCGGTCTTGCGGTGGCCGAAGCGTTGCAAGAAGCCCATCGACACGAAGTGTTGCATCGGGATCTCAAGCCCGAAAACATCTATTTGCCGCGCGATGGGCGATTGCGGGTGATGGATTTCGGCCTGGCCGTTCCTTTGCGTCTTCCAGAAGTGCTGGCGGAGGCGAGGGAACTGGATGAGTTGCCGGAAGGCATGGAGCAGGCGCTCAAAAAAAATATGGATCACGGTGGGATCGAGGGAACGCCTCTGTATATGGCACCAGAGCAATGGCGTGGACTCGGTTGTTCCACCACCACGGATTGCTGGGCTCTGGGTGCGGTGCTGTACGAACTTCTCAGCGGCTCGCCTCCCTACAACGAACAATCCAATATGTTGCAGTTGCTTCGCGTGTGTTCCGCGGACCCTGCTCCACGCCTGGCGCCCTTCGAAGCAGTGCCCGAACCGCTCGTCGAATTGATTGCCCGTTGCCTCGAAAAAGACCCGGCGAAACGTCCGCAATCCCATGAAATTGCCCAGGATTTACATTCCATGCTGCATGAAGGCAGGCTTCGCTTGGAGGCGGAACAGTCGCCGTTTCGAGGCTTGCTTCCCTTTTCTGAAGACCAGGCAGACTTCTTTTATGGGCGCGATGATGAAATCGCGTCGATGCTCGAACGCATTCGACATGAGCCGCTGTTACCTGTCGTTGGCCCTTCTGGAGCAGGCAAAAGCTCTTTCGTCCAGGCGGGCCTGATCCCAAGACTACGAGAACATGGCCGGTGGATCGTGCTTCGCCTCCGTCCCGGTCGTGAACCTTTCGAAGCGTTGGCCATTCGTTTGACCCGCGGCGAGCATGACGGGACCAATCGCAGCGTTCATACCACCAGTCGGGGGGGGGGATCCGAGGAAGATACAAGGGAAAAAGAACGCGCGTTGAGTGTGCAACTATTTGAAAATCCGCCGTTTTTATCCTTTTCCCTCCATCAGATCGCCGAACAGGAAAACGCCGGAGTCTTGTTGTTCGTCGACCAGCTCGAGGAGATCTATACGCTGGCGAGCAACCCGGATGTGCGTCGCCGTTTCATGACGGCCGTGTGCGGTGCGGCCGATGACGTCGAGAGCCGTGTGCGGGTGGTGTTGACGCTTCGGGACGATTTTCTGGTTCGGTTGGCGGAGACGCCGGTGGTTCGGGAAGCGCTTGGGCACGTGACGGTATTGCGGACTCCGGGGCCGGAAGCGCTTCGGGACATTGTGATGACGCCGGTTCGTCTTGCTGGCTATCAGTTCGAAGATCAGTCGTTGGTGGAGGAGATGATCGAGACGGTGGGGGCTCAAGCGGGCGCGCTTCCTCTGCTGCAAGTCGCGGCCGCCCGGTGGTGGGAGGGGCGGGATCGAAAGAAGAAAATCCTTACCAAAAGCGCGTATGAGGCCATGGGGGGAGTGGTAGGAGCGATTGTGAAGCAAGCCGATGGCGTGCTCGATGGGCTCACGCCCCGGCAATTGCGGGTGGCGCGGGAGATGTGTTTGCGCCTGGTCACGCCGGAGCATACGCGTCGCCTGGTCGTTCGCGAGGAATTGCTCGAGGGACTTGGGTCGGATGGGGAAGAGGTCTTGCGTCGCATGGTGCTGGGGCGGATTGTGGTTGCGCGAAGGGGGCGTTCCGAAAAGGGAGGCGATGTGGAATTCGTCCACGAGTCGCTGGTGAGTCATTGGACGCAATTGGTGCGATGGTTGGAAGGGAGCCGGGAGGAGATCGCGTTTGTAGCGGAAGTCGGCGCGGCGGCGGAGTTGTGGGACAAGCGAGGCAGGCCGAAAGAAGAGGTTTGGCGGGGGCCATCGCTGCACGCTGCGCTTGCCAAAGCCAGCCAGATACCGACGATGCCCGAGCGGGTGCGGGCTTTTCTCGAAGCGGGTCAGCGCCGAGAGCGTCGGGGATCTCGAAGACGCCGGGTCTTCGCGGGTGTGGCCTTTGGTGTGATGACGCTTGCGGCCACCATCCTTGCCTGGCAAGGCCAGGAGGCCGCCTCCCAGCGCCGTGTGGCGGAAAAAGAAAGAGAAATCGCTGAGTTGCAGCGATGGCGGGCAGAGGAAAGGCACGCGGAAGCCATGAGGGAGGGGGCGGAAGCCGCCATTCTTCGCGACAATATGCTCGAAGCACGGGCCAAAATCCGCGTTTCCCTCGAGGCCCAAGACACTCCCTCGTCTCGCGCTTTGTGGAGTCAGTTGCGGCATCAACCCTTACAAGCGGTCGTTCGACTTCCCACACGCGCCTGGACCGCCAAGTTCATGGACTCGGGACGTTCGGTGGCGGCCCTCGATATCCAGGGCTCCGTTCACACCATCGATGTGGCTACTACCCAAACCCGTCGCCTGGCGGATTGGAACGCCACCAGTGTGGCGGAAGCTTCTTTCTCCCAAGATGGTCGCTTTCTCGTTTCCACGAACAAGACCGGTGACTTGCGGGTGTGGGACCTGGAGCATCGATCCGTTGCCAAACTCGGCCATCCCCCCCCGCGCGCCACGTGGTTCGCCATATCCCCAAATGGACAGACAGTCGCTTCTTTGCACGCCACGGGGGCCATCCATCTTTGGGACGTTCGTTCCGGATCTCAAACAAAAACCTTTGATAATCAAGGGCTTGAAGTGACGCGGGCCACCTTCGATCCGTTGGCCCCGCGGCTGGCCAGCGGCGACGTTGCCGGGAATATACGTATCTGGACTCTGACCACCGGAGAGAGCAAAACCTTGCCCCAGCGTCACGACAAGCTCGTATCCTGTCTCGCTTTCGATGCCCATGGCCGCCTGCTGGCGACGTCGGATTGGGGCGGACAGATACGGCTTTGGGATTCGCGGTCTGGCAAACTCCTCCGTACGTTGGAAGGCCATGTCGGTGCGGTATACAAGGTTCGGTTTCATCCCGACGGCCGACGCTTGGTTTCCGTAAGTGGTGATAAAACCGTACGTATTTGGCGAATCGACGACGGCTCTTTGCTTCATGTCCTCCGGGCGCACCAAGACCAGGTTTATGATGTGGACTTCGATCCAACGGGTGAAACCCTGATGACGTTGGATGGGCTTGGGGCGCTGCGTTTATGGTCGTTGCAGGCCGCTTCGGGGACGATACGATACGATGGGCATCGAGGCAGTGTGTTTGGCATTGCCATTCATCCGAACGAGCATCAACTCGCTTCCGCAAGTCGTGATTCGTCGATTCGTATTTGGAACGTGACCACGGGGCATGTCGAAGCGGTGCTCGAAGGACACGAAGCAGGTGTTCTCGGTGTCGATTATAGTCCCGATGGCACGCGGCTCGTTTCCGGAGGCAACGATAATACGGTGCGGCTGTGGGATACGCATCGACAGGTGCAACTCGCGGTGCTCAGCGGTCATCGGGATGCCATCGTGCATCCTGTTTTCAGTCCCGATGGCAAGCTCATTGCCTCTCCCAGCAACGATGGCACTATCCGTATATGGTCTGCTGCCACGGGAGACAAGATCCATGAATTGGTTGGCCATACGGGAGGTGTCAACCAGGCCAGCTTCTCTCCTGATGGCCGAGTCCTTGCCACGGGCGCGGACGATGCCACGATTCGTTTGTGGGACGTGCAAACGGCAAAGCCGCTACGTGTGCTCCGCGGACACCAATCTCCCGTGTATGGACCCCGGTTTGGAGCGTCGGAACATCTTTTGGTCTCGGCGGGATGGGATGGTGACACGCGGGTGTGGACGCTTCCTTCCGGGGAAAGCCGTGTCGTGCATCGATGTGAAGGATATGCTTTTTTCCCTACTTTCGATGCATCCCAGCATCATGTGGGGGCCACCTGCGCCGATGGGACCGCCGCGATCGTCGATCTGAAAAGCAATCTTGGGCTAACGCTTCAGGGCCATGTGGGCCACGTCACCGACATGGCTTACGCCCCTTCCGGGCGATGGGTCGCAACGTCGGGCGACGACGGCACCGTGCGACTGTGGTCGGCTACCAAGGGGCTGCCCGTTTGGCGCGGAATCATGTTGCGACAAGAGCCGGCGGAAGCATGGTCCCACGAAGGGGGGGTATCCCTCGACGGACAGCCGGTCGTCGAGAAAGCCTGGCAAAAAGCATTGCAATCACAGGCTTCGATCGCCTCCAGCTCCCGCGATACGCTCTGTTATCTCAGCCGTGATGGCATGCTGAAGCGCTGGGATCTGAAGGCCGATACGCAAAGCTGGCAGCATCCCATGCCCCACGGAATCAAGGTGATGGCTCACGAAAGCCGATGTTTCGTCCTGCAAAGCGATGGCGAAGCCTCGTTGTGGAACGATCGGGGCGAGCGTCGGACCGTTGCCAGCGACGCCACGGCGATCGGGGTTCGGCAAGGTGAGGGGCTCGTGGCCGTTTCCGGAAAAATTCTGCGAACTGCCTTGGATGGGACGGTAACGAGCCAGATTCCTGTCGATGAGCGCATCAGCGCGTTGGCCTACGTGGGAACGTACTTGGTGGCCGGCACATACCAGGGGGATATTCGGTTTCTGATGGATGAGAACACGCGGGATCAACCGAGGGGAAGCCTTCCCGGACTTCCTTCCGCTTCCGTGCAGGCGTTGTTGGAAGGGCCAGCGGAAACCGTGGTTGCGGGATTCAGTAATGGGATGGTTGGCGTGTGGGATGGTCGTCGACGCGCGCTGGTGGCGACGGAGCATCTGCACGGTAAGGTATTGTTTTTACAGCGAAATCGTGGAAAGGTGCATGCCTTGTCCGAGCTGGGGGACCGGGTCACGTTGGATCTCGAACTGCTCGAACGACCATATTGTGAAGTCATGCGTGATGTATGGGATCGTGTTCCCGTGGTGTGGGAAGAGGGGCGGGCCATTCGCAAAGGGGCGCCCCCCGAGCATCCGTGTTTGCGCGATCCGTAACCGGATCATCGCGATCGAACCCGTCAATAGCTCCGTAGCGATGGGGTGATCGAGGCGGCTCGATGCGGGTCGTTGTGACCGAGGCCGTTTATTCCTTCCGATCGGCGAACGAAAACACCAAGGCATCGTCTTTTACATCGATGGTCACCGAGCCGCCTTGTTCCAACGCGCCAAACAGGAGTTGTTCGGCGAGCGGTTGCCGGATCTTGCGTTGAATGAGCCGTGCCAACGGACGCGCGCCGAATACTTCGTCGTATCCTTGGGTGGCTAGCCAGGAGCGTGCGTGGGCGGTCAGATCGATGGCGACGTTTTTGTCGGTGAGTTGCTGCTGGAGTTGACCGATGAACTTGTCGACGATCTGTTCCATGACGGGGGGAGGGAGTTTGTGGAAGGTGACGATTTCGGTGAGTCGATTTCTGAATTCCGGACTGAACAAGCGTTCGACTTCTTTGAGTCCGTGGGTGACATCGATACCCTTTTCGAACCCAATTCCTTTGCGGCTCATGTCCCGGGCACCCGCGTTGCTCGTCATGATGAGGATCACATTGCGGAAGTCCGCTTCCCGGCCGTTGTTATCCGTCAACGTGGCACGGTCCATGACCTGCAAGAGAATATCGAAGAGGTCCACGTGGGCCTTTTCGAGTTCGTCGAGCAGCAACACGGTATGAGGTGTTTTGCGTATGGCGCTGGTGAGCAATCCGCCTTGATCGAATCCGACATAGCCCGGTGGCGCGCCGATCAGTCTCGAAACCGCGTGTTTTTCCATATATTCGCTCATGTCGTAGCGAAGAAAACCAATGCCGAGCAGGGTAGCGAGCTGACGCGCGACCTCCGTTTTTCCCACGCCTGTGGGTCCGACGAATAAAAATGAGCCGACGGGTTGATTGGGCATTCCGAGTCCCGCGCGGGACAGTTTGATCGCATTGACCACCGAGTCGATAGCGTGGTCCTGCCCGAAGATGACGCCACCGAGTCGTTCACGCAGGTCTCGCAAACGGTCTTTTTCCGACCTGGTGGCGGCAAGATCGGGAATGCGCGCGATGCGTGACACCACTTGCTGTACATCCGCCTTGTCCAGCAGCGGTTTTCGTTCCTCTTTTTGACGCATTTGATTGGCAGCGCCTGCTTCATCCACGACATCGATGGCTTTATCAGGGAGAAATCGCTCCGTGATATGGTGATGGGAAAGCTCCGCCGCGCTCTGCAGCGCCTCCTGGGTGTACTGAACCTGGTGGTATTGCTCGTAACGATCCTTCAAACCCTCGAGGATCTTGACGGTGTCTTGCACCGAAGGCTCGTCGATATCCACCTTCTGAAGCCTCCGAACCAGGGCCCGATCCCGCTCCAGATGCTGACGAAAGTCCTCATGGGTCGTGGCTCCGATGCAACGCAAGGAACCTTGTTGCAAGACGGGTTTCAACAGGTTCGAAACGTCCATGGAACTGCCGCTGGCCGCGCCCGCGCCCATGATCATGTGCATTTCATCGATGAACAAAATGGGTTTGGGCTTTTTTTCCAAGGCGTTGAGGGCGGCTTTCATTCGCTCTTCGAATTGTCCTCGATACTTGGTGCCCGCCAGCAAAGCGCCCAGATCCAAGCTGAATATTTCCGCATCGGCCAGGATTTCCGGCACATCGCCCAGGACGATCCGCTGCGCCAATCCTTCGACGATCGCTGTTTTGCCGACTCCCGCATCGCCCACGAGCACCGGGTTATTTTTTCTTCGACGACACAGCACTTGCATGATCCGATGCAATTCGGATTCACGTCCAATGAGTGGATCGAGTTTTCCGTCCCGGGCGAGGGCCGTAAGGTTGATGGTGAACTGTTCGAGAGCCCGGCGCGTGGATTTTTTCTGATTTTGCCTTCCCTCCCCGTCGTCGTCTTCTTGCTCTTCCCCGTCTTCCTCGGCTTGTACGCCACCGTGGGAAATATAGTCCACCATGTCCATACGGCTGATTCCCTGCCGTTCGAGGATGAAACGCGCGTGGGAATCCTCTTCGGAATAAATGGCAACGAGCACGTCGCTTCCATCGAGGGATGTTTTTTCGGAGGATTGAACGTGATGGATGGCGCGTTCGAGTACGCGGCGAAAACCGATGGTTTCTTTGGGAGTGGTTTTGGAGTCGTCGGGAAGGATGGGTACGTGCTCCTCGAAGAAGTCTTCGAGTTCGGTTTGGATGGCTTCTTTGTCTCCCCCGCATGATTCGATCACGTCCGAGGCGACTTTTTCGAATGTCAACGCGAAGAGCAGGTGCTCCACGGTCACGTACTCATGGGAGCGGCGCATGGCCTCCCGGATAGAAGACTCGATGGCGAAACGAAGACCGTGGTTTGACATGGGTATCGACCGAGAATGAAAGACTGATAAAAGCCAGGATGGGGAGATGACCACCAACCAGGCGATTGTCAAGGTGGGGCGGCGATGGTCACGGCTACGGTATCCGTGCGCGTGGACCGTGAGCGTGCGCGTGGACCGTGGCTTGTGAGCGTGGATCATCGACCTCTTGCGGCACCCCCGCGCCTGTGGCAGTTTTTCGATGCGTGGGGAGCTTCCGCGTGCGAAAAGCCTTCGGTATTCGCGGACCGCGCCTCAATGACTGGAGTCCATGCCACCGCGCCATCCCATACAACGAGCCCCGTCGTGAGTTCTTTCGCGTTCGAAACCTGGTTCGCAAACCTTACCGGTCTACAACCATCGACCATTCGAAATACGGTCATTTCTATCATCGTCGTGGCCGTCGTCTTGCTCCTGCGGACGGTCGTTCTACGCCTCATCCAACGTCATATCAGCGATACCACCCGCCACTATCACGTACGCCGCGCCATCAACTATGCTTCCAGTGCTCTGTTGCTGCTCGCGGTGGCCCGGGTATGGTTCAAAGGACTTCAGGAAATCGAAATCATCTTGGGGTTGGCTTCGGCGGGCATCGCCATCTCCTTGCGCGATCCTTTCGTTTCCCTCTCCGGCTGGTTGTTCATCCTGCTTCGAAGACCCTTCGTGATAGGAGATCGAATCCAGGTAGGGGATACCTTCGGTGACGTCGTGGACATCCGCATGTTCCAGACCTACCTGCTCGAATGCGGAAATTGGGTCGATGCCGACCAGGCCACCGGTCGAATCGTGATGGTCCCCAATGCCGTCGTCTTTACGACCCCCATCGCCAATTATACCCATGGTTTCGCATATATATGGGATGAGGTGGTGGTTCGCCTCACCTTCGAAAGCGACTGGAAACGAGCCAAAAAATTGCTGACAACCATCGCAGAACAACACACCCAATCGTCGAGTGCCGATGCGGAAGAGCAAATCCGTCAGGCCGCCAGCGAACACCTGATTTTCTTCAAAAAACTCACTCCCATCGTGTATACGAGCGTCAAAGAATGGGGAATCCAGCTCACCGTGCGGTACTTATCTCCCGTCCGCCAGCGACGAGGTCTGTCCCAAACGGTGTGGGAGGCCATTTTGGAGGCGTTTGCCAACGAACCGAACCTGCGTTTCGCCTACCCAACCACGCGGTTTTTTGATCGAATCGCCGAGGAAAAGAGCGAGTCATCCACGAAATGAAACGAATCATCCGGGTTCGACGGAGCATCGAAGCGGATGTCCTTGTTCTCGCGCCAGCGTCATCGCCTCCGCGGCCTTCGTTTCGGCAATATCTCTGGTGAAAGTCCCCGCGATTGCCCGACCCTGCGTGTGAACCTGAAGCATGAGTTGCGCGGCCGCCGCTGGCGTATGATGGAAAATCTCCACCAAAATCTGCTGCACAAAATCCATCGTCGTGTAATCGTCGTTGTGCAGGATAACGTGAAAAGGTCGCGGAGTTCGTGTGCTGATGTCGTCCTGCTCAAGAATATCGCTTCCAAACTCTCGATCTTGGTCGCTCATGGGCGTTACCCCTTACGGCTGTTGTGACGGATGTAAAGAGGTGTCGCGCAGCCGGTCGACAATCAAGCCAAAAAATGAGGTCCGGTGGGAGATGAATCGCCAACCGAGGTGAATTCCGCAACGAGCGCATACCCCCACCTGCCATTCGTATCCGGAGAACCAGGTGAAATCATCGGAAGCCGGTCCTGTTCCCCGGCATCCGGTGGCCTCGGAAAAACAACCGATTTGGAAAACCAAACCATGGGGGTTGGCAAAGGTATGGCGATGGGCACCCGCGACTTCGATCCGATACACCATGGATGTAATCGGATGCCTACAGGTTGCACAAACCAACGTGGGTTCGGAAGGGACTTGGTCCCGCCGGGTGTGGTGGGATGGTTCCGAGGGGGGGGTGGTGGGTCGCGAGGGTTCGGAACGTAGAAACTGTTGCATATTCAAGTAGTTACAATTCGGGGGCGAAGGCGGACTTCGCGATGAGCTACTTGATCACGATGGGGTTGGGCGGAACGAGAATGAGCACTTCACGGGCATCGAGGTCCGTGCATCCTCCCGCGAGGACTTTGATGGTGGCCCGGAAGAATTGCGCTTGTTCGGTTCCCTTCACGAAATCGTTGAAAGCGGTCACTTGAAAGCGCACCAACGTTCCCGGTGTCACGTTCTGGAAGCCCACCGAATCCATGGTGGGTTCTGGCAAGTTGGGAGGGGGCGGTGGTTTTTCATACGAGTCCGGCACGATAGAGAGCAGGAAATCGGCGGTGGTTGTGCCCGGCGGCAGCGCTTCCCCCGACAGTCCTTCGGTTTCTCCCACGGTTTCGGTAACCACATCGAAAGCGGCGAAGCGTGTCAGCATTTGCAGGCCGGTCACCACGCTTCCGCCGAGTCCTTGTCCGTTGGCGTTGACCCTGAACACCAGGGGGCACAGGCCATCCGGGTCAGGCTGTCGACCTGCCCCATTCATATCGGTGCAGCAGAGCCCCGGTGCACAATTGGCCGGACGAGCAGGAGTATCCCAAGCCTCAGGAGGGATCCGCGCGCCGGTGGCCCGCGCGAAATCTTCCTCATCGGCTTGCCCGGAGCATTGCGGCGACAATGCCGTTTCAATCGAAGCCACCCCAACGACGCGCGCACAAATGGCGTCGAGCGCGTCTTTGGTCTGCTGACGATCATGCGCGACGGCTGCCACGGGTCCGGTATAATTGACGCTTTCTCCGGACTCGGGACAGTACGCGTTCTCGCCAGGAGCATGGGACATGGCGTCGGTAATCGGGATGATGACCGGCATGGAGCCTTGTCGGAATCCGACCCCACCTACGCCTACATGATTGGCGGGAACATTCGTGAGTCCAGGTCCGGAAAGCCCTTCGCCCGTCGAGATTTGATACAACGCTTCGATCATGGCTTCGGGCCAATCAAGTCCACAGCCAATGGGGCCCTGCCCGGTATCGAATTGATTCACGGCGTTTTGAACTTGGTTGGCGTCTGAGGTGATGACCGAAAACAGTTTCAGTGGTTGATCGGGCAGCGAACTGCCGCCTTTTCCACATTCGGAGCCTTTGGTGGCTCCGTAATTGCCCACCGGAAAGTCTTCGAAAGCTCCAGCGCCGAATTGTGAATCGGGAATCTGTTGCTGCATCGGCGTGATCACCTGGTTGATCAAGGCTTGTTGTAAGTTCTTGATCTCGCCCAACATCGATCCGGTGGTGTCCATCGCAAAAAACACATCCAGGCTGCGAACATCCGTGCTGAACTCCAACGGTTTGTCTTGTGATCCCTGCGGATCGTCGAACGGAAGCACGAAAAAGAAATCCGTTTTTGGACCCGTCTTCCGATACGCAACCACCGTGAGCTGCGCCTCTCCTTTGACCCCATCCAATTCGGCACGAACCCGCGTGGTCTTCGCTCCAGCGCTCACCATCGGCATCAAATCGAGACTCGCCCCGGAAAAAACGCCTATTTCCGGATCCGAAAGCGTCCACGTGACCTTGTCCGTGACATCTTCCGTCGTTCCATCGAGAAATCGCCCCAGGGCCGTATACGGCTGACTCGACACCGCATTGAGGTCCAATTCGACAAGCGAATTGGTCGGTTCGACGAGTATCGAGGACAATTTATGCTCGATCGGGCCGGTTTCCGCTTGTGCTTCCGTTCCTCCTTCCCCGTGGGCATCCGCTCCCGCATCCGCGGTGGGCGAACTGGAGTATCCCCCGCCCGATTCCGTGCCGCATGCCACCAGCCCCGCGAGACACGAGGCCACGACCAGGGTTCCGAGCTTCATGACACCTCGACAACGCTTCATGAAAATCTCCGTATCGTCGATAATTCCATGCAGTATCGCAGACGATCGCACCATGCGCCAGCGTATCCATGGGGCAGGAGGACAGAACTCATGAGACGGCTCGGCGCGCGGTCATGCCCTCGACGGGCGAGCACACCTCATCTTTTCCGAAAACTCGCAAGAAAATACCCGTCCGTGCCATGGATATGGGGCAGCAATCGCAGAGCCGTCTTGCCCCGAATCAATTCGATCGCGGAATCATCGAAAGGCGCTGGCTCCATCGTTCCCTCCGAAGATACCGCTTGAACAATCGCTTCCGCTTCGTCCTCGAGGATCGAACACACGGCGTATACCACGGTGCCTCCTGGACGACATCGCGTGATGGCATGGCGAAGGATTCCCTTTTGCAGTTCTTGAAGCGCTGGAAGCGTGCGATCCAGATTCCGATGAGCCACCTCCGGGCGTCGACGCATCGTCCCGATCCCCGAACAGGGGGCATCGACCAACACACGGTCATAGCCGTCGGGCACATCACCGGTTCCCAGGGTCCAATCGACGGCGTAGGTGTTTCGCACGGGCAAGTTCAAGGCGCGGGCGCGAGTCACGAGGGCGTCGAGCTTGGGTTCATACAAATCCGCAGCGTCGACCCAGCCGGAAGGACCAACGTTTTCGGCAAGAAGCAAGGTTTTGTTGCCTCTTCCGGCGCAAGAATCGAGCACCCGTTCCCCTTGTCGAGCCCCGACCGCGGCACCAAGCACTTGAGATCCTTCCTCTTGCACCGACCAGGCCGTATCGAATCCGGGCAAGTCATCGGGACGGCCCGCGCCGAACAAGCACAGGCACCGCGGGCTTACTTTGCCGCGCTGCACTCGCACATTGGATCCCGATTGTTCCAACAGGCGACTCCAAGCATCCACATCTTGACCCGCATGAATGCGGATTCCCAAGGCCGGTGGAAATGGCCCCGTCGAAAGCATGGCTTCTGCTTGTTCTCGCCCCCCCAACGCCTGGGTGACCCGTCGCAACAATCCTGGATGAATCGAGGATTTTACCGCATCATTCATGGATACTCGGCCATGGTCTTGAACTTCGGTAGCGATTTTTCGAAGCACCGCATTGGCGAAGCGAGAAACCTGATGACCCCGCGCATCGCGCACCAGATCCACAGCGGCCGAAACGGCTGCAAATGCTGGAATTCTATCAAGAATTAGGATTTGGTACGCCGCCACACGCAGATGGACTCGAACCTCCACATCCAGCTTCTCCACCCCTTTGCGCGTGTATCTCTCAATCCGATCGTCCAAAAACGTCTCACACCGCAACACCCCGTACACGAGTTCCGTGGCGAGACGACGGTCCGCGGGTGTCAATTGCACCGCTCGAGCCAGCTCCGAATCCAGCGATGCGGAGGCAAAGGCCTGATCCTTTTCGACCCGGAGCAGTACGTGAGCGGCGACAGAACGCGCCGTCGGTCCTCGTCGACTCATTCAGAAAAGCTCCTTGAGTTGGCTCACGATGACATCCCATCGTCGCTCGACGTCATTTTTGAAGGCGATGGCCATCAAGGCGAAGAGCACCAGAACGCCGATGATGGAAGCGACCTCGCGGACACGAAGGGGCAATGGGCGACGGATGACGGCTTCGATGAGGAAAAAGAGCAGGTGACCTCCATCGAGCACGGGGATGGGTAATAAGTTGATGAGGCCGAGATTGACGCTGACCAGGGCCATGACCCAAAGGAAATATCCGGGGCCTTTGGCGCCTTCTTCGCCCGCCACCTCGTAGATGGTCAAGGGACCCGAGAGCATGGAAAAACTCAGTTTTCCCTGCATGAGACGCACGATGCTCACGCTGATGAAGCGCAGGACATCGTGGGTTTCCTCCAGCGCGTTGGTCGCCGCCCATCGAATGGGAGCGGGGTTTTCCACGAGCGCTTCGTTTGCCATGGGCAGCCAATTTTGGGCTCGGATCACGAAGCTGGAACGAAGCACCCCCATTTCGTCAACCCAATCTTCACGACGCACCTGGATGGTACCGCTGGTGCGACGTCCATCGCGAAGCCATGTAAGCAGATGAGGGGTTTCCGGATCTGCCTCGATTTTGTCGCGGAAACTATGCCAAGTAAGCACAGGTTGCCCATCGATTTCGATGATCTTGTCGCCAGGGCGCAAGTCCGCTTTGGCTTCGGCGGAACCACGGGGAACCACCGCGGCGTACAAGTCCGACGACTCGATGCCGGTGCGGGCGAGCAATTCCCCAGGTTCGGGGGAGGGGGTCAAAGCGGCGACACCATGCTCGAACACAGCCAAGTCCACCAGACCTCCCAATGCCCCTTCCACCGCTTTGGGTCGCAAGTAGGCCACGGGTATGGTTTCACCCCGGTTGCTGTCGAACGCCCGCTCCAACTCGATGAACCGCTCGATGGGTCGTTCACCGACTTGAATGACCAGGTCAAAAGTTCGCAATCCGCTTCGATACGCGGGAGATTGCGGATCGAATACACCGATGGCGGCGGCAGGAGCGCCAGGCTTCACTCCGATCCGTCCCACCGTCTCGAACAAATCCAATTCCCGAGGTTCAACCACGGGTTGGGGAGTGACCGTGACATCGATATACCCCAGCTCTCGAAACACCTTCAAATGAAGGGGAATTCCGGGGCTTTTGCGCACGATGCGGTTGAACTCCGTATACGTGGTGATGCGCTCCCCATTCACTTCCATGATTCGATCCCCCGGCTCGAGCACACCACTGGCCGGATGGTCTGGAAGCACCATGCCCACGGTGGGAGGAAGGAAATGCCGATCTCCTAAAAAAGCTACAAAATACAATAAGATAGGGAAGACGAGGTTCATTGTCGGTCCGGCGATGACAATCAACACACGCCGCCACAAGGGTTGGGATTCGAGTGTTCTTTTGGCGTCTTCGGGGAGTACGGGCTCGTGTTTGCGTTCCTCCAGCATTTTCACGAAGCCGCCCAATGGCAGGATGCCGATGCAATACTCGGTTTCTTTCCCGCGGATACGGATGATTTTCGGGCCGAATCCCAACGAGAAGGTCAGGACCTTGACTCCGAACATCTTCGCCACCACGAAGTGACCCAACTCATGCACGAAGATGAGTGAGCTGACGAGGATGATGAAGTACAGAAGGTCCATGAGCGAACAGGGGTATTACTGCGTTGAAGCCAGCGGAGCCAGGCTGTAGAAACATGGGGCGGAGCAGACTGGGAGCTGGTCGAAGGTACCGGGTGCGCTGTTGTCGTCCACCTTCCGGTCGTTTGGCAAGTCCCGAACCACCCCGCGGAGGGTTCTCATGTTCAGAATCGATTCGTTGACCGGCAACACCCAACGCCTCGACGGTGGTGCCATGTATGGCAATTGCCCGAGAGCTTTGTGGGAAACGTGGAGCCCGCCCGACGATCGCCATCGGATTTTGCTTGCCTGTCGTCCATTTCTCATTCGCGACGGCACGCGCACGGTGCTGCTCGAAGCCGGGATCGGTACATTTTTCGAGCCCAAACTCCAAGACCGCTTCGGCGTCGTGGAAAAAGAGCCTCTCTTGCTGCAATCCCTTGCGTCCCTCGGCGTACAACCCGTCGATATCGATGTCATCGTGTTGTCCCATCTGCACTTCGATCACGTCGGTGGCATGCTCACCTCGTGGCAAGAAAACCAACAACCTGAACTCGTTTTTCCCAAGGCCACGGTCGTGGTGGGGAAAAAAGCATGGGAGCGTGCGTTGCATCCCCATGCCCGTGACCGTGCCTCGTTCATTCCGAGGTTGCATGAATTGCTCCAAGCCACGGGAAAACTCGAACTCGTCGAGGGGCCCCATTGCTCCGCGCTTCCCGAAAATATCTATGAATTTTGTTATTCCGACGGTCATACGCCGGGGTTGACGATGACCCGTGTGCGTTGTCCCCGTGGTCCATTGACCTTCGTGGGTGATTTGATTCCCGGCATGCCTTGGGTCCACCTGCCCATCACCATGGGCTATGATCGCTATCCGGAATTGCTCATCGAAGAGAAAAAATCATTGCTCGATCGGGTCATCGCGGAAAACGGCTGGTTGCTGTACACGCATGACCCGCACGCTTGCGCAAGTCGTGTTCGCCTGTCGGAAAAAGGCAAGTACGAAGCTTATGAAGCCATTGCGACCATGCGTTGGACGGATTCCGACAACCCTATCGAAAGAACCCAGTAGCCTTGACGATTCTCGATCCTTCTTCTGTTCGAATTCACGTCCTGACGTACAAGGAAGGGCTACTTTCCGCGGTGGCCCACGATCTGTGGATCGATGTCACTCGCTTCACGGTCGATGTCAACGAGGAAAAAAATGGTGTGGAAGTGAAAGTCGATGCCTCTTCCCTATCGGTGCGCTGCGCGATGAAAGAGGGCGAACAGAGAATGGATATGCTCAGCGCGAAAGACAAAAGAGATATCGAGAAGCATATCGTCGAAGACGTGCTGGTCATCAAGAAACACCGGGACATAAGGTTTCATTCCCGATCGATGATGGCGAAAGGGGAGGGATTTTCGGTGTCCGGCGATCTCGAGGTGATGGGAAAAACGCGTTCTATTTCCTTCGATCTGATGCCGCGGGATCGGGAGTGGCTCGAGGCAACCCTACGGATTCATCAACCGGATTTCGGCATCAAACCGTTTTCCGCCATGCTGGGAACGTTGAAAATCAAGCCGGAACTGGATGTGGTTGTCCACGTATCGCGAAACGTGTGGAGCGATGAGCCGTCCCGTTGACGATGGGCTGGTGAAAAGAGCAATTTTTCGTTTCCCAAGCGCGCTTTCAATCGTCTTGGTCGTCTTTGTTTTTTTTGAATAGTTCGCCGATAGGCTCGATGAGATCGGGGGGAAAGGATTCGATGAGAGACAATCGTTGACCGACCGTATCGGATTCGTCGGTTCCGAGCACTTGAATTTCAGGGATATCCGAGTCCAAGGTCTCTGGTTTGGTGGTCGCCAAGGGAGCTTGCCATCCCACCAGATCGACATCGGCATCCACATCGATCACGATGACGCTGATATTGTCTTTGCCACCGTTCTCGTTGGCGAGTGCGATGAGTCGGTCAACGGCTTCTTTGGGCGAGGAGGGTTCCGTCAACGCGGCTTCGATGGTGGGGTGGTCGACCATGCCACTCAAACCATCGGAGCAAAGCAGGTATCGGTCTCCCGGTAGCATGGGAAAAGAGCGGAAGGTCACGCGGACGTTGTCTTCGATGCCGAGCGCTCGTGTGACGACATTGCGTGGCATGCGCGCCACGATCGTGTTGTCGAGATCCGGTTCTCGTTCGAGCACTTCGATGAGCAGGGAGTGGTCCAAGGTGAGTTGTTCGAGCTGACAGGATCGGAGGCGATAGCAGCGGCTATCGCCGACATGGGCCACGTGCATGAGCATGGATCGGTGGCAGAGCGCCGCGGCGACTGCGGTACACACCATGTTTTGGTACTTGTTTTGGTGACGAGCGACTTCGAGAACGTCCTTGTTGGCTTTGCGAATGGCGGCGGCAAGACGTCGACCGCCGTTGGGAATTCCAAACGGATCGTAGATGGGTTGATCCCAAGCTTTTCGTACGGTTGCGCCCATGTAGTTGGAGATCGAACGCGCGGCGAGGGCGGCGGCGACTTCTCCAGCGTTATGCCCCCCAGCGCCATCGGTTACGGACCAAAGGGACAAGTCTTCCCGCACGAGGATGACGTCTTCGTTATGCTTGCGACGACGTCCCACGTCGGAGGCGCCAGCGCTGGATACTCGAAGAGGGTTATTCACGATGGACCGTCGAAACAGGATGATATGTCGGCTGATGGGGCGTCAATGCCGATAGGATAATGCAAAGCGTTGGGGAGGAAAACTTCACGGTGGTCGGTCGTGTCGACAATGGTCTTGGTTTACCATCCCAGGCTCGCCGCGGTAGCATGGGTGTGCTACGGTAAAAGCGGTCGTCAACCACCCTTTTCGCGTGCCATGGCATCAGCCCCCGAGCCGACCCCTTCCCAACCATCGATGGTATGTCCGCGGTGTAGGGCAACCTACGACAAGCATAAAACGTTCTGTCCTGTCGATGGTGCCAGACTCACCGATCGCCTCGAACACGATATCCTCGAGGAAAGCCCATCGGCGCCCTGTGCGAGCATCATTGCCGGACGCTATCAAGTGGGCTCCTTGATCGGTCAAGGATCGATGGCGCGCGTATATTCAGCGAAAGACCTGGCTACCCAGAAGAACGTGGCCGTCAAAATCCTTGCAAGGCGCTTTGCGGAAAGCGAATCGGAGCGTCGACGATTCTTTCACGAGGCCCGCGCCGCGTTCAGTATCGATCACCCCAACGTCGTCAAAGTCATGGATGTAGGGCGTCGGATCGATGGCAGACCATTCATCGTGATTGAAAGGCTGGAAGGGGAGTCCTTGGGGGAATGTCTGCGCCGTCGAAAACACCTACCCGTGGAGACCGCGCTGCCGATATTGCGTGATGCGGCCCTTGGGCTTGCCGCGGTGCATGATGCGGGGATCGTTCATCGCGATGTGAAACCCGACAATATTTTTTTGGTGGGATTGCCGGATGCGCCGGAAGCGATTCGTCTGGTGGATTTCGGTCTTGCCAAGCTCCACGGGGGAACGACGCGTACGGGAAAAACGGTGGGAACGGCGGCCTATATGCCACCGGAGCAAGTACTTTCGGAGGGGGTAGATGCGCGGGCGGATATTTATGCCCTTGGCGTGGTGGCGTTTCGTGTTCTCACGGGGCATCTGCCCTTCGAAAGTCCCAAGGATATCGATATGCTTGCGCAGCAGGTGTTGGTTCATGCACCTCCGTTGCATTGGTTGCTCGAGCCGGTGGATCCGCGTCTCGAAGCGCTTGTGGCCAAGGCCATTCGCAAGCATCCGGACAATCGGTATCCCACCATGCGGGCGTTGGCACAGGATCTTCAGCATATTCTCGATGGCTCGAGCCCTGCGTATTCTTCTGCGCTTTCGGTGGAGCCCGACGCTTATCTTCCCGTGACGGATTTGGGCAAAGCCACCGCTTTTCTATTTTGTCAGAAACTGGGCGTTCAACCACCATGGATATCGGGGGTGAATGGGCAGGTGTCCGATCCGAGGAACGAAGACATGCGGGGATGATGCTGGTGTTGTGGCGGAGTCATGGCTTATGGACATGGCTCGAAGCTTGGGTTGTCCATCCTCACCCTGCCGGAATGGTTGACACGATGCTGTCGCGGTCGAATGAATCGAAGCCCTTGTGATCATGGCTATCGAGGAAAGGTAAGTGAGATGTCCGTCGAACTGCACGTGGATGGAAACGATGTCCGAGGTGAGTTATGGCTTCGTTTGGAACCAGGCACGACGGTAGCTGCGCGAGAGCGATTGCTCGACCAACACCTCGGAGACATTTTGTTCGAAGCGTCGGTGCAGATGGGTGTGGTGTTGTCTTCTGATCCCCATTGTTATGCACAGCTCACCGATCAGGTGAACGAGGAGAAACAGACGCGTTTTTGGGTGCGGGGCCGTGTGGAAGGCGATCGGCTCATCCCGGTGCGTTCTCATCCTCGTCGACGGCAATAACGGGGGACGGCCACCGGATCGGGGAAATCTAAAATAATATGTAAATTCAATTAGTTGTGATGGATTGGGGCATTCGTTGTCAGAACTGCCAACCGAGGGAGGCGGAGTGGGTGGTCAAGGCGATATGAGGAATCCAGCGGGCGCGGCTTTCGAATCGCACTTCGGATTCGGTTTGGTCGTAGGCCAGCCACAACACGTCGAGCGACAGGGCCGCGAGACTGGTTATTGAAACGGCGGCAGCGATTTGTGTGTCTTTGGAGGAGCTTGGTGCGATTTCGCCGACGACGGGGCGTAAGAGTGCGTAGCCACCGAGGGGCAGAAGCAGGTGGGAGAAGCCGCTGAGCACGGCTGGGGGTACACGGTGGTGTGCGAGATGCACGATGGGCGAGCCTACGACGAAGGCTCCCATGGTGCCGAGGGCGAAGGTATCCTGCCCATGGGTTTGGGCGATGACGAAGGTTGTGAGCAGGGGGACATCGACGGCCAGGTTTTGCCATCCGTACCATTGTTCGGAGTATTCGGTGTAGTAGTAGGGCTGGGGTTGTTGGGCGTGGGCGGGGTGAGCCGACGCGAGCGACAAGGCGACCAGGGGAATCGATAGGGAGCGAGGGTTGAGCACGAGGGGAGTATAGAGGCATTTGGGAAAAGGCGGATCGGCGTTACGGGGCAGCAGTGTTTCTGAATAATTTCAATATGTTGAGCGCAAATTACCGAGACGAGGGGCGCGTTTGTTTTTTGGGATTGCGGCTGGGTTTGGTGGGGGTTTTAGGGGGGGGTTGGTCGAGCAGGAGCAAGCCTTGCATGCTGTCGTGGAACAATTGTTCGGCGTTGGGGTAACCGAGATAGAGTTCGAGCAAGGGGATGGCGACGCGCATGACGAGGCGAGCGGCGATGGTGGGATTTTTAACGCGCAGGATTCCGGCGCGGGCGGCGGAGCGCAAGGCGGTGAGAACGCCTTGGGCGAAGGCTTGATGCAATTCGGCCAGGTTGCCGGAGGGGAAGCTTTGCAGACGGGAGGCTACGCGTAAGGAATCGCGGTGTTGGCGCCAAAGTTGAAGATAAGCCTCGAGAACACCGTCGATTCGCTGGCGAGGTTCCTTGCCCCGCAGTTTGCGAAGGGCGGACAGTCCCTGTTCGAGGCCAGGGCGAACGATGGCTTCGACGAGCGCTTCTTTGGTGGAAAAGTGGCTGTACAAGGTGTTGCGCGCCACATCCGCTTCGTCGGCGATCTGGTCTAGGCGAACGCGGTCCACGCCATGCTCGGCGAAGCGTTGGGCGGCAATGGAGAGAATGGCGGCACGCTGCGCGGCGCGACGTCGGGCGATCCGAGAGGATGTGTTGGAGCTACCCACGAAGGCAGCTTGACAATATGATCTCATTGTGTCAACTATGAACTCATGAGTTCAAGTTCGAATCCTTTCGTTCGAATCTTTGACTCCCCTGCCACCGCAGGTTGTTTCCCTCATGGCTGAACATCGCTCCTCCAAGCTCGTGACCCTGCCGCGAATCGCGCTGCTGCTCGTCGCCCTGACCGTGATCATGGTGTTTTTTTGGCATCGCTCCCGGGGTCCGTTGGTGCAAGTCGTCGCCGCCCAACGACATGCTGTCGTCGATCGGGTGGTGGCCTCGGGCAAGGTTCTTCCCGAGGCGCGGATTCATCTGGGCACGGTCGTGCTTGGGACGGTGGTGGAAGTGTCCGCGCGCGAAGGCGAGGGCGTGAAAAAAGGTCAGGTATTGATAGGCCTGGATGATACGGAGGCCCAGGCTCTCGTGCAGCAGGCCAAAGCCTCTTTGCAGCAAGCCGAGGCCAGGCTGGGACAAGTCGGCGGCGTGAGCGCGCGTGTGGCGCTCGAGGCCGTGGCGCAAGCGGCCGCCAAAAAAGAACAAGCGCGTTCCGATCTCGAGCGAGAACGATCGTTGGCCGAGCAAGGGGCTTCCACGCAAGAACGGGTCGATGCGGCAAGCAAAGCGTTCGAGATCGCCTCGAGCGCGCATGCGGCAGCCCTGGCGCAATCATCCAGTCTCGGGCCGGGAGGTGGGGATCATCGCGCGGCGGTCTCTCAAGTCGCCCTTGCCCGTGCGATGCTCGATGCCGCCAAGGCGAGGCTTGCGCAAACCCGTGTCGTGGCTCCCGCCGAGGGAATTGTACTCACGCGTGATGTCGAGCCTGGAGACGTCGTGCAGGCCGGGCGCACGCTCATGACGCTTGCGCAGGCGGGCTGGACGGGGTTGACGGTTCAGGTCGATGAAAAGAACTTGTCGTTGCTTCGTCTTGGGCAGCGGGCGACTGCTTCGGCGGATGCATTCCCCTTGGAATCCTTTGAAGCCATTGTCGATTATATTGCCCCTTCCATCGACGCGGGTCGTGGGACGATCGAAGTTCGACTTCGTGTCGACAAGCCGCCTTCGTATTTGCGAACGGATATGACTGTATCGATTGCGATCGATGCAGGTACGCGACAAAACGTATTGCTCGTTCCGGGAGCGGCGGTGCGCGATGCCACGACCCCCAGTCCGTATGTTTTTCTGTTGGAGGAAAATCACCTGTCCAAAAGGGATATTCGTCTTGGAACGAGAGCGGGTGACGCCGTGGAGGTGGTAGCGGGCCTCGAGGGTGGCGAGCCTGTCGTGCTGACCTTGGATGTGGGTTTGCAACAAGGCCAGCGCGTTCGGTCCCACGTTGTATCGGAGATGCAGTACCGTGCTTTTTGAGTGGTTTGTTTCCTTGCGGTTCTTGCGAGCCGGCAAGACGCAAACGTTGCTCATCTTCGTGGGAGTGGCGTTCGGTGTGGCCGTCATGGTTTTCGTGGGAGCTTTGATCGACGGCTTGCAAGCCAATTTGATTCGTCAAACGCTCAGCGCCCAGCCCCATGTGATCGTTCGTCCGCCGGAGCGTGACCCTCGTGATGCCTCTGCCAAGACCGATGCGCTTCAAGCGCTTCGGGTGGAAAAGGCGGTGCAGCATACGGCGACCATCGATCAATGGCAGGTAGTCGAACAGATTGTCCGAAGCGTGCCTGGGGTGACCGCCACCGCGCCGACCGTGGCGGGTTCGGCTTTCGTCAGCAAAGGGAGCATCAGCCGTTCGGTAGCCTTGCGGGGCGTGGACCCCACCACATACATCCAAATCATCCCCATCGATCAAAAGATACGTCGCGGTTCATTTCGTCTGGTGGGAACCGAAGCTGTCATCGGCACTGAGCTTGCCAAGGATCTGGGGGTGAGTGTGGGAGACAAGCTGCGCATGGTGAGCACGGAAGGCCGCGATGAAATCGTATCGATTTCGGGTGTTTTCGATATCGGCAACAAGGACCTCAACCAGCGGTGGGTATTTGTCTCCATTCGTTCGGCGCAAACCTTGTTGGAGTTGCCCGGCAGCGTGTCGACCATCGAAGCCAAGGTCAACGATGTGTTCCGCGCGGATTGGGTTGCCTCGCAAGCCGCCGCCCGCACGGGACTCGATGCCGATAGCTGGATGAAACTCAACGCGCAGCTTCTCATCGCCCTCAAGTCCCAAAGCAGTTCCAGCTACATGATCCAATTCTTCGTCATGCTTACCGTCATGCTCGGTATCGCCAGCGTGCTCGTGGTATCCGTCGTGCAAAAGTCGAAAGAAATTGGGATATTGAAAGCGACGGGGACCACGACGCGCAGCATCACCAAGATCTTCATGATTCAAGGAGCGATGGTGGGGATTGTGGGGTCTTTGCTCGGATCGCTGGTGGGCACGGGCCTATCGTTGTTGTTTGCCAGTCTTGCGAAAAACTCGGATGGGTCGCCTACCTTTCCGGTGGATTTGGGGCCCACTCGATTTGCTCTCGCCTTTGGTGTGGCTCTCACGGTGGGTCTTTTGGCGGCGGTGGCACCGGCTCGTCGCGCCGCAAGTCTCGACCCAGCCAAGGTCATTCGTTATGGCTGATACGTTGCTCCGGCTGCAGAATGTGGTAAAAGCGTATGGAAATCGTGTACTTACAACGGTCATCCACGGTGTCGATTTCACGGTCACGCAGGGAGAACTCACCGCTCTGATTGGACCCTCGGGGTCTGGAAAAAGCACCTTGCTCAACTTGATGGGGCTGTTGGATCGGCCCACGTCGGGCCTTGTCGAAGTGCGGGGTCAGGATACCTCACGGTTGGACGATCTTGCGCTGGCGCGATTTCGCGGACGCTCGATTGGATTCGTCTTTCAATTCCATCATCTATTGCCTGCATTTACAGCGTTGGAAAACGTTTTGCTGCCTCTTTGGTCGGATCGGGGGAGGGTTTCGCGGGTGGAACGGCAGCATGCCTACTCGCTGCTCGAACGGGTGGGGATGGCGGATTACGCCAAGCATAAGGCGACGGATTTGTCGGGGGGTCAGCAGCAGCGGGTGGCGATTGCGCGTGCTCTTGTGATGGATCCCGCGATTGTGCTTGCGGACGAGCCCACGGGTAATTTGGATAGTCAGACGGCGGACAAGGTATTTTCGTTATTGCGGGAGTTTGGAAGGGAGAAGGGATGCGCGATGATCGTGGTCACGCACGATGCGAGGATTGCGGCGCGTTGTGATCGCGTGGTGAAGTTGGTGGATGGCCGTATCGTGTCGGACGAGCGTCGTGAGTCTACGACATGAGGGGATTCAGGTATTTTGCTGGGGCATTTCGATACGGAGCGCGGGATCAATCCCAGCAGAGCACGACCTTGCCGGATTGTCCGGAGCGCATCACATCGAATCCTGCTTGGAAGTCATCGATGGCAAAGCGATGGGTGATGATCGGTTGGATATTCAATCCGCTTTGCAGCATGGCGCTCATCTTGTACCAGGTCTCGAACATCTCACGCCCGTAAATCCCCTTTATAATCAAGCCCTTGAAGATGACGTGGTTCCAATCGATGAGCGTCTCCTTGGGAGGAATGCCGAGAAGTCCGATGCGCCCGCCGTGGTTCATGGTGGCGAGCATTTGTTGGAAAGCGGAAGGCGTGCCGGACATTTCGAGGCCAACGTCGAAACCTTCGGTCATGCCGAGTTCGTTCATCACGTCCTCGAGTTTTTGCTGGCGAACGTTCACGACGCGGGAAGCGCCGAGTTTTGAAGCCAATTCGAGACGATAGGGGTTGACGTCGGTGACGACCACGAAGCGTGCTCCGACGTGCTTGCAAATGGCGGCGGCCATGCATCCGATGGGTCCGGCGCCCGTGATGAGCACGTCTTCCCCCACGAGATCGAAGGATAGGGCGGTATGGGCGGCATTGCCGAACGGATCGAAAACAGCGGCTTGATCGTCGCTGATGCTGTCGGGGAGCTTGAAAGCGTTGAAGGCGGGTAAGGACAAGTATTGTGCGAAGCATCCTTGACGATTGACGCCGACGCCTTTGGTATTGCGGCAAAGGTGTCGTTTTCCGGCGCGGCAATTGCGGCAATATCCGCAGGTGATATGGCCTTCGCCCGAGACGCGATCCCCTATGTGGAATCCTTCGACCGCGGAGCCGATTTCGACGACTTCTCCGGCGAATTCATGGCCCACGACCATGGGAACGGGGATGGTTTTTTGGGCCCAATCGTCCCAGTGGTAGATATGGATATCGGTCCCGCAAATCGCTGTTTTTCGGATCCGAATGAGCAAGTCGTTGGGTCCGATTTCCGGCTTGGGCACCTCTCCCATCCAGATGCCTACCTCGGGCTTAGCCTTGATGAGCGCCTTCATCGCACCGACCTCCAGTCGAAGAATTCCATCAACCGATGACAGCGAAAGCCAACCGGCTGGACTTCGCATCCACGGTTCGATCTGGCTTGCTAGCACGGTGGATGGCCGATTTCATCTGTTCTCGATGGGCGCTGGGAGTCTGTTGTTTCGGCTCGTGTTTTCAAACGCGGTGGGATCAGTTTTTCGAGATTCGGTCTTTGCGTTCGAGCAGTATGAAAGGCCCGCGGCTTTCGATTTGAACGTAGTTGCCTTCATTGACCTGCTTTTTGCCGTGGTCGGAGCCAAATTTTCCGGTATTGATTCGATAGAGGATGTAATCGGGCTTGTCATAGGAATAGCGAAGCGTTTGCACCGTGATTTGTTGATAGAAATGGGGGTGTTCGGTTTCCGAAGCTCCGACCGATGCATCGACGGGAATCAACGCGATCAATTCTTCGAGTTGTTGCAGCTTGACTTTTTCCTCTTCGGTAAGGGGTCCGAGTTGAACACGTCCCCAACCGGCGACCATATGGTTTCGCTGCATCATCGCGCCCCAATTGTAGGTGCAGGCGAGGGTAACGACGATAAGGGTGATGGATGCCGCGGCCTGATGGATTTTGCCTTGGTATTTGCCGATGGCGGCCAAAGCCAGGCCTGTGGCTACGAAAAGGTAAGGGATCCAATGCCCCACGTATTGGAACGTGGGTGATACGGTGGGTTTGTATCCCGTGGTCAAGATGGTGAAAAACGCACCAGGAATGAGCAGCCACCAAAGCGCAGTTCGTCGAAGGGGCAGGAAAAAAACAGGGGTCAAGATGCGAAGGATATGGATGAGTTTGTCTTGGGTGAGCAGGGTTTTCAGCACGAAGATGGGGTTGGTAAGCAGGGTTTTTACGACACCGAAGTAGGTGGCTTGACCGGGAGGGAACAGGTCTTTGTAGATATTTTCGAACCACCATTCGCCAGCCATAGGCATGAGGATGAACTTCATGACGACGAAGTAGCAGACGGATACAAGCGCCACGATGGCGCCCGCGATGGGGCGGTAACCGGAAAACACAAGGAAAATCGCACCTATCGTCAAGCCGATGCCGATGTCTTCCCGGCAGCCCAGGGCGATGGGCAGGGCGATGGCGAGCCACACGTAGCGTCGGGCATCGAGGAAGTAGATGACCCAGAGGACGAAAAAAATCGCCACCGGTTGCATGTGAAAATCGAAGAGGTTGGCAGCTTGCAACGAGGGGAAGGCGAGGTAACCAAGGGCGACGACCGCGGCGAGGGAGCGTGGAAGATGCCGGGCCAGGGTGAGGAATAGGGGGATGGCGGCCAGACCGAGCAGCGAGCTTTGGATGACAAGGAGCGTTTCGGCGCGGGGGTACAGGGCATACAGGGGGAGCAAGGCGTAGATCGAGATTTCCGCATGTCCTTTGAGCGAAGACCAATCGCCCGTGGGCATGACATTGGCGGGGCAGCGGAACGGATGTCCTGACAAGGCGTTGACGAACAGGCTTTGGTAGCCACCGAGGTCGAAGGCTCGCGTCTCGAGGCGCCAGTGCAGGCGCAACGCCATCACGCTCATGAAAATGGCGTAAAACAGAGAGCCTGCCACCACGATGAGCAGCGGGGCATAGTGCGTAAGCCGTGGAAAGCGATCACGAATCGCGATGAGGCGATGGGCCAAACCACGCCATCGGTTTTCCGGAAAAGCCTCCAAGGAAAGCCGTAGTGTTTTTTCGAGGATGAAGCCAACCACAAGGATGGCGACGCTCAAACCGATGGGTTCTTCGGTCCAGGGTTTCCAACGAAAAATGGCGGGGATGGCACCGACCACCACGAGCGGGCTGAGTATTCGCGCGAGACGTTGGATGCGTTCGACCGCGGCTTGCGACCGTTTCCACAACAAAAATGCGCCAGGCAGGACCATGGCGAATCCCGCGCCCAACACCAGGGTCAGCAGCAACAGGTTGCGCGCTTCGATATCGAGGGTGTTGCCGATGATGAACTTGTCGACCCACTTGCCCCGGAGCTGTTGCAAGTACAGCACGGAGGAAAAACCCATCAGTCCGAAAGCCGTCAGGCTGCGAAGGATTTTCCCTATTGTTTCTGCATAGTTAGATGAGTTCCGGGGGGCTTTTTCCCCCTCGGAAGGTTCCGACGTATTCGATTCCCCTGGCCCTTCGTTCGCCGTGGATGGCTCTGCCATGGGAGTCAGCGCTTCGGTAGTCTCAGAATGGTTATCCATCGTGGTGCGACAAAGCGAATCAGCGTGTTAGGCCATTTTGACCGGTGGTTAGCCTAGCAGGTCGGTTGCGATGGACCCTACTTCCAAGCGTTCCGTCGGTCGATGGACAACGATGGGCTTATCGGGGTTCATCGCTGCTTGCGAGCGGGTTCCGGTCAATGCCAGACTGGGCGCCATGTCGTGCTTCTGGCAGCGAGCGTTCGTCCGACATGGTTGGACATGGTTCATGCTCCTTACTTGCCTTGCTCTCGTCGGCTTGTCGTCGTGCGCGACCAGCCCTGGTTCCGACGGGGCGGATTCCGATAACCTTCTTGCTCATCGTTCCGCGGTGGATTCCTCGGGTGTGTCTCGACCCGGGAGGCTGACCGATGGTCGTGCGGCGGAGGAAGGCGATGATTGGCGTACGCAACTCACCGCGGTGTTGCGAAGCCGCGATGCGTATGTGGTGTACGACCTGGGGCAATCGATGCCGATTGTCGCGGTGAGTTTGCAGGGTGATGCCAACGATACGTACTCGTTATTCGTATCGGACGATGGGCAATCGTATGAATTGTTGTGGGCGGCGCGTCCGGTTCGCGGTTCGGGGATGCAAACGCGCACGGCGACGGGGTTGGAGGGTCGTGGGCGTTATGTGAAACTCCAGGCGTCGGGCGGTGACGGTCGATATAGCGTGGGGGAACTGGGAGTTTGGTCCCGCGTGCCCGATCCTTTTCCGCCGACGCTACGAACGAGCAAAGGCAAGCCATCGCAGGAAGATGCCGAGCAGCGCATGCAGATTTTTGGGCTGGTGGCCGCAGTTTTTTTGTTGATGCATCGTCGGGATTCACCTTGGTGGATGAAGGCGCTCGTGATTGTTCCCGTGGGGTTTGGGATTTCCCTGGGGCTCAAGTTGTCGGAATTGTGGCCGTTGGAGCAGGCAGAACTCACGCTATTGCGCGCCACGATTGCGGCGGTGGCGATGGTGGCGGTGATTCGTCAATATTTTCCGGGAAAAGCACCCGCCGATTCGCGGTGGACCACCGCTACGTTGGGGCTTTTGGCCGTGCTTGCCTTCGGCTGTTATTACAACTTCGGCATGCCGCAATTTCGGGATGAGGCCAAAGGGCGTCAGACCCTTGTTCATCCATGGGATATGCGGGTGTACTTCCCCTTGGTGAAGTACTTTCGCGAGCTGCGATTCGATGGTTTGTATCTCGCGAGCCTGGCCGCCTATGTGGACAACAATCCGAACGTGGGTGAATCGGGAATTGCGCATACGCGTTTGCGGGATTTGAACAACAACGAGGTGAAAGTAGCGGCCGAGGTCATGCCGGATATCCGTGCGGTACGCGATCGCTTCACCCCGGAACGCTGGGAATCCTTCCGCAAGGATATGAAGTACTTCCAAGATCTGATGGGGGCGGGGGGATACCTGGGAAGTCTGCGTGATCACGGGGGCAATGCCACGCCCGTGTGGATTTTGAGCGCCACACCGTTTTGGGCCTGGTCTCCCGCCAATGAATGGACCCTTTCTCTGACGGCTTTATTGGATCCTTTGCTGTTATTGGCGATGCTGGTCGTGGTGGGAAGAACCTTTGGGTGGCGGGTGGCCTTCCTTCTTGCGATTGGTTTTGGCACGACGGATCTATCGCGGTTCGGTACGAATCTGATGGGCTCCACGCTGCGTCTCGATTGGATGGTGGCGCTGGGGTTTGGAGCTTGTGCGCTTTACAAAAAGCGTTGGATGGCCGGCGGAGCGCTGTTGGCTTACGCGGGATTGATCCGTGGTTTCCCTGCTTTCGCCACCCTTTTTCTCGCGGCTCCCTTTGCGATGGCTTTCGTGGATTGGGCGAGAACCAAAGATCGTCCCGCCTGGCGAGAGGGGCTTCGCGAAGCGTTCCCTCCTTTCCTTCGCTCGGCCGCGGGGGCCATCGCCTGCGTGCTCGTGCTCGTCGCCCTATCTTCTGCCGTGTTTGGCTACCAGGCGTCGTGGGGCAATTGGTTCTATAAAATCTCGATTCACCAGGACAAACCCAACGTCAACCACGTGGGGCTTCGGAATATCCTCTCCTACGAATCGGATCGGACGGGAAAGCAAGTTCTTCGGCCGGAACTACCCGAGCCCTGGACGGATTGGCAAAAGTACCAGCTCGCCGCGTTTGATCGTCGTAAGCCATTGTTTTATGGTGGTATTTTGTTGTTTACGGGTTTGGCCGTCGCCGCCAGTCGGCGCCGTCATTATCACCAAGCCGCCATGATGGGTCTGTTGATGATCCCCGTGTTCTTTTATCCAGCCAACTACTATTGCCATTACGTGTTTTTGCTCCCGCTTCTGGCGGTGGATAGAAAAGACACGGATTCACGGCTGTTTGGCTGGGTAGCGCTCGTGCTGCTCGCGATGTCCGTGGCGCTTTATCCCACGCTCCAAGAACGACAGGTAGACGTGCTGTACACGCTGCAGAGCGACGTGATCCTGGCAGGTTTTTTCCTGATTCTCGTGCCGATGGCGTACTTTGCCTGGCGGTCTTGGCCCAATGCGCTCGCGGTTGCCGATGGGCCATCGTTGTTTGAGGAATCATCGGACGAAGGGCAAGGCTCCTCGAGCGGGCGTAAGAAGACGAAGCGACGCAAGAAGGCGAAAGACCGGGCGATGGGCGAGGCAGGCTCGACCAAGGCGAAAGGGGCCTCGGAAGCGGAAGAGGCATCGGAATCAGTGGCCTCGGAAGCGGCGGCCTCGGAAGCGGAAGAGGCATCGGAATCAGTGGCCTCGGAAGCGGCGGCCTCGGAAGCGGAAGAGGCATCGAGGGAAACCGAGACCACGGAAGAGGTTTCGGAAACGAAGGAGGGGGAAAAGAGCGATTGAGTTGAGGATGAGGGGGCGGGTGTTCATCCGCGGTTCGAACGCCACCCATGGTCTGCTATGGATGGGCTGTGGACGCATCAATTGTCGATACGCATCTTCTCGACCCCCATTCTTTGGCGGGTCAACTTGGCGTTTCCCTCGAAGCCGTACAGCTCGCGCATCAGGTGGAACTCATCGACCTGCACGTGGATTCGTTCATTCCGTATCGTCTGTACGGCTACGATTGGTTTGAACGTCATCGTTCAGGTCCGCTAGGGAGGCTGTTTGTGGGCCACGTGGACGTGCCTCGGGCGCTCGAGGGCGGACTGTCGGGGGCGATGTGGTCCATCACGACGAATCCGTTTCGCACGGCGCGAGGCCGATGGCGGACGTTCGTTCGGAATTTGCATCGTCTTCGGGCCATTTTCGATCGCTCCGGGGGCAAATTGATGCTGGTTCGCTCCTATGGGGAATACATAGCCGCGAGGAAAAAGGGAGCGATTGCTTCCATGATCGCCATTCAAGGGGGGCATGCGCTCGAAGCGGCACCCAACGGTGTGGCATCCATCCCGGATGAAGCCGTCGTTCGGGTCACGCTGGTCCACTTGACGAGTTCCGCGGTGGGAGTGACGTCGGTGCCCACGTCGATCTTGTGTCGTCACAAGGGGCTGACGGATCGGGGTCGTGAACTCGTTCGGCAGCTCGATGCGGCCCGATGTTTCGTGGACCTGGCGCATATTCATCCCAAGGGTTTTTGGGATGCGGTGGAAGAGCATGATCGAAGCTTGCCGTTGATCGTGACCCATACGGGAGTGAGCGGAGTCAAGCCCCATTGGCGCAACCTGGACGACACCCAGGTGCGTGCGATTGCCGACAGTGGCGGAACGATTGGAATCATTTTTCATCCGGGATTTCTACGTGCGCCCGGTGCCGCGCGCGACAGAACGGTCATCATCGACCATATGCAACACGTCATCGATACGGTGGGGGAGGATCATGTATCGATCGGTAGTGATTTCGATGGTGCGATCATTCCCTCGAAGGATCTTGCGAGCGCGGGAGCGTATCCGCGATTGGTTCAATCGATGTTGGATCGAGGATGGGAAACCGCGCGGATCGAGAAGGTGCTGGGCGCCAATTTCTTACGTGTTTTCAAGATGATGCGTCCTTAGGGCGGAAGGGTGAGCCTCGATGGAGGCGTCTTGGGGTGCGTGGGGAGCCAGGCGGGTTGAGATCGTGAGAGTCAGGGTTCCGGTCACGAACTGAAGAACGCGGTTTTCCCAAGGCTCAAACGAGGGTTGGGCGGGATTATTCGTTATCCCATTGCCGTTTCCCGTGCTAATCCATGGGGAAACCACGCCCGGGAGGCGAAAATGTTGAGCAGAAAACGGTATTGGATGTTGGCACTGTGTGCGGTGCCTTGGGTGGTTGGCTGTGCGGGAGGCGAGTCCACGGACAGTCCCGCGGGCGGCAGCGGTGGCAAAGGAGGCAGCGGTGGAACCGGTGGCAGCGCTGGGACTGGTGGCAGTAGCGCATCGGGAGGGTCCGGGGGAAGCACGGACGCCTGCGTGCCCATCACCTGCGAGGAAAAAAGCGCTGAATGCGGCACCATTTCCGATGGGTGTGGCTCGACGATCGATTGTGGAAGCTGCACGGCGCCGGAGACCTGCGGTGCGGATAACCGATGCTCCTGTACGCCCATCACGTGTGCATCGGCGGGAGCCAATTGTGGAACGCTGTCCGACGGTTGTGGAAACGAGATCGACTGCGGGCAATGCACGGCGCCGGAGACCTGCGGCGGAAGTGGAACGCCCAACGTTTGTGGTGAAGGCACCTGCACTCCCACGACGTGTGAAGATGAAGGGGCGGAGTGTGGAACCATCTCCAACGGATGTGATGGGACACTCGATTGCGGAAGCTGCACGGCACCGGAGACGTGCGGCGGCGGTGGGGAGGACAATATTTGTGGATGTACGCCTACCACGTGCAGCGCGGTAGGCGCCAACTGCGGTTCGGTGCCCAACGGTTGCGGTGGCACTCTTGATTGCGGAAGCTGTACGGCGCCGGAGACCTGCGGTGGTGGCGGCACGCCCAATGTCTGTGGAAAGCCTTGTGTTCCCACCACGTGCGACGCGCTAGGTTTCAACTGCGGTTCGGCGTCCGATGGGTGTGGTGGCACACTCGATTGCGGAAGCTGTACGGCCCCGGAGACCTGCGGTGGTGGCGGCACGCCCAATGTCTGTGGAAAGCCTTTGCCTGTGCCGGGCGCTGGGGACCTCGTCATCACCGAACTCATGTACAACCCCAAAAATACGCCTTTGGAAGATCCCTTCGAATGGTTCGAAGTGTATAACCCGGGTATCACCACGTATTCTTTGCAAGGGTGCGTGCTGTCCGAGTCCATACGCTCGCATACGATATCCACGGTGCTCACCATCGGGCCGGGGGAGTTCGTCACCTTCGCAAGCAGTGCCCAGCCTGGATTTACCCCGGATTATGTCCATAACCGCGACGTCATCCTTACCAACTCCGGCGGAAGCATGACCATCACCTGCGGATCCGTCGAAGTCGACAAAGTGCAATACAAGACATCGTCGCCTTGGCCCGCCAGCACCGATGGCTTTTCCATCGCTCTCGATCCCGCTCATTTCAACGCCACGGACAATGACGACGGGGCCAATTGGTGCCTTGCTACTCAGGCTTACGGTGCGCAAGGCAACCACGGCACGCCGGGGGTTACCAATGACTCCTGCGCCTGCAAGCCGCTCACCGCATGCCCCACGGGCTTGAATTGCGGCGATTACCCCGATGGTTGCGGCGGCACCCTCAGTTGCGGAACCTGCAGCGGTTCCGAGACGTGTGGCGGCGGTGGCACGCCCAACGTATGCGGACAAGGGCCTTGCGTGCCGACCACCTGCGTGGCCGAAGGCGCGGAATGTGGTTCTATTTCCGATGGTTGCGGCAAGACCCTCGACTGCGGCGCCTGCGACGCTCCCGAGACCTGCGGCGGCGGCGGCCAAGACAACATTTGTGGTTGTACGCCTACCACCTGCACCATTCTTGGTCTCAACTGCGGGCCTGTGCCCGACGGTTGTGGTGGCACGCTCGACTGCGGCACCTGCGCCGCTCCCTTGACCTGCGGCGGTGGCGGTGAAGACAATGTCTGCGGCTGTACGCCGCTCACCGCATGCCCCGCGGGCTTGAATTGTGGAACAATTTCCAATGGTTGCGGCGGCACCATCAGTTGCGGCACCTGCACCACTCCCGAGACCTGCGGCGGCGGCGGAGTTCCCAACGTCTGCAGCCTTCCGCATCCCGAAGCCGGGCAAGTCATCTTCTCCGAAATCATGCCCAACCCCAAAACCCTCGACGATAAAGACGGCGAATGGTTTGAATTGCACAATCCAACCACCTCCGCTTTCAACCTGCGGGATTGCACCATCAAGGACAACAGCGCGACATTCACGATCGGCGCGGATTTGAATATCCAGGCAGGCGGCTATCTCGTGTTCGCGCGAAGCAGCAGCCCTGGATTTACGCCGGATATGGTGTTTACCGGCCTCGAACTCGCCAACACCGACGACCAGCTCACGCTGACCTGCGCCTCCGTCATGATCGACGAAGTCAAGTACACCAGCGCTTTCCCGTTTGGCGACGGGGTTGCAATGAACCTCGATCCCACGCACTTCAACGCGACCGATAACGACCTTGCGGCCAACTGGTGCAAGGCTACCGAAAGCTATAACGGTGATCGCGGTACGCCGGGCAAAGCCAATACATCGTGCGGCTGCACGCCGCTCACCGCATGCCCGTCGGGCTTGAATTGTGGCGATTACAACGATGGTTGCGGCGGCACCATCAGTTGCGGCACCTGCATCGCTCCCCAGACCTGCGGCGGTGGCGGAACTCCTAACGTCTGCGGCTGCACGCCGCTCACCGCATGCCCGTCGGGCTTGAATTGCGGCGATTACAACGATGGTTGCGGCGGCACCATCAGTTGCGGCACCTGCACCGCTTCCCAGACCTGCGGCGGTGGCGGTGAGGATAACGTTTGCGGTCTACCTCCACCCGACGTGGGGCAAGTCATCTTCTCCGAAATCATGGTGGACCCCACCACGGTTGGCGACACCGGGGGCGAATGGTTCGAACTGCACAACCCAACGACGAGCGCTTTCGACCTCAAAGGATGCGTGGTGCGAGACAATAGTGGCTCGTTCACCATCAATACTTCTCTTATCATTCCCTCGGGGGGCTACCTTGCTCTTGCGAACGGTGATTCCCCTGGATTTACGCCCGCTTACGTTTATTCCGGGATCGCTCTCGCCAACGGTGGAGACGAACTGCATCTCACTTGCGCCAGCAACCTCATCGATGAGGTGATCTTCACCAGCGGCTTCCCGATTCAAGCTGGAAAAGCTCTGAATCTATCGCCAGACAGCCTTACGGCCACGGCCAATGACGACCCGGCCAACTGGTGCATCGCAAGTGTGAGTTACAACGGTGATCTAGGCACCCCCGGCGCCGCCAACAGTTCTTGCGGTTCCGCGCCCACCTATACCATCGGATGGTGCAATCTGCAGTTCCCTCCCAAAATGGTCTCCATCCAAGGTGAGAAGCGCGACGTATACGGCCGCGTTTTCATCGATGGACTCACCAACCAGGGCTCCGGGCCCAATCCCAACTCCCAGGTGATCGGCCAGGTGGGCTTCGGTAGCAATGACTCCGATCCCACCACCTGGACGAACTGGACTGCGGCCACGGCCAACGACGGATTCTCCGATCCCGCCAACGATGAATATATGGCGACGGTGACCATCCCCACGGCCTCGGCAACCCATTACGATTATGCCTTCCGGTTCTCCGGCGATGGTGGAAACACGTGGAAATACTGCGATCTCGACGGATCCGACAACGGTTACGCCCCGGCCCAAGCCGGTGATCTGCTGTCCAAGACGTCGCACAGCATCGATTGGTGCCGTCTACAAACCGCTTCGATCTCCGGTGCGGAAGGAACGAACGCCACGGCGTACGGCCAACTCTATATCGAAGGATTGACGGATCTTAACAAGACGGGCAACGACCCTCATCCGATCGTCAAAGGCCAGGTTGGTTATGGACCGGATGCATCGACGCCACCCAATTCATGGACCTGGATCGATGCTGATCCGAATCCCGGATGGACCCCATCCGATAGCAACAATGACGAATACATGGCTACGTTCCCGATCCCGGCGGCGTCGGGTTCCCCCTACGATCTCGCCTTCCGATTCTCCGGCGATGATGGTGCCACGTGGACCTATTGCGATTTGGATGGCTCGACGACTGGCGGGTATACGACGGACCAGGCCGGAGAGATTACGGTAACCCCCGTCGCGCCGGCCACGCTGTTTTTCAGCGAATATATTGAGGGATCCAGCAATAACAAGGCGGTGGAGATCTACAACCCGACGGGAGCAGACGTTGATATTTCGCAATGCTCGGTGAGAGTCTATTCGAATGCAGCCTCGTCACCCAGCAAAACCATCACTCCACCGGCAAGCACCCCCCATCTGGCATCGGGAGGAGTCTTTGTAATTTGCCACAACAGCGCAGTTTCAGGCATAAAAGATAAATGCGATTATCAGACAGCATCCCTTGACTTCAACGGCGATGATGCGGTGGAGCTTGTTTGCAACGGCACGACCCTCGATGTCATTGGACAAATAGGCTTCGATCCCGGTACGGCTTGGGGATCGGGTAATACATCTACAGTCGATCATACCCTCGTCCGCAAATGCGGGATCCAATCCGGTGATACGGATGGCTCGGATCCTTTCGATCCAGCCGTGGAATGGGATGGCTATTCTCAGGACACCTTCACCTACTTGGGCTCCCATACGCTCACCTGCCCCTGAGTTTCCGCTTCCGTGGGGCGGCATGAGGCCGTCCCTATCTCCCCTTCCTCGCTCGATCGACTTTTGACATGGGCGGTCATGGCCGCCGCCGTCACCCTTTTTCCCAACCTCCCTTACCGCATTCACCGCGGCGCGAGCGATGGTTACGATCAAGTAGACCTCGCGGTGTGAAATGCGCGTAACCTATTGTAATATTAGCATAATTTAGGCAACGGGACAGGCGACGGAGGCAGGTGGGCTTTCGTTCAAAAAGGTCGCGAAGGGGAGATGCTCAAGGCGGCGTCTCTTTTTTCTTTGTCGAGTTTTTTGCGCAAGTCCTCGTTTTGGGGATCGAGAACGAGGGCCTGCTCGTACGCGCGAGCCGCCTGGGCATGCAATCCCAGGGCGCTGGAAGTATTTCCGAGGGCAGTCCAGGCCGCGACGTTGCGGGGGTCATGACGGGTGGCGCGTTGGAACGCGCTGGTAGCCGCGCCGAGGTTTTTTCGAGCGAGCTGGGTTCTGCCGATCCAAAGGTGGGTTTGGGCGCAAGCGGCCGGACTCGAGCATCCTGAGGCGGCGACGGCATCGAGCAGAGTCTCCAACTCGCTTTCGTGCCCGAGGGCCACGACGATCGGCACGCGCGCGCGCAAGCATTCATTTCGGTCTTTGACGTGATCACAAGCGGCGGCCAGGATTTTATCTGCTTTCTCGGGTTGGTGGAGCGCCATGAGGGCATCGGCGCGGAGGCGGGCGGCCCTTGAAGTATCCGGCTCGCTTTTTTCGATTTGAGCGATATGCTCTTCGATTTGATCGGCGCAGGCCCGTCGCTTGGCTTCCCCTTCACACAAGGGGTTTTCGGCGTTTTTCAGGGCGTGGATTCGGTTTATGACCTGGCGAATCCGTGGGCCGACGCGCGCCGGGTCCCGCTTCAGCAATTCTTCGTCGTATCGCTGGCTGGTTTCGGGGTCGCGGGTGTGCATCCAACCCGCCAAGGTATCCATGACGATCAGGCCATCGTCGCCCTCCGGGATCATCCGATCGAGGTCTTTGCCTAGGACTTTGTAATGGACGGCGAGACCGACAGCGGTGGTCGTGAGCGCGGGTTCGTCGCGACACGCGAACTTGAGTTCCATCAGCGCTTGATGACGCGCATGCCGAGCGAAAAGGATTTCGGCGAGCAGGAGGTGGGCTCTGCCATACACCTTGGCGCGGGTGAACACCCGTTGCAGGTAGGGAATGGGGTTGGCATCCCGCTCGCGCCACGCGCGTTCGGCCCCGACGAGGGGAATATAGGGTTCGGCGGGATGTCGGAGCATGGCGGCGCGAATCAACGGATTGAAGCGGTCTTTGGACATTCGCGGCCCTTCGATGAGCCGACGAAACTCCAGGCGATCGTCGAGCGCGGTGCGCATGCCCCGGGTCGCTACGAGCAAAAGGGCCAGGCCCCCGAGCACGGCAAAGCCCACGGTCAGTCCACGACGTCCGAAGCGGGAAGCCCAGGGATGGCCGAGAGATCGAGCCACACCCCGTCGTCGCGTGTCTCCCCAGCATGTCCCGATGAGGGCGACGGCGGAGATGGCGACACCGGGCATTTCCAGGCTGAAATCGACCCAGTTTTGCAAAACGAGGATGAAGATTCCCGCGACGGCTCCGGCAGCGACGGCGCTTCGCGTGGCGCCCATGCGGGACGGGCGGATCAGCCAGGCGAAAAAGCCGACGGTGAGGAGGGTGACGGGCAGTCCCCATTCCGCGGCCCATTGGACGAGGAGATTTTCGGGATGTGTCCAAAGCACGTGGCCTTGGATGGGCCGGTAGGCTGGGTACACGGTTTCGAAGGCGCCACGGCCGATGCCAAGCCAGGGGTGGTCGAAGACGAGGGGACGCGCCCAGGAAAGGATGGATAGTTTTCCCAGGTCTTGATCGAGCAACGCTTTCCAATGGCGGGAGGTGAGGCCGAGAGCGGTGAACGTGACGCCTCCTGCCACGGCGCCGAAGGTGAGGATGTTGAGCCATCGGCGGGAGACGGCTTCTTGTTCGGGGATATTTCTGGAACGAAGCAATAACACGACGAGAGCGACGCCCAGGGGGAGCAATACGGTAGCGCCTCGCGAGGCGGCCAAGACGGCCAAGGCGATGAGGGTGGCCACCCCCAATCCTGATAACCATCGAGGAACATTAGGTTTTCTTACGAGCAGGGTGCCGAGTCCGCAGGTGACGCCGAGGTTGAGATAGCCGGCGAGGTGGTTGGAGTTGAGCAAAGGCCCCATCTGCCAGGGGGATGAAAAGTAGATGGGTTCGTAGAGCCCAAAGACCTTGGTCATTCCCGCGATACCGTGGGCAATGGTGAAGGCGCCGGCGGCCAGGGCGCTGACGAAAACCAAGCCGACGCCGAAGGTGGCGCCGCGTCGAAAAGCGACGACGGTGCTTGTGAGCAGCACGCCGAGGTAGGTTATTCCTTTGAGGACCTCCACCCAGGTTGCGCCGGGGTCGAGGGAGATGGGATGCCAAGCCGGGCCTGGTAGCCCGAGGGGGTCGAGGGCATGTCGCCAGGTTTCCGCGTTATGAGGGGCGAGGATGGCGACCAGGCTTGCGGGCAAAGGGATGGCCTGCAGCGCGGTCCACAGCGTCAGCAGCAGGATTCCGCCCGCGGGCAAGGTCAACGGCCATTCCTCGGCATCTTTGCGGTAAAGGAATAGGGCGAGCGTTCCGGCGAGCGTGCTCAGAAGACCGACCAAAAGAAGTGTGTAGGTATGCACGGTGCCGACAGCGAGCACGCTTCCGACGATGATCACACCGAGCAAGCTTTCTAGGCCGGTATCGAGGGAAGTGCGCGTAATCTTTCGCTTTTTTCTGCTTTCCCGACGCTCTTTGGGGGAGCGGAAGCGATGGGGTTGCGCGGCGGAAGGTGAGGGCGGAGCGGCGGAAGGAACGGCGTCCGGTTCTCCAGTGCCGGGAGAGGGGGTGTCGTTGGGGGAAGGGGGGTCGTGTTGGGTCAAGGCCAGTGGATGAGCGATGTTCGGACAATTATCCGCGGCAAGTCAATGACGGAGGCGATGGGCATGAGGGAATTTTGGCTCCGTGGGCGGATATTCGGTGATGCTTGCGTGTGATGCTCCTGGCGCGGGCCGGGTTCATGTGGGGAAGGGGAAAAACGAATTGGATGGGGTGGGGGGACGAGGGAGGCGGGACTATTGGTTCATCGACTCCAGGAACTCTTGGTTGTTTTGCGTGCGAGAGATTTTGTCGAGGAGGAATTCCATCGAGTCGATGACATTGAGAGGATGCAGCAAGCTTCGGAGCAGCCAGACGCGTTGCAGTTTCCAATCGGGCAGAAGGAGTTCTTCTTTGCGGGTGGCGCTGCGATTGATGTCGAGGCAGGGGAAGATGCGTTTTTCCATCAGTTTGCGATCGAGATGGATTTCGCTGTTCCCGGTTCCTTTGAACTCTTCGAAGATGACTTCGTCCATACGGGAGCCGGTATCGACCAAGGCGGTGGCGATGATGGTCAACGAGCCGCCTTCTTCGAGGTTTCGCGCGGCGCCGAAGAAGCGCTTGGGTTTGTGCAAGGCGTTGGAATCCACGCCGCCGGAGAGGATTTTTCCGCTGGGGGGGACGACGGTATTGTAGGCGCGGGCCAAGCGCGTGATGGAGTCGAGCATGATGACGACGTCTTTTTTGTGTTCGACGAGTCGTTTTGCTTTTTCGATGACCATTTCCGCGACCTGGACGTGGCGGGTGGCGGGTTCATCGAAGGTGGAGGAGATGACCTCACCGTGGACGGTGCGTTGCATATCGGTGACTTCTTCGGGTCGTTCATCGATGAGCAAGACGATGAGGACGGTATCGGGGTGATTGCGATGGATGGAGTTGGCGATATCTTGCAGCAGCATGGTCTTACCGGCGCGAGGCGGTGAGACGATGAGGCAGCGTTGACCTTTTCCGATGGGCACGAGCAAGTCGACGATTCGCGTGGAGTTATTGCGTGGTCCATCGAGGATTTCGAGGTCGAACTTGGCGGTAGGATACAAGGGGGTGAGGTTGTCGAAGAGGATTTTGTCGCGGGCGACTTCGGGGGCCTCGCCATTGATTTTTTCGACTTTGAGCAAAGCGAAGTAGCGTTCGCTTTCCTTGGGGGGGCGGACGGTGCCCGAGACGCTATCTCCGGTGCGCAAGCCGAAGCGTCGGATTTGGGAAGGGGAGACGTAAACGTCGTCGGGTCCGGGAAGGTAATTATAGTCGGGCGCACGCAAGAAGCCGAAGCCATCGGGCAGGCATTCGAGAACGCCTTCCCCGAAGATACTTCCATTTTTCGCCGCCTGGCTTTGCAGAAGCGCGAAAATAAGCTCTTGTTTACGGAGGCCGGCGCCTCCTTCGATATTGAGCTCTTTGGCGAGCTGAACAAGCTCTACCATCGGCTTCTGCTTCAACTCTCGAAGATGCATGGGCTGAGTGTCCTCCACCCCCACGTTGTCACGCGCTGATTCATCACATTCGGTCTGGCGTGTGAACGATCCGTGAGGGTTGTTGTCGAGGGGCACGGCTCAAAACGTTTATGGAATTCAGAGTCCCCGCGGGAGACAAGCCGCGCCGTTGAGATGTCGTTGAAGAAAAACGGGGACGTGTTCGCGGACTACGAACACGTTTCTCCTATCGATCAAGCCGGGCGTCCTGTCAATCTGAGAAACGATCGAAATCGTCTTCGGCGAATCGTAGGTGACGAATCGAGGGTCATCTTCCCAACCGAAGGCGTTGGCGTTTTTCGCCCCACGCGCCTGCCCGCTCATCGAAACGTCCTGCCACGTTTGCGCCGCAAACCTCGCATCGACCCTGTGCATCGATCCGATACGACAAAATCCGATATCCATCACGTTCGATGATGCGCGTGGCACACGCTCCGCAAACGGTGGATTGACCGTCGATATCGCGAATATTGCCGGAATAGACGTGAATCAGGCCCTGCTCGGCGGCGATGGTTCGAGCAAGAGCGAGGGTCGATGCCGGTGTGGGGGCCGTGCCTTTGTGGCGATACGCGGGATGATACGCGGTGAAGTGCAGAGGCGTTTCGGATCCGAGATGGCGTGCGCACCACGCGCATAAGCGACGTATTTCGTTGGGGTCATCGTTTTCGCCCGGAACGATCAAGGTCGTGATTTCGAGCCACGTCTTGGAATGATTGCGAATCCACGCGAGCGTATCGAGCACGGGCTCGAGATGAGCGAAGCATAATTTTTGGTAGAATCGATCGGAGAACGCTTTGAGGTCGACATTGGCGGCGTCCATCTGGGAGAAGAAGGCGGGACGCGCTTGGGGTGAGATATAGCCCGCGGTGACGGCCACGGTTTTGATCCCTTGTCGACGACACGCTTTGGCGGTGGCGATGGCGAATTCGGCAAAAATGATTGGCTCGTTGTAGGTGAAAGCGACGCTTTTGCATCCAGCGGATACGGCAGCATCGGCGATCTGTTCGGGAGAAGCCTGGTCTTGAAGACGATCCACCTTCATGGCGTGGGAAAGGTCCCAGTTTTGGCAGAAACGACAGCCGAGATTGCATCCTGCGGTGCCAAAGGAAAGGATGCTCGAGCCGGGATAAAAATGGTTGAGAGGTTTTTTTTCGATGGGGTCGACACAAAACCCGGAGGCCCGACCCCAACTCGTCATCACGAGCTGGCCACCACGATTCTCTCGAATGAAACAAAAACCGCGTTGCCCATCTTTCAACCGGCATTCCCGGGGGCATAAATCGCATTGCACTTTGCCGTTGGAAAGCCGATGCCACCATCGCGCCCGCACGACACCCGGAGCCAACACCTCGAAGTCATCGCGATCATCGTCCACGCGCTTAGTCTACGCGAGTGAGATTGGTCTGCAATCACGGGTGTGGTGAACGCCTCCCTCGTTCGATCGGGTGGCGGGTGGAAGCAGGAGCTTATGCAAGGATAGCGATGACGAGGGCGAAAGGATCGAAGCGATGTGGGAAGGGGAAGGGGGAAGAAAAGGGGGGCGCAGGGAGATTTAATCAATCTTTTCGGCCACCTACCGGTCGAGGGCCGGTGGGTGTCGCGGGATTGCTCGCGGCCATGAGCTGCTGTTGTTGTTGCTGAAGGAATTGCGCCACGCCTTTGGAACGCTCGATCGCGAATTGTTTGACTTGACGATCCGGTGAACCGGCGAGCGCGTTGAGCAACTTGGTCACCTTGTCGATCTGGCGATCTTGGAACAAGGCTTCGAAGTAATTATTCGCCAGGCGAACGTCGCGCATCATCTTCGGTTCATGCGGCTGCAGCAAGTCGATGACTTTTTTCAAGTTGCCCGTCTGTCCGTACAGCGCGGAGAGGACGAGAAGCGCGAGGGGATCATCGGGGTTGCGCTCGACACCTTTTTTGGCAAATTCGATGGCGCGTTCCCTCGTTTCTTCGTTTGCCGAGAAAAAGCCTTGAAGGGCGATGAAAGGCGCGGCGTTTTTCGCATCGGCACCGCTGGAGGCCTCCTGCTCGATCATCTCGATGGCCTTGGCTTCATCGTGCCGATCGCGCAAAAATTGGAAGTAATAGGCCCAGGCATCGACACAGCGGCGATCGATGGAAATGGCTCTACGAACCATTTCGTTTTCTTCGTCTTTGTTGTCCTTCTCGTGGGCTACTTTGGCGAGGTGCAACGAGGGATAGGGATTGTCGGGCATCAAGTTCTGCGCGCCCTTGAGGGTTCCCTCGGCTTTGTCGAAGGCCTTTAGCTGGAGCTGGGTGGCACCCAACGCGAGCCAATCGTCGCCCGTCGCTTCTCCCGAGGCGATGAGAGTGCCGAGGACTTTTTCGGCTTTGTCGAGGCGTCCGTATTTCATGAGTTCCTGGGCATAGATGCGGGCGCGGTTGAGGTCTTCTTGATCTTGCTTCCAATGTTTCTCGAGTCCGGCAAGCAGATCTTCGAGGCCGATGGCGATGGGACGTCCTTGATCGTCCTGCACCTGAACCGCCGGACCGTTGAAGCCGAGCAACTTCCACATTTGCTCTTGGGTCACGCCCACGGGACCTTTTTCGAGCTGTGCTTTGAACTCTTCGGTGGGCTGGGTGACGGGCACCACGATCAGCGCGTTGCCGGGAACCCCATGGGGGAAAGCGGAGACGGGCGCGACGATGGCGGCTCCTCCGGCGAGTTGGACCCCCAGGGCGTTTCCAGGTGCTCCTCCCGGCAAGCCGGCCGGTGGCATTCCATTCGGGTTGGGTTGTGTGTTGCCTTTGCCTGAAGCTTGCATCGATTTCTCCTCGTGTCAGACGATCGCGTCGGGGCGCGAGAGGCTATCACGCGGACATCCAGCTTGCACCGTCATCGACGGGGATTGGGTGTCTTGGTGCTCGCGAACCAGCCCGGCGGGCCTTGGGCGATTAAGTCATAAGCTACTGGATTAATTGATTTTTTCCGGGGGCGGCACCAGTCTGGTTTTCGCCTCCTGCTCGGCTTTTCGAAGCAATAGCTCTTGCTCTTTCTTGAAACGGCGTCGCTTTTCGCGACGTCGGCGCGGGGGATCTTGAGGTTTGGACATGGCCCCTCATTTAGCGCAATGCCCGCGCGAGGGAAGATCAATCTTGTGATCGGAGGGAATTTTTCGAAGGGGAGGATCTAGCCGAAAACTCCCCCATCGTGCCCCCATAGGGCGCCGGGAAAGTCCATGAAGTTCAGAAAAATACGGGCGGAAGGGACATCCAGACGCTTGGAAAGAAGGGAGCAAAGGGTTTCGCTGAGCTGACGGGTCTGGTGGGGCGTCAGCTTTCCCACGCTGCGTACCTCGACGAGACAGGTGGGGCCGGTTTTTCCGCCCATCGTCATACAGGCTACGCGGTCGAAGAGCGTCATGACGTAGCTTTCGGGCTTGCTCAAGAGTTTGGCTATTTGCGACGAGCACTCCTGCAGCAGCGCGGGAATGGTTGCTTCGTCGACGGGCGCATTGGTTCGGACCATGAGCAGAGGCATGGGTGATGTTGATAGACGAAGTGGTTAGCAAATGCGAGGGAGCAAGTCGCCGGAGGGGACGGATAGGATGCGTTGGCCGCCGATGGCGGTATGCAGGATGACGTGGGCTTCGCCTTCTTGCACGGTACCGATGGCGCATGCGTTACGGCCCAAAGGATGGGCTTGCATCGCTTGAAGGACAGGCGTCGCGCCTTGTTCGGGGACCACGCCTACGAGCACGCCTTCATTCGCCAGATGCATCGGTTCGAGGCCAAGGATTTCGCATGCGGCTTGCACCCCAGGCCCAAGCGGTACGGACGTTTCTTGAAGATGCACGCATACCGACGACTGTTTTGCGATTTCGTCGAGCACGGCGGCGAGTCCTCCTCGCGTCGGATCGCGTAAGCAATGCACGCCGGCAAACGCTTGCAGCATATCCTGCACGAGGCCATGAAGCGCGGCGGTGTCGCTTCGGCACGCCACCTCGAGTCCGGAACGTTCTGCCATGACGGCCACGCCGTGAGATCCGATGGGACCGCTGAGCAGCACGACATCGCCCGGACGCGCGAAGCTTCCGCTGACATGCACATCGGGCGCGATGATGCCGATGCCCGCGGTATTGATGAATAGTTTGTCCGCCTTTCCCCGTGGCACCACTTTCGTATCGCCTGTCACGATCGGGACACCTGCTTGTCGCGAAGCTTCCGCCATCGAATCGATGACTCGCACGAGAACATCGGTGGGAAGCCCTTCCTCCATGATCAGGCCCACGCTCAAGGCTATGGGATTGCCTCCTCCCATCGCCACATCGTTGAGCGTCCCATGGACCGCCAGCTTTCCAATGTCTCCACCTGGAAAAAACAATGGATCGACGACATAGGAGTCCGTGCTAAAGGATAGTCTATATCCGTTTACGGATAGTTCTGCCGCATCATCGAGACGCGCCAACGCGGAATTTCTCAAACGAGGAAGCAGCATTTCTTCGATCAGCCGACGCGACGCTCTTCCTCCTCCGCCATGATCGAGCAGTATCATTTCGTCGTTGCGCATGAATCACTCCGGTTTCTTGGATCGCAGGGAAAGACCCACCCGATACGCTTTCGCCACGGTAGCCCCCAGACCGTGATACGTCTTACGACCCGTCGCATATACCAGGGGATCGATCTTGGATACGTCGGGCACCCCCCGGACCAAACAATCCTCGTCCACATAGGTCTGAACGATCTGTCCCACGATCAAGTCGTGGGTTCCGAGCGTTGTCATCTGTTCGACGCGACACATCAGATTCACCGGACATTGGGCGATCATGGGTGCTTCATGGCCATCGCGGTACATGACGTCGATGCCGGCTCGTGAGGTTTTGTCTTCTTCGCGACCAGAAACGATGCCGAAGTAATCGACCCATTCGGCATGCTCGACCTTGGGAACATTGACGGAGAAAAGTCCGTGAATGGTGAGCCCTTCGTAGGTGAAGCGCTGTTTTCGCACCGCCATACTGAGCATGGGAGGTTGCGCGCATGCCATGCCAGTCCAAGCGACGGTCATGAAGTTGGGTCGGTTGTTAACCATGACGCCCACGACCACCGCGGGCATGGGAAATAGGAAGGTTTGGGCACCCAGTGCTGTCTTTTCAACCATGGGCTGACCGTAGCAGCATTGATACGCTTGGGGTTCCGAACTCCATGGTTTGGGCGTTTTCCCGCTTGGACTTCCCCGCTGCGCTGTGGCAACCACCGATGGCTCGTCGGATCGCGCCCCAGGCACCCGTGGCCTGCTGGCATTGTCGCACCGATGGCTCGGTACTCGACAACGATCGGGATCCTGGGATACAACACCGAACCATGGCGGTTTCTCCTTCTGATCTGCGCACGATCCCTCTTTTTCAAGACATTTCCGAGGAGCATCTCACCTCGTTGCTCGGCGTGTTCGAACGACGCCAGCACGACAAAGACGAGATCCTCTTTCGGGCCGGTGATAACCCCACGGATCTACTTTTGCTCGTACGAGGAGAAGTCGCCCTATTCGAGGGCGATACCGTCCGCTTCCGTTTGCGGCCCATCGCCCTCATCGGTGAATTGGGGGCGATTACCGGTCTGCGACGTTATACGACCGCACGCATCACCGAACCCTCCGAAATATGGCGAATCCCCACCCAATCGTTGCTCGATTTTTTCGAAACTCACGGAGATGTCGCGTTTCCTTTCTACCACGGCCTGCTCGGAATCGTTGCCAATAAGGTTCGTCGAGATGCGCGCCGTATCGAAGAGATGCGCGCCAATATCGTCCGCACCCAAAAAGCCATGAAACGAATGCGCGACCTGGTCCTCGAATCGGAAGACACGTCGTTGAGCAAACCCATCCACGATACCCTCGAAGAACTGATCGAACGCAATCGTCGCTGGCATTACCTCGTCGAACCAGCAAAATCACTGCAAGCCCGAGTTCGTTTCGATGATGGCTCCATGGCCCCCGTGGTGGAGATGTCCGACGGCTGGCTGCTTCTCGACAATTCCGCATCGGGAGCGCACGAGGTCGGTGCCCATTGGAGCGCCGTGCTCGTTCTTCCGTCAGGCGAGATCCCCATTAGCGGAACCGTAGAAAGTACGGATGACAAGGGCATCATGATCGCACTCGATCTATTGATTCGCGAATATGCCGCCACGTTGGAAGACTATCTGACACGTCTTCACATGCTCGACTTCGTGGTCTGATCTTGCATCGCGCACGACCGCGTGTGTCGATCGCCTGCCGCGTTCACCTCGATTCGATGGGATCCCAAGGGACTTCGTGATCGCGAAGAAAGCGAAGATTGATCGCGTTGATCAACGCATGGGCGATGCACGGTCCGATGAGTGAACCGATGGCCGCGTACATGAGCCCGAAAGCAAGACCTATCACCGTTGCCCACAGGGCCCATACCCATCGGCTGGGTCCACGAGTTTGGTGCAGGATACCAAATACCAAGGCTTGCGGAACGATTCCGACCCAGGGCGTAAGAAACGAGCGAAACAGAAGCTCCTCCCCCGCGCTCGACAACAATGCCAACAAGACAATCAACCCTGGTGAGAGCTGTTGGGCCACGGGCCGCAAGTCACGGTGAAGCCGTCGCGCCCATCGCGTGTGCCGGACCGACCATCGCGTGGCAGCCACGGTGGCTACCCCGAATACGATTCCGAGGGTCGCCGACAGGCTTTCGCGTAACCATGGCGAAAGTCGAAGCATGGGAGATGGGTGGAGCAGCGGATTGGGTCCGTGCATCGCTATCGACGCCACCGCGCCCACCACGACCAATACGGTGGACAATCCCACCAGAAGCCGCTTCCAACTCTCCATGGTTGTGATGAATATCCTCAGGGCATCTGGCGCAGTCGCTCCCACACCCCATCGGCCGCGGCAAGGACTCGTTGCGAAATCTTCTCTCGATCCAGATCCAAAAACTCACCGCGATGCATGCGAACCTTTCCGCTCGTTATCGTCGCCCACACCGGTGATTCCGTCATTCCAAACACCCAATGACCATCAAAGGTGCTTGCGTCGAGAACGGTGGGCGGATCGTAATCGATCACGCATAAATCCGCGGGTGCTCCTGCTTGAATCGAACCGAGCCGTGGCTCTGCGAATATTTCTCGAGCGAGTAACACATTGTTTTCAAACAACAATTTTCGAGGAAGCGCAAATCCTACCGTGGGATCTTTGCGTGCATGTCGGATCATCAAGTACGCGGACTTGGCGGCTCGGAGCATGTTCGAAGCCATTCCATCGGTACCGAGGGCAACGCGAACACCGCGTGCCATGGCGCGTTGCACATCCAAGTGGCCCACGGCGTTGTTCGCGTTCGATTCGGGATTGTGAACGAGCCAAGCTTGTGCGGCCGCAATGCGATCGAGTTCGGCATCGGTCAAATGGATACCGTGGACCAAAATGCTATTTTTTCGGAGTAGTCCGTGGGCTTCGAGCCGTTCGATGATGCCTTTTCCAAACTGTTCCCGCGTTCGGGTGACGTCGGCCCCATCCTCGGCCACATGGATATGAATGGGTGTAGCGGGGTCCACCTGTCGAGCCGCAAGAGCAAGCGTTTGTTCGGAAACGGTGAACGATGCATGCAAGCCGAGCAGGGCCCCGTGGGCTCGGTGGCTTTGACAATCTCGCACGAATTGCGCGTTTTCTTGCACGCCATCGACGGCTCCCTGATCCCCGTTTCGATCCGTCACTTCGTAGCAGAGATTCGCGCGAATCCCCGCTTCATCGCATACTCGCGCCAACGCTTGTAGCGATCCTCGGATGGCATTGGGGGAAGCATGGTGATCGATGATGGTCGTGGTTCCCCAACGGAGGCAATCCATCACCGGGGGATAGGCGCCGGCCTCTACCGCTTCGAGATCGAGGGCTCGATCCAAACGCCACCAAATTCCTTCGAGAATTTCTGGGAAGTTGCGCAGCGGTGTCGTGGCGGCAATCGGCATGCCGCGAGAAAACGTGGAATACAAATGATGATGGGCATTGATGAGTCCCGGTACGATCACCTTGCCGTCCGTGGACAATCGCGTGGCATCGTTGTTACTCGCCGCCAACTCGGAAAAGGGTGCCACCCGCTCGATCCGATCGTTTGCGCACAAGACGCCGGCATTCGGTACGACGGAATTGCCAGGGGTATTGGTGAATACGGTGGCCGGGCCTACAAGCAGCTTTTTGGACATCTTTGACTCCACGCTTTTCATTCTTCGATCGACGAGCCACGAGGTTCGACCCTTTTGCCACGGGGTGCATCGGCAAAACCTCGGGCCCTATCGTATACCAGACGGCCGCGCACATAGGTGGTGGTCACGCGACCTTGCCATTGCATACCTTCGAACGGTGTATAGGGCTGGCGGGTCACGAGGTCTTTGGCGCGCACAGTCCATAGGGGACGCGGATCGAAAACCACGACATCCGCATCGTTGCCCGGCTGTAGTCCCCCTTTTCCGGCCAACGAATGAATTTGTGCTGGATTGGAGGACAATAGCCTCATCGCTCGCGCCAGAGAGAGGCGGCCTCGCATCACCCCTTCGCTTAGCAGATACGGCAAAAGAAGTTCGACTCCAGGCACGCCCCCATAATCGGTCCAGATGGATCCGGTTGTTTTTTCCTTCGGATAGGCTCCAGGCGCATGGTCCGTGGCTACCATGTCGAGCGTGCCATCCGCCAGTCCTTCCCAAAGAGCTTGTCGATCGGCGGCACTTTTGACGACCGGCGCGGTTTTGAGCAGTCCTCCCAAACGCTCGAGATCCTCGACGGTAAACGCCAGATAATGGGGGCAGGTTTCCGCCGTGATCGGGACCTGTCGTGCCTTGGCACGTCGAATGAGATCGACTCCTCGACCGCAAGCCAGATGCACTACGTGAAGCGGCATTGCCGTTCGCTCCGATAGCTCGATACACGTTTGAACTCCTTTGGCTTCCGCCTCGGCACTGCGTGCTCTTGCATACGAAGCTGGCATTCCGGCTGGATCTTGCGCTTGTTCGCGCTCGGTGGCTTGCAATACGTCTTGACGGTCTTCCGCATGGACTCCCACGCGCATCCCGCGACGACCAGCTTCCTCCAATACGATCGCAAGCTGATCCGCATCCACATCACGGAACGTATCCATTCCGGAAATCAGATAGGTTTTGATCGATCGGACACCGCGCGATCGAAGTTCGTCGAGACGGCGGCTCACCGAATCGCGGTCGAAATCATTGCCCCGCACGCCTCCCCACAAGGCAAAATCTACCCATGCTTTGGGCGCCACCACGGAATATTTTTCATCGTAAGAGCTTCCGTCCGTCACCGGAGGCAACGACGTACACGGCATATCGACAATGGTGGTGACGCCACCGGCAGCCGCCGCGCGCGTTCCGGAGGCAAAATCCTCCCGGTGGGTAAACCCCGGGTCGTCGAAATGAACGTGACCATCGATAGCGCCCGGAAGAAGCCACGCGCCCTGCAGGTCAATATCTTCGCAACCCTTTTCCTGGGGGCCATCCCAACACGCGATCGTACCATCGCGAATGGTCAAACTCCCTTCTCGTGGTCCGTCTTGGGTCGGTAGACGAGCGTTGACGAATCGAAAAACAGTTGGATGAGTCATGATTTCTCGCAAGCGCAGCAGGGCTCCATGTCCTGAAATGGGGACAATATGCGGATTTCGCAAGCCAAACCAGCCTGATCCGAGGTGTCGTCACCCATTCGAACGCGGAGGGTACTCACGAGGTCTTCGCGCGGCTACACTCGCCCCATGACGATTCGACTGCACGTCAACATTGACCATATCGCTACTGTCCGCAACGCGCGTGGGACACGCTATCCGGATCCGATTCACGCGGCTTATGTATGCGAAGACGCTGGCGCCGACGGCATCACGGCCCACCTTCGAGAGGATCGTCGGCACATGGTGGATCGGGATATCGAACGATTGCGGGAGAGCATAACGACGTTGTTGAACTTGGAGATGGCAGGAACGGACGAAATGATCGGGATTGCGGAACGAATTCGTCCCGATTGCATTACGCTGGTTCCGGAGCGTCGTGAAGAACGCACGACCGAGGGGGGACTCGATGTGGTGGGTCAACGCAAGCAGATGGAGAAGGTGGCGGAGCGGGCGCGCAAGGCGGGGATTCGCGTGAGTTTTTTCATTGCTCCGGAAGAGGCGCAACTCGTGGCTTGCCGTGATCTTGGTGCCGAGCAAGTGGAGCTTCATACGGGGGAGTACTGCAATCTATCCGGAAACGGACAGCTAGAGGAACTCGAGCGATTGCGGCATGCCGCTCGAGTTGGGCACGAACTGGGGTTATCCATTGCGGCAGGTCATGGGTTGACTCGATTCAATCTCCCGGCCATTGCCGCCATTGCCGAGATCGAAGAAGTCAATATCGGCCACGCCATCATTGCCGATTCCCTGTTCATGGGGCTCGGCTCGGCGGTTCGCGCCATGCGCGAAGCCCTGAATCGTGGTCTGGCTCTTCGCGAAAAGTAGGGTCCTTGTCGCTGATTTTGACGAAAGGCTTTCCCGAACAGCCCATGAGGGTCATCATGCACCGCGTTCTTTCCCGTGAACAAATCCGCTCCTTTGACCGCGTGGCGATCGACACCTGCCAGGTGCCCAGCGTCGTTCTCATGGAGAACGCGGGGCGGGGGGCTTTCGAAGTGGTTCGCACGTTGCTCGAGGACAACGATCACGTGCTCGTCGTTTGCGGATCCGGCAACAACGGAGGCGACGGTTTCGTGGTTGCTCGTCATTTGCTTACGGCGGGTTACAGCGTTTCGGTTTGTTTGATGTCCGATCCCGAAAAACTGCGGGGCGACGCGCGGCTCAACCATGATGCTTTCGTCGGGTTGGGGGGACATGTGGTTCTCTTGGAAGATGAAGCAGCGACCGTGGTGTTGGAAACGGAATTGCTACGCGCCGACCTGGTGGTGGATGCCCTTTTCGGCACGGGTCTCGATCGTGAAATTGGTGGTCGATACGCGGAAGCCATCGATCGCATCAACGCCACGGCAGCCACACGCGTGGCGCTCGATTTGCCCAGTGGACTGGATGCCAACAAGGGAACCGTGCTCGGAACCGTCGTGGTCGCCGACGCCACCATCACGTTTGGCGCTCTCAAACTCGGCTTGTTGACACCCATGGGCGCCCGTCTCGCCGGTGAGATCCACGTGGCTTCCCTCGGCGTGCCATCCTCGATCGTCGAACAAGTCGGGCATGAAGCGGAAGTGCTCGTCGAGGCGCCTTTACGAAATATCGGGCGACAAATCCGGGAACAAGCCCGCATTCTCGCCGATGATGCGGTGGGGATCGTCGTTTCGTCGGAAGAAGATGTGTGGGCGATGCGCGCGGCGTTTTGTGGCGCGTTGCGAACAGCTCCTGGCCGCATCCACCTGATGGGTCCTCGTCCGGTATTGAACGCCGTTCGCGATTGCCAGGGCTACGCGAAACTTCTGGAATTGGATTCGAAAAGCAATGCCAAAGGATATGAACAACTCCTCGAATCTTGTGATTCCATAGTCTTTCCCGCGGCTTCGGAAGACGATGCTCGGTGGATCGATCTCGCTCGCAAACACTTCGATGGCTCGATCGTGGTTCGCCCCTCCCATCGCGTGGGGAAAAAGCCGAAACCCTTTCATGCATCGGGTGGAGATGTCCTTTTGATCCTTGGATTGGATGAGCTTGGCGCGTTGCTTGGCGCAGACCGTGATGCGGTGGATGCCGATCGATTTGCTTCCGTTCGGGAAGCGAGAAAGGTTTGCCATGCCACCATTGTGCTTGTCGATACCCAGCCAATCCTTGGGATTGCCGATGCTCCCTTGGGCGTATGGGGCAAACGAGTCGATGCGCTCGACTCGGATGCCTTTCGCGCACTCGCTTGCGGCATGATGGGACGGTTCTCGAGTTGGTGCGAAGGCAGCATGGCCGCTTTGCTCGGACTGAATGCGCTCGCCACGGCTGTGCAATCTTGGTGGGAAAAGCGGGATGGGAAAGGCAATCCACGGATTGAAGAGATCGCCGAACAACTCGCGGAGGTGATGTAACCCGGGCGATCCCGAGTCGGTGAAACCGAATATTATATCAACAAATTCAATTAGTTATATTGTATTCGCCGGGACAACGGAGATCGCTTCCGACACGTTGCCGTTCCGCTGTGGACCGTCACCGATCGGCATTCACAGTAACGGTTGTCGCCTTGGGATCGGCCCCATCTTGCTGGGCGGGAAGCGCGACCGTTCCGGTGGTGATCAAGCCAGTTTTCGACGGCAAGTCTTCTGGTAAGGGCCATCTGGCTTCGGTGGTGGAATCCTCGAGCTTGGCGGTAGCCGTAATCCACGGTCGAGTCATGGGTGAGGAACTAGCGTTGAATACGCAGGCCTTGACGACGAATCGATGGGGATCCGCGGGGTCGAGATTCGCTTGCACGGAGCAGACCCGAAGGGGTCGCGTGGCTTGTACGATTTGCTCAATCGACTCCACCATCTCCTCTCGGCCTTCTTGCCGAAGTTTTTCGAGTCCTTCCGCCACCCGCTCGTCGCCCAAATACGCGAGCATTTTCGTACCATGCAAACGCACGCTCGGCGTATTGGCCGTCATCGACAGTTTGTAGAAGGCGTCGGCGGGAGCCGGCTTGGCTTCTTGTCCGAGCATGCCGCTGACGAAAGAGGTAACGGAATAATCGTCCCCGCGGCCGCGCACGCGCCACTTGACCGCACGCCCTGGCCCAAGACGCCCCTCCCAGAACAAGTCTTGTTTGTCGACCACCCGCGCTTTGCGACCGTCCCTTGGACCGAGAATGAAGTCCACCACCATGACGATATCCTTCAAGTCCTCCGACGAGTTGTTCACGACAGCGATCTCGGGATACATCGAAGGTCGTTCGTAAGAAGTGGGACCTGGTCGGTTGTGAGCGAGCACGGACATTCGTGGTACGCCCTCGGCCCACAGCGGTGAATCGGCGCGGTCGCACGAGCAAGGAGGCGGTGGAGGCACGACAGCCACGGGTTCGGCCACGATGGAAGGCGAAGCGCTGGTCAAAGGCTCGGAAGCTGGCACTGGATCCGCGGGTTCACGCACGTCTGTCCCACTGGCTTGCGGATCCGACGGCGAGGAGAACAACAAGTTTTTGCCGATGAGAATAGCCACGGCCGCCATCGCTGCCATGACCCCCGCGGTGGCAAATAATCCGCGTAGACTGGTGCCATCGGGTTCCGGCTCCCCCAATTCGGCGGGGGCTGCCTCCGGTACGGGAATCTCCGATGCCACCGTGATGGCTCGCACGCGGCCCGGTGCAAGACGCGCTTTCAATTCACCAAGGAGTTCATCACGCACGTGCTCGTGGGTTCGGTTGAACAACACGATCTTGGTCGCGATATCGCGACGTGTCAGGTAAAGCACGAGGCTGGCACTTACGGCCATTCCCATCACCATCACGGCAGGCAAGTCGGCCACCAGCGCTCGCAGCAGCAATGCGATGGGCACCCATGCGGCAAGAGCAGCGATGGTAATGGAGCGTTCGACCCGCATCCGACGGCGATGGCTTGTGATGTGGTCGAAGGCTGGGTCGCGCGCGAGACCCGCGAGCACCAGGCGATGGTATGGTGTAACGGAAGGGTCAAGCGTAAGGTGAACCAATCCGTCGGCATCCAATTCGACGGCGGCCACTTGATCGTAAGGGACGGTAATACGCTCGGAGGATGTGGCGGGGTAAGGAACGAATCCTTCCGTATAGCTGCTGATTCGGACGAATTGGATGCGTAATCCGTGTGCGACGCAGGACAGTTCGATGGTGCCTACCGCGTTGCTTTTTTCGTGGGCGATGGCCACGGCGCGCACGGGGACGGTGGTTGATCCGTACCGAGGCAAGACCGGTGAATCCTGACGGGAATACGATTCCCGGAAGGTAGACCGGGGTGTGTGTTGAACCGACACATCACGGGAAACCGGCGCATAAGAGGGGGTGGGAGGGGAAGGCCGTGCTGGTGGTTTGCGTTCGGATATTGTTTGCGCCTCGGCTTCGATCCGAGAGGCGACGGAAGGGAACGAGGGTGGGGCAGCAGGGAGTTGGTTTTCTTTGGTTTTCGGAGCAGCGGCCAAGGGCGCTGAAAGCACCGAAGGGGCTTGTTGTGTGGGCGCCGGCGGGCGAAAGGTTTCCGGTACGGGAGTGGAAAGAAAAGGATTTTTCTTAGGTTTTTTACGAGTTTTTTTGGGGAGAGTTGCCGACGACGGTGCGAAAGGAACGTCGGTATCCCCCATCAAGGCCGCGCTCGCGTCGAGCAAGGATGGTGGGGCGGTGGAAGCGCGGGTCGGACGTACGGAAGGGGAGAGGCGAGGTGGGCGCGCCGAAGCTTTCGGTGGCTCCTGGTTTACGGATTTTGCCTTTTTTTTGCGGCTAATGAAGAGAAGAACCCGTTCGACGCGTTGTCGCGTGCGCGATTTTTTTTTCAACGGAAGAACGGGGGCGAGTTTCATGATTCAGGCGGAAAGTAGTGTAGTGCGAGAACGTGAAAGATCCAGCGGAATGCAAGTCACATGGACTCCCCAGAATCCGAGGCGCGCGCTATCCTGCGACCATGTTGCATGCGCGAAGCTATCCGTGGGTGCTATGTGCTTGTGTGGCTATCGGCTCGGCTACCATGACCACGAGCGGCTCTGTTGGGGCGGAGCCTCCCACCAAACAAGAAGCACGAACCTTGTTTCAAGAGGCTCTCGCGCACGTGGCAGCGGGGGACTATACGACTGCCCTCGGCAAGTTGGAGCGTGTCGCAACCTTCAAACGCACGCCTCAGGTGGGATTCTATATTGGTTATTGCCACGAGAAGTTGGGCAAGCTGGTGATGGCGTTGGGCGAGTACCGAATTGCTCTCGCCGATGCGCAAGCTTCCGCGGCCAGCGATGTGATTGCCGAAGCCCAAGAAGCGATCGGTCGGGTGGAACCTCGAATTCCCAGATTGATCATTCATCGAGGCGATGGTGCCGCTACCGCAACCGTGCTCGTGGATAGAAAACCTCTTGGTGAGTCCGCGATCGGTCAACCCATGCCTTTCGATCCCGGAACGCGCGTGGTCGTGGCTCAGGCCGCGGGGTACCTTCCGTTTCGCCAAGAAGTCCGACTCGCGGAAGGCGAGAAAGCCACGATCGAAATCAAGATGATCAAACGAGCGCCGGGAGCGGCTGCTCCGATTCCCCCACAAAACACGCCAGAACGTACAGATTCATCTTCCTCGTCCTCCGTCGAAATCGATTCTCGAGAAGGATCGAATACCCTTGCCTGGATCGCAACCGGTGTCGGTGTCGTTGGACTCGGCGCCTCGGGTTATTTCATGGTGCAGCGCTCGAAAGCTATTTCCGATCTCGATGACGCTTGTGGAAGTGGGCGCGCGGCTTGCCCCTCCTCGATGAAAAAAACGTACGACACGGGAAAGCGGGATACGTTGTTCGCGAACGTGGCGCTGGGCGTAGGCGCGGCGGGAATCGTCACCGGGGCATTGTTGTTCATATTCAGTGGGGGCTCGCAACCAGACAATACGCTCACACAGCCCGATCAACCGGGATTGTCGTTCAGCCCGCAGCCACCACCACAAGGAGGCTGGGCAGGCGTGCGAATGGATGGACGATTCTAGGGATTGGGATTGGTGGATACAACACCCCCCTCGCAGCAAAATGCCGCGTGATGGGTGTCATCAGAATCCGAAACGGAAATACTACTTCTCGGTTTTCGGTGCATCCGCCGGGATCGGCTTTGCCGTCAAACCCTTCTTGTCGGCAGCTTCGCATCCGCCGCCCTTGACCGAAGTATCCTTGCCCGCGCGACGAAGGATTTTGAATTCCACGCGACGATTGGCCTCGTGGTTGTCAGGCTGCAGCTCACAATAGAAGCCGTAACCCACGGCGCGCATACGGTTTTTCTCGACGCCCAGCGCAACCAACGCGTCCATGACGGCCTTGGCTCGACGTTGCGTCAAGTTCTTGTTGTAGAACTCGTCGCCTTCTCGAGAAGCATGGCCGGCGACTTCCACGAAGTCGATATCCGCATGCTTCTTCATCACGTTGGCGATGTTTTCGATGAGGCTGTTGGAAGACGATTCGATCTCCGCCGAGTTCTTTGCGAAGTTAATCTTGTCATTGATCTTGATTTCGTCACCCTTGACCTCCACCAGCGGAGGAGGCTCGGGCGGAGGCTCAGGAGCCGCAACGGGCTCAGGCTCCGGAGGAGGAGGTGGCGCTGGAGGCGGTCCAGGCGGAGGATTGACTCCCACCTGCAACACGGCCTCCCCGCAACCCGTGGTCAGCATGACGCCAGAGGCGCCCAACACCAGTGCCATCGCAATTCCAAGCGTACGTAGTCTCAACATCGCAATATCTCCATCTACGGGCAGCTAGACTCCGGTGCCCGACACGGCGGGCTGGACTTGCGCGTGCTCACAGGCCCCGCGCACACTCAAGTGCTTCCATCTACAATGGAGCGCGAGTCGAACGCTACATAAATCGCTGATGAACGAAACGCCGTCGCCAAAAAATCTTTTGATAAAATATTTTTATGAATAATATCAAATAATTATGGGTGTATCGGACCACGAATGATCGCTTCCTGGACTCCGGGCTTTACCTTGACGCTCCCCTGGCTTTGCCGCCAAAGTCCGCGCTGGCGACAAGACTCGACCCTTCCCTAGATTTTTCGGAGTTGGCAACCCATGAATCCACGTTCGCTTTGGGCTTGGTTCGCACCCTTGATGGGCCTATTTCTGCCCACCAACGCGTTCGCCCATTTCGATCCCCAAGGCAACTACACGTTCGATCCTCGCGCGGTTCATACGGAAAGCTTCGAGTCCCTCCCTTCGTGGAATCCTGCTCAACCCGATCCCAACGCCATCAAAAATCTATTTACCTTGAACGACCCTGGCGCACTCGAAGGAAATCGTGTGGGAGCCGTATCTCCCGAATGGTGGGCAGAGGGAGTTCGTTTGCCCGTGACCCTCCCTCCCCTTCTCGCGTCTTATCGCATTCGACTTTGGATTCGATCCGGTTGGCTCGCAGCCACCTTCGTCGTGGATGATGCCGCGGACCCGCTGCAACGCTCCGTGGCGGATCTATCGGCAACCGGTCGATGCACCAGCGATGGTTGGGTGGAGATGGCAAGTGCGCCGGTGACCATCGATGGCCTAACAACGAGCGCAGCGTTTCTATATTTGATGGGCGATGCGCTCATCGATGGTTTTGAAATCGTTGAGGAAGGTGTGGTAAAGCCCAGCGCTCCATGTCTTGGCGCAAGAGACCTAGCCTGTGGAAAAGATGAAGTATGCATCGCAGGCCTGTGTCGTGCTGGAGATACGCTCGTCCCACATTGGCCCCCGCCAGCAGAACGGTCTCGCGTCGTAGACTTCCTATTCACCCGTTTGCAGTATTTTTTCGGCGGTCATCAAACGCGACGGGATCACTTGCCTGATGCTCTTGCCCAAGTCGAAGCGATGCGAACGGCAACGTCCGCGTGGGAGTTCTGGCATGGCTTCGCCACGGCCGTTCGCAAATTGCACGACTGGCATACCTCCGCTTCCGGAGCCATCCAATTCTTACAGTCCCCTTACGTCCTCAACGCGTGTTTCATAGAAGGCAAAGCCGATCTGTCTCAACACGCTTGGCCGTCCGACTCCTCCTCGTTCGATTGGCTCGTTTCTCACGTGGGACCCGACCGAAACGTAGGCCTCAAACCAGGAGATCGTCTCGTCGCCATCGATGGAATGCACCCATTGCAATGGGCTCGATCGTTGATCGATGTCTCTTGGGATTGGTGGCAAGCGGATGATGACCGAGTCAATGCGGAATTCGCCGAGGTCATTCGAGGTCTCATTCCTAAGTACGCACAAAACTTCTCTATCGTGCGATGCCATGCCGAGACGGGAACATGCGATGATACCCCCGATCTGATCGAGGTCTCTTCGTTGCCTCGACGCGACGAAATCGATGAACCACTCGTTGCCTGCGACAACCGGCCCTCGTATCACCTTGTCCAAGGCCCTGATCCAACCACGCATAACGTGGGCTGGAACGTTTTCGTGGGCCTGCTCGAAGACTCCCAACCAGGGGAAAACCTATATGGAATCACCTGGGATTCGCTTTGGGGACCCACCACCACCCCCATCTTTCTCAAAGCCAATGAAACGTTCAAAGCCAACGCTCGTGGTGTCATCCTCGATCATCGCGCGGGCAATGGAGGCACGATCGACGCCCCTGAAGCGATTACGCAACTCGTGCGCGAACCGCTCGATATCGCCATCTTCATTCACGATCGACCTTGGGCCGATTACGAGGGAGCTTCCACCGTCGAAGAAGGACTCGCCATCTTCGAACGTTATAAAAAAAACACCCACTACCCTGATCTCACCTATTCGGTCGGTAGCGCGAAAGCAAAACTCGATCTTCCCGTGGCGCTGCTTCAACACCGTGACGGTTCCGCGAGCGACTACCTTCCCTTTGGTATGAAAGGATCGCCGCGCGTTCGCATTTTCGGACCACAACCTACCGCGGGCGCTTTTTCGTCCTTCTTTCAAATGGCGCTCGGTGGAAATATGCGCTTGAGTTTGGCCTCCGGTGACACCATCGCTTACGACGGTCAAGCGCTCATCGGACATGGTGTGGAACCAGATGAAATCGTCGTTCCCTTGCAGTCCGATCTGATTCACGGAAAAGACACCCTCTATCTCCGAGCCCTCGCCTGGCTTCGTTCGGAGCTGGACCCATGAAGCGATACCTTCCCCTTTCGCTGATCGCTTTTGCCCTTGTGGCTTGCGAAACGAACGAACAGCCCAATCCCGCGCCCACCGTCGATATACCCGTGGACGCCGCTGCCGAAACTACGATAATCGATGTATTTTCCGAGGATGTCTTTTTGCCTCCCACCGAGGCCGGACCCTTTCGCCGATCCGTTTTGCTACGAAGTCCGTTTGGAAACCTGGCCCACACGGACAACTTGCTGCTCGATGGCGACATGGAAATGAGTGTGGCCCAAGGTCAGACGCCATGGCGCGTGTTGGGGCTCGGCGGCCAAGTATCCGTGCCTGTCGAAACCGGAGGACGATGTCGATCCGGATTGAGATGCATTGCGCTGTCCGCCAAAGCCAACGCCGCCTTCGGTGTTGGTGTAGCAGCGCGCAATCTGCCCCTCGAGTTCTGGCTTTGGGCCAAAACGCCCGGCGCGTGCTCGGCACTCACCGTGTATATGTTCTCCGCCATGACCATGAACATCACGCAGTTCCATCAAGTCCAGGCTGATAATCCACAACCCGACGCCTCGGGTTGGTGCCGCTTTTCTGCCCTGCGAAGCGCTTCCGATGAGTCCATCGGGATTTATGTGGAAGCCAAGGTCACCTCTGTTCAACAAATCTTGATCGACGACGCCGTATTGCGCCCCGCCGACGCCTCCTCCCCTACCACCAAAGGGCTGATCGCCGTGCGCCCGCAGGTTCATCAACGCATTGTCAATAGGCTAGCACCGTGGATGCGACAGCGATGGATCGGCCCGCCTCCGCCGTGGCCTCAAGGACCATAAAGAAAGATATCCCCCGTACGACAAACCACCACGAACCTGTTTGGCCCCGCGGCCGCCAAGTCAACCGGTGTTGCCAACGACGATCGAGACGCGAATCGTACTGTGCCGTTCGTCGATATCACGCCAACTCGTCCATCCGCTCGCACAAACGCAACTTGCCCCGAACGATCTGCCAACAACGGCGGGCTCGGTAGCCCATACGACGGAATCACACCCCCATCTCCCTCGGAAACGTCGGGGGACGTGTCCAACGCTACTTCTCGATCCAACGTCGTCGACTCCGATGAATAAACGATGCCCGCGTGGGAGGCCACATGGACAGTCCCGCTTTCCCCTACCGTGGGCGGTCCCTCGAGCCCAACCACAAACCATCGTGTCACTGCAACCCCAGTCGTTGGATCCATGGCCACCAATCGCTGCCCATCCACCACAGCCAATAATTCCCCCTTGCTGCTTCGCACGAAACCTTCTCGCACACTGCCTCGAAACGTACCGATCCGATAAGGAGGCAACGAAAAAGACCACCGCATCACATCCCCACCGTCGGTGGTCACCAACACGGAACGTCCGTCACTGACAATACTGCCCACCAGTCGATGACCCACATCTGCCCGCTGACCCACGGAACCGTCACGATCAAGAACGATGAGTTGGGAGCCCACCGCCACCACGACAGTACCGTCTTCTTTGGGCAATGGATGGGTTGGAGCGATGGCACCGAATCCGGATAAATCCGTTTGAAAACGCATAGTTCCATCTGGTCCGAAGCCCCATGCTCGTCCCAACGATGTCAGTACCACACGCGTTCCATTCGACGTTATTACGGGCTCGGTGGAAGCGACGCTCATGCCCAACTTCTGACGCCATTGTTCGCGCCCGTTCCGATCCAATTGCACCAATTCGGCGACGGCGCTGGCGATCACCATCGCACCGGTTTCATCGACCGCGACCGGTAGTGTGGTGCCTCCTCGAACACGCTGATGCCACAGCAGCTTGGGAGACGAAGGAAGCTGAGCCACCAAGCCCGTACGCGAACCGTTCACCCGTGCCATGGGGTGCGGGCCAGCAGGCGGTCCTACGATAAGATGAATGGGCAGATTCACTTTCGTGTCGTCGGCCTCGGCAAACGAGCTGACCGCACCTATCGTGGCGACGAATGCACAAGCCATGGCGAGTCCACGGGTCATTTGTTTTCCCTGCTGCTTTGCCAGCATTTCAGCCATCCTCACCATTGTCCAAAAACCGTTTCTCCCCCACGTCGTCGTTCCTGGGGATTGAACATGCGCCGGTTTCGAAACCTTCTCGTCGTTGTTCACGTTCAGCTCAGGATGCGTCTTTGCCGTCAACGACCTTTCAACAGGAAGTCGACATCGATTTCCGGGACTGTTTTTCCACCTGCGGATTGCACATCGGCGACGCGACCAAACACGCGGATGAAGTCGCCTTTCGATAGAGGCTCCGTCCCGGCATATAAGAGACGAGCAAGGCAAGGAGGTGCGGAGCACGTGCCCGTGGCGTCGAGTAAGATCACACGAATGGAGCTTTGTGAACGCGCTTCGATGACCTCACCTCGAAGCACGACCTGTTTGCCACGATACGCCGCTGCCTCTTCCATCACCCTACGAGCCTCGACCTGCGAGTTTTTTTCGAAAGTATTGGCTTCCTCCTCCAGACGTTCGACACGCTTGACGCTAAACGAGATCGTTCGAGGTGCATGCTCCGGAAGTATCGCACGAACGCGTACCGTGGTTTCTCCAAGTTGTTTGATCTGTAGGGTTCGAGAAAAAGCGCCATCCTTGTCGGCCTCGAAGCGTGCTCCCTCGATCTGCACCGTGGCTCCCCGTGGCGTGCGTCCCGCCACCAGAAAGCTTTCCGTATCCACGACCGTATGGGGGCGAGGCGCTTGCAACGTGAGGGGCGTAACCCTTACTTTGACGGTCACTGTCCCACTGCTCGCCGCTGCTCCTTTCGGTTGAATGGTGTATGATATCGTGCGGTCGATAAGCATACTATCGGTGTTTGGTCCTGTGCATGCCTCCGTCACATCCACGGGATAACGGGCTTTACCGCTGGTATCCGGGTGAATCGCAACACCATCCACCAGAACCGTCGTGCCAGGGAGCGTTTCGACTTCCACGTGAATCGTGGGTGGGTCTGCCGTGAGCCCCGTCAAATCAGGTCGTACGCGAAAAGAGACCGGCATGCGCAGTTCGACATCTTCGTCTCTTCCGGAACCCGGTCGGTCGATCCGAACCTGAAAACGGTTGTCTCCCACGGAAAGAGGCTTTGGCAACAACACATCCGCCACGTTCGCGGCTACCGTCGCCGATGCCCCCTCCACCGTCATTACCGTGCCATCCGGACAGCTAGCGCAGGTCAGACGCAATACGTCTCGCCCTTGCTCGTTGACCAGTGCTTGTGAGGCAATGGGCGGCTTGGTGGGCCATAACCACGCAAACAGACCCACCACCAACAATACGGAAACACCTAACGCTACGAATACAAACGAAAGACGCCGATACCATGGGACCATGGGGCGAGCCGCGCGGCTTTGATCCATGCCGAACGCCGGCGGAGGAATCGGAGCTTCCGTAAATACGTGCGGCGGAGACATCGGAACCACGCGTCCATCCGTTGGCGCAATGCCCGGCATGGCCACCCCAAGCATCGTTTTTTTCTGCGACGGCACTTGAGCTGGTCCAGCGGGGGCTGCCGCCGCTGGCTGCTGGGTAGGCGCAATGCCCGGCATGGCCACCCCGAGCATCGTTTTTTTCTGTGCTGGCATGGGGGCCGGTGCCGTGGGGGCCGCTGCCGCTGGCTGCTGGGTAGGCGCAATGCCCGGCATGGCCACCCCGAGCATCGTTTTTTTCTTTGCTGGCATGGGGGCCGGCGCCGTGGGGGCCGCTGCCGCTGGCTGCTGGGTAGGCGCGAAGCCCGGCATGGCGACGCCCAGCATGGTTTTGTTTTGCGCTGGCACGTGGATAGGTCCCGTGGGGGCCGCTGCCGCTGGCTGCTGGGTAGGCGCAAAGCCGGGCATGGCAACGCCCGGCATGGCGACGCCCGGCATGGCGACGCCCGGCATGGCGACGCCCAGCATGGTTTTGTTTTGCGCTGGCACGTGGATAGGTCCCGTGGGGGCCGCTGCCGCTGGCTGCTGGGTAGGCGCAACGCCGGGCATGGCCATACCTAGCATGGTTTTGGCGGGCGCTTGCGGTGCGGTAGATTGGGGTTGAACTGTGGGAGCGGCAGCGAGTGATGCCTCCGACGCGCTTGCCCGCAACCTTGCCAGTAACGCCGGATCCATCGTCTCCGGCATGCCGATCATGGTTTGCTTATTCGTCGATGAGGCAATCGCGGCCGGAACGACAGGCACCCTTGTCTGGTGGTCCGGTGTGGGAGCAGGCCCAACGACTTGGTGAATCGGTATGCCACAGGCCGGGCATAGTACCGCCTGCTCGGCCAACGGAGTCGCACACCTAGGACACGTTCGCATGGGGCCATTGTATCAGGTTGTCAGCCGTTCGCTGAATTCGTGTTGAACCCGTCCCTGTTGAAACCTGCTGAAAGTTGCTCAAAAGGCTCGCATGACGGTATGGGAATAAATAGCCATGCAACATGAGTGCGAAATAGGCTCCCGTTTTCGTCCTGGTTCGAATCGAGTTGGCGTTCGCGCCGACCGACAGGGCTCTTCCCTATCCACCAATGTCCGCCTGTCGCTCGAAACGGTCATCACCGCGGCGGTTCGACGACAAGCACCCATTTCCGTCGAAACCGCCGGATATATAGCTCTGGCCGTGGCTGACGCCCTGGTTTCGGCATCCGCTGTTGTCCGGCCTTGTCATGTTTTCATCACTCTAGAGGGCGAAATCCTGCTGAAAGGAGCCCAACGGGGTGACGACGGCACCGCGGAAACCAGTGTGCGATCGCTGTTGGCGTCCCTGCTTTCCGTGGCGGTTGGCACGTCCCCGGCATTGACCGCGTCAAGCCGTCGAACGGGTCGTCGCGGACTGACGCTCTTGGTCGAGGAACTCGAGGCAGCATTGATTCCAGTCAATCGGGCTGCCGCACGGCGCGCCATTGGAAGATTGGCCCGAGAGGTTCAACGCTCCGGTATCCAAAGCACTCCGCGCTTGACCCATGGCCGACCGAGCCAGCGGTCCGCACGAGACGTATCGAAGGAATCCCGTGTTTCGCCCGCTTGCGCTGTCGATGATCCCGGGAAAATCACGGTACAGGTTGATGATCCGCTGTCGGAAATCACCGAGGTCGACGCTCCCGTTGGTCCGGTTGCCCCCGCTTTTACCGAACTATCCACCGCGGAACCGACAGCGCCGAACGATTCCGCGGCATCCGAGGAAGAGTCGACTCCAGCAGCCCCGCCACCCCTAAACGAGGCGCAATACAGCGTCGATACGTTGTTTTGCGGGTCCACGACGGAGCTGTCCGAACCGCCGGAGCTGATGGCCCCGAGCGTTTCCGCGGCATTCGATGAAGCGTTGTCTCCAGGCGTCGATGAATTGCCCGACGAAAGGCCTGAAATACTCGAAGCCTCATCGAATGAGGCTTGGGAGTTGGAGGGTTCGTACGACGATTTGCAGACCTACGAACCTCCGGAAGCCGTGGGCGATGAGTCATTGGATTTTGGGACGGCTTCTCCGCCACAGGTCGAGCCCATTGCCCTTGAAGAACCGAGTATCGAGGAGATTTCGGATCTGGAGGTGCCCGCGCCCCAGGCGCCTTGTGCGTCGAGTGGTCTTTGCACGTCCGGTTCTGACCGGGTTCATGAATTGCTCGAGGAATTCAGGACGCCGGAACGAGCGAGTCGGGAGTGGGCAGGCGAGTTGAAGGAAATGCTAGGGCTGCCGCCAACTCCGCCGCCGCCCGTGGCTTGTCAAGAAGCGGGGGAGTCGGCTGCGGATTCAGAGCCATCGACCGAGCAAGAACCTCCTCCGCCCCTAACTTTTAGGCCTCCGCGCCATCCTCGTCTCGGAATTGCGCTGACGATGGTCTTGTTGGTGCTCGCCATTGCCGTATTGCTGACGTGTTACGTGTTACACCCGGCGTTGTTGATGGGGGGCTAGATTCGGGGCTCCAGGCTTAAGTTATTGAATTATAAGCTATTTTAGGAGACGCTTGGGGTGGGGATAAGGTGTCGCGGTCAGGAATAAATTAAGATAATAAGGAAGATAAGGAAGAAAAGCACTGTCTTGGAGGTTGAGTGACCTAGGCAATAGCAACCTTCAGGCCATAAATATTTTATATTTATTCTATAGATTCACGGACAATATAACGGAAAATATGGATAATTTATTCATTTAGGGCTCGAGATGTGACGCCATCCGACTTGGATGCGAAAAAAACACGGGGAATCATGGGCAGGAGGGCGATCGTAACGTTACGGTTACGGTCCACCAAGTTCGGAATTGACCGCACTTCCGAGTTTGTCGAGTTGGTCGAGGTCGTTACTGCTAGCTTTTTTCTTGGGGGGAGGGGCAGCGCCCGAGGGGTCTTTGGGCTCGCCGGCCGCCACGGTCGGAGGTTTTTCCTCCGCATGGGCAGCGGCTGCTGCAGAGGCTGCTGCCGCCGCACGTTCTTGCTCCGAGGCAATCGCCCATGCTTTGGCAGCCAACTCGAGATGTTCCAGTTGGGCCTCCCGTTTTGCTTTCGCTTCGTCGGCCGTGATGCGCGCGGAATGCACGGCCGCTTCGATATCACCTTCGGCTTTGGATTCTTGTTTGCCCCGCGTCAAAAGGAATCCAACGACTGCCAATAGGACAACCGCGGCCCCAACTCCCACGAAGATCAAAGGATTCGTTTTCTGGATCGGAAGTTGATACTCATCGTCGGGCTGGTTGGATGGTTTGGGTTTGGAAGGCGTTGCCATGCTCACCCCGTCATTGGCTGAAAACTCAGGTTGTCTTCACGATAGCAAGCGCCCGATCGAACGGCATGGGTTCATGCGCGAAAAAGACCGAGCACCCGGATACAATACCCCTGGCTTTCGTGCCGGTCCAGTGGGCTTAGTCCACCCGCGTCATCACCACTTCTCTCCCGCTTCCCACGTCCCAAACGAGTTTGGAGCCTTCGAATCGCAAGGCGGCCGTGTCGCTGCCCCCCGATTCCCGCGCCACACGGACCGTCAACTTATCGCCGGAAACATCTTCGATATCGAAATCGCCAGAACGTGGCTGATCCGAGGGCAGGCTCACGGTCATCTTGTTTTTATCGAATTCGAAACGAACGCCCTGCGCCCAAGTCGTCGCCTCCGCCTTTTGAGACTCGTCGATTTGCTTGACCGTCTGCCCGCCCCATTTGCCTTGCAGCCGCTCTTTCGGATCTTTGGAACATCCGTTGAGGCATAAGGGAAAAACAAGGGCGACACACAGGAGAAGATTACGCATGATGGTCCTCCGACGAACGAGAACCTACGGCGTTGGCGGAAGGTGGCCAAGTATATGGGGTGCGCCGTTCGTCGAGGCAAAGCGGCCAATGGGCCATGGGTGGGCCGACGCTTCAGTCGTCGCCGAGCAAGTCGAGGGCGACGAGCCCGATGAGCAAGGAAAACTGAACCAATTCTTCGATGGAGACGTATTCGTCGGCCACGTGGAAAGCGTTGTCATCGCCCGGCCCCCAGCCCACGGACGGAATCCCCGCGAGGTTGAGCCATTTCGCGAAGGTAGCTCCTCCCAATCCCACCGGTTCGGGCCGAAATCCAAGCACGGGTTCGGCATTTCGCTGGATGGCATCAATCAAGGGATGGGAAGGCGACATCGCGTGGGGCGCCCGACTATCGACGATCTCCACTTCGAAGTCCGACGCCACTTGCCGTGTGATTTCGAGCATTTGCCCCTGAACCGATTCCATCGTTTGACCGGGAACCAGGCGAAGATCGACGAGGATGGAGCAGGATCCGGCAACGATATTGGGAGCAGCCCCACCGTGGATGAGTCCCACGTTGATCGTGGGATGTCCAAGCAGCGGATGCGGTTCGTAGACGAACGGGAATGCTTCGAAACGCTGAAGAAGATTCGCCATTTTATGTATTGCGTTCACGCCCCGTTCTGGTGTGGAACCGTGAGCTTGCACACCTCGGGCCGTCACACGCATCACCCCTCCGCCCTTTTCGGCAATGTCGATGCTGCGCATGAATTCACCGATATCCGGTACGATGGCGCAGGTGGCGTCGATCAACCCTTCTTCCAGCAAGTACCCCACGCCATAATCGACTCCATCTTCCCCCGTGGCTTCTTCATCGCTAAGGGCCGCGATTTGAAGCTGGCCGGCCAGCGCCTCCGAGCCGATGGCTTCGCGTAGCATCTTCACGGCCACCAATGCGCTTGCGAGCGGGCCCTTGTTGTCGAGCACCCCTCGTCCGTACAGCATCCCTTGTTGAACCTCCGGCTCGAACGGGTTCTTAATCTTTTTCCATTCCGACGGATCGCCCGCGGGAACCACATCCATGTGGGCTGCCACCAGGAGGCGCTTTCCATTTTCGTTGCGCCCCATACGACCAAGGAGATTCGGACGTCCTTGCTGTCGCTCGTGACGCGTGAACGGAATTCCCCAGGCTTCCAACTCGCGGCTTACGATCGCGGCCACACGCCATTCTTCTCCACGAATCGCGAGATAGGGGTGCTCGATGAGCTTGTCGGGCGTCACGTTCACCGTTCGCTGTCGAACCATTTCCATGGTCAACCGAACGATGTCATCGCGAACTTGTGATTGATGGGAGTCGAACCATTCCCGTAGCTTCTGGGCGGCCTTCATGGCTCTGGCTTACACCACAACCAAGGAAATTCGAAGACCTAGGACGTGCATGGTCCCGCGAATATCTGCACGATCCACAACATCCCCTTTTCGTCTCGCAACGCGGATACACCCAACCGCTCATAGCGCGGATGCAAGAGATTGGTCCTATGCGATACGCTTTTCCACAACGCAAGATGCGCAAGCGTCACGCTCGTGGCGCGTGATACGTTTTCTCCCACCTCCTTGGCACACCCTCCAGCGCGAGCGAGCCGTTGTGGCGGACTACCGTCTCCCATATCGTGTCCGATAGCCCCGCTTGCCATCATGGTTTTCGCATGTTCTCGCGCAAGGGCCGTGAGTTGCGCATCCACGACCAGCGGCAACAACCCTTCCTCCACACGTGCGGCGTTGAGCTTGGCGACCATGGCCTGCTCATCGGAAAGACCATGACCCGCGGCTTCACCGGGCACGGGGACGTGCGTCACTGCCTGTCGAGGCCCCACCCGCACCTGAGCTTCGAGCATCGGTTTGGGGCCCGCGTCTGTCGTTCCCACGACTTGCAACAGCCAATCTCCTTGGCGATCCGCCATGAACCGAGCCACCACTCGCGCGGTCGCCGGATCGAAACTCGAAGGAATCACACGCGGCAAGCCCCGTGGACCAAGCACCACGACCCGACCCTCTACCGCTCCATCGTGCAATACCGCATCCACAGTTATCCATTGTCCCTGTCGCACCGTTTTTGGAATCGGTGTCAGCAAGTCCGCCAACACGGCCACGGTGAGCATCGTCAACACATCTCCGCGTTGTGAGTCTTCGATGCTCGCGATGCCACAGCGGCGACGTTGCCCCTCCGGGTGGGAAGCGAGCCACGATTTCAGTCCTTTTTCCGCGCGGTTACGGTTCATGCGAGGCATGCGTAAAGACCATGCACGAACCGCGGGATGAGGCTCGCCTCGCGCGCGAAGATGCTCACTCAACTCGAGAGTCGTCCATGCAGTCTGTCCTTCGAGCAATCGTGTTGCCATGGCGTAAGCGACGTCATGCAACACTCTTCCTCCAGGCCCGCAGACGTCGAGCAACCTCTGATCCCGATGGTCTGGCGGAAGAGTGTTGCA